>OFHG01000560.1_pt1 | contig 14711 bp, 17 predicted proteins | sample 1521931 | NCBI WGS metagenome assembly OFHG01 (sample SAMEA2468438, study PRJEB22500) | soil metagenome | biome: Glassland; feature: Farmland; material: Clay | place: Australia | collected 2013-01-31 | depth 0.55 m
GGACAGGGGACCACCGGGCCCGATTCAGGGGACCACCGGGCCCGGGACAGGGGACCACCGGGCCCGGGACAGGGGACCACCGGGCCCGGGACAGGGGACCATCGGCCGGCACCGAAGGCCGCCGCGCAATGCGAGTGTGAGCGGTAAGCAAAGGTTTGGTGAGGCAGGTGAACCCGCCTGTCGCGCCAAACGTCTTATGACATGAAGGGTATGATTGAGCGTGGAACTGTCATACAGATAGGTGTGGCCATGACGGGGCAGCCGATGGCTCCCGGGTTTCAATGCGATCTGCGTCACAGTCCCGCACGGGGGCATCTGTACGACCTACCCCGGCCTGGCGCCGCGGGTAGCCTGACCAAAGTCCTGAATCATGAACCCCTGGCTGACAGCGGGCCGGGGAAGCGCTCACGGACCTACGCCGGAACCGGCGCCCGCCCGCGGCGCGTCGAGGAGGTCCTCCTACTGTGGCCAAGCAGGTCCAGCAACTTGATCGTGTCATTATCCGATTCGCAGGCGACTCCGGCGACGGCATGCAACTCGCCGGCGACCGCTTCACCCAGGAAACAGCCGCCTTCGGCAACGACCTTTCCACACTGCCAAACTTCCCCGCTGAGATCCGGGCCCCGGCAGGTACCCTGCCCGGCGTCTCCAGCTTCCAGCTTCACTTCGCCGACCACGACATCCTGACCCCGGGCGACGCGCCCGACGTGCTGGTGGCGATGAACCCGGCAGCGCTCAAGGCGAACCTGGCCGATCTGCCGCGCGGCGCGGACATCATCGCCAACACCGACGAGTTCAGCAAGCGCAACCTGAGCCGGATCGGTTACGACACCAGCCCGCTGGAGGACGGGTCGCTCGCGGCCTACAACGTCCACGCGGTGGCGATCACCTCGATGACCGTCAAGGCCCTCGAAGAGTTCGACATCACCCGCAAGGATGCCGAGCGGGCGAAGAACATGTTCGCGCTCGGCCTGCTCTCCTGGCTCTACAACCGGCCGCTGGAGGGCACGGTCAAGTTCCTGGAGTCCAAGTTCGCGGGCAAGCCCGAGATCCTGAAGGCCAACGTGGCGGCCTTCCAGGCCGGCTGGAACTTCGGCGAGACCACCGAGGCGTTCTCGGTTCAGTACGAGGTCAAGCCGGCCAGCCTGAAGCCGGGCACCTACCGCAACATCACCGGCAACGTCGCCCTTGCCTATGGCCTGGTGGCCGCGTCGAGGCGCTCCGGGCTGCCGCTGTTCCTCGGCTCCTACCCGATCACCCCGGCTTCGGACATCCTGCACGAATTGTCCAAGCTCAAGCGGTTCGGGGTACGCACCTTCCAGGCCGAGGACGAGATCGCCGGTGTCGGCGCGGCGCTCGGTGCGGCATTCGGCGGCGCCCTGGGGGTCACCACCACCTCCGGCCCGGGCATGGCGCTCAAGGCCGAGACGATCGGCCTTGCCGTCTCAGTCGAACTCCCGCTGATCGTCTGCGACGTCCAGCGGGCCGGCCCCTCCACCGGTATGCCGACCAAGACCGAGCAGGCCGACCTGCTGATGGCCCTGTACGGGCGCAACGGCGAGTCGCCGGTCGCGGTGCTGGCGCCCGCCACCCCGTCGGACTGCTTCGACACCGCCATCGAGGCGGTCAGGATCGCGACCAAATACCGCACCCCGGTGATCATCCTGTCCGACGGCTACCTGGCCAACGGCTCCGAGCCCTGGCGCATCCCCGAGGTCGTGGGCCTGCCCAAGCTGCGCGACGAGTTCTCCTTCTCCTGCGCGGACGAGTGGCGCGACGCGGATGGCAACATCGGGTTCCAGCCGTTCCTGCGCGATCCCGGGACCTTGGCCCGGCCCTGGGCCATCCCGGGGACCCCGGGGCTGGAGCACCGGATCGGCGGCATCGAGAAGGCCGACGGAGCTGGCACGATCTCCTACGACCCCGGCAATCACGACAAGATGGTCCGGCTGCGCCAGGCGAAGATCGACGGTATCGCCCACGACATTGGCCCGCTTGAGGTGGACGACCCGGACGGCAACGCGCGCGTGCTGGTGCTGGGCTGGGGCTCGACCTTCGGCTCGATCGGCGCCGCAGTGCGCCGGGTCCGGCTGGCCGGGGGCTCGGTCGCGCAGGCACACCTGAGGCACCTGTCCCCATTCCCCGCCAACCTCGGCGATGTGCTGGCCACCTACGGCAAGGTGCTGGTCCCCGAGATCAACCTCGGCCAGCTGGCGCTGGTGCTGCGGGGGCGCTACCTCGCCGATGTCATCTCCTACAACCGGGTCCGCGGCCTGCCGTTCCGAGCCGCAGAACTGGCCGGGGTCATCCAGGATGTGATCGCAAATGTCTGACAGTCACGCCAACGACGGCGCCGGCGAAGCCGCGCACCGCCCGGCCTCGCTCACGCTGGTGCCGGTCGCCGACGAGAAGCTCTCCACCAAGGACTTCAAGTCCGACCAGGAGGTGCGCTGGTGCCCGGGCTGCGGCGACTACGCGATCCTGGCCGCGTTCCAGTCGTTCCTGCCCGAGCTGGGGATCCCGCGGGAGAACCTGGTCATCATCTCCGGCATCGGCTGCTCGTCACGGCTCCCGTACTACGTGGACAGCTTCGGGATGCACTCGATCCACGGCCGGGCACCCGCGATCGCTACCGGTCTGGCCTCCACCCGGCCCGACCTGTCAGTCTGGGTGATCACCGGGGACGGCGACGCCCTGTCGATCGGCGGCAACCACCTGATCCACGCGCTGCGCCGCAACGTCAACATCAAGATCCTGCTGTTCAACAACCGGATCTACGGCCTGACCAAGGGCCAGTACTCGCCCACTTCCGAGCAGGGGAAGATCACCAAGTCAACCCCGTTCGGCTCGCTGGACACCCCATTCAACCCGCTCTCGCTCGCGGTCGGCGCGGAGGCCAGTTTTGTGGCCCGCACGATCGACTCCGACCGCAAGCACCTCACCAGCGTGCTGCGGGCCGCCGCGGACCACCGGGGATCTGCGCTGATCGAGATCTACCAGAACTGCCCGATCTTCAACGACGACGCGTTCGCGCCGCTGACTGACCCGGCGACCAGGGACGACCGGCTGATCCGGCTTGAGCACGAGCAGCCCGTCCGGTTCGGTGCCGACCGCGGCAAGGGGCTGCGGGTCGGGCGCTACGGATCGCTGGAGGCGGTCGAGGTGGCCGGCGCCGACGAGAGCTCACTGCTGGTGCACGACGCCACCACGGCTGACCCCGCGTATGCGTTCGCCCTCTCCCGGCTCGGCGGGGCCGACTTCACCCACACCCCGATCGGCGTGTTCCGTAAGGTGGCGCGCCCGAGCTATGACGAGCTCATGGCCGCCCAGCTGGAAGAGGCCCGCGCCAAGCAGGGCGAGGGCGACCTCGGCGCCCTGCTGGCCGGCCCTGACACCTGGCAAGTGGCCTGACCGTCCACCCGGCCGCCTGGCTCACCCAGCCCGTCCCGATCGTGGTGGGTTGTATGCGAGGAGGGCACGATGACAGTCCGGGTCGAGCAGAACGGGCCGGTGACCACCGTCATCCTGGACCGCCCGGACGTGCGGAACGCGGTGAACGGGCCGACCGCGGCCGCCCTGGCCGGCGCCTTCCGCGCGTTCGACGCCGACGCGGCCGCTCACGCGGCCGTGCTCTGGGGCGCGGGCGGGACGTTCTGCGCCGGGGCTGACCTCAAGGCGATCGGCGGGCCGGACGGCAACCGGGCCGAACCCGGCGGTGACGGGCCGATGGGCCCCACCCGGATGCGCCTGTCCAAGCCGGTCATCGCCGCGATCTCCGGCCACGCCGTCGCGGGTGGCCTGGAACTGGCCCTGTGGTGCGACCTGCGGGTGGCCGAGGAGGATGCGGTGCTGGGCGTGTTCTGCCGCCGCTGGGGGGTGCCACTGATCGACGGCGGCACGGTGCGGCTGCCCCAGGTCGTGGGCCTGGGCCGGGCACTGGACCTGATCCTCACCGGCCGCGCCGTCCCCGCCCCGGAGGCGCTGGCGATGGGCCTGGTCAACCAGGTGGTCCCGGCGGGCCAGGCGCGGGCGGCAGCGGAGGGACTCGCCCACCAGATCGCCGCGCTGCCCCAGGCCTGCCTGCGCAGCGACCGGGCATCCGCACTGGATGCCGTCTGGCTCACCGAAGAAGCCGCGATCGCGGGCGAGTTCCGCCACGGCATGTCCACCCTGGCCGCCCCGGGCGCGACCGCCGGGGTGGACCGCTTCCGCGGCGGGGCGGGCCGGGGTGGTGCCAGCGTGTGACCCCGCCGTCACCCGGCGGTCACCCATAAGAGATCATAGGGATACAGAACGTATCCATCGGGGCGGTCGCCGACCGCACCGGGCGGGTGGCCTACGGGGGGGACCATGACCGGACGTGCAGGCAAAACGCGCAACATCTTCCTGGTGTGGCTGGTCTGGCCACTGATCACGCTGGGGATCTACTTCTTCGTCTGGTGGTACAAGATCAACCGGGAGGCGCGCGACTTCGACGAGCGGATCCAGGTCGATCCGACGATCTCGCTGCTCGCGGTGCTGATCGGCTGGATCATCATCGTCCCGCCGTTCGTGTCCACCTATAACACCGGGGAGCGGATCGCCCGGATGCAGGAGGCGGCCGGGCTGCCGCGGACCTGCAACGGGGTGATCGGGATCGTCCTGATGTTCGTGCTGAGCTTGCAGAGCATGTACTACCAGTACGAGCTGAACAAGATCTGGGCACACCTGGGCTACCCGCCCGAAGGCTCCCTGGTCCCGCTCACCGCCACCGCCGGGACGGGCTGACCGTCCGCCCCGGCGGAACTGGCTGTCAGCTCGCCTTGGCCTGATTGGCGACCCGGAGCGGGAGCGCGGCGGCCTGCCTGACCGGTGGCATCTCTTCCAGGCTGATCCCGGCGGGCTCGGGCAGCACCAGGGTGAGCGCCAGTCCGAGCACCGACACCCCGGCCGTGAGCAGGAGCGTGCCGCGCAGGCCGAACGAGTTGCTCAGGATCGGGAACAGGAACACCCCGACGAACGCGCCGAACTTGCCGACGCCGGCCGAGATCCCGTGCCCGGTGGCGCGCATGGTCACCGGGTACAGCTCGCTGGGCATCACGAACGTGGTCATGTTCGGCCCGAATTCGGTGAAGAAGTAGCTGACCCCGTACACCACCAGGAACGGAGCGACGGTGGTCGTCATCCCGGGCACGATGGCGATGATCAGGAAGCACAGCGCCATCATCGCGAACCCGGTCAGCTGCAGCTTCCGGTGGCCGATCTTGTCCAGCTTGGCGATCGCCAGGATGTACCCAGGCACCGCCGCCACCACGAAGATGGCCAGCTGGATCGCGATCTTGGTCATGGTGGAGGCAGTGGGCGAGATCAGGCCGAGGATCTGCGGGGTGGAGATGGTGTTGCCGTAGTAGGCGTAGTCGAGCAGGAACCAGGTCCCGGCCGTCCCGGCCAGCATCAACAGGTACACCCGGTTGGTGAGGAACGCGCGCAGCCCCATCTTGTGCCGCAGGTCGCCGATCCCGTTCCCGTCCTTGTTCCCGTTGACCTGCCCATTTGTGAAGGTGGAGAGCTGGGTCGCCGCCTGCTGCGCCTGCCCCTGCACCTGGATCTGGTACCGGGGGGACTCCGGCATCCTGCTGCGCAGGTAGATCACCGCCGCGGCGGGCACCGCGCCGAGGGCAAGCATCACCCGCCAGGCTACGTTGTCACTGGCACCCGCGCCGAGCAGGGCCAGGGCGATGAGCGGGCCCACGATGAGCCCCAGCGCCTGGGTGGAGAACACCATCCCGACCAGCTTGCCGCGGTCCTTGCGGTTGGCGTACTCGCTCATCAGCACGGCGCTGACCGGGTAGTCGCCACCGACGCCGAAGCCGAGCAGGAACCGGAAGGCAACCAGGACCCAGAACGAGGGTGACAGCGCCGACCCGATCGCACCCACCACCATGATCGCCGCGACGATCCAGTACACGCGCTTGCGGCCGGCCATGTCCGCGAAGCGCCCGAAGACGAACGCGCCGAGGAAGGCGGCTCCCAGCATGGTGCTGTTGAGCAGGGAGAGCTGGCCCTTGCTCAGGTTCCACTGGGTCGCGATCAGAGCGGACGCGATCCCGATGACAAACAGGTCGTAAGCGTCGGTGAAAAACCCCATCCCCGACACCAGGACCGCGCGTAGATGAAACTTGCTCAGCGATGCCTCATCGAGCGCTGAGATCAAGTCCCTTGACCGGATCTCGGTCACGGCATTCCTCCCCACCACACGTGGCCAGCCTCGGACAACATGCTCCCTGCCGCGGAAGTTACCCCGCTCAAGCGACGCGCCACCGACGCTAAAGTGAACGCAAAGTGAACGCAGGGTAGGCGGCAGCGGAACGCGGGGCTCAGAGCCCTGCCACCGGGGATTTCACCCTAGCGTTGCAGTCCCGTGCCCGGCCGGGTCAGATCAGGCACCGCCCTGACGGGGACCGGTGGCGGCCCGCAGGGTGTTCAGACGGCGCTGATACTCCTCTTCGTCAATATCGCCACGGGCGAAGCGCTCAGCCAGCAACTGTTCTGCCGTGGTGGTTGGCGGTGCGTGCGGGGCCGGGCCTGGCTGCTGCCCGGCCCGGCCGAAGTGGCGGACCAGTAGCACGATCGCCACGATCACCAGCGCCCAGAAGACGAGGAAGCTGATCATCATCAGCCCGTAGCCCCAGCCCATACCGTGGCCATACCAGTACATTCTCGGCACCCCCTGGTGACTCTCCGCACCCCGGACGAGATGGTGGAGCCCTCCCAGGCTGTTCCCTCCTGCCCCATGCCGTCAGCGGGCCTTGGTCCGTAGACACCGGGCAAAGGTCCCTGCGGCAGCTGAGACGGGATGCCTGTGACTCCGGCTGCGTGATGTTACAAATCTGCACCAACGGGAGAAAACGAGCCCACCTCCGCCAACCTTCTAGTTGGATCAAGCGTCTGAGCTTTCGGCAGAGCAGGACTGCACGGGACGGGGTGGTTGGGCGATGCGCGGGAACCATCAGCGGCGCCGCGGCGGGCGGGCGTGGATCGCCGGATGTGCCGCGGTTGCCTGGGCGGCCACATCCGTCGTCCCGGCGCAGGCGGCATGGGCGGCGAGCCAGGACACGGCCCGGCCGGCCGTCGCGAAGGCCCCCCATCTGTGCACCGCGTGGACCCATGACGGCCACAAGAGAACGCAGCTGGCGGACAAGCTCGACACCGACATCGAAGCGGCGGTGCACGGCCGCGGGGACACCTACGGCGTGCGGGTGAAGGACCCCGACCTGGGGATCGAGTGCGGGCTCAACTCCACCGAGCACTTCAAGTCGGCCAGCGCGATCAAGGCCACGATCCTGGCGGCGCTGCTGCTCAAAGCTCATGAGCAGCACCGGAGCCTGACCGCGCACGAGAAGAGCCTGGCCTACTCCATGATCACCGTGTCGGACAACAACGCGGCGACAGCGCTGTGGAACGACGTCGGCCGGGCGGGCCTGCAGAAGTTCCTCGACCTGGGCAAGATGAAGGCCACCGTGCTCGGCCCCGGCGGGTACTGGGGGGACAGCCTGCTCACCGCGAAGGACGAGACGACGCTGCTCTGGCTGCTCCTCCGGCCGAACGCGGTGCTGACCACCGCCGCCCGGGACTATGAACTGTCCCTGATTGCACACGGCGTGTCCTACGAGCGCTGGGGTGGCCCGGCCGGCGCGCCCGCCGGGTTCCAGGGTTCACGTGAAGAACGGCTGGGCCCCGCTGGATGCGCCGTTCTGGAACGTGAACAGCATCGGCTGCTTCACCCACGGCAAGAAGGCATACAGCATCGTGGTGCTCACCGCCGGCAACCCGTCCATGGCGTACGGGATCACCACCATCGAGAACGTGGCCATCAAGGTCCACCACGACCTCAACTCCTCGCTGACGGCGGCCGTCCCCCGGTCCACCCGCAACGCCTCCTGGGGCATCCCCGACGAGAACACCCCTAAGAACTGACGGGACGGTGGTGCTGGTGCGCCTTAAGCTGACCAGCCCGGCAGCCCAGCTCCCCACCGGCATCCAGCAGCGTGGTGAAGGCCACGATCCTGGCGGCGCTGCTGCACAAGGCCGAAGTGCTGATCCCCGCTGATCAGCAATATGAGCTGGGGGTGATGGCGAGCGTCACCAAGACACGGCGGTTCGGGGTTCCAGCCGGGCGGCCGCCGCTCAGGTCAGGACGGCGACCCGGTCGTGGAAGACCCGCCAGCGGCGCTCGTTGTCATGCACCAGGCCAGCGGATTCGGTGATGAGGTCGGTCGCGTGGTCGATCAGTTCGGAGGCCGAGAAGACGTAGCGGACGGCCGTCCGCTGGCCGGCCAGGTCCGCGCGCAGCGCGGCCGGTGAGAAATCGACCTGACCGAGCACAGCCAGCGCACGCCGGATCAGGTTGGCGATGAGCGTGTTGAGCCCGGCGGCCTGCCAGTCGTTGGCGATGATCCGGTGCCGTTCGCCCAGCAGGTCAGCGATCTCGGGCAGGCTGAGCAGCGCCTCTGCCATCCCCCACGACGCCTGCATCGCCTCGGACATCCAGGCCCCGGTCGCGGCGAAATCGTCGGCGGCTGCCTCCAGTTCGCGCTTCATCTTGGCGAGTTCGGGCGGTTCACCCTCGCCTTCCAGGAACAGGATCCCGCTCGTCTCGATAGCGGCCTTGTCGTTCAGGTCAGTGCAGCCGGTGTAGCGGACCGGCAGGGGCGCCTTCACCGGCTCGGCCTCCTGCCAGCGATCCGCGAGCGCCTTCAGCGAGCGGGACCAGCGCTGCAACCCAATCGCCTGCTCCAGCGGTGCCTGGGCATAGAACTTCTCATGCTCCCGGTGGTACCGGGACAGATTCATCATCGTCTCGGCCAGGGCGGAAACTCCCGCGCTCATGACCTGCTCCTTCCCCCCGGCAGCCACGCCCCGTCATGAAGCTGTCCCGGGTGACCTGGATCCGGCGTGCGGGCTCGGTGGCCCGCCGGGAACGGCTGCGGGCACCACGATCGGCCGGGAACCCGACCGTGGGTAGGGTCGTTGGTCCTGCCGCTGCCAGGACCCGGCTGCCACCCGTTCAGCCGGCGGGGCCGCGGCTGAACGATTTTGATCTTCCCCGCAACCGTGCCGTGCAGCGCGAACGCTGCTGCCGCCGGCCGCGCCGCAGCCGCCGTGGTGACAGCCCGGCCGGGGGCAGGCGCGCAGGTTCGCGCCGTGCCCGCGGTGAGTGCCGCAAGATGCTGGATATGCAGCGTCGTGAGCGCGCGGGATGCGTAACCGCGGACCGCGCCCGGGGTGCCGCCGAGGAGTTCGGTGATCTCGGCGTCACAGCGGTCTCAGAACTCCGGCCGGTCCAGGCAGCCGATCCAGTCCCATCGGGAGTACGCGCGGATCAGCACGTCCTGGGCCAGGTCCTCACCGGCCGCCCGGTCACCAGCCAGGACCGCGGCGAATCCCAGCACCCCGGGCATCCGCGTGGCGCGAACTCCTCGAAGGTCATCCCGCCTCCGTCGTCATGGTCGTCGCCTAATGCACCCATCCCGGCCCCCGAGGTGTTGCCCAGGTGCTGCGTTATCGGCGCGCCGGCCATTCAGGGCTGGCCCCGCCGGCGCGTTCCGGGGCATCCTGGAAAGGTCGATCCGGGCCGGATCCGACGTGAGAACTGCGCTATCCGGCGCAACAGTAAGAGACCCGGTGCCGGCGAGCCGGTCAGCGCGGGCCTGAGGAAGGGATGGAGGCCGTGTGGGGAGTGAGGCGCCGCCTCAGGCAGCTGGAGGGTGAGCTTTCCGAGGCAAGGACTGCCCAGGCTGAGCTGCGCCAGCGCCTGGAGTACTTCGAGATGATCGCGGCAGCGGCCGGCGCTCCTGCCCGCCCTTCCGTGCCGTCGGCACCGTTGCCGCCCTCGTTGCTTGCCGCGGCGCGCGAGCTGCGCCGTGAGGATGTTCCCGTGCGGCTTGATGTGGCAGGCACCGAGGTGATCGCCGTCGTCGGCGGCGAGGGAGACCCCCACGAGTGGTGGGCGACCATCTTGCAGGTTGTATCGCCGGCCGGGGAGCCGGGGTGATCCGCGTCAGTCACGTCACGCTGCCGGCGGGCCTGAGCGCTCTCGCCCGGCGGGGGCCCGACGGCGAGCTGAGGGTGTACGTATCCGATGCGCTGCCCCCCGATCGCCAGCGGGCGGCGGTGCGGGTGGCGGTGCGCGCCTCGCGGCCGGAACGCTGGCGCACGCTTGTGCCCGTCCCGTCCGCCGCGCTGCTGGTGGCACTCGGTGGGAGCTGGCTTCGCAGAGCGGCCAGGGTGCTGCGAGTTCACCCGGTCGCGTGGGGAACCGCATCAGCCGTGCTGGTTGCCGCATCGGCAGCGGTGTATTTCGCCGCGGCACCGCACGGGCACAGCCCGGGCAGCAGTGCCCCGCCCGCCCGGCACACCGTGCCTGGCGCCAGCCAGTCAGCCGTCTCCCGGCGGCCAGCCGCACACCCGCGCGCCTCACATCGCGGCCGCTCGCACCCCGCGCCGGGCACCTCAGTGGCCGCGGCGCAAGGAGCGCCGGGATCGCCTGTCACGGTGGCTGCTGTGCCGCCGCCTTCGAGCACACCGTCGTCGTCGGTGCCGACTCCCAGTGCCTCCCCGGCCCCGGCGCCGCGCGCGTCATCCTCACCCGGGGGCGCCGGCTGTATCCGGCTCCTGGGCATCCGGGTATGCCTTGGCCTGGGTATCTAGGCCGGCCAGCCGGGCGTGATGGGCGCGCCGCGGCCGGCCGACCGGACCGTTAGCTGGATGGCCGCTGGTCAGGCTCGCCGCTGCGCCGACTCGTCAGTGCCTTCGCTGCCCTGCCGCCAGTTCCGGGCGAGTGCGATGAGCCCGCGGACCACGTCGGGGGGCAGTCCCGGGGTGCTCGCGATGTGGCGGAGTGTCGGGTCGTCATACTCGGCCTGCCCAGGGTCGGCAGGCGCAGCGTTAGGTTCCCCGCCGGCCAGTATCCGGCGGCACGACCCGGGGGCCCAGCCCAGCCGGTTCTCGACCACGCCAAGAGTGCTGGCGGAGACCCGCTGGCCGTTCTCGAGCTTTCCCAGCGTCCGGTCGGTCACGCCAGTCGCCTCGGCGAACGCACGCCGGTCCCGCAGGTGGAGTTCGACCCGGCGCGCGACGACGTAATCGGCGAGCCGCCTCCAGTCCTCACCGGTCATGTGCCCATCCTTCCCGAAGAGGATAGAAGAGTCTAGCTCTCATGTTATGGGGTCTCCGCTAAAACTGCCGGTTGCTTCGTGTATCATCTTGTTCAGATACTTAGCTTCATGTAACTTCTACTTCCTTCGGGATAAGCGGCCATCCAGCTTCCTGCACCTTCCTAGAGTACTGACCTGCGGTTCGCCCTCCGGATCAGCGCACCACCGGGTTAGGCGATCAGCCAGCAGGCGCGAAGTGGGGTTTCCTTGGGTGACACCGGCGAGCCGGGCTGGGTGCCCAGCGCCGCATCGGACGGAGCTTCCTGGCGGCCGCGCGGGCGGAAGGAAGGGCGGGCCGGAGCCGCCCAGAGCGCCTCGGAGCTTGGATTCTGCCCCGCTGTGGCGGATCTGTACCACGCGCACTACCGATCACTGTTCCGGCTGGCGGCCTTGCTGACGGGTGATTCCCGCACCTCGGAAGCTGTGGTGGTGGACTCGTTCACAGCTCTGCACCGGCCGCGGAAGCCCATGAGCGCCTGCGACGGCAGCCTGCCTCAGCTACGGCGGCTGGTCGTGGCACGGTCACGCCGGGTAGTGCCGCACCGTCGTCCGGCCGGCGGCGGGCAGCCACCGGCGGCGCCCGCGAGGCCGGACCGGGCGGGAGGCCGGCGGCAGGCACCGCGATTCGAGGACTCGGCTGTGGTCCAGGCACTGCGTGCACTGCCGGCCGGCCAGCGGGAAGCGGTAGTGCTCACGCTCTACCTGGATCTCACCGACGAGGAGGCCGCCGCGGCCATGTGCGTGAGCCGGGCCGCGCTGCGACGTTACCTGGCCGCGGCCATGGCAGCCCTGCGTGCCGCGCTGCCGGGAACCGCTGGGTGATTCGCGCGCGACCCGCCGGACCGGGAGCCCATGCTCCCCCAACTCGCGCGCCTGCGCTGCTGGTAAGGCACGCGTGGCCGAATCAAGCCCGCGAAGGTAGTCCCGGACCAGCCGGTGTGATCGAGGTTGCCCGCGCTGGCGGCGCGCCACCGGCTGAGCGCCTCCGCCGGGGAGGGGGCGGCGTAACCGGCGACGCCGAGCGCGTTCGCCGAGTCGAGGTCCACGCAACCCCGGTCGCAGATCCCACCCATACCGGGTGATGCCAGGCGGGCCTGTGTAAGGACACCCTTAGCCGCCGGGGTGGTTTCCGCCGGCGACGCCTGGCGACTCTGATCTGGGAGGTCACTGTGATACCGCCATCAACCACACCAGCTCCCGGCGAGGCCCGGAGCCACGCGGCAGGTCACGGCTACGGCCTGGTCCTGTTCGCGTCCGTCCTCCTGCTGGTGATCGGCTGCTTCAACCTGATGTACGGCATCGCCGCAATCGCCAACTCGCACGTGTTCGTCGCCAACGCCCACTACGTGTTCGGCAGCCTGCGCTCTTGGGGCTGGATCACGCTGGTCCTCGGTGCACTGCAGCTTCTCGCGGCGGCCGCGATCCTGGCGACCAACCAGCTGGCGCGCTGGTTCGGTGTGGTGGTGCTCGGACTTAACGCCATCGACCAGATGTTCTTCATCCCGGCCTACCCGCTGTGGTCCGTGGTGATCATCGCGATGGACCTGGTCGCCCTGTACGGGCTGTGCGCCTATGGCAGCCGGGAGAACCTGACCGCCCCCTAGCACCCGGAACAGGGACTGCTTACCAGGTGGGTGCCAGGAATGGCCTCCTTCGGCGGCACGCAGTGGTGACAGAACCCGATGTGCGCACGGCGGCCGGACTCGCGCAGTGAACCTGCGTGGGCTGTGGAGGAGATCATCCCGGGCACCCAGGGGCTATCCGGCCCGCCCGGATGATCGGCGCTCATGTTGCCACACGGAGGACAGCCCGCCCTCGGTGATGTGTATCACCCGGCCGCTGGCCGCCTCGTGCACAGCATCCGACGCAGCGGGTACCTCTTCGGGCGGAAGCTCACTCATCGCGATCGTCTCCTCGGGCTAGGAGCAGACCCCCGCACGTCCGCAGACTCGCGCTTCCTCCGGCAGCCCTCAGCCGTCCGCGCGGACGACCCCGACCGGGCAGGACACGCCCGTGCCGTGATCAGGGCAGTACCCGTCCGGGTTCTTGTTGCTTGACAGATACTGCTGGTGATAGTCCTCGGCGAAGTAGAACTCACCGGCCGGCACGACCTCGGTGGTGATCTCCCCGTAGCCGGCCTCGGTCAGGTTCTTCTGGTAGGCGGCCAGGGATTCCTCCGCCGCCGACTGCTGCGCGGGGGAAGCGAAGAATATGACCGAACGATACTGGGTCCCGATGTCGTTGCCCTGGCGCATGCCCTGCGTGGGGTCGTGTGACTCCCAGAACACTTTGAGCAGATCCTGGTAGGTCACCCGGGCCGGGTCGAATACGGCCCGCACTGCCTCGGCATGGCCGGTCCGCCCGGAGCAGACTTCCTCATAGGTCGGGTTGGGCGTCAGGCCACCCTCATAACCGACTGCCGTGGACACCACTCCCGGCGTCTGCCAGAACCTGCGTTCTGCTCCCCAGAAACAGCCGAGGGCGAACTCGGCCACCTCGGTGCCGGCCGGATAGGGAGGGCGGAGCGGCCCGCCGAGCACCTCGTGCCGGCCGGGCACAGGCATCGCGGTGGGCCGGCCGGCCAGCGCCTCGTCCGCGGTCACCATCTGGGTCTTGCGAAATCCGAACAGGCTCACCGTCGTCCTCCCTCGCATCCGCCGCCAGCAGGGTAAGCGCAGGGGGGTGCCGGGTTCTTCCCGGTGACCGGGCGCAGCGGGCTCCGGGCAGGATCCGGCGCCGCGGGCCGCTCAGTTCGGGCGGCGGCCCTGGATCCCGCGCCGGCGCCAGCCTTCACCGTCTGGCCACAGCCAGTAGCCGACGGGGAAGATGCGGATGTGCAGGCGGTCGGCCAGGATCCCCCACAGCCCACGCCGGGCCCACAGCGCTACGGCGATCGCCACCAGCCCGAGGACGATGAAGTACCAGGCCCCATGGGAGGCGAGCGACTGCTGCAGGGCGTAGAAGATGATCGCGCCGAGGATGGGACCTTCGATCGTGCCGATGCCCCCGATGACGACCGCGAAGATCATCTTCGCCGACCACGCCACGGTGAACGACGCGCCGGGATCCACACTCTGGTTGTAGATGGCGAGCATCGCACCGGCCGCGCCGCCGGCCCTGGCGCCGCCGCAGGGCCTGCCGCCCGCGCCCGCGGCCGGGCCTCGGTGCGGGTGCTCACCGGCGGCCAGGCCGACGACTCCGAGGGGTACTTCGTCCCGCCCACGGTGTTCGCCGACGTCGGCAACGACGTCCTCATAGGGTGTGGCTGGACCTCGCTGGTTTAGGATACGCTCGAGTGTGGCGCGCAGCCTGCTTGACGCGTGGTTACGAAAACTCGTAAAACCGAGCCATTCGGCGGACTGCTGTCCACGGCCTGCCCTGAGAGCGCGGCCGAGGCGGGCGATGGCCCCCGCGGCATCGGAGTCGGCCCCGCCGGACTTGTACCGGTCAAGACCTTCGAGTTCCGGACGGGCGGTTGTGGGCATGGCGACTGGGCTCCCACACTGGTTGCGCGGG
>OFHG01000561.1_pt1 | contig 14706 bp, 12 predicted proteins | sample 1521931 | NCBI WGS metagenome assembly OFHG01 (sample SAMEA2468438, study PRJEB22500) | soil metagenome | biome: Glassland; feature: Farmland; material: Clay | place: Australia | collected 2013-01-31 | depth 0.55 m
CGGGGCCGCGGCGTGTAACGTTGGCCTGCTTGCCGGGCGGCCCAACCCCCGGCCCCGAGCCGCCGTTCGGCGCGCCCGACGGGCGCGTGACGGTGCCGGGCGCCCAGCCTGCGCCGCCACGGTGCTGTCTGCGCTACGCGGGCCGGTTCGCCGACGACGGTGCGCCACGAACGCGACTGGAGGTTGCGATGTAGGAGATCGCGCTGATGGTTGCGGTGTTGTGCTGGTGATGGAGGCAGGCCCTCCGCAGCCGCCCTGCAGGGGGAGGCTGTAAACCACCGTGGGTTGCTCCGGTGAATGAGCCGGGGTGATGAGCACCACGGAAAAGGCGCACAGGATGCGTCAGGTGGGAGCCGGGAAGGCGAACGCGAGTGAACCACTGCTGAAATGTCGTAAGCGTAGCGACGGCAATCGTAACCGGGGTCCAGTTGTTGCCCCGGGAAGTGCCAGGGGGATACCTGTCTACTGCCCTGGCGGTTGCCCGGCACAGAGGTGGCGCGAGCCCGGTTCAGGCGCTGGCACGAAACGTGGGAACCCCTCGCCGTGATGGCGCTGGCTGGCGTGTTGACACTGGCTGGCGGAAGGGAGAACCCCAAGCAGCTGGAACTGTGAGGGGGAGAGTACTGATGCGCGGCAGGGGGGCGGACCGCCTCGTAGTAGTGGTGAAGGTCCTGTAATGGGGCTGGAGCGAAGGGGGCGGGTCGTCTGGGTTCGTTTGGTGGTCAACCAGAGTTCCTGGGAGGAGCCAGGTGAGCGAATCAAGGTCGCAGGGTAAACCGTTCGAGATTCCTAAGCAGATGGTCTGGGAGGCGTATCAGAGGGTCAAGGCCAATAAGGGCGCGGCGGGAGTGGACGGGCAGTCGGTCGGGCAGTTCGAGCAGGATCTGAAGAATAACCTGTACCGGCTGTGGAACAGGATGTCGTCCGGGTCGTATTTCCCGCCGCCGGTGAAGGCCGTGGAAATCCCGAAGGCTTCGGGAGGGGTCAGAATCCTGGGTGTGCCCACCGTGGCTGACAGGATCGCGCAGACGGTGGTGGCCATGTATCTGGAACGGCTGGTGGAGCCCATCTTCCACCCTGATTCCTATGGTTACCGCCCGGGGCGGTCGGCATTGGACGCAGTGGCCAGATGCCGGGAACGCTGCTGGCGGAACGACTGGGTTATCGATCTTGATGTCCGGGCGTTTTTCGACAGCGTGGACCATTCCCTGATGCTCAAGGCGGTGCAGCGGCACACCGATGCCAAGTGGGTCCTGCTGTATGTCGCCCGGTGGCTGAAAGCACCGATGCGGCAGCCGGATGGCACGCTGGCGGCCCGGGACCGGGGAACCCCGCAGGGTTCAGCAGTTTCCCCGGTCTTGGCGAACCTGTATCTGCACTACGCGCTCGATATGTGGCTCGCCCGGGAACACCCGGGGGTCACGTTCGAGCGTTACTGTGATGATGCGGTCATTCACTGCAGCAGCCAGGAGCAGGCCGTGAAGGTGCGGGATGCCCTGGCAGCGCGGCTGGCGGACGTCGGCCTGGAATTGCATCCGGCCAAGACCCGCGTGGTGTACTGCAAGGACGCCGACCGGCGTGGCGATCATGAGGTCACGTCGTTCACGTTCCTGGGGTATACGTTCCGCCCGAGGCTGGCCAAGAACAAGTGGGGGAAGCACTTCGTGAGCTTCCTCCCGGCGGTCAGCAAGGACGCGGTCAAGGCGATGGGCCGGGAAATGCGGTCCTGGCACATCGCCCGGCGCAGTGACAAGTCCCTCACCGACCTCGCACGCATGTTCAACAGCATCGTGCAAGGCTGGATCAACTACTACGGCCGCTTCTACAAGTCGATGCTGTATCCCCTCCTGCGGCGCATCAACGAGCACCTGGTGCGCTGGGCCTGCCGGAAGTACAAACGGCTGCGCCGACGCGAAAGACGAGCGAAAGAACTCCTGGCCCGGGCCGCAAAACGCTTCCCGGCCTTGTTCGCTCACTGGCGCTTCGGCCTCAAACCTGACGGCTGGACGACGGGAGCCGTGTAAGCCGAGAGGTTTCCGCACGGTTCTGCGAGCGGCGGGGGGTGAGATTCCCCCCGCCGACTCTCCCGATCGTGATGTGCTGGTCCCGCAGTCAGGCCGAGCGGGCGCTGGAGCGCCTGACCGGCCTGCTGGCCGGTCTCGGCCTGGAGCCGAAGGCAGCCAAGACCCGGATAGTGCGCCTGGAGGTGGGAGGCGGGGGTGTTGATTTCCTCGGCTTTCACCACCGGCTGGTGCGCTCGCCGGGGCTGAACGGGAAACGGCCGGTGACGTTCCTTGCCCGCTGGCCCGCGGACAAGGCAATGCAGCATGCCCGCGACCGGATCCGGGAACTGACCCGCCGGTCGCGGCTCAGGCTGCCGGTGGAATGGATCGTGGGGGACCTGAACGGGTTTCTGGGCGGCTGGGCCGCCTACTTCCGGTTCGGGAACTCTGCGGCCCGCTTCGAGAAGATCAGGAACTATGCGCGGATGCGGCTGGCGCTGGTCATCAGTAAACGCCACCGCAGGTCGCGGGACTTCGGCTGGTCGGTCGTCGCCTTCCAGTCCCCGAACCAGCTCGGGCTGGTCACCTTGTCGGGAATCGTCGTTGACCCCAGGCCCTTCCGGGACTGGCGGGGAAGACCGAATGCCGGCGGTGAACGGCGTCGGTGAGCCGTGTGCGGGAAAATCGCATGCACGGTTCGAAGCGGCGGGGGCTGGAAACGGAGCGCCCGGTCATGGTCACCGCAGTGAAGCGGCCCGCAGGGGAAACCCGGGGAAAAGTGGCTGCGGGACCTGACGCTGGATAACGCCACCGCGCCAGCCCCCGACCCTACACAGGGGTTGATGGCTGCCGCTGGCAGGCTGGCTGTGTGGTTCCTGGGCCTGGATTTTAGGTCCGGGGTATGACGGTGGCCCGGCTGTCGGGCCGGGCGGCCGGGGGTTCCACGGGCCCCGGGTCTTCTTCCTTGCCCGGCGGGACGGGTTCTTGCTGGTCAGGTGGGGTGCGGGACGACCTGGGTGCGCTGCCAGGCGGTGGTGATCTCCTCCGCCCAGGGCCAGGTCGCGGCGATTTTCAGGGTTCTGCGGCGTCCGCCGCGGACGAGGCGGGCGGCGGCGTGCAGGATGCGGTAGCGCAGCGTCTTCGGCTCCGCTCTTGCGAGGCTGCCGTCCAGGGCCAGGAGCTTCAGCCAGGACAGCAGGATGCAGGCGATCATGGACGCGCCGAGCCACGCCTGGTTGATCTTGTAGTCGTGGGACGGGAAATGGCCGAGGCCGGTGTCCTTGCCGGTGCGGATCACGTCCTCGACGCGGGCGTGGACGCGGTGCGCGGCGTCGATGCAGGCGCACTGGCCCCGCCAGCCCTTCGTCGCGGCGGGCAGGTTCGTCACCCACAGGCAGTAGCGCCAGCCGTCTGCCGTCTCCAGCAGGGACAGCTGCGCGCCGGGGTGCGGGCGCTCGCGGCGGGCGAAGAGCCGCATCGTCTTGGGCCATGCCTTGAGCTGGTCGCCGCCGGGTCCCTCGCGCAGCAGCCCAGTCAGCTCGGTGACGTGGGCTTCCTCGATCCAGCATGCCCGGTGAGCGCAGCGCGGGTTCCCGCAGGCATCATCGGAGCGGCGCTCGCGGGCCTCGCCTCTGCCGTCGACGGCGATCTCCCAGGCAGTCTCGGGGACCTTGCCGATCGCGGCCTTCTCCCGCGCGGCGAGCTCCCAGCCGACGGAGTAGGTGACCTGGTAGCCGTGCCGGGCGGCGAGCCGGTCCAGCTCCTTCACCAGGGCGTGGCTGGCGCCGGCCCCGTCGCAGGTGATCATGAGCTTCCGGCGCAGCGCGGGCGGGAGCGCGGCGATCGCGTCACCCAGCAGGCACAGGTGACCGGCGGCCGTGTTGCTGCCGGCCGAGCCGGGGCGCAGCATCCAGGCCAGCGGCTCCCGGACGTTATCGCATTCAGCGATGATCGGGTGATGGCCGAACCCTTTGAAGTCCGGCTCTGCCAGTTCCTTGTCGCTGTGCGCGGCCACGACGGTCGCGTCGAGCCGGATGCAGGTCACGCCCTCGAGCCTGCGGCCGGCGACCTGGACCGGCGGCAGCCCGCCGTGCCGCTCGATGCCCTGCGCCCACGCGTGCCGCCGCGCCTTGCTCACCGCGGCCGTGACCTTCCGCCGCCTGCGGTCCCCGCCGGCTGCGATCTCCTTCAGCGCCCGCCACACGGCCGGCACCGGCGCGGCCGGCCCGAACAGCTCACGCTGGTCGCCCATCGCCCGGAAATCGCTGATCACCCGCGCTCCGTCCGCGATTGCGCACGCCAGGTCCGCGAACACCCGGCCCCGGTCATGGCCGCCCAGCGGCGACGGCAGCGCGGCCGGCAGCCCGGACGTCAGGCCCGTCCGGTCCGGCAGCTGCCGCAGAAGGGCAAGGCCCGCGTGCGGCACGACCCCCGTGCCGCCCCCGGTGACTTCAAGACCGCGCGACCATCCTGTAGCGTTCACCTGGAAAGTGCTCCTCGAACCTGGAGTGATAAAGGCCTCAACAACCCTTATCGTCCCAGGTCAGGAGCACTTTTCCATTCAGGCGCGCCGCTCAGCCGCCGAACCCCCGTGAAAAGCCAGGGCTGGTGTCTTCGGTGGTCTCGGTCAGCACGCCGATCGCCTGCGCCGTGGGCAGGATGACAAGGTCAATGCCGCGGCGGTGGGCTTCGTCGCGGACTTCCCCCGTCACCGGCAGCGCGCCATCAGCGTCGGCCCGGCTTGCGGGGATTGGGTGCCTGGGGTACATCTTGGCTGTGAGCAGTTCGCTGACGCCGGACGAGATCCGGGCCGCCGCGGAGACACATCACGAGCTCGGGTCTGAGTACCAGCACGCCGTCATCGAGTCCTTCCTTGACAAGGTGGGCAAAGAGATCGACGCCCGGGTGGACGCGAGGATCGCGAGCCAAACGCAGGGCCAGGTTCCCCAGCCGGTCCGCCAGCGATCGCCGTACGCGCTGGCGATCGCCTCGATCGCGCTTGGCATCCCGCTGACGGCGATCACGCTGTCCGACGCTAGGGCCAACGCGCTGGCGGTCATCGTGGTGATCTGGGTCGCCATTACGCTGATCAACCTGGGGTACTCGCGCAGGCATCCGGGAGGTCGCTGAGCCCACGCCAGGCTCTGCGTGGCTGCGCCCAGGCAACTGCAGTAGCCCGCCGGGCAGGAAGGCGGTTCTGGCATCACGCTGGCAACCGCCGGGGGATCGTTGCGGGGCAGGCAAGCGTTGCTGGCGCCGCGCTGATGTGGGAAGTATGTACACCCAGATCCCGAGGGCCGCTGCGGAGGTTAGCAAGACCTATACGATCTGGCCGATGCCAATATGTTCCAGCCAGCCGCCGGGTGACGCATTCCTTGGTGCCAGCTTCAGCCGACGATCACGACTGCCATGAATACGTATTCGCTGTCCGGCTTCATCATGGCCTGGGCAAACGCACTACTAATAAGAGTTGTCGGGTCTGACGGGAGTGCCGGTGCGGCTGTTCGTGGGTGACGACTGGGCGGAAGACCATCACGACGTTGAGGTGATGGACGAGGCCGGGAAGGTGCTGGCAAGGAAGCGGCTGCCCGAGGGCGTGGCCGGGATGGCCCAGCTGCACGCGCTGGTCGGCGCTCACCTGGGCGAAGGCGAAGAGGACGCGGAGGTGATCGTCGGGATCGAGACCGACCGCGGCCCGTGGGTGCAGGCGCTGATCGCCGTCGGCTACCGGGTGTTCCCGGTGAACCCGCTGCAGGCGTCCCGGTACCGGCAGCGGCATGGCGTGTCCGGCGCGAAGAGCGACGCTGGGGATGCGCACATGCTGGCGGACATGGTCCGGACCGACTCCCACCAGCTCCGCCCGGCGGCCGGCGACAGCCCGGAGGCGGAGGGCATCAAGGTGCTCGCGCGCACTCACAAGACGCTGATCTGGGAGCGCACCCGGGCGGTGCAGCGGCTGCGCCACCAGTTGCGGGAGTACTTTCCCGCCGCGCTGGAGGCGTTCGAGGACCTGGACGCCCCCGACACCCTGGAGCTGGTGGGCAAAGCCCCGGACCCGGCGCAGGCGGCGAGGCTGACCCGCGCGCCCGCCGCCGCGACATCCCCGGCAAGGCGACGGCGATCCTCGCGGCGCTGCACGCCGGGCACCTGGGCCAGCCGGAGGCGCTCACGGCCGCCTACGCCGCCACCGTGCGGTCGCTGATCGCAGTGATCACCGTCCTGGACGAGCAGGTCAAGATCCTGCAGGGGCAGGTGGAGGCGCATTTTGGCCAGCACCCGGACGCTGAGATCTACCTGTCCCAGCCCGGCCTGGGAGCCATCCTCGGCGCCCGGGTGCTCGCCGAGTTCGGCGACGGCCCCCGCCGCTACGCCGACGGCAAGGCCCGCCGCAACTACGCCGGCACCAGCCCGGTCACCCGCGCATCGGGCAGGAAAAAGATCGTCACCGCCCGGTTCATCCACAACGACCGGCTCGTCGACGCACTGAGGGCCCAGGCCTTCGCGTCGCTGAACGCCTCGCCCGGCGCTCGCGCCTTCTACGACAGCCTCCGCGCACGCGGGATCGAACACAACGACGCGCTCCGCCGCCTGGCCAACCGCCTCGTCGGCATCCTGCACGGATGCCTCAGGACCCAACCCGCTACAACGAGACCACCGCCTGGGGCCACCGGGAAACCGCCCTCAATCCTCCGTAGCGGCTTGACATTTAAGCTCCTGGGATGTCTTTCGGCATGAGTGCGCGGTGACGGCTGACTGTGCGCGGTGCCCGATCGGCCAGATATGGGCAGCCTGCGTCTTGATCGACACCGGACCGGCGTCCGCGCCGATCAAGGGGGCAGCAGGCCGAGCCCATCTCCCCAGCCGTTGACGCGCAGTGAACGAGCACGACCCGACAGTGGCGATACGGAATGCCGAATACTCGCTGGCGGCGAACCGTAGGTTCGCTCGATTGTCGGCATGCATACAGTCACGGCGCGCCGCTGGGACAGCGGGCCTTACATGCCGGGATTGGCACCGTGGTACGACGGGTCGTGAGCCTGCTGACAGCACGCGTCATGCTCGTTCGGGTTCATGGGTGGCTGTTCGTTCTTGCACGCGCCTGCGGATCTCGCTGGCCGGGGTCACTTCGGGTTTGGGCGGCTGGATGATGGCCTCGCGATCGCGCCTGGCCAGGACGCTCCATGCGGTGCCGAGGTGCATCGCGTCGTGGTCCTCACCCGGTACGCGGGTGTCCCGGAGTTCGTCGATCTTCGCTTGGGCTTCGCGGGCCTTCTCACTGATCTGCAGGATCTCCGCCGGGATGCCTTCGAAGGTGGTTTCCGGGGTGAGTCCGAGGCTTTGCTGCCCATAGGCCTCTTACTGCGCCGACGTGGACCGCTGGCCTTCGTAACCGGGTTCCTCCGCCCCTGCTCCTGGGAGGTGGATGGCGCCATCGAGCGTCGGCTGGATCCAGATATCCTGCCGCGGCTTGGGTTCCGGCCTGGCACGGGGCGTCACATCCGGCTCGGCGGATTTCAGCGGTTCCAGGAACTCGTCAGGGTGACGTCGGCGAAGCTCGAGGTCAGCGGCCACGGCGATGCGGCGGGCAGGTTCGGTCATCGCCGCCCACTGCCGCCGGGTTTCCTGGGCATCGGCGAGCAGGCCCGCGATCCTGGTGGCCTTTGCTTCCATGGCCCGCCACATCCGGGCGAGCCGCTCGTGCCGCTCCACGGATTCGTGGTCGCTGGCGGCGCGGGACTCGTGCTCCTCCCGGGTGGCGTTCTCGAAGGCGGTGCGCACCTGCAGCCGGGCCAGGCGCAGTTCCCCACCGACGTGCGGCGGCGCCCAGCTGGTCTCCTGCAGGTAGGTGGCGCGTTGCAGCCGCAGTTGCGCATCGCTGCGCCCGCGCAGGTCGATGCCGTCCACCTGGCCGAGCGCCTGGAACGCGGTGTGCCAGTCGGCCCGGGCCTCCGGTGACGTCCTCCCAGGTTCAGGGCCGATCGCGTCGCCGGGCGCGCAGTATCCATATAGTTCCCGGTAGGCACCCAGTTGCGCCGCCCGGTTTTCCCAGTCCAGCCGTTTGACCGGGTCCTGCGGCGGGTCGCCGAGCGCCTGGGCAGCCCACAGCGGTCGGGTCCGCGCGGCATGCTCACCGATGCGCCGCACCCGGTCATCCATCGCGGCGGCCAGTTCGGTCATGAACCTGTTCAGGTCCGGGTCGCCCATCTCCGGGATCCGCTGCGACCAGGATGTGCGGGCCTGCGGCGAGGTGTGCTCCAGCATGTGCCGCACCCGCGAGTCGATGACGCGGGCGATGTCCCTGGCGCCGTAAAGCGGGCGCGATTCCACCGCGACCGCAAGCACCTCACCGGCGTCCAGCCCGGCGGCCTCGCCTTCGCGAAGTGAACGCCACAGCCAGACGCACGCCGCATCTGCGAGGGCAGCGCCGGCATCCGACGCTGTCAGGGTCTGCCGGAGCGCCCGCTCGAACCGCACGGCCTGTGCGCGCCTGGCCTGGTCGTACCAGATCGAGCCGAGCACCCCGAGGTGGTCGGCGTCCGACATCTCCCGCCGCAGTGTCTCGGCCGCCGACAGGACGGCACCGTCGCGCTGCAGAACTTCCGCCATCACCGACACCGGATCGCGCTGCGGAGCACTCTCGCCGGCATCAGCCGCCAGCGCTGGCCCGGTCGGCAGCCCGGCCCGTTCCCGCATCAGCCTGCGGGCGCGCTCCAGTTCGGGCGCCGGCCGGGAACCCTCGCGGATGTCGGCAGCCCGCGGGAACCCGGTCACGCAGTACGCGTAGTTCGCCTGCCAGCCCCGCGACATCGACACATACAGGCCCTGCCGGTCCCCCAGGCCATCCACCAGCACATGAGCGGTGTCCACGGTCTTGCCCTGAACGGCATGCTGGGTGGTCGCATACCCCAGATCGCAGTGTGAGAGAAGGTACGCCTTCGGCAGATCAAACGGCTCCGACCAGACAGCCCGGTTGCTGTCCGGGTCGCGCCCAGCCAGCCGGCGGACCGTTACCGTCCGCCCGGCGGCGGACTCCACCCGGAGGACGTCACGATTGGCCAGCCAGCGTCCCGCCTTCCCCGCTGCGATCCGGCGATCGTTTCTGCGGGCCATGACCAGGTCGCCACGGCTGGCCACCGCGCCGTCGCGAAGCCCGACCTGCGAGTCTGCCGACACCAGGCCGTAGTGGATGAGTTCGTCGCGGACCCGCCTGGACAGTTCCTGCGCCTGCTCCCGCGTCCGGGCCACTAGCAGCGACTCCTTGCCGGCGAGGTGGTCGGCGAGCCAGCCGCGGCAGGCCAGTTCCATCGCCTCGTCCGGGCTGCCACCACGCAGCCGGCCCTGCTGGTCGTACTCGGCGAGCACCGAAACATCGCCCAGACGCAGACGCAGGCTGGCGTCGCGTTCCCACCCGTCAGCGAACCGGACCGGCTCGGCGAGCTGCACGAACCCCATGCGCCGGGTGAGCATCATCATCCCGCCGCCGCCCTCGACCGCCGCGAGCTGCTCGTGATCCCCGGTGATGAGCACACGGCAGTTTCGTTCGGCTGCCAAACGCATGATCGCGGCCATGTCCGCCAGTGACATCATCGACGCTTCATCCAGGAGCAGCAGCGTCCCCTCACGCAGGGCCTTCGCGCCCCGGGCTTCCCGCTCACCGTGCAGATGGCCGAGGAACTCGGCGGTGTTGTCGGCCAGGTCCACGCCCGCCTCGCGTAAGACGTTCCGGGCGGCCTGCGAGGTCGTCAGCCCGTGCACGTTCCCCATGCCCGCCTCCCGCCACAGCCGTGCGACCTCGGCCGCGGTGCGGGTCTTGCCCGATCCGGCCGGGCCGACCAGGATCTCCGCACGCCTGTCACTGGTCAGGACCGCGAACGCGGCGGCGGCCTGGTCCAGCCGCAGCCCTGAGCCGGTGGTCTCCTGGGCCGTTTCCGGGCGCTGCGCCGCAGCGCGGAGCTGAGCCTCCAGCTGAGCCTGTTCCGCGCCGAGCAGGCACGCCGCCAGCTCCGGCGCCAGGCGCGGCGCTCCTGCCTGCTGCGCCTGCGCCGCCAGCCGCTCCTCCATAGTGAGCTGCGCCTGAGTCGCATGCCGGGTGCCGCTGTGCGGGCGGTAGATGCTGCGCCCATCCGCGCGGCGCAGCGAATCGGGCACCGGCGGCCATTCCGGCGCCTCCAGGGCCAGCACTTCCTCACCAGCGCCGCCGGCCAGCACCTGGTCCGCCAGGCCGGTCAGTAAGTTGGCCGCCGCCGTGCCGTCCCGGCAGGCCACGTTGCCGGGAAGCAGTTCGCCCAGGTGGCGGATGAGGTCGGCCTTGCGCCAGGCCGGCTGGGATTCCTGCACGCGCGCCAGCGCCTGCGCCATCACGTCGTGCGCCTGCTGCGGAGTCAGCTCCCAAATCGGCCCCGGCTCGCCGCGCCCTGCAGCGCCGGGCCCGCGCCGGGTGGTCACTTCCGGCATGACCGGCTCCAGCGCCCCGGCCTCGCTGGCGCGGGCCTGCTCCGCCCACCGGCGCGCCTCGGCCGCCACATCCAGCGGGTGACCGTCCTTGGCGGCGCGGCTGGCGTGGTTGGCCCACAGGCGCAGCTTCCCCAGGGCGCGGGCATCGGGCGCATACCCGTGCTGCGCCTCGAACTCGCGCGCCAGCCGCTCGGTCAGCGCCGTGATCGTCTGGCGGCGCGAGGAGAACTGGTCCATCAGCTCCCGGCTCACCCCGGCGACCTCACGGCCGTGCCCGTCGGCCCGCCGCACCCAGCCGGTGCCAAACTCGCGCGACAGCGCGGACTCCATCACCAGCGTGGCGATCGCCGCCGCCGCACCACGGTGCTCATACAGCGCCTGGGAGTCCAGCGTCCGGTACTGCCCGTCACGTTCGCGCATCACCCGGTTCAGGACCAGGTTGTGGATGTGCAGCTGCGGGTCGCCGTCGCGGCTGGTGTGCTGCGCGAACGACCCGACAATGAAACGGTGCGCGTCCTCCCACCGGCCGGTGCGGACCGTGCCCACCTGCCGGCCGTGGTACCCGGACCGCGTGTAGCCGGCCTCGCGCTGCAGATAGTCCAGCGCGGCGCGGTTCCCAGCCTGGATGCATGCCCAGATGCCGGCGGCGGCCTGCTCCCAGTACCCGACGGCTTCCAGGTCTCCTCCGGTGGCGGCGCGGGCCGCGCTGGCCATCGCTGATGCGTGCAGCAGCGTGATCGACTTGGACACGCTGAAGGTGACGTCGAAGTACTGGACCGGTGTCCTGACCTGCGACTTCGCCTCGACCATGAGCTGGGCGAGCCGCTCGGCCGTCGCTTCGGGCTCCAGTGCCACCAGCACCGCGAAGATCTCTTCGGCAGAACGGAACCTCTGCGGTGCCCGCCCTAACCGGGTTTGCCCCGTTGGGTCGCGAGGGTCGATGAACGTGCCGTACAGCCGCCCGAACACGGCCCGGTCGATGATCTGATCCTGCCAGAACCCCAGGTCGGCGACACCAGCGCCCAGCCAGCGGCCCGGCGGCTCACCACCCTTCTCCGACGGGGACAGATAGTAGCCAGCGCCCGCCCGGGCGGTCTTGGCAGGCTCGCCCGAGGTGCCGACCTGCCGCCACGGATAGGACGCGTCGTGGCCCGGTGAGATCGTGATGATCCCGCAAGCCTGGTGGTGCTGTGCGGGAAGCGGGAAGAGGCAGAACGGCCGGCGTGGGCATGTGAGAGGACTCGCCAGAGCACGGCGACCGCAAGGGCGGCGCGGCGGCCACCACGTGATCGCGCAACGCCCGGAACCGCCGCGTTCTGTCCTGTCCGCTTGAACCTTGCGGAGTCCAGTCTTACTTTTCGGATGATCTTGCGGGGTCCGGGCTTATCTTGCGGGCGGGTCGCGGACGCTGTCCGGGGCGCATCGACGATGCCGGTCACCGTGGAGCTGGCCGGTTCTCAGGGATCCGTCTCGCTGTGGCTGGCGCGGATCCCTGAGCGGGCCGGGCGGCCTGCGCATCCGGGGTCATGATCGCGCTGCTGGACGGGCGGCGGGTCCGGCGTCATCGGCGGGTGCCACGTGCCCGAGGACGCACACAGCTGGCGGGTCGAGGCCGAGCATTTCGGTCCGCAGGTGCCCGAACCCGGCTTGGGTGAGCAGGCCTGCCAGTTCGCTGGCGGCCGCCGCCGAGGTGGCCGCGGTGGCGCCGGGGCAGCGGGGCTGGGATACCAGGGCGATGCGCCCGCCGGGTGCCAGCAGCCGGGCGAGTTCGCGTAGCCGGGCGGGCGGGTCGGGCCACATGCCGACGGTGTTGACGGCGAGCGCGACGTTGAATGGCCCGCCGCTGGTGGGCAGGCTCTGGACCGGCGTGTGAACAAGGCGTACCCGTCCGGCCCGGATGGCGGCCCTGTTGCGGCGGGAGGCCTGGCGGATCATGACCTGCGAATGGTCGACGCCGACCACCAGTCCCCGGGTCGCGGCGGTGGCGAGGGCGGCGATGGCCACGCCCGGGCCGCAGCCGAGTTCGATGACGCGGTCGGCCGGCTGGACGTCGAGAAGGCGCACCGCCCAGCGGTTGCGCGCCACGTTCGACGGCCGTCGGCCCATGATCCAGCCGGCGACGTGCCCTGCGGCTCCGGCCGGCTGGTGGAACTGTGCCAGCCCCCCGTGAGCAGCCCACCATCGCATGATGCGGCCCGCCACCCTGTGCTTGATGTCCATCAGGTGAGCAAAGCACTTCGAGTACGCTTGAAGTCAAATGCCCGCTACCGAGCGCACCCTGGCGTCGCCGGTCACGCCAGCGTTGCTGTCCATCGGCGAGCTGTCCGAACGTACCGGCGTGCCAGCGACCACCCTGCGGTACTACGACGAACTTGGACTGGTGCGGCCGGCGGCCCGGGCGGCGGGACGACGCCGTTATGCCGCGCCGGCAGTCAGGGACGTCGGCGTGATCCTCTTCTTCCGCGAGATCGGATTCTCGCTGGCTGAGATCGGCCGGTTCATGGCAGGCGGGCGGCAATCCCGGCGGGAGATGATCGATCACAAGCTGGCCGACCTGGCCGCCCAGCAGCACCGTATCGAGGTGGCCCGCACCGCACTCGAGCACGGCCGGCACTGCCCAGCCAGCGAGCCCATGCAATGCTCCCGGTTCTGGTCGATCATCGAAGGGCGCCAGCGCGGCCTGTCACTGGAAGAAAGCCACGCGCGAGCGCACTGATCCGCGCCGCCGCCCGGCCGCCCCGAACTACAAGATCGATTCCGCAAAGTACCCCTAAACAACTCCCACGCCGGCCGTCCGGACCTGCCTTCCGGCCCGCAGGCCGCAAGCCTTGATCATCCGCAATCATCACGCGGACAGGACAGTGGGCATGTGCGAGGACTTGCCAGAGCACGGTGACCGCCAGGGCCGCGCGGTGGCCGCCGCGCGATCGCGCAACGCCCGGAACCGCCGCTGCGGCGGGTGGCGAGGGGCCGGCGCAGCACCCAGCCCGGAACCGCGCGGAATCGTCGGCGCGGACCGGGGATCTTGCGTGCCGTCTCGGCCGGGCGGGTGGGGGCGTGGGGCTTTCGGCCCACACCGTGGTGGGCGGCTAGCGGTTCCAGCGGGGGTCGGCTTCGGCGATGGCGAGGCTGAGGGCTTCGAGTTCGGCGATGAGGGCGCGCAGGCGGCGGTGGTTGTCGAACCAGGGCTGGTAGTCGGCGAGCTGGTCGTCGGTCAGGATGCGGGTGGCGGTCTTGCCGTCTTTGCCCCGGGAGCGGGCCAAGGCGCCGTACAGCCCGGCGGAGATCGGCGGCTACCTGGCGCGGGCGGACGCGCAGCCCAGGGGGGAGGGGCGGATGCGCGCGGCGGGGCTGGTCTGCCTCGGGGCCGGCGCCGGGCTGATCCGCGGCGACCTGCGCGAGGCGCGCGGCAGCGATGTGGCGTGCCGGTCCGGCGGGGTCGTGGTGACCGTGCGCGGCGCGCGGCCGCGCACGGTGCCGGTGCTGGCCGCCTACCACGCCCGGTGGCTGCCGCCCGGTTCACCGGGAACGCCCTGATCTGCGGCGGCACCGATCCCGGCCGCCGGAACCTGACGAACCCGCTGATCAGCGCGCTGGATGGCGGGACCGGGCTGCCGCAGCTGGACACCAGTCGGCTGCGCGCGACCTGGCTGGCCGGCTGCGCGGAGCTGCCCGGGCTGGCCACGTTCATGGCGGCGGCCGGGATCAGCTGCTCCCAGCGGCTCGGCGACCTGATCACCGGCCTGGAGCCGGCCGGCGAGGAGCAGGCAGTCAGGCTGCCCGGGGCGGCCCGCCGGCGATGATCCCGCTGGCGGTGTTCGAGGAGATCATCGACGCCTCCGGCACCGCGGCGCGGATCGAGGCGATGCTGCCCATCGGGGTGCGGCCCCGGCAGCTGACGGTCCGCACCCTGCTGGCCGGCATGTGCCTGGCCCAGGCTGATCACCGGCCCGCCCACCTGACCCGGGCCCACCAGGCGCTGGTCAGCCTGCCCGGGGACGACCAGCGGCGGCTGGGCGTGATCGCGGACTGGAAACACGGCCCGCACCTGCTGACTTACCGGCAGACCGAGCGCACCTTCGGCCTGGTCACCGACGCGCTCGCCAAGGACAAGCCCGGCGGGCTGCCATCGCAGGCGCTGCAAGCGGGCTGCCATCGCAGGCGCTGCAAGCGGCCTGCGACAACCTGCTGGAAGCATCCACCCCGGAGGAGTTCAAGGACGCCAGCAGGTCGCTGGCCGTGGACTGGA
>OFHG01000564.1_pt1 | contig 14667 bp, 14 predicted proteins | sample 1521931 | NCBI WGS metagenome assembly OFHG01 (sample SAMEA2468438, study PRJEB22500) | soil metagenome | biome: Glassland; feature: Farmland; material: Clay | place: Australia | collected 2013-01-31 | depth 0.55 m
GACCAACTATGCGCTGGGCCTGACCCGGATCCGGCTCCTGCCTTATGTCGCGACGTCGCTGGTCTGCATGGCGCCCGGCGCCGTCGCCTATACCTGGCTCGGACATGCCGGACGAGAGGCGCTCGCCGGCGATACGGCGGCGATCCGCCATGGGCTCCTCGGTCTCGCGCTTCTCGCGGCGATCGCTTTCGTTCCGCAGCTGTGGCGGCGGCTGCGCGGCGCCGTGTCGTGGACTCGGCCAGCCGATCTCCGGCGCCGGCTGCGCGCGGGTGAGACATTGACCATCATTGACGTGCGCGACCCGGACGAGTTCGTCGGCCCACTCGGCCATATCGCGGGGGCAGCCAACCTGCCGCTCGGCGCGCTTCCCAACAGCTTGAGCGAGATCAAGGCTCTACCGGACGGGCCTGTCATTCTGGTTTGCCGCACCGACAAGCGCTCGGCCAAAGCCGCCGAGATCGTGCGCACGGCCGGGGTTTCGAACGTCACCGTGCTGCGGGGCGGCATGGAGCGCTGGAACCGGGCCGGCTTGCCGGTGGGACGTCGCGCCGCATGAAAACAGGCTTCGCGGAGGGCGGCCGCGGGACGGCCGCGGGGCCCGCGGGGGGGCCCGCCGCTGGGCGCGCAGCACCGGAGGGCGCGCCGCCGCGGCGGCCATGGCCGGCTACCAGCTTGCCGCGACCGAACTGGCGCTGGCCCACCAGCGGGCGGAGCGCGGTGTGATCGGCCCGGCCCAGTTCGCCGAGCGCAGCCGCGACCTGCTCGCGCTCATGGCGACCGCCCGCGAAGTCTTCTTCCGGCACCAGCGGCCCCCCGTTCCGCCGCCGTGGGAGCGGGGGGGACTGTCAGGGTTCGGCCGTCACCGGTACCCCCCGGGCGCACCGGGACAGAGCAAACCGGGGTAACGGGCGCCCCGGTCCCTAGCCCGCAGGTGCCGGCTCGGTCTCTGGCTTGCGCCCGGGTTCGGGGCGGGAAGCCGATGCGCCGGTTTCGCCGGCTGGATGCGGCGGCGAGAGTGGACCCCGGTCGCGCACCGCGAACATGAGCCGCAGGGCCACGATCCAGATGAGCAGTGAGCCGGACACGTGGACCCAGACCAGCCCGGCCGGCAGGCCGGTGAAGTACTGGGTGTAGCCGACCATGCCCTGCCCGAGTATCAGGCCGAGCAGCAGCCACCCCAGCCGCATCACCCTGACCGGCGCCCTGGTCAGCCGCAGCCCGGCGACGAGTGGCAGGATGAGCCCGCCCATCAGCCAGCCGATGTCGGAGTGGAACTGGGTGACCCCGGTCAGCGGCAGGTGGTAGCGGGGAACCGCGCCCGCCCCGGCCAGCGGCCCGGTGCCGGTGACCACGGTTCCGGCCGCGAGCATCACCGCCGCCGTGGCCACCACGCCATAGACGAGCAGCCGCAGATCGGCCCGGATCAGCGGCCGCGCGGGCGCGGTGCCCTCGGTGCACTTGGCGTGCAGCGCCAGCGCCGCCGCGACGACCGCGATCGAGACCACAAAGTGCAGCGACACCATGGCCGGGTTGAGATTGGTCAGCACCACGATCCCGCCGACCACGATCTGTGCCACTACCCCGGCGGGCTGCGCGGCAGCCAGCCAGACCAGGTCTGCCCGCTTGCGTCCCTGGGGGCGGACGCCGCACGCACACGTCCGCCAGGCAGCGATCAGCACGGCCACCGCGACCGCCGTGAGCGCGACGGTCACCATCCGGTTACCGAACTCGATCCAGGTGTGGAACATCGGGTCGCCGCGGGTGTGCGCGGCTACCAGGCTGCTGCGGGTGCATTGCGGCCAGTCCGGGCAGCCGAGCCCGGACTTGCTCAGCCGGGCCGCCGCGCCGGTCACGATAATCACGGCGGTGGACACCACCCCTGCCAGCGCGATCCGGCGCATCGCGACCGGGGTGGGGGCCCAGACGGCGTCCACACCCCGGCGCAGGGCCGATGTCACGGCCCCGGGGCTACGGCGGGTACCCGCGCCATCAGGGGAGGGCGCGGGCTGGTCCGGGCTGATGCCGGACGAGGTCAGGTCGGCAGGCACGCCCCTATGGTAGAAGTGACCTGCCCGGTTTGCACCCCGGGTGGGCGAAGGCGGCCTGTGCTGGAGCGTGCCAGCCGCCCGCCGTCAGGCCTGGGGGGCCGGGGGAGCGGGGGGCTGGCCCCGGCGGGTGCTGCCCCTGGCCGCCCCGGCGCAGGCGGTCATCACGCAGACGATCGCCCCCCATTCCCTGACCGCCAGTGCCTGGCCGAGCATGACCAGTCCCACCAGGGCGGCAACCGCCGGCTCAAGGCTCATCCAGATGCCGAACACCCGGGGCGGCACTCGCCGCAGCGCCTCCAGTTCCAGTGTGTAAGGGATGATCGAGGACAGCAGGCCGATCCCGAAGCCGACGCCGAGGATGGCTGGGCGCAACAGCGCGCCCCGGCCCGCGATCACCCCGGCCGGGGTGATCGCGACTGCGGCCACCACCATCGCGATTGTCACCCCGGAGGAACCTGGGAAGCGCCGGCCGGTGGCACGGCTGAGGATGATGTACGCGGCCCAGGCGAGGCCGGCCAGCAGCGCGAACGCCAGGCCCACCAGGGCCGTCCCGTGGCCCGCCGGGACCGGGCCGGGCTGGCCACCAGCGCGGGCCGTGCCGGTGCGGGTGAGCAGGGCCACCCCGGCTCCGGCCAGGGCGACCCAGAGCAGGTCGAGGAGCCGGCGTGAGGCGGCGACGGCCACCCCGAGCGGGCCGAGGAATTCGACGGTGACCGCGATCCCGAGTGGGATCCGGGCGAAGGCCTGGTAGATCGAGAAGTTCATGACGGCCAGCGTCAGCCCGAAACCGGCCACCACGGCGAGGTCCCGCCAGGACCGGCGCCGCACCGGGCCGGACAGGCCCGCCCTCAGACCCCGCGCCCCGGCCACGGCCATCAGCACCGCCGCGCTCCACAAGCGCAGCCCGGTCACGGCGGCGGGCGGGATCTGGGTGAACAGGCGGGCCGCGAGCCCCGCGCCGACCTGCACCGAGACGATGCTGGTGAGGACGAGGGCGGATGGGGGCACCGCCGCAAGCATCGCGGCGTGGGCGCTCCCCGTCCCGGTTGCCGGCTGCCGCCGCGGGCCGTCGCCTGGTCCGGTGTCCCTGACCGGCCCCCGGCTCCGCCGGCTATTCCCTATTCCCAGCGGAACGTCCGGGCGGCGAGGGCGATCGCGGCCACCGCCCACACCGCCAGCACCGCCAGATCGCGCAGGGGTGCACCGGCGCCGTGCGCCAGCACCGAGCGGAGCCCGTCGGAGAGCGCGCCCGAGGGCAGCAGGGTCAGGAACGAGCGTGCCCCGGCGGGGAACTTGGTGAGCGGGAAGATCACCCCGCCCACGCCGAGCAGCACCAGGTAGATCAGGTTGGCCACCGCCAGCGTCGCCTCCGCGCGCAGCATGCCAGCCAGCAGCAGCGCGAGCCCGCTGAACGCGCCCGTGCCCGCCAGCACGAGCAGCACGACCCACAGGGCCGCAGCAGCGCCGCTGTGCGGTTGCCAGCCCAGGGCCAGCCCCACGGCGATGATCACGATCGCCTGCACGATCTCGATCCCGATCACCGTGACGGTCTTGGCGCCGATCAGCCCGGACCGGGGGAGCGGGGTGGAACCCAGCCGCTTCAGCACGCCGTAACGCCGCTCGAAGCCGGTCGCGATGGCCTGGCTGGTGAACGCCGTCGACATCACCGCCAGCGCGATGATGCCAGGGACCAGGAAGTCCACCCGCCTGCCGCCGACCTTGACCAGCGGCTCCAGGCTGAAGGCGACCAGCAGCAGCACCGGGATGATCAAGGTCAGCAGGAACTGCTCACCGTTGCGCAGCAGCATCCGGGTTTCCAGGCCCGCCTGCGCGGTGATCATCTTGGGCAGCGGCGCCGCACCCGGTGCCGGCGCCGGCCATGGCGAAGCGGTCATGACCGCAGCTCCCGGCCGGTCAGCTCCAGGAACACATCTTCCAGTGTGCGGCTCTCGATCCGCAGATCCTGGGCCAGCACACCGTGCTCGGCGCACCAGGCAGTCACCGCCGCCACCAGCTGCGGGTCAACCCGGTCGTGCACCTCGACCACGTAGTGGCCGGCCGGGGACTCCTTGGCGGCGGCCCCCGGGGCCAGGGCGGCCAGCAGCCCGTCGGTGTCCAGGCCTGGCTCGGCCCGGAACCGCAGCTGGCCCGCGGTGCCGGTCAGCTCCGCCGGGGTTCCCTCGGCAACCAGCCGTCCGTGGTCGACGATGGCTACCCGGTCCGCGAGGCGTTCGGCCTCTTCCATGTGGTGGGTGGTGAGGATCACGCTCGCGCCAGATTCCCGCAGCCCGCGGACGATGTCCCAGGTGGCGTGGCGGGCCTGCGGGTCAAGCCCGGCCGTCGGCTCATCGAGGAAGACCAGCTCCGGGCGGCCGATCACGGCGGCGGCCAGCGAAAGCCGCTGCTGCTGGCCCCCGGACAGCCGCTTGACCTGGGTGCGGGCATGGCTGGCGAGCCCGAGCCCGGCCAGCAGCTGGGCCGGGTCGAGCGGGTGGGCGTGGAAGCGTGCCAGCACACGCAGGTACTCGCCGGGCCGGGCGGCGGGGGGGATGCCCCCCGACTGCAGCATCACCCCGACCCGTGGCCGCAGCACGCGGGCATCGGTCACCGGGTCCAGGCCGAGCACGCTGACCGTGCCCGCGTCGGGGCGCCGGTAGCCCTCGCAGATCTCCACCGTGGTGGTCTTGCCCGCCCCGTTCGGGCCCAGCACGGCGGTGACGGCGCCCTGGGCCGCCCGCAGCGAGAGGCCGTCGACCGCGGCCGTGCGCCCATACCGCTTGACGAGATCGCGGATCTCGACGGCGGGGGTGGTGTTCACGCTGGCGAGTGTAGAGGCTGCCCGGTGCTGGCGGTCCGCAAGCCCCGGTCTGGCCGGGGCGAGATCACCCAGCGGGCCGGGGGTCACCCGCCCGCTGCCGCGGCCACCAGCGCGGACACCAGCCGCCGGTCCTCACCCGCTTCCGGGTGCCACTGCACTGCCAGTGTGAAGGGGTGCTGGCCCTCCCCGGACGGCAGTTCCACCGCCTCGATCACCCCGTCCGGTGCCCAGGCAGACGCGACCAGGCCCTCGCCCAGCCGGTCGATGGCCTGATGGTGGGCGGTGGGAACCGCCAGGCCGGCCGGGTCCGCCCCGTTGCCGGGCCGAAGGATCGAGGCGAGCTGGCTTCCCGGTGCGAGCCGGACCTGATGTGATCCGAAGGTGCCAGGGGTGGGGGTATGACCAGCCTCGGCAGGCAGGTGCTGGCACAAGGTCCCGCCCCGGGCCACGTTGAGCAGTTGCATGCCGCGGCAGATTCCCAGCACCGGCAGCCCGGCTGCCAGGGCCGCGGCGAGCAGTTCCAGTTCGGCCTGGTCCCGTTCGGGATGGACCCGGGCGGTCCGTGGGCCCGCCGCCGCGCCGTAGTTGGCCGGGTCGACGTCGCCACCGCCGGTGAGCACCAGCGCGTCCAGCCGGGCGATCGCGGTGGCCACCCCCGGCACCGGCGGCAGCAGCACCGGAACGCCACCGGCCTCGGTCACCTGGTCGATGTAGCTGGCGGGCAGCAGCGCCACCGGGGCCTCCCAGGCTCCCCAGCGGGCAGGCTCGCAGTACGTGCTGAGCCCGACGACAGGAACGCTCACAGCGGCGTCACGTAGGCGCCGGAGATGCCACCGTCCACCAGGAAGCCGGACGCGGTGATGAACGAGGCGTCGTCGCTGGCCAGGAAGGCTACCGCGGCGGCGATCTCCTCCGCCTCGGCGAACCGGCCCATCGGCACGTGGACCAGCCGGCGTGCCGCCCGCTCCGGGTCGGCGGCGAAAAGCTCGCGCAGCAACGGGGTGTTGACCGGGCCGGGGCACAGCGCGTTCACCCGGATCCCTTCCCGCGCGAACTGAACGCCGAGTTCCCGGCTCATCGCCAGGACACCGCCCTTGGAGGCGCTGTAGGAGATCTGGGAGGTGGCCGAGCCCATCACGGCGACGAAGGAGGCGGTGTTGATGATGGAGCCGCCGCCGCGCGCCTGCATGTGCGGGATGACGTGCTTGCAGCACAGGTAGACGGAGGTGAGGTTGACCTCCTGTACCCGGCGCCATGCCTCCAGGCCGGTCACCAGGATGGAGTCGTCGTCGGGGGGCGAGATCCCGGCATTGTTGAACGCGATGTCGACCCGCCCGTAGGCGCTGAGGGCGGCATCGTACATGCCCGCGACATCATCCTCGCTGGTCACATCGGCCTGGACGAACAGGCCACCGACCTCGTCGGCGGCCGCCTTGCCGGTCTCACTGTCCAGGTCTGCGACGACGACCTTCGCCCCTTCCGCAGCCAGCCGGCGTGCGCTTGCCAGCCCGATGCCGCTCCCGGCCCCTGTGACGACAGCGACGCGGTCCACCAGGCGTTGCATGGGTGCTGATCACTCCTCGGTTGCGATGAAGACGTTCTTTGTCTCGGTGAATGAGTCGAGTGCGTCCGGCCCCAGTTCGCGGCCCAGTCCGGACTGTTTGAAGCCGCCGAACGGTGTCCAGTAGCGCACGGAGGAATGCGAGTTGACCGACAGGTTGCCGGTCTCCACGGCCCGCGACACCCGCAGCGCGCGGCCCACGTTCTGTGTCCAGATCGATCCGGACAGCCCGTAGGGAGTGTCGTTGGCGATGGCGATCGCGTCCGCCTCGTCGTCGAACGGGACCACCGTGACCACCGGGCCGAACACTTCCTCGGTGTAGGCCGGGTCGTCGCGGCGCACCGGGGCGAGCACGGTCGGCGGGAACCAGTAGCCCGGCCCGTCCGGGGCGCTGCCCCGGAACGCCACCGGCGCACCCTGCGGCACATAGGAGGCGACCCGCGCCCGGTGCTCGGCGGAGATCAGCGGGCCCATCTCGGTGTCCGCGCTGGCCGGGTCGCCCACCCGCACGCCCTTGACGGCGGGCTCGAGCATCTCCATGAACCGGTCGTAGACGCTGCGCTGGACCAGGATCCGCGACCGCGCGCAGCAATCCTGGCCGGCGTTGTCGAACACCGCGGACGGCGCACTGGCCGCCGCCTTCTCCAGGTCCGCGTCGGCGAAAACGATGTTGGCGCTCTTGCCACCCAGTTCCAGGGTGAGCCGCTTCACCTGCCGGGCGCAGCCAGCCATGATCTGCTGGCCGACCTCGGTGGACCCGGTGAAAACGATCTTGCGGACCGCCTCGTGGTCCACCAGCCGCTGGCCGACCACCGACCCCTTGCCGGGCAGCACCTGGAACACCCCGTCCGGCAGCCCCGCCTCGCGGGCAAGCTCACCGATCCTGATCGCGGTCAGCGGGGTGCGCTCGGCGGGCTTGGCGATCACCGGGTTGCCGGCCGCCAGCGCCGGGGCAAGCCCCCAGCCGAGGATGGGCATGGGGAAGTTCCACGGGACGATCAGGCCCACCACGCCGACCGGTTCCTTGAACGTCACGTCCAGGCCGCCGGGAACCGGGATCTGCGCGCCGAGGAGCCGTTCCGGCGCCGCCGAGTAGTACCGGAGCACGTCGCGGATGTTGCCGGCCTCCCACCGGGCAGCCCCCACCGGATGACCCGAGCAGGCGACTTCGAGGCTGGCCAACTCGTCGAGGTGGGCGTCCACGGCGTCGGCGAAGGCGCGCAGCAGCGCGGCCCGCTCACCCGGCGCGACCGCGCGCCACGCCGCCTGGGCCGCCACCGCGCGGGCGATCGCCGCGTCGGTCTCTTCCGCCGATACCAGCGGGACCGAGGTGACGGCCTGCTCGGTAGCGGGATTGAGCACCGTGAAGGTTGCCATGCTTGCGCTCGTCTCCTGTTTCTCTACAGCCGCTCGAAGCTGCGCCGAAGTTCCCAGTCGGTGACCGCGGCATCGAAGGCCGCCAGCTCAACCCGGGCGCCGTTGGCATAATGCTCGACCACGTCATCACCAAACGCCTGCCGGGCAAGCTGGCTCTTCTCCCAGACCTCGAGCGCGTCGCGCAGCGTGGACGGCACCCGCGGGCCGGAGTCACTGTAGGCGTTGCCCTCGAAAGCCGGCTCCAGCGGCAGTTCCTGCTCGATGCCGGCCAGGCCGGCCGCGATCATCGCCGCCACCGACAGGTAGGGGTTCACGTCCCCGCCGGGCACCCGGTTCTCCGGCCGCAGCGAGGGCCCGTGCCCGACCAGGCGGTAGGCGCAGGTCCGGTTGTCCACTCCCCAGCGCACCGCGGTGGGGGCGAAACTGCCCGGCACATAACGCTTGTAGGAGTTGATGTTCGGCGCATGGAAGAGCGAGAGCTCGCGCAGGCCGGCCAGCTGGCCGGCCAGGAAGTGCTCACCGAGTGCCGACAGCCCGTGCGGGCCGCTCCCGGCGAGCACCGGGTTGCCTGCCTGGTCGCGCAGCGACAGGTGGATGTGGCAGGAGTTGCCCTCCCGGGTGTTCGGCTTGGCCATGAACGTGATGCTCATGCCTTCGGCGGCCGCGATCTCCTTGGCCCCGGTCTTATAGATCGAGTGGTTGTCGCAGGTGGTCACCGCGTCCCTGTAGCGGAAGGCGATCTCGTGCTGGCCGAGGTTGCACTCACCCTTGGACGACTCGACGTACATCCCGGCCCCGGCCATGCCCAGCCGGACCTTGCGCAGCAGCGGTTCCACCCGCGAGGTGCCGATGATGGAGTAGTCGACGTTGTACTGGTTGGCCGGGGTGAGGTCGCGGTAGCCCCGGGCGAAGGCTTGCTCGTAGCTGTCGTGGAAGACGCAGAACTCCAGCTCGGTGCCGACCATGGCGGTCCAGCCGTGGGCCGCCAGCCGCGCCGCCTGCGCCTGCAGGATCTGGCGCGGCGAGGCGACCACCGGGCTCCCGTCGGTCCAGGCCAGGTCGGCTAGCACCAGGGCGGATGCCTCATGCCAGGGCAGCATCCGCAACGTTCCCAGGTCGGGTACGAGGACGAAGTCCCCGTACCCGCGCTCCCAGGATGACATCGCGTACCCGTCCACCGTGTTCATCTCGACGTCGACCGCGAGGAGGTAGTTGCACCCCTCCGCGTGGTGGTCGGTTACCTCGTCGAGGAAGAACTCGGCCGACAGGCGCTTGCCCTGCAGCCGGCCCTGCATGTCGGTGAACGCGAGCACGACCGTGTCGATCGTGCCCTCGTCCACCTCGACGCGCAGCTGCTCAAGCGTGAGCATGCCGCGCCGGTTACCGTGCGCACCGGCCTGGACCACAGTGCCTTCTTTCCTTCGTCAGTTCACATGCCGCGGCTGGACCCGGTCAGGTTGTGAGCTCGCGCTCGATCGCGGCCAGTTCCTCCGGCGTGCCCTGCACCTTCGGCCCGGTGAACCACCGCTTGGCGGAGGCCACCCACCACAGCCCAGCGAACCCGAGCACGACTGCCACCGCAACAATGGCGTAGTTGAACGTCGTGAGGTTGATCGGCCCGGCCTGCGGCAGCAGGAACAGGATCGTGATGATCACCACCCAGACCACGGCGATCCAGCCGACGATGTGACTCCACCGGCCCAGGTGCCACGGCCCGCGCTGGAAGTGCTCGCCCCGGCGCAGCCGCAGGAACGTCGGCATGACATAGGCGATGTACAGGCCGATGACCGCGATCGACGTGACAGCGGCATAGGCGGTGTAGTTCCACAGGTAGGGCAGGCCCAGCACCAGCGCCGAGCCGGCGGCCAGCCAGATCGCGTTGGTGGGCGTCCTGGTCCGGTGGTTCACCCGGTGCCAGAAGGCCGAGCCTGGGAGCGCGCCGTCCCGGGAGAACGCGTAGATCATCCGCGAGTTCGCGGTGACCGAGGACATGCCGCAGAACAGCTGTGCCCCGATGACGACCAGCAGCAGCAGCTTGGCGCCGGTGATGCCGAGCGAGTCGATGAGGATCTGTGCGGGCGGTACGCCGGTTAGCGAGTTGGCCGAGGCCTCAGCGGCGTAGTGCTGAATGGCGAATGTGAGCCCGATCAGCAGCACCCAGCCAGCCACCAGGGAGACCATGATGGACATCACGATGCCCCGCGGGCCGGCCGTCGCGGCCTTGTGCGTCTCCTCCGTCATGTGCGCGGAAGCGTCGTACCCGGTGAAGGTGTACTGGGCCAGCAGCAATCCGATCGGGATGATGTACCACCAGCCGAGGCTAAGGCCGGTCCCGTTCACCAGGTGCCCGAAAACGAAGCCCGCCGACTGGTGGTGTGCGGGAGCGATCGCCAGCGCGCCGACGATGAGCAGCACGCCGATGATGTGCCACCAGACGCTGACATCATTCAGCAGGGCGACCAGCTTGATGCCGAACTGGTTGAGCAGGCCGTGCACCAGCAGGACGATGGCGAAGATCAGCACGGTGTGCCAGTGGACTGTGCTACTGAAGCCGAATTGCAGGTCGAGCAGCGCGTTGATGAAGAACGCGGCCCCGAAGTCGATGCCCGCCGTGACCGCGACCTGGCCGAGGAAGTTGAACCAGCCGGTGAACCACGACCAGGCGGCCCCGTTCTTCGGCGCGATCTTGGCCGCCCAGTAGTACAGGCCGCCGGCGGTGGGGTAGCTGGAGCAGACCTCGGCCATGGCCAGGCCCACGAACAGCGTCATGATGCCCACGAACGGCCAGCCCCAGACAATGACCGCAGGACCGCCGGTGTTCATGCCGAACCCGTACAGGGTCAGGCAGCCGGACAGGATCGAGATGATGGTGAAGGAGACGGCGAAGTTGGAGAACCCGGACATGCGCCGCCGGAGCTCCTGCGCATACCCAAGTTCGTGGAGGCGTTTCTGGTCCGCATCGAGCGCTTCGGGGACCGTTTGGTCGTTGACCGACACGAATGCTCCTTACGTCATGCTGCCGAGACGTAGGTCGGGGTCGCGGGTGCCAGGAGAACGCTTGGGCGGCGCGTGACCAGGCAGCTGTGGCCCAATGGTTTATTATCAGACCATTGAGGGTTAGAATGCGGGTCATGTCAAGACCCGAGCCGGAATTACCCGGTGACCCGCAAGCCCCAGCGGCCATGCAAGCCGTCCGCACCCAATGCAGATGCGGCCAGCCCCGAGTCCCCGGCCGACCTGCCTGCGCCCCCGGCCGCGAGCCCGGCGGCCCCCGCGGTGAGCCCGGCTGCCCCCGCGGTGAGCCCGGCGGCCCCCGCGGTGAGCCCGGCGGCCCCCGCGGTGAGCCCGGCGGCCCCAGTGACCGGCGGCGGGTCGGCGGGCTGGCTGCGCCGGCTGCCCGTAGGCTCGGCGCGGCAACGCAGTCGCGCACCGGAGGCCGCCGGCATGACCACCGGAAATGAACTCAGTACGCTGCTGGGCCCGGTGCGGGCGGGCAACGCCTTCGAGGAGACGGTCGAGCGCCTGCTGACCGTGATCAAGCTGGGCGTGGTGGGGCCGGGCGAACGGTTCCCGGCCGAACGCGAACTCGCCGGGCTGCTGGGAGTCAGCCGCATCACCTTGCGGGAAGCGATCCGGGCGCTGCAGCAGGCGGGCTACGTGGAATCGCGGCGCGGCCGGTTCGGCGGCACCTTCGTCACCTACACCAGGCCAGCGCCGGACCCGGGGGAGGTCCGGCGGATCGCACTGGAGGACCCGGACCGGCTTGCCGACGCGCTGACCTTCCGGATGGCGGTGGAGACCGGGGCCGCCCAGGTGCTTGCCCGGTCCGCCGGCGACCGGGGCCGGGACGTCCTGCTGGCCCGCCTGGCCGACGTCAACCAGGCCTGCCCGGAGGACTACCGGCGGATGGACACGCTCTTCCACCTGTCCATCGCCGAACTCACCGGCTCCAGCCTGCTCACCGCCGCGTGCGCCGACGCCCGCATGCGGCTCAACGACCTCCTGAACGCGATCCCCGTGCTTCAGCACAACATCGACCACACCGCCGACCAGCATGATGAGATCGTGGCGGCGATCCTGGCCGGTGACACCGAGCGGGCCAGGAACGCCGTCGCGGAGCATCTCGATGGCACCGGGGCGCTGCTACGGGGATTCCTGTCGGTGCCGTCCCAGCCCGGAGCCCGGCCCGGCCAGTGACGGGCGATCCTGGGATCAGCCGGCCGGGTTCGCGACCAGCAGGGACGTGGTCACGTCCGTCGGGGACGCGATCAGGCACCTGATGGTCCGCTCGCCGCCCGACCACGACCCTGCTTCGGGGTACAGGAATTGAATGGTCATCGAATTCGTGACCAGAGACCTGTTGATGTTGCCCGCGATCCGGCTCCGGCAGCCCTGCTTGGCCTGCTGCCGCAGGGCGGCGACCCCCGGGTAACTGGTGCCGGTGGCGGGGAACTCGGCATACACCTGCGCGTTGTGCGGCTGCGTACAGGGGATCACGGTCACGTTGAGGACGCCGCCCGCGGCTTCCGCAGCAGTTGGGTTCCGGAAGCAGTCCCCGGATAGCAGCGAGAAGACGCTCGTCGTTCCCTTCTTGGTGATCTGGCCGGTGGACGAACGCTGCGGTGAGTTCCCGGAGCCGATCACGATCCCCACGACGATCAGTACGACCCACAGTCCGGACAGGATCAGCCCGGTGATCGCAAGCCCCGTTCCCCGCAGTTGCGGATTCCTGCGGATCCTGGCGAGCGCGATGATGCCGAAGATGACGCTGAGGACAAGGGTGATGATGAACAATCCCGCGAGCCCCAGAATGAACGAGGCGATCGCGAAACCGCTGGCTCGCCGGGGGGCGGGCTGACCGGGGAACGGCGTCCAGGAGGGTGCCGGCCCGGGGATGGTCCCGAAGGGTGCCTGCCCCGGGGTCCCGAACGGTGCCTGCCCCGGGGTCCCGAACGGTGCCTGCCCCGGGGTCCCGAACGGTGCCTGCCCGGGGGGCCCGAGCGGTGCCTGCCCGGGGAAAGTGCCGTCGGCATAACCGGGCTGCTCCTCGCTTTGCCGCGGGGCCGGCGGCATGCCGCCACCACCGCCCATCGCCCCGGGGCGAGCGGGCGTGTCCGGAACGCTGTCGTCGGGGATCCACAGCTGCCAGCCGGGGGGTGGCGGCGGCCAGGACGGGTCGGGCTGCCAGCCCGGTGGCGGAACGAAACCCTCCGGCGGCCGCGGCCACCCCGGTGGGGGATTGAATCGCTGTCCCACGGCCATCTCCCTGTTGCGTCAGCGTCCCGGTCTTCCCAGGCAGCAGAACATATCAGGCCAAGGGTGTCGGAAAGGGAACGAAAAGATCGCAGCCCGGCCAGTCCGGGCTGGCAGGCCTCAGGCCCGGCCCGGGATCAGCTGTGACCGGCCGGATGCTGGTCAGTGCCTGGCGGCGCAGCCACGCCCCCGCCTACCGCGGTAGCACCACGATCCCGAGAGCAGGCAGGGACCCGGTCGAACCCGAGCCGACCACCACCGCAGTCACGAACAGTCCCACGTACAGTGCGATCCACAGGCCCGCCAGCACCAGCCCGGCGATCGCCAGGCCCTTCCCCTTCTGCTGCCGGTCGCGGATCTGAACCAGAGCGACGATGCCCAGCACAATGCCCACGATGCCGCAGGGCAGGATGAAGCCCACCAGCCCCAGCACCAGTGAGGCGATCGCCAGCCCGTTCGTTTGCGCATACTGAGGCAGCCCCTGGTAGGGGTAACCCTGGTATGCCGAACCCGGATACGGGTAGCCGGACGGCCCAGGCGGCGCCTGAGGTGCCTGCGCCGGCCAGCCGCCCGCGCCCGGAGATCCAAACGATCCCGGCCCGGCAGGAGCGCCCGGCCCGGCCGGAGTCTCCGGCCCGGCTGCGAACCCGGGCCCGGCCGGAGTCTCCGGCCCGGCAGGAGCGCCCGGCCCGGCAGGCGATCCTGGCAGAGTGGGTTCGGTGGTGGGGATGGTGTCGTCTGGAACCCAGAACTGCCACCCCTCCGGCACGGGCGGCCAGCTAGGGTCGGGCTGCCAGCCAGGCGGCGGCACAAAGCCCGGCGGCGCCGGCGGCCAGCCCGGTGGCGGATTGAAACGCAGTCCCATCAGGCCAGCTCCCCTCATCTGCGCCCGGCGGCCGGACTGCTCGCCACAGGCTCGCCGCTGAACATATCAGCCGGCACCCGGCAGAGGGGATGTCTGCGGCAGCGGCATGACCCGGCGCACTCCGGCCGTTGCGGGCGTGACTGTTGCCGGGGCCGGCCATCCCGGTGTGAGCCATGCCATCCCGGGTCGCGTTGCGGCCGGGCATGGATTTACGGCACACTGATGTTGTGAAAAGCATGGGCACGACGGATGTGGTCTCCGGGCCGGCCAGCGCCATCGGTGCGGCCGCCGGTAGTGGCGTGCCCGAACGCAGCACCCGGGCCAGGATCGCCCGGCTGATCCTCGAGAACGGGCCGGTCACGGCGGCCGCCCTGAGTACCCGGCTGGGGCTCACCCCGGCCGCCATCCGCCGGCACCTGGACAACCTGCACGCCGACGGCATGATCGAGGTCCGCAGTGCCCGGCGCCCAGCCAGCCGGGGCCGGGGCCGGCCGGCGAAGCTTTTCGTCATCACCGACGCCGGCCGCAGCGCGTTCGAGCACACCTACGACGACCTGGCGACCAGCGCCCTGCGGTTCCTCGCGGAAGTTGCAGGCCCGGAGGCGGTCGCCCAGTTCGCCCGCCGGCATGTAGCCGAACTGGAGCGCCGGTAGCGGACCGATATGACCTCCGCCGACTACCGGGCGAAGGGGCCGGCAACCGCGGCGGCGCCGTCCGCCGCACGCTAACCCGCCGCGGCGGGGGG
>OFHG01000565.1_pt1 | contig 14666 bp, 15 predicted proteins | sample 1521931 | NCBI WGS metagenome assembly OFHG01 (sample SAMEA2468438, study PRJEB22500) | soil metagenome | biome: Glassland; feature: Farmland; material: Clay | place: Australia | collected 2013-01-31 | depth 0.55 m
CTCTTGCCTGGTCCTGAGACACAGGGACTCCACGACTACGAGAAAGATGGACAGCCCGATGGTCAACGTGGGAAAGAGGATGTGAAACAGGGTCGTGACCGCGAACTGGATTCGTGAGAGCAGGATCGTATCCATACAAAATCCCGGCTGTTAAATTGAGATTATAGCGTAAGTATAACACAGGAACGCCTGGGCAGAGAATGACCCGGGGGCTTCGGGGACGTTCCTGCAGTTGCCAACACCGATTACAAATTCCAGAATTACAATCTTCGATTTTTGCTATACTTTATTTAGAGCGGCGCAGATGAGAGTTTTGGAAATTAACAATGGTAATACTGAAGGAGGTAATTATGATCGCTCTTTTGGTAGTCATTATTCTCGTTATAGTTATAATTAAACTGTTGTAGCGCACATGAGCGTCTTATGAAATTAAAGATAGTAATACTAAAGGAGATAGTATGGGATTTTTAATCGGAGTTCTGGTCGTCATTATTCTTGTTATAGTTATAATCAGGCTCTTGTAGCGCACATGAGAGTCTTGCGAGGCAAGATTTTCTTCTCCACCGCCGGCCATGCGAAGAAGTTCTGAAGGGTGACGTCATTTGCCGGTGGTCCATATTCGCCGCCAGCCTTCATAATCGAACTCTACGCCTTTTACATCAGACGAGGAATTCTCGTTCTGGCGTGCTTTAAAATTCCATTAAAGATTGAGCAATAAATTTATGCAGCTTGAAATTTCGAATCTTACAAAGCTCTATGATCAAAAAAGAGGCCTTCTGCCAACCAGCTTTAAAGTAATAAAAGGCGAATTGGTCGCTGTTGTCGGTCATAACGGCGCAGGCAAATCAACTCTTCTAAAAATGCTGGCAAACTGGATCCCTCCGGACAGCGGTCAAGGCATGATTGACGGAATCGATCTGAGGAACAGGATGGCTATTGTTAAAAAAGTAGGTTTTATTCCGGAAGTGCCTAATCTCTTCGAATTCTTTTCCGTTGAATACAATCTCAAGCTCTTCGCTGTTCTCTTTCAAACACCCTTTCTGCGGGTGGATGAGATCTTGAGAGAGTTCAATCTGGTTCCCTTTCGAAAAAACAAAATACAGGTGCTGTCAAAAGGCTTACGGCAACGGGTGAACATCGGGCGCGCCCTGTTGGCGGATCCTCCGGTGCTCCTTTTTGACGAGCCGACAGCGGGCCTGGACTTTGAGATGACAAGAGAGATCTACCGGCTGTTGAACAATATGCATGACGCCGGAAAAACAATCCTTTTTACTTCCCATCGGCCTGAAGAGATAAAAAGCCTCGCGACGCGCATCATGGTGCTGCACGAAGGCAGTCTGGTCTTCGACGGATCTCCGCAGAACTATTTTCAATCCGAAGTGCATGAAAATCTATACGCATGATGATGAGAAATATTCTTGTACTCGCATTCAATGATTTAGCCCTCGCATTAAAGAATAAAACGATTTATCTCATTCTTTTTATACCTTTTTTTGTTTTTATTTCCTTAAAATTGATAGACCGGACCGACACGGCCGCAAGCAAAATCAGAATCGGCCTCATTCAGAAATACGCCTATGCACCCCGGATCATGCGGAGCGTCAAAACGGCCGGGAAATTCATTAACGTTACATGGGTTCAAAATGAAGAGGAAGGCAAGCGTCTTTTGAAAGAACATAAAATAGACGGGGTTTTGACAAGGAATGAAAAAGAACCAGACAGCCTTGCACTCCTGGTTTTAAAAAAAGAATCTCTCCGCACTCTTGCCATCGTGCAAAGTTTTTCAGCTCTGCAGAAGGCGGCGGAAGGAAACAGCACGAGTTGGATTACCGACATTAAATCGCTCCACGAAGGCGACGTTCAAAGGGAGGCTTTGCCGACCTGGATTTTGATGCTTGTCCTGCTCGTCGGTTTCATTATTCTTCCGGCTCAAGTCGCCGAGGAAAAAGAAAAAAAGCTTCTGCTGGCTCTTCTCCAGACGCCCATTCACGAGGTCCAATGGCTGATTGCCAAATTGATCATGGGAATGGTCCTGAGCATCAGTGCGATCTTATTTCTCCATCTGTTGGGTAAATTCGGAGTGAAAAATCTCTTTGACTATAGCACATTCATCGCCGCAGGCAGTTTTTGCTTCAGCTCATACGGGATTTTCCTGGGTTTTCTCTGCCGCAATCAGGCAAGCGCCAGAACCCTCGGCGTTATCTTTTATTTGCCGCACCTTCTTCCTTCTGCGCTGTCCGATATTTCACAAAAATTGAGCGCCGCTGCGCCTTTTCTGCCGTCCTACCAATTTTATGAGCCTCTTAAATCCATTCTGCTGGGAGACGGCAGGATAGCGAACATGCCTTTTGCGTGGATCTATTTATTTCTCGTGGGATCGTTTACGTTTTACCTTTCCTATTTCTTGATGAAAAGGCGCTGGTTGATGTGATCTTTCAGCCGGAAATCCGATTTATCATTCTCTGCTCGCTGACAACCCTTGCCGATTTTTATCGTTAGGGCGCAAATTATTTCCGGTCTTTGCTCCTGACGAGCGAGGTAACGGCCGCTATTCCGGTCAGGACGCCCCCCGTCATATAGGCGTACGCCAGGCCTTTCAGGAAGGCGCCCGATTCAGAGCTGTGGAGCGAGGCCTTTTGGAGGACAACGGGCGAGACGAACGCGGACAACACCGCGCCCCCCGCCGCGATGCCCATCACCATCCCGACGGTCCGGACCGTGGCGAGAACTCCGGAAGCTATGCCGAGGTGCTGCTTCGGGACGCTCCCCATCACGGCGCTGTTATTCGGGGACTGAAAAATACCGGTGCCCAGCCCGAAGACGGCCACTCTCCAGACGACATCAGCCGGGCCGGCAAGGGCGGGCAATCGGCCCATCAGAAACAGCGACACCGCGCACAGTCCCGCGCCGAGACAGGCGAGAAGGCTCGTGCCGATCCGGTCGGAAAGCGCGCCGCTGAACGGCGCGACCGCCATGACGGCGAGCGGGAACGACGTCATGATGAGGCCCATCCGGTCCGGCTCGAAGTGCAGCACGCGCTGAAGGTAGAACGGCGTCAGAAAGACCATGATATACTGCGCCATGAAATTGAGAAGCGCGCTGATATTCGCGAGGGAGAACGTCATGCTCCGGAACAGGCCGAGGTTGAGCATGGGCTCGGGTACGCTGCTCTCCGCCTTGAGGAAAGCGGCGACGGCAGCGATCGAGGCAAAAAGCAGGAACACCGTCAGGGGGCCCGTGCGGGAGCTGTGAAAACGGTTGATGAACAAAAGGAGGAAGAGCAGGGAAAGGCAGCCGAGGAACATTCCCGGCAGGTCGATCACGGCCCTCCTTCCCCTGATGTTCGGGATGATGCGGCTTCCCCAGAACAGGCCGGCAATCCCGATCGGTACATTGATCAGGAACACGAAGCGCCATCCCAAAAGAGACGTAAGAAAGCCGCCGAGCGAGGGCCCCAGCGCCAGCCCGGCCGAGACGCTTATCGCGTTGATGCCCAGGGCTTTGCCCCGCTCGTGGGGCGGGAAGACGGCGGTCAGGATGGCGAACGGCATGGACATCAACATTCCGGCGGAGAGGCCCTGCAGGGCGCGGAACACGATCAGCCAATGGATGGACGGGGACAGGCCGCAGAGTGCGGACATAACGATGAAGCCGGCAAGGCCGGTGAGGTAGATCTTCTTGTACCCGAGGATGTCGCCCAGCCGGCCGTAGAACAGGAGCAGACTGCCGATCGTAAGGAGATAGACCATCGGCACCCACTCCGCAGCGGAAACACCCACGCCGAAGTACTGCGCGATCGTCGGAAGGACCACGTTCACGATGCTTGCGTCGATCGGCCCCATGATGGCGCCGACCATGACCGCGGCCAGGATCGAGTAGCGTTTTGAATAAACTATGTCAACCGGAGTTTCATTCATCGAGATCGGGAGAACCGGTAAAAAAACACAGCGCTCATTATGGACTGAAAAGCGCCGAGTTTCAATGAAAAAAGACCGGCCGTTCCGTCCGCCGATTGCCTTTTTCAATGGTTTGTGCTACTGTTTTGCAGGAAATAAATCCTATTGCGAGGAGGAGCACAATGGAACCGTTCCGTTATCACGTCTACCTCTGCACGCAGGAAAAGCCGGACCCGAAAGCCCCGAGCTGCACGAACCGGGGGAGCAAGGAAGTCCTCGAAGCGCTCCGCGCCGAACTCGTCAAAACCGGCCTTGCCGACGAAATCCAGGTGACCGCTTCGGGCTCGATCGGACTCTGCGAACGCGGTCCGAACATGGTCGTCTATCCCGACGGCGTGTGGTACTCGGGAGTGCAGAAGACCGACGTGCCCGAGATCGTTCGCGAGCATTTCATGAACAACCGGCCGGTCGGGCGCCTGGTGAACAAGGACGCATCGGCATTGAAATCCGAGATCCTCGAAAACAAGCGCAAGTACCTGGCAGCGTTGAAGGCCGCCCAGGCAGGAGCGAAAAAATCATAATCACGCTGATGATCAAGGCGCAGGTTTTTCCTTTTGACAGTTCCCTCTGCGACCGCGACGGTTCCGGGACGGGTCTAATTCAGTTGCTGTATAATAGTAATAGAAACAGTTCAATCATTTTACGGCGCATCTGATCTTCGATGCTCCTCAGAGGTGCGGGTATGACGATCGTTCTGATCATCGCGGCCATTGCTGCGGCAATCTACCTCTATGCCGCCATTGCCTACTACTACGGGTTCAAGAACTGGTATCCCCTGTGCGGCTGCAAAGGGAGGGAATGCAGTCCCAAGAGACCGTCGTAGGCTGAGAGGGCCAAACGGGGTCGGGTCCTGGAATATCACTTTTCGTTTAGAGCGATTTTTTCTGATAGGGATGAGGGTGGTAGGGAGCGAAACACAGGCGGAGCGGCCGGAGCGCCCACCGCTATAACTCAGTCCCTGTTGCCAGGAGATGGTACAAAACAGCTCCTGGCCGCTTGTTGATCGAAAGCAAAAAAAGAAGAAGAATCAAATCACTTCTCCCCGGCATCGATACTCATTGCGCCGAGCTTTCTTATTTCATCGAATGAAGGGCCAGCCGGTCCCACATGGGAAGGCTCATAGGACTTTCCCTTTATGAGCGTGCCAGTGTCTCCCGGAACGCCCTGCTCTATGGCGGCTGACCTGTTGCGATCCTTGTATCAAAAAATCGAGATAAATGCCGGACACCGGCCTCTCATTCAGATCTCATCGAACAGCGCCAAGCCGCGCCGACACTCCTGGAATGGATTGCTATAATTAATACAGCCCATAATCGCCTTTTTTTCATGGGGAAATAATGGCACGCGCAGCCGGGAGATCCAGTATGAGCAAGGGACGAATGGAAGCGTTCAGCGATGGTGTGATCGCCATCCTTATCACCATCATGGTGCTGGGGTTGAAGGTTCCGCACGGGATTGATGCGGCCGCGCTGGCGCCGCTGGTGCCGGCTTTTTTAAGCTATGTGATGAGTTTTATTTTCCTCGGCATCTACTGGAACAACCACCATCATCTGCTCCAGGCGATCAAGCACGTTGACGGGCGTGTGCTGTGGGCAAATCTGCACCTGCTGTTCTGGTTATCGCTCATTCCCGTTGTCACCGGCTGGATGGGCGAGAATGAATTTGCCTCATGGCCGGTTGCCCTTTACGGTGTCGTCATGCTCGGCGCCGCCGTTGCTTACTTCATCCTTACCCGCGCTCTTATCGCCCTCCACGGGAGAGATTCGGTATTGGCGACCGCGCTCGGCCGTGATTTCAAGGGCAAAGTGTCCGTCGCGATATATGCCGCGGCAATTCCGCTTTCCTTTGCGAATTCGTTGTCAGCCTGCGCCCTCTATGTTCTGGTCGCAGTCATGTGGCTGATCCCGGACCGTCGCATTGAGAAGACGATCTCCCCGTAAGACCTGCGCGGGATTTCCAACGGAAAATTAAGCGTTGATCACCCTCCGTTTTCTCATCTTTTACCGGTTCCGGTCCCTGATTCGCAAGGCAATCCTTCCGAGGACATGCCCCTCCTGGAGCCGTTCGTGCGCTTTTGCCGCCTCTGCGAGCGGAAACTCCGCTGCGATCGGCACTTTGAGCCGGGCCTCGATTGCCGCCTGCTCCAATCGTTCGAATGCGCGCCGGCCGGTCTCTGCATTGTACGAGAGCATCTGGACCACTCTTCGCTTTTTGGGCTCGGGCCATACGCCGTTGGGATAGGCGATCCGTCCCTTGGGTTTTACGAGATCGAGACAGGACTCTAAGACATCGCTTCCCGCGAGCACCAGCGCTGCGTCGATTCCCCCGGGTGCAAGGGCCTTGAGCCGCTCTACGGCGCCCGCTGCCCGGGCGTCGAAGATCCCGTCGGCGCCGAGCTTCTTTGCAAGTGTCGCGGCGTCGCTGCCTGTTGCCGTGGCAAGGACGCGGGCGTGCTTACGCTTTGCGAACTGGATCGCCAGCGTGCCCACTCCTCCGGTCGCACCGAAGATCAGCACGGTTTCGCCTTTGTGCAGCCGGAGCGCGTCGTCGATGCCCTGGAGCGCGGTCAACCCCGTGGTGAGCCCCGCGGCCGCTTCCAGGTAATCGAGCCGCCGCGGCATCGTGCCCACGTTCTCGACCTTCACGGCAGCGTACTCCGCGTAGAACCCGCCCTTCGGATTTTTGTAATCAGAGGCCCAGACCCGGCCCCCGATGTCGAAGCGCCTCACATGCGGTCCCCTGGCGACCACGACCCCCGCGCCGTCCGTTCCCGGCACGAGCGGGAATTTGGGACGGCTGAAGGGCCGCCAGGAGCCGTCGCGCACGGCATCATCCCACGAGCCCACCCCAGCCGCATGGAGCTCGATCAGCACTTCGCCCGGACCGGGCAGCGGCGTTGGCAGCGTATGCATGGTAAGGACGTTCGGCGGCCCGAACGCCTCCAGGGCAACGGCGTCCATGGCTGCCGGAATTGCCTTCATTTGGAGCGCCGAAGGCGTCGAGCGCGTTGGTTTTATTGTTGTTGTCGGCATGTCAATGCCTCCTTTCCTGATTCTGCTGTTCTGGAACATCTCAACTTTATTATGGAAGAAGACGGCTTCGGAGTCAATGCGTCGAAAGAATGATGAGGGCCTACGGAAGTTAAATCTTAATTGACAATCGGGCTCAAGAGAGGAGCCAAACAGCTACGGGTCTTGAACTGTCGCTTTTTGTTTAGAGTATTTTTTTCCGGCACAGGTGAAGAGCGGCAGTATCCGGCGTTCGTGCCCCGGCGGATGCGGCACCGGTTCCACGCGGACGAAAAGGACCTGTGATAAGCGTTTTGCCGCCCTGTTCCTGAAATGGAGAATTACCTGCGTTCCTTCGCCCCTACGGCCTTCAGGAATTCTCTGCTCGTCACGACCGTTGCCTGCCAGGGGAAGACCTTGTCCATCAATACCCGGTGCACTTCCGGATCGCGATCGGCACAGGCATCCGACACGACCACGAGTTTGTAGTCCATATCCGCGGCCCGGCGGACCGTGGAAAGGACCACGCCGCTCGTGGAGATTCCGCAGAGGACGAGGGTGTTGATGTTCATGGCCCGGAGGACCGTCCCCAGGTCCGTTGTCGAAAAAGCCCCGATGCGGCGCTGCGTCACGACGACGTCGGAAGGAAGGGGCGCTACCTTCGGGTCTATTTCGGCCCCCGCGGTCCCTTCCCGCAGCCGCCCGGATTCCTTGAGAGCGCGGAAAAGCTTGTTCTGCAGATTGACCTCGGGGTATCCGTCGCGGAAACGGACGACGACGTAGATGACGGGGATGTTCGCCCGGCGCGCTTCTTTGATGATCGTCGCCGCCCTTTCGAGCAGCGGCACACGGACCTCCTCGGGCAGGCTGCCGACGATGTCGTTCTGGTAGTCCATGACGAGCACCGCGGTCCTCGACCTGTTCACGGTAAATGCCGGTTCGATCAGGACAGCTGCCTTACCCTGCGGAACTCTTTTCTGCGGGTCCTGCTTGGCGAAGACGACGCCTGCCGGTACCATAAGGACAATAACCAGCAGCGTCGTTCGAGCAATTGCTCTCATGATGCCCTCCTCAGTTTTTGAACCCTTCACGTTTGTTACTCAGTATACTCTCCTGGAACATTTTTTCAAGGTCCCGCCTGGCCGGAACGTCAACCGTCTCATTACCATTGCCGGAGCACTAAAGTCCACATCCGACAACAGCACGGCGTAAAATGAGCTTGCACGCGTCACTGGAAAACTAGTGGCGATGAAAAAAGCCGAATTGGAACAGAAAAAGAAATAGAAAGAACAGTGGTTTTGAAAAAGTGAAAGGCATGGAACAAGTAAATGAATAAATGTCTTTAACTGGGAAGATATTTTGAAAAGTCTGAGAAGCGCCATTCTGGCTCGTAGAGCGGCGAAGGGATAGGCAGGCCTGTCCGATACTATGAAGAACGCCCGCTCTGCTGCTTTCAGAAACGCCTCGTTTTTTCTGTTGCAGCAGCGTACCTACGCCTGGCCGCCGGCATGGGCAAGGCACTCGTCCTGGATCTTCATCTCCTCTTTCAGGGCTTTATGGGCCACGCCGAACCTCACCGATATCCCGAGCAAGATGACAGCGATGCCGAACAATACGCCGCCCATGATCTCAAGGAAATAGGGCAGGGGAGGCGCAAAGGCGGCAAACGGCGCGCCGATGAAGAGAAGTGCGTTTACGATCGATATGGTCTTCGACGCGGCCAGATAGATAGCCAGGAGCACGTACCCCAGGCTTACGGCCGCGAGCGAGCCCATGACCGCGATGCCGAAAGGTCCTCCCATGAGCGGTCCGCTTTCGCTCAGCAGGGCCCCATAGGCCGGATTGCGTCCCAGGACCGGCAGCAGCGTCGATTCGACGAAGACCAACAGACCCGTAAAGAGCACGGTCCCGAGAATGGCCAGACCGAAGGCCGCCTGCCCAAATGCCGTGATCTTGCTGCGCAAAGCCCCGTACAAGCCGGTCAGTCCTGCTATGGCCGCTATAGACCCGAATGCCATAAGAACGTGCACCGGGACCCAGGCGGCCTGGAAGGCGAAGTCGGGCCGGGTGTCGTCGGGATGGAAGAGCATGGGGCCTGCGATAAGGATGCCTGCAATGATAAGGAGTGTTCCGCTCCGATTAATTGAACGTGTCGGCATGTTCATCACCACCCTTTCAGAATACGGAAGTCTTTTTAAAGTATACCGCTTCTGTCCCGTATTGAGTCACGGGTAACGCAGAAAAGATGAGGGTGGCAAATGGTATTATTTCCCGAGGTTTGACGGGGACATCTTAGGACCATTACTGTCGGACCGGCCGGCCGATCCTCTCGGAGGGCTCCTGCGGCTATCTCTCCATCACCGTGCAGGAAGAAAATTTGTCGGTCTTCGCTTCACTTGTTGCAACGACGCCCTGTCAGGCCCCGGCAAAAGCATTGCTGCCCAAGCTGATCAGGATCAATGCTGCAAGCATGCTGAACTTGTAAGAGGGCAGCTTCATGCAGGACCTCCGCTTTAAAAATATTTTATATCGTGCTTCTTCCTGCCCAAGTGCTCACGGGGAAAATCTCTTTGCAGCGCGTGCCCGAGCCTTGACCGCCTCTTCTTCACGGTTTCTCGGCAAGGCGTTTGTCTCCAGCGAGGTCAGAAGGGTTCTGGACGCAGACGCCACCTGGTCGACAGCCGCAAGGAATGCGGCTTCGTTGGCTTTCGATGGTTTGTTGAAACCGCTCACTTTCCTGACGAATTGCAGCGCTGCTGAACGGATCTCTTCGTCCGTTGCAGGCGGCTCGAAGTTGAACAGGGTTTTGATGTTTCTGCACATGAGCGATACCTCCATAGTTCAGAGCCGGCCGATTACAAAGCGTCTCCGAGATGTTGTGCCCGAACGTTTCCGCCGGGCCATGCAAGCGGGCAAAAACACGGGCGGAGGCCGGAGTGCACCGCTACGACTCAGTCCCTGGCGCCGGGAGATGGTTAACGCTCGCGAACGGTCTTGTGGCCGCGTCCTCCTCCGCCCTGTTATCAATGATAGCTCCGGATCATCAGGCTGTCTACGGTCGATACACAGTACCCGGCCCTCGGTCGGTCCCTCTTAACAGAGTAACCTCAACCTCTCTTGGCCGTTACCATACAGAGCGTAAATTGCGATGTTGTGTGGCAGCTCCCATGTCTTCCCGTACCTGTTATAATTGAACACACAGGCAGCACGGCAGGTCCCGGCACTGGTAATTAATTTTTTAATTGCGAAAGAATGGAATATACGTGGACATTCAATATTTGGCAGATCAACGGGAAGTAGTGCCGATTCTTGCTGACTGGATATACGACGAGTGGTCCTATTTGTATCCGGAGATGACGCGCCAGGATATCATAAGCTTTTTACAGGAGAGAGGGAACAAAGAAAAACTGCCCCTTGCCCTGGTTGCCTTCGAAGCCGGAGAACCGGTAGGCACTGTTTCTCTTAAGATGTTCGACATGGAGACGAGGCGCGATTTGCCGTACTGGCTTACGAGCCTCTACGTGGTCAAGCCATGGAGGAGAAGAGGGATCGGCTCAAGCCTGTTGAAGACTGCGGAGAAAGAGGCCGCACGATTGGAAGTGGGCAAGCTGTTTCTCTTCACCACTGATTGTGCTCTTCCCCGGCTGTTTTATTCAAAATTCGACTGGAGCGTGAAAGAGACAACGATATATCGCTCCTGTCCGGTTATAATCATGGAGAAGGACTTGTGCCGCAAAGAGTGACCCGATAACATTTTGCTGTAAACCCTTTCTGTTGCCATGCTGTCATAACTTTGTTTTTGCAAGATCGTGCAGCATTCGTCAACCTCCCGCTCACTTGTCAGCCTGTCCGGTTACTTTCGTATGATTCCTGCAGTCATCATTTATTCCGGAAAATTACGCTGTGCTATATTTAAAAAGTGTTTTCGCCCGGCTTGTTCGAGATCGAGGTTCCGGATAATAACATCATGCAAACGAAAATAGCTTTTTTACAATGCAGCCGTGTTGCGATAGCACGATGGGCATCATCGCTGTTGAACATCATCTGAGGAGGTGTCACCATGAGAATTGTAAAGTATCTGTTGAGCGTGATCGTAGTACTTGCCGTTGCCGGAAGCGTTTATGCATCTGACGAGCTTCTTACACGCGCGCAAGGAATGTTCCAACAGGTGCCTGCGAAGCCGCCAGTGATCGCCGGCAACCCGGCGACTCCGGAAAAGGTGCTTCTGGGAAAGGTTCTCTATTTCGACCCGAGGCTCTCTGCGAGCGGCCTGATCAGCTGCAACACCTGCCACAACGTGGGCATGGGCGGCGTCGATTACCAGGAGACCTCCACCGGTCACAAGTGGCAGAAGGGACCGCGCAATGCGCCCACGGTGCTGAACTCGGTTTTTAATATGGCGCAGTTCTGGGACGGCAGGGCGGCGGACCTGGAACAGCAGGCCAAGGGGCCGGTTCAGGCCTCCGTGGAGATGAGCAATACGCCGGAAAGGACCGTAGAGACCATCAAGAGCATGCCGGAGTACGTCACGCTGTTCAAAAAGTCCTTCCCCACCGAGAAGGAGCCGGTCACGTTTGAAAATATGGCGAAGGCCATTGCCGTTTTCGAGGCCACGCTTATCACTCCCCGGTCGGCCTTCGATCAGTACCTGGGCGGCAAGGAAAGCGCACTGGCTTCTTCCGAAAAGGAAGGCCTCAAGATCTTCATGGACAAGGGCTGCGCGGCCTGCCATGGCGGCGTGAACATGGGCGGCAGCGCCTATTTCCGGTTCGGCGTAATCGCAAAGCCCGCTGCGGAGATCATGTCAGGCGACCAGGGAAGGTTCAAGGTGACCGGCGTGAAGTCGGACGAATACCTGTTCAAGGCGCCCTCCCTCAGGAACATCGCCCTCACGTCGCCGTACTTCCACTCAGGCAAGGTGTGGAGCCTCAAAGAGGCAGTTGCCGTCATGGGGAATGCACAGCTCGGCATCGCTTTGAACGAGCAGGAGGTAGACCGCATCGAGGCATTCCTCCAGACTACCACCGGCGAGCAGCCGATGGTAGCGTATCCGATTCTTCCTGCATCGACGTACAACACGCCCAAGCCGAAATTGGATTAGAAAAATCTCTCCGCAAGTTTCGGGGTACGGCATGCATGCTGTACCCCGGCCTTCCGCTCCTCTTTTTAATCTCTGTAAGACCTGCGCGAGATTTCCTATGGAAAAGTGAGCGTTGTTTTGGTAGTATGCTCCTAACAACAACGTTGACGGGAGGAAAGATGGGACTGTTTGATCGCGCATTGAATTTGTTTAGGAACACCGAGGAGAAAGCGCCCGCTCAGAAGCCGGGGAGGAACGATGTCTGCTGGTGCGGCAGCGGGAAAAAGTATAAAAAATGCCATCTCCCCAAAGACGAGGAGAAAGCGGCAAAGGCCTGCTCGCTCAATTGCGGTCCCACGTGAAGCTCTTCCTGAGCTGAGTTCAGCTCGCCATCCAAAGAACCAGATAAGGTCGGGTTTTGAAATATCGTTTTTCGCTTGGAGCGATTTTTTCTGATAGAAACGCGGGGCGGATACTTCCCCGGGAATTATCGAAAAAGCGACACTGCGGGACAGAGCAGGGGTCTTCTTGCGCCTCTGCCGCAGGTCACCTATTTCTGACGGCGCCTTCCAAGTTATCTCTCCAGACTGATATGAATTGGAAAAAATATATAGGCACTCTCATTCCGGCCGGACTGTTTGTCGTCGGTAGTTACTATTTTCTGGACAAGGAAATCGCTCGCTCTGTCAATAGAGCATTGATCTCCAGTGCTCACTTTTCTTTCTTCTCAACAGAAGTTCCCGACCTTTTGTTTCCTCTCGTCTGCGCCATTGCCGGAATTGGATGGACGGCATATTACTACCACGTGCGCAAAGGTATTTACGATAAACACGCACGGTTCTTTCTGCTTATCGCAAGCGCTGTTCCGCTTGCCTTTTTCCTTAAGTCGATTCTGAAGCTCGCAGTCGGCAGAACCACCACAAGATTCTGGCTGCGTCACCCGAACGTCAGAGAATTCCACTGGTTCCATGGAGTCGGACACTACAACGGTTTTCCTTCAGGACACATGGCTGTATTTTCAGTCCTCGTTATCGCCCTGTGGAGATTTTATCCGCGATATCGGCTTGCGTATGGTGGATTTCTGTTTGTTTTGGCACTGGCCTTAATCGCAACGGATTATCACTTCCTCAGCGATATCATTGCCGGAACTTACCTCGGTTTACTTATCTATTATTTTACACTTCACAGCTTAAGATTATTGCCTCACTTTCAAACACAGAGAGATCGATCCTATCTGTAACCAAGCGGTTATCGGTGCACATATAACCATAGTAGCAGCACAGAATGATACATTAATCACTGAACTTAAAAAGAACGTTATCTAACATCTCCCTGGCTCTTCCTTTCACCTTGCCCTTGATGTGATAAGGCGTTTGCAACGCGGTGTTCAAGTTGCCACATCAAATGGTTAACGGCCTTCTTGCGTTTTTCAGAATCCGCGCTAGACTTAGGTTATTGTGCATTGGTCTCCTTCCTGCTTTACTATTGATTCGACATAGCTTACAGCAATGACAAATTTCACAAGAGGAGGATCAGCTATTATGAACAACAATCAATGCATCATGAAGTCTTTCATCGGAACCATAATCTTTGCAGTGCTAGTGCTGATGCTTCCGGCGAGCGTCCTCGCCGTGCCGAGCTTTGCCCGGCAGACGGGTCTGGAATGCTCCACCTGTCACACGGTTTTTCCCGAACTCACGCCTTTCGGCCGCTCTTTCAAGGTGCGGGGCTACACCATGACTAACGTCACCCGGGGGCAGACATTGACTCTCAAGGAAAATTACTACCCTCCGGTTTCAGCGATGCTTCTGGTATCTATGACCGATATCTCCAAGAAGCAGCCTGACTCACAAAATGGAAACATTTTGCTTCCCGATTCGTTAAGCCTGTTCTATGCAGGACGCATATCCGACAAGCTAGGGGCCTTTGCCCAGGTGACGTATAACCAGCAAGATGATCACTTTACCATGGACAACACCGATATCCGGTTCGCCGATGAAACGGCAAACCTCGTCTACGGGCTCACATTCGACAACAATCCGTCGGTGCAGGATTTGTGGAACAGCACACCCGCGTGGGGCTTTCCGTTCGTATCGACTGGCGTCGCCCCCTCTCCAGCGGCGGCCACGTTGCTTGACGGGACACTTGCCCAGCAGGTGGCTGGACTGGGAGCGTACGGGTACTGGAACGACCTGGTCTATGCGGAGGTGACGCTCTACCGGTCGTCGCAGGTCGGCGGGAACCAGCCGCCTACGAGCCCGACGCCGGGCGCTGGCTGGCGCTGGCCGGCCTCGACCATGGACCGGAGCTGAAAAAGCTGGTGCCGCTGATCGCGCGCGACAAGATTGTTGCGCGCCTCAACGGCCAGACGGCCTAGAGAATCTGGGAAGAGTCCGATCCGATGCGTGCGTTTGCCCGCCAGATTTGCCGGATTTCGATTTGCGGCTAGCGCCGCAACCCTCCCCCTTGTCTCGCCCACATCGCTAAACTCGTTTCGGCCCGCGCCAGCGGGCCCATCACGCATTTTCTGGAAACTGTCATGCTGGTTGTTGTTCACGCGGAGACGCGGAGGCGCGGAGCACATCGTCCCGCGGCGGCTTATTGTGCATTGGAAAGCGCGGC
>OFHG01000566.1_pt1 | contig 14653 bp, 11 predicted proteins | sample 1521931 | NCBI WGS metagenome assembly OFHG01 (sample SAMEA2468438, study PRJEB22500) | soil metagenome | biome: Glassland; feature: Farmland; material: Clay | place: Australia | collected 2013-01-31 | depth 0.55 m
AATACCTGAAGTCGGCGAACCTGCTGGAAGCTATCGAAAAAATTCACTTCGACCTGGTCGGCTACGGCTGCACTACCTGCATCGGCAACTCCGGCCCCCTCGATCCGCCGATCGCCGAGGCGATCCGCATCCACGATCTGACGGTCTCCGCGGTCCTCTCCGGCAACCGCAACTTCGAGGGGCGGATCCATTCCCAGGTCAGGGCCAACTGGCTCGCCTCGCCGCCGCTGGTCGTCGCCTACGCCCTGGCCGGCACCACCCGCATCGACCTCTCAACCGAGCCGCTTGGGGTCGACGCCGCCGGCAAGCCGGTCCACCTGCGCGAGATCTGGCCGAGCACCGAGGAGATCGCCGAACTGGTGGCGCAGGTGTCGCCCGAGATGTTCCGCCGCGAGTACGCCGACGTCTTCTCCGGCGACGAGACGTGGCGCGCCCTGCCGATCCCCCACGGCCGGACCTACGCCTGGGAGCCGATCTCCACCTACGTCAAGGAGCCCCCCTTTTTCGGCGTCGCCGGGGAAGAGCGCGGCTACTCATTTTCCGGGGCGAGGGCCCTGGCGCTGCTCGGCGATTCGATCACCACCGATCACATCTCGCCGGCCGGCAACATCCGCCCCGACAGCCCCGCCGGCCGCTACCTCATCGAGCACGGCGTCAAGAAACCCGATTTCAATTCTTACGGCTCGCGCCGCGGCAACGACCGCGTGATGGTGCGCGGCACGTTCGCCAATATCCGGCTGAAGAACCTGCTGGCGCCCGGCACCGAAGGCGGCGTCACCACGCACTTTCCGGGTGGCGAACGGATGGCCATTTTCGACGCCGCGACGCGTTACCGCGAAGAGGGCGTTCCGCTCGTCGTCATCGCGGGCAAGGAATACGGCTCGGGCTCCTCGCGTGACTGGGCCGCGAAAGGCACGATGCAGCTGGGCGTGAAAGCCGTCGTGGCCGAAAGCTACGAACGCATCCACCGCAGCAACCTGGTGGGCATGGGCGTGCTCCCGCTGCAATTCCGCCAGGGAGAAAACGCCGCATCGCTCGGCTTGACGGGCCAGGAAGTCTTCGAAATCACCGGCCTCGGCGATCGGATGCGCCCGCTCTGTGAAGTCGAAGTCGCAGCCACCGCCCCCGACGGCGCCAAGCGAAATTTCAAAGCGGTAGCCCGCCTCGATTCCGAAGTCGAAGTAGGCTACTACCGCAACGGCGGCATCCTCCCCACCGTCCTCCGCAATTTCCTGAAGCAAAACTGAGCGCAACGTGGTGGCACGGGCACTCTTGCCCGTGCGCCTGTCCCACCCACAAGCGCAGCCACCCGGAATCGCCTCGCTCTCCGAATCCCGCGTGGTTGGTAGCCACGGTCAGCGCCTTCCCGACCGTGGGCCTTTCGGGGAAATACAAGGAAACCCGACACCTCAAGCCGTCCCTCGCATCTCATAGATATAGCCCGGCGACGCCGCGAAAATAGCCACTCACGCCGCTCACCACTCAAGCTCAGCCGCCAGCCGCCGCGCCGGCAAACCGCATCGCGCACGGAGCCCGACATGACCGAAGTCGAACAACTAGCACATTTCGTCGTCCGCGCCGGATACGATCAGCTCTCCGCCCCCGCGCGCGAAGCGCTGAAAATGCGCGTGCTCGATTCCTTCGGCTGCGCGCTAGGCGCGCTCGAAGGCCCACCCATCCGCCGTATCCGCGCCTACACAGAACAGGCAGGCGGCAATCCGCTTGTCACACTCATTGGCGGCGGCAAGACCGCTCCCGACCGCGCCGCGTTCTACAACGCGGCCCTGGTCCGCTATCTCGATTTCAACGACAGCTACCTCGCCAAGGGCGAAACCTGCCATCCGTCCGACAATCTTGCCGCGGTGCTCGCGGCCGGCGAGTTTTCCGGCGCCAGCGGACGCGATCTGCTCACCTCGCTGGCCGTCGCGTATCAGGTGCAGTGTCGCCTCTCGGATGTCGCGCCGGTGCGCGCAAAGGGTTTCGACCACACCGTGCAAGGTTCCTACGCCGCCGCGGCCGGCATAGCGAAGGCGCTCAATCTCGATGCTGAAAAGACCGCGAACGCCATCGCCATCTCGGGCACCGCCTTCAACGCGTTGCGCGTCACGCGCACCGGCCGCCTCTCGAACTGGAAGGGTCTCGCCTACCCGAACACCGATTTCGGCGCGATGCACGCGGCGTTTCTCGCCCTGCACGGCATCACCGGCCCGCTCGAGGTTTTTGAAGGCAACAAGGGATTCAAGGACGCGATCGCCGGCCCGTTCACGATCGATTGGTCGCGCGAAGACTTGGAGCGCGTGCGGATGACCATCCTCAAAAAATTCAACGCCGAAATCCACTCGCAATCGACGCTCGAAGGAATTCTTGAACTGCGCGAAAAGGGTTTGAAAGCCGCCGAAGTCGAGCGAATCGATCTCGAAATCTTCGACGTCGCCTACAACATCATCGGCGGCGGCGAGGAGGGCGATAAGCACCGCGTCCGCGTGAAGGAAGAAGCCGACCACAGCCTGCCCTACATGGTCGCCGCCGCCTTGCTCGACGGCGCCGTAGGCCCGGCGCAATACGCGCCCGAGCGCATCACGCGCGCCGATGTGCAGGCGCTGCTGGCCAAGGTTCGAGTGAAACCCGCCGCCGACCTCAGCGCCCGCTTCCCCGCCGAGATGCCCGTGCGCATCCGCGTCCAACTCACCGGCGGCCGCACTCTCGCGCTCGACAAAGCCGATTACGAGGGTTTCCACACACGCCCGATGAGCTGGGCGACAGTCGTAAAGAAATTCGAGACGCTCGCCGCGCCCTACGCCGCCGAGGCGCTGCTCCGCGACATCGTCGACGCCGCGCGGAATCTCGAATCCATCCCCATCTCGCGACTGGCCGGGCTTCTGGCCCAAGCCGGAATCAGGAGGGCAGCATGAGCGATCGCGCATTCCCGTTCCTGCGCACCAACGCGCGCGAACCCAAACCGCGCCGCCGTGGCATCACCGAAATTCGCGGCCCCTACTACACGCCGATGGGCAAGCGCTACCTCGAAGACGTGCTTGAAACGATGGGCGAATACGTTGACAGCCTGAAATTCGCCGGTGGCTCGTTCAGCCTGATGCCGCGCAAGGCGGTGAAAGAGCTGCTCGACGCCGCGCACAAATACAACGTCGTCGTCTCGACCGGCGGCTTCATCGAGCACGTCCTCACGCTAGGTCCCGAGGCCGTCGACGCTTACATCAACGAGTGCAAGGAAATCGGCTTCGACATCATCGAGATTTCCGCCGGCTTCATCACCATCCCCACCGGCGACTGGCTCCGCCTGGTCGAAAAAGTGCAAAAAGCCGGCCTCAAAGCGAAGCCCGAGGTCGGCATCCAGTTCGGCGCCGGCGGCGCCACCACCGCCGAGGAACTCGAAGCCGAAGGCACGCGCGACGTAGGCTGGGCTATCGCACAGGCCCGGCGCTTCCTCGACGCCGGCGCCTACATGATCATGATTGAATCCGAAGGCATCACGGAAAACGTGAAGACATGGCGCACTGACGTAGCCGCGAAAATCATCGATTCGCTCGGCCTCGAAAAAGTGATGTTCGAAGCCGCCGATCCCGAGGTCTTCGCCTGGTACATCAAAAACTACGGCCCCGAAGTAAACCTCTTCGTCGATCACAGCCAGATCGTCCAACTCGAATGCCTCCGCGCCGGCATCTGGGGCACCAAAAGCCTCTGGGGCCGCGTCGTCACCTACAAGGGTTGACACACAGCCATTGCGGCAGCGTCGATTTCGAAGGCCGCCGCCTTGAGTAGCGCAGCCACTCCTGGCTGCGCGCTTTTCCTACGCCCCGCATTCCAGCGTGGCCCCGCATGAAGTATGTGTCGCGCTTCCATCACCAAATCACCAGAATGGCCCGGTTTTTCCGCACTCTTTCAGCAGCAATGCTTTTGCGCGGAAGGTGCCGTACGGGAGCAGGGCGGTTGGGTAGCCACGGTCAGTGCCTTTCTGACCGTGGGCCTTTGCCAGCGAGGAATTGAGACCGCCCGCACTTCCCACCAGACTCGGGTCGTCTCGGAAAACCTTTAAACGCGGATGAAAGGTTGGTCAGAAATCCCAAGGGCGCGGGCCCACGGTCAGAAAGGCACTGACCGTGGCTACCAGGCCTGCTGGAACGGGGAACGCGCGTGGGGTTATTTTGCGCGGAGCGTGGCGCCGAGGCGCTGCTCGAGGCTCGCCACGATACGCGCGCTGAAATCGGTGAGCTGCGCCTCGGTGAAGGTCTGCTCGGGGCTCTCGAAGCGGACGCGGACGAGCAGCGAATATTTCCCCGCGGGCACCTGGCCGCCGCGATAGAGATCGACAGGATCGATCGCAGTGACTTCGGCAACGCCGGCCGCGGCAACCGCCTCGCGCACCTGCGCGAAGGTGGTGGCTTCCGGCAGCACGAGCGAAAAATCGCGCTCGACGGCGGGCAGGCGAGGAATCGCGCGGAACCGCGCCCGTGCGCGCGATCGCTCGAAGGCTTCGAGAATCGGATCAAGTGTGAGTTCGGCGAGAAACACCGGCTGGCGCAGCTTCCATGCCTCTGCCGGTCCGCGCGCGAGCTGCCCGGCGAATCCGAGTTCGGCGCCGACGACGTCCAGCGAAAGTTTCAGCCGCGCCGCGCGCGAGGGATCGAGCCACGCCGGTCCGCCCTTCTGCCACGAGAATCCGCCGCAGAGCTGCCCGAGCGAGTCGAGATCGCCCTTCAGGTCGCCAAAGCCAAATTCGCGCTCCGGCTCATTTTCGTAGATCGATTTTTCGCGAGCCAGTCCAGTTATCCCGAGCGTCAGCGTGCGCGTTTCCACCGGTTTGCCACTGGGCGAGAGGGCGTAACGGCGGCCGATCTCGAACAGTCTCAGGTTGCGCTGCCCGCGATTCAGGTTCCATTCAAGTGTCGAAACCAGGCTGATGATGCCGGAGGTGCGCAGAATAGACGCGTCCTCGGCGAGCGGATTCGCCAGGTGCACCGGCGTCGTGCCTTCGGGCCGAAACGCCTCGTCGCGCGCGGGATCGACCAGCGAAATGGCGATGAATTCCTGATAGCCCAGGCCGACCAGCCGCTCGCGAATCCGTTCGAGCGCGCCGACGTGGGGCAGGCGCGAGGCGGCCTGGCGCGCCGGCGGCAGCCGCAACGGGAAACGGTCGTAGCCGTAATGCCGCGCGACCTCCTCGATCAGGTCGATTTCGCGCGCGACGTCGAGCCGCCAACTCGGCCGCTTGCAGCGCCAGCGAACTTCAAGCGGTGTTTCGCCGCCCACACGCTCAGGCTCGAAGCCGAGCGCGGCGAGAATCGCCTCGACTTCGCGGCCGGGAACCTCGGCGCCCATGATGCGCACGATCTCCGTTCTGCGCAGCTCGATTGTGAGCGGCTCGAGCGGCTTCGGATACGCGTCGATCACGCCGGAGAGGATTTCGCCGCCGGCCAGCTCCACGATCAACTGCGCGGCGCGCCGCGAGGCCAGTTCCGCCATCTCCGGATCGGCGCCGCGGCCGAAACGGATCGATGCCTCGGTGCGCAGCCCGAGCGCCTTCGACGCGCGGCGAATCGCCACCGGATCGAACCAGGCGGATTCGAGCAGAACGTTGCGGCTCGCGGAAGTAATTTCGCTCGCTTCGCCGCCCATGATGCCGCCCAGCGCTACGGCGCGCGAGGCGTCGGCGATCACGCACATCTCGCGCGTCAATTTCCGGTCGACGCCGTCGAGCGTGCGCAGCGTTTCGCCACCGCGCGCGCGACGAACCACGATGCGTTGCTCGCCGAGGCGATCGTAATCGAAGGCGTGCAGCGGATGCCCCAGCTCGTACATCACGTAGTTGGTGGCGTCGACAACGTTGTTGATCGACCCGTGGCCGAGCGCTTCGAGCCGCTGCCGCAGCCAGTCGGGCGAAGGGCCGATGCGGACGTTGCGAATGACGCGCGCCGTGTAGCGCCCGCAAAGCTCCGGGCATTCGATCGCGACGCTCGTCGCGGCCTGCGTTTGCTCGCCGGCTTCGGTCAGTTGAATTTCGAGCGGCTTCAGCCGCGTGCGATCGAGCGCGGCAATTTCGCGCGCAAACCCACGATGCCCCAGCGCGTCCGGCCGGTTGGCGGTGAGGTCGGCATCGAGCACGGGGCCGGCAGGCGTCTCTTCAAGGGCGTCGATGGCGATGCCGGTGAGCGAGAGCCGCTCGCGCAGCTCGGCCGGCGAAGCCTTCACGTCGACGAATTCTTTCAGCCAGTTGTAGAGAACTTTCACCAGTTTTTCCGCGTGTTACGAACGTCGTCGTTCGGAGCCCATCTTGACGCCGCCGGGCGGCCGCTGGTCGCCCCTAAAACCCCTCGGTCCCATCAGGCTCCGCATTTCACTCGCACAACCTCGGCCGCGCCATTCGTAGCGCCGGCATCCCGCCGGCGTTTTTCTCCAAAATCGGCACTTCTTCAAGCCGCCAGGCGCCAGCCTCGGTCCTCTCCCGCTTTTCTCCGCGTCCTCCGCGCCTCTGCGGTAAAGTTTTTTCTTTTAGCCGCCGAGCTAAGGAAACTGCCGCAAAAACCGCACGTCGTTCTGCAGCAACACCTGAATATCGTCGATCCCATGTTTCAGGATCGCCAGCCGATCGACGCCCATCCCGAACGCGAACCCGGAAACTTTTTTCGGGTCGTATCCGACGAACCCGTAGACCGCCGGATCGACCATTCCGGCGCCCATGATCTCGAGCCAGCCGGTCTGCTTGCAGACGCGGCACCCACGCCCCGAGCACACGATGCACGTGGCATCGACCTCGGCCGAAGGCTCGGTGAACGGGAAATAGCTGGGGCGCAGCCGCGTGCGCGCATTCTTGCCCAGGAATTCGTGCACGAAGAATTCGATCGTGCCCTTGAAATCGGCAAAGGTGATGTCGTTGTCGACCGCCAGCCCCTCGATCTGATGGAACATGAAGAGGTGGCTCGCGTCGGGATTGTCGCGGCGATAGACCTTGCCGGGAACGATGACGCGCACCGGCGGCGGCTGCCGCTCCATCGTGCGAATCTGCATCGGCGAGGTGTGCGTCCGCAGCACCAGCTGGTTCGGCGTGCCCGCCGGCGTGTCCACGTAGAACGTGTCCCACATGTCGCGCGCCGGATGGAATTCCGGCATGTTCAGCGCTTCGAAGTTGTAATAGGGCGTTTCGATTTCCGGGCCCTCGACCACGGCGTAGCCGAGCCGCAGGAAGATGCGCTCGATCTCCTCGAGCGTCTGCCGCACCAGATGCCGCGTGCCCAGAACGCGCTCGACGCCCGGCAGCGAAAGGTCGATGCGCTCGGCTGCGGCGGCGCGTTCGGCCGCTTGCGACTCGATCTGCTTGCGCCGCTCCTCGATCGCCGATTCCACATGGCCGCGCAACTCGTTCAGGCCGCGGCCAACGGCTGGCTTGAGCGCGGAGCCGGAAGGCTTCAGCCAGTTGTCGGTGACGAGCGCGAGCACGCCGGCCTTCCGCCCCAGCCACCCGTCGCGCAGCGCGTGCCAGGACGCCTCGTCGGAGACGGTGCCCGCAACGCGATCGAATTCGTTGCGCACCTTCGCAAACACAGTGGCAACGCGCTCGGGCGTGTCGGCCCCAAGTTGCTCCAGCGTTTGCTCGACGATGGGCAGATTCTCCGGCATGGTTCGCTCAACGGGAAAAACAAAGTGCCCGCGAAAGGGCAACATTATAGCAGCCCGGAGCTTTGCCGCAGGGCGCGGGAAGGCACTAGCCTCAACTCTGAATTCCCGACTCTGGATCACCTTCACCGAAACTTTCGGCTACAACCGGGCGGTTGGGTGCCCCGCCCTTCGGTGGTAAGGGCGGGGGTGTTGCCTTCTCCTCCCAGAAGCGACGTGTGAAGCGGTGTGGCAGGTGAAAGCAAAAACCCCAGGCGCAAATCCGGCGCCTGGGCACCCGGCACAAGAAGGAACGCAAAGAAAACGCTGGAGTGACGATTCGGAGAGGCAATGGCCGTGACCGATGGGTCTGTACTACCGGAACCATGCGGGAGTAAAGCGCGGCAGACACAAAAAACCACGGCCGGAGAAGCTCCGGCCGTGGTCAGTGCAAATCGGAAAGCCGCTAGGCCTTGCGCGCGGGCAGCGCGGCCTGCGCCTGGCGCGTGAGATCGGCGAAGCCCGTGGCGTCGGCGACGGCGATCTCGGCAAGAATCTTGCGGTCGATGTCGATGCCGGCCAGCTTGAGCCCGTGAATGAACTGATTGTAGGTGACGCCGTTCAGCCGGGCGGCGGCGCCAACGCGCTGGATCCACAGCGAGCGGAACTGGCGCTTGCGTGCGCGGCGATCGCGGAAGCTGTAGCGGAGCGAGCGCTCGCGGGCTTCCTTGGCCGAGCGGAAAAGCTTGCTCTTGGTGAGGAAGAAGCCCTTGGTGTGCTTCAGGAGCTTTTTGCGCCGCGCGCGGCGCTTGGTACCACGTTTCACTCGAGGCATTGCCGGTTTCTCCGAATCAAGTTTCGCGGAAGACGCGACGGGGCGTCAGCAGCCGTAGGGCAGCATCCGCTTCACTTCGCGCACGTCGACGTCCTTTACCAGGGCGCCCTGGCGCAAGCGGCGGGTGCGCTTGGAAGGCTTGGTGCCGAGCAGGTGGCGCTTACCGGAGTGGGCGCGCTTCACCTTGCCCGTGCCGGTGATCTTGAAGCGCTTGGCGGCGCCACGCTTGGTTTTGAGCTTCAGTTTCTTGGCCATCGAATCGAATCCTCGGTTCAGGCTTCCGGCTGAGCGGCCTTCGGCGGTCCGCCCTTTTTCGGTGCGAGCAGTGCCAGCAGGATGTTGGCTTCCATGCGCGGTCCCAGTTCGACCAGCGCGACGTCGCCGATTTCCTTCAGCAGCCGGTCCATCTTGGCGCGGCCGACTTCCTTGTGGGCCATTTCGCGGCCGCGATGAAAGATCATCGCCTTGACCTTGAAGCCCTCGCCCAGGAAGCGGATGATCTGATTCTTCCGCACCTGATAATCGTGCTCGGCCGTCATCGGCCGGAACTTCACTTCCTTGATCTGTTGGCCCTTCTGGTGCTTTCGCTGCTCGTGGGCCTTCTTGCTGAGCTGGTAGAGATGCTTTCCGTAATCGGTGATCTTGCACACCGGAGGAACGGAATTCGGAACGATCTCGACCAGATCCAGGCCGGATTCCCGAGCCAGACGAATCGCATCCTGGGGCTGCATGACGCCGAGCTGATTGCCCTCGTCGTCGATCACGCGTACTTCCCGCACACGAATGGCTTCGTTGACCCGAATCCGGGGCCCTACCGGCGCGCGCCGCCTGCGATCAAAGATAGGAAGTCACCTCCAACACAGTCTTTACTGCACAATTCCAGTTTCGCGAACGGTTATTGCGAAGCAAGAATATCTTCCGAAGTATAGCACAGGCCGGGACATCTTCACGCCTCCGGCTTGTCCTCCGGACCCTTCCGGGCCGCCTCGGTGGCCAATTCGGCCAGCAATTCCTCGAGCGGCCGGGGGCCCAGATCGCCCCGGGTGCGATGCCGCACCGAAACCGAGCCGGACTGCGCTTCCTTGGGCCCGACGACGAGCATATAGGGGACTTTTTCGAGCTGGGCGTCGCGAATTTTGGCCTGCAAGCGCTCGTCGCGCTCGTCGAGATCGCCGCGCAGCCCCGCTTGACGCAGCCGGTCGCGCACCTGCCGCGCGTAGTCCATCGCCTTCGCGCTGACGGGGATCACCCGCGCCTGCACCGGGGCGAGCCACAGCGGAAAAGCCCCGGCGTAGTGCTCGATCAGGATGCCGAAGAAGCGCTCGACCGAGCCCCACAGCGCGCGGTGCACCATCAGCGGCTGGTGGCGGGCGCCGTCCTCGCCGACGTATTCGAGGCCGAAGCGCCGCGGCAGGTTGAAATCGAACTGGACGGTGGTGAGCTGCCAGGGACGGCCGATGGCGTCGATCAGCTTGACGTCGATTTTCGGGCCGTAGAAGACGGCCTCGCCCTCCATCCGGGTGTAGGGCATCTTGAGCCGCTCGAGAGTGGAGACCAGCGCGCCTTCGGCCCGCTCCCAGTCCTCGGCGGTGCCGGCGTAGTTCTCCGGATGCTCGGGATCGCGGGCGGAAAGCTCGATCTTGAATTTCTCGAAGCCGAAAGTTTTCAGCGTGGCGAGCGCGAAATCGATGCACGCCTCGACTTCCGATTCGATCTGATCGTGGGTGCAGAAAATGTGCGCGTCGTCCTGGGTGAAGCCGCGGACGCGCAGCAGGCCGTGGAGCACGCCGGAGCGCTCGTAGCGGTAAACGGTGCCGAGCTCGGCCAGGCGCATCGGCAGCTCGCGGTAGCTGCGCAGGCGCGATTTGTAAATCAGGATGTGCCCCGGGCAGTTCATCGGCTTCAGCTGGTAGGTCGCGTCCTCGACCTCCATCGGCGTGAACATGTTTTCCCGGTAGAAATTGGCGTGGCCGCTGGTTTCCCACAGATGCAGCCGCATCACGTGCGGCGTGAACACCAGGTCGTAGCCGCGGGCGAGCAGCTCATCGCGCAGCCAGTCTTCCATCAGCTTGCGAACCAGCCCGCCCTTCGGATGCCAGAAGATCAGGCCGGGGCCGGCCTCTTCCTCGATGGTGAAAAGGTCGAGTTCGGGGCCGAGCTTGCGGTGGTCGCGGCGCTTGGCTTCCTCGAGCTGATGCAGATACTGGTCAAGCTCTTCCTGTGTGGGGAAGCAGGCGGCGTAGACCCGCTGCATCTGCGGATTCCCCTCCTGCCCCTTCCAGTAGGCGCCGGCGACGCTCATCACTTTGAACGCGCGTATGTACCGGGTCGAAGGAACGTGCGGGCCGCGGCAGAAATCGATGAATTTCCCGGTGCTGTAGAGCGAAACGATCGGCTCCTTCGCCTTCTCCTCGACCAGTTCCACCTTGAACGGCTGGCCGGAATCGCGGTAAATGCGCAGCGCCTCTTCCTTGGGCACCAGCCGGCGCACGTTCGGTAGGTCCGCTTCGGAAAGCTCGCGCATCTTCGCTTCGATCCGTTCGAGATCGGCGGGAGTGAAAGGCTCTTTGCGCTTGAACTCGTAGAAGAAGCCCGAATCGATCGGCGGACCGACGCCAAGCTCGACGTCGGAGAAAAGCTCCATGACAGCGGCGGCCATCAGGTGCGCGGCCGAATGGCGGAAGATCGGGAGCACCTCGGGATCGCGCGCGGTCAGCAGTTTCAGCGCGCAGTCGCGCTCGATCGGGCGGTTCAGATCGATCAGGTCCCCGTCGGCGCGCGCGATCAGCGCCTCCTCGAGGAGTTTCGGTGCGAGCTTGCCCGCGATTTCGGCCGGGGTCGAGCCCTTGGGCACTTCGGCCGATTGGCCGTCGGTCAGTGTGACGTGAATGGTATCCATGGTCCGTCCCAGACAGGGGAAACCAAACTAACAGAAGGGGAAAAGGGGGGTCAAGGCGGTCGCCGCGCCGGGTTGTCCACGGCGCGACACTCAAGCGAGCCCGGCTGGGGGAAGATTCGCTGGCCGCATCTCCCCAGGGCATCGGAATCTGGTACCTTGAAGAGACGGAAACGGTTTCCCAGAGGCAAACCCGATCGATGGACCGGCCGAACATCCCATTCGAGATTCTCGAGCACCCCGCTGACGTGGGTTTCCTCGCCCACGGCCGGACGCTCGAAGAGCTTTTCGCGAACGCGGCACTCGCGATGATGTCGCTCGGCTGGGAACTCGACGCGGTCGAGGAGCGCGAGCGCCGGGAAATTGAAGCCACAGGCGAAGACACCGAAACGCTGCTCTACGACTGGCTCTCCGAGATTCTGGCGCTGGCCGACGCCGAGCGCATGGTGTTCCGCCGCTTCGAAGTGAGCGAGCTCGCCGAGGGCCGCGTGCGCGGCACAGCCTGGGGCGAGCCGTTAGACAAGTCGCGCCACAACGCGCTCACCTACGTCAAAGCCGTAACCCTCCACCAGTTCGAGGTACAGGAAACCGACCAAGGCTGGACCGCCCGCGTATACGTGGACGTTTGAATCGCGGAACCCACACGAGCACCCGTCGCTCAATCGTTACGGTGTAGGGGCACGTTGCAACGTGCCCCCGGCATCTCACGCCCGCCCGCGTCTATCCGAATGTGCAAAGGGGAATCGGGAGCCGTTGCCTGCTGACCGCCGAAAGCCGACCGCTGAAAGCTCACTTCATCGCGGCGTGACAAGCCGCGCCACAATGCCCACAGCCAGAAAATAAAAAGCCGCATAAAACATGCTGGCCAGCAGGATGCCGAGATCGAGCTGTTCGCGAGGCGTATCGGCAAAGGCCTTGGCCGAACTGCCCCCGAGCAGAATGGCGAGGCCCGAGATCCAGAACACGCGGCGCGAGCCGCGATTGAAGGTCCGGAAGCGCATCAGCGTCTTCGTGTAATGGAAACGGAAAGCCAGCTCGTACCACAGATTCTTCACGTGCGGGCCCGCCCAGACCCACAGTGTGGTTCCGGCAACGATCGTTCCCCAGGCGATGGCGAGCGCCAGCCCCCATTTGCGAAAGCGGCGGGTGAACAGCAGGCCGAGGATCAGCAGGTAGGCACCCAGCGTCATCGCCGAAGTGGCGATGGCCCCGGGAAGGAAGTCGCGGGCGAAGGGGAGGGTGCGCTCCCAGCGAATCAGGATGAGCAGGCGTTGCACTTCGAAGACCGCCAGAGCGGCGGCGGCCACGGCGGCCACCCAAAGCCAGAACGGCCGTTTGGCGGCTGTTGAAACGGTTTCCCCGGTCATCGACGTCTTCCCTTCCGGCGCGCTCACGAGCGGCGCCGCTCGCGCTCGGGCGCATCCAAGAATTCGGCGGGAGCGCCGAGCAGGTGGCTGAAGCCGCCCGAGCCGCAGGCGCTCAGGCCGCCGTCGATCGTCACGCATTCGCCGTTAATGTACTCGGCGTGGTCGCTCAGCAGAAAAGCGGCCAGGTCCGCCAACTCTTCGTGACGCCCGAAGCGTCTCATGGGATGCTGCGCGAGCCAGTCCTGTTCGGCCTCGGCCGAGGGAACCAGGCGCGACCATGCCCCCTCGGTCGGGAACGGACCCGGGGCGATGGCGTTCAGGCGGATGCGATAGCGGGCCCATTCGACGGCGAGCGAACGCGTCATCGCCAGCACGCCGGCCTTGGCCGAGGCCGAGGGCACGACGTAGGGCGATCCGCTCGATGCGTAGGTGGTCAGAATGTTCAGAACACGGCCGGGCCGCCCGCCATCGATCCAGCGGCGGCCGAGGGCGAGCGTACAATGAAAGCTGCCTTGTAGGACAATGCCGAGGACGGCGGCGAAGGCGTTTGGCGAAAGGCGTTCGGTGCGAGCGAGAAAATTTCCCGCGGCGTTGTTGACCAGAGAATCCAGGCCTCCGAATTCGGACCAGCCTTGCTCGACCGCCCGCTCGACCGCGCTGAAATCGCGCACGTCGGCCGTGGCCCAGGCGGCGCGGCCGCCCTGGACGCGGATTGCGGCCGCAGTCTCCTCGAGCGGCCCTTCGCGCCGCGCCACCAGGAAGATCCCGGCGCCCAGTTCGGCCAGGCGCAGCGCCATGGCGCGCCCGAGCCCCGTGCCGCCGCCAGTGATGAGTATCGATCGGTCTTTCAGCAGATCCGGTTGGAACATGCTCGCTCCTTGGTCCCGACGCGGCATTGTTCGACGGCAGGGCGGCTGATGCAAGCGGGAACTGAGGTTTCGGCCAGGGAGCGGGGATGAATCGGAAGGATTTTCTGCTGCTGACGCTGTTCCGCGCCACCCGGAGCGTTGCCGCCGGGATGATCATGATCGTCTTCCCGTACCTGGTTCTGCAGCAGTTGAAGTACGGAGCGCTGATGCTCGGCCTGCTCTATGTGGTCGGGGCGCTGGCGACGGCCGGGCTGGGTCTGCTGGTCGGTTTCCTGGGCGACGTCTGGGGTCGCAAGAAGGCGCTCTTCCTGGCCGGGGTGCTGTTGCCGCTGAGCGCGCTGCTGGTTTTCTGGTCGGGGCACCTGGCGGTGCTGATGGTGGCGACGGCGCTCGGCGGATTTTCCGCCACCGGATCCCTGGCCGGAGGCGGCGTGGGCGGCGCGGCGGCGCCGATCCAGAGCGCCGTGATCGCCGATCTCTCCGTGCGCGACAAGCGGACTTTCTATTTTTCCACGTTTTCGTTTCTGAGCGGCGCGTTCGGCGCGGTCGGGGCGCTCGGGGCGCGTGTGTTCGACGTGCGCACGGCGTTCCTGGCGGCGACGCTCGTCTCGGCCGCGGGCGTGCCGCTGGTTCTCTGGCTGAGCGTCCGAGACACCGGCGGGAAGCTGAAGCGGCTGCGCAGCAAGGTGGTGATCGGAAAATTCTCGCTCACCGGGCTGCTGAGCGGGCTTTCGAGCGGGCTGATCGTGCCGTTCCTGATTCCGTTTTTCGTGCTGGTGTATTCGCTGCCGAAATCGACGATGGCGGTCTACGGGTTCGTTTCGGGCGGGCTGGCGTCGGTGGCGCTCCTGGCGGCGCCGGCGCTCGAGCGGCGGCTGGGCTTCGTGCGCAGCATCGCCTGGACGCGCGGGATCGGGACGGTGCTCCTGGTGCCGATGCCGCTGGTGCGCTGGCGGCCGCTCTCGCTGCTGATCTACATCGTGACGCCCTCGCAGGGGAGCGCCGCGATTCCGGTGCGCGCGGGGGCGCGCTCGGAGATGGTCGACTGGCACCGACGGGGCCCCGCGCCCGCCGCCCA
>OFHG01000567.1_pt1 | contig 14651 bp, 11 predicted proteins | sample 1521931 | NCBI WGS metagenome assembly OFHG01 (sample SAMEA2468438, study PRJEB22500) | soil metagenome | biome: Glassland; feature: Farmland; material: Clay | place: Australia | collected 2013-01-31 | depth 0.55 m
GGGGTGGGCTGCCTTACCGGGCGGGGAGGGTGCGCGTGTGCGGCGTCACTGACGGCGGGCCCACGCACGTGCCCACGGCCCTCGCCGCGCCCCCGCACTGGTCGGGCATCTTCCCCGTTATCCCCGCCTCTAATTACCACGAGAACTGGACCTACCAGGGTGGTGCTTTCGAACAGTGGTTCAACGAATCGTGGACTTCCGGCCTCGCGCAGGACACGCTCCACCGGCGTGTAGCCGAGCAATCCAACGCCCGACGGTGGGACACGGAATTACCTCTGTCCCACTATCCCCTGCTCGATTTCGGCGGCGATTCCAGCCTCAAAGCATTGGCCCCTTATTTCCTCGACTGGCTCATGCATCCCGACTATGACGACTACTGGAAACAGTGGTCCATCGAGGAGCATTTGGGGAAGATTCAGGTGCCGGTTTACAGCGTCGGTGCATGGTACGACATCTTTCTGGGCGGCACGCTCCGCAATTATCTCGGCATCAAAGAGCACGGCGGAAGCGAAGCGGCGCGCAACGGCCAGCGGCTCCTGGTGGTCATCGGCGGACACTCGGGCGGCGGGCGGAAAATCGGCGAAGTAGATTTCGGCCCGCAGGCGGACATCCAGGTGGACGACGTGATGCTCCGCTGGTACGACCACATCTTGAAAGGTGAAGCCAACGGCATCGAAAAAGAAAAGCCGGTGAAGATTTTTGTTCTGGGCGACGATGTCTGGCGTGAAGAAGACCAGTGGCCGCCCGCGGTGGCGCGCGAGACGCGGTACTACCTCCATTCGGGCGGAAAAGCCAACGGCCTCGCGGGTGATGGGACGCTTTCCACTTCCGCCCCGCAGCAGGAACCCGCGGACCAGTACGTCTACGATCCTGGAAGCCCCGTCCCGACCATCGGCGGCCCGCTCTGCTGTGACCCCCGCCACCTGGCTCCCGGCCCTCGCGACCAGCGCCCGGCCGAAGTGCGCCCGGACGTTCTGGTTTTCTCTACGCCGCCGTTCAAATCGGATTTCGAGGTCAGCGGGCCTGTGAGCGTGGAGCTTTACGCGAACTCGTCCGCCGTGGACACGGATTTCACCGGAAAGCTGGTGGATGTGTGGCCCAACGGTTTTGCGCAGAATTTGACGGAAGGCATCCTGCGCGCGCGCTTCCGCGATTCCCGCGAAAAACCCGAGTTTCTGAACCCTGGCCAGGTCTACAAGCTCACGCTCGACTTGTGGGCCACCAGCAACGTCTTCAAGTCCGGACACCGTCTTCGCCTGGAAATTTCCAGCTCCAATTTTCCGCGCTTCGACCGCAACCTGAACACCGGCGAAGACGCTGCTGTCTCGGCGCACTTCGTGAAAGCGACGAACAGCATCTATCACGACAGCGGCCATCCCTCCGCGCTGGTGCTTTTGGTTATGCCACGTTAGCCGGCAGGCGGGCGATTCACGCGCGCGCCCGGCAAACGACCGCGTGTGAAATGAGGTGGCTTTCCTTGACACTTGTCGGAGGCGCCGACCATAATAGTCGCCTCTGGATTTGATCTCCGAGATCGTTCGCTGAGGGAGCGCTTCTTCATGAAGGCTTTCTACGATGCCGACGCGCCGCTGGACGTTCTCAAAGGCAAGACGCTGGGCATCATCGGTTACGGCAATCAGGGACGCGCGCAGGCGCTCAACCTGCGTGATTCGGGCCTGAGTGTGGTCATCGGCGGGCTGCGCGACGAAAGCACACGGCAGGCCGAAGCGGACGGCTTCGAAGTGCTCTCGATCGCCGAAGCGGCCGACCGTGCCGACGTGCTGGCGCTCCTCATTCCCGATGAAGTCCAACGCCAGGTCTATGACGAAGTCATTTCCAAAAGGCTTCGCGCCGGGCAGACACTGGACTTTGCCCACGGCTACAACATTCATTTCCGCTTCATCACTCCCCCGCCGGGTGTGGACGTCGTCATGGTGGCGCCGCGGATGATCGGGACCATGGTGCGCGAATCGTTCACTGAGGGCAAAGGCGCCCCGGCCTTTGTTGCTGTCGCGCAAGACGCCACAGGCCATGCCTTGCAGACTGCTCTGGCGCTGGCACGAGGGATCGGCGCCACCCGCGCGGGCGTGTTGGAAACGACTTTCACGCAGGAGACCGAGCTCGACCTCTTTCAGGAACAGGGCCTGTGGCCGCTGCTGGTGCAGACCATGCTCACTGCGTTTGAATACGTGGTCGAGTCAGGGTTTCCGCCGGAAATGGTGGCGCTTGAAATGTACGGATCGGAAGAGGGCGCCGAAATCTTCCGCGAGATGGCGCGCGTGGGCTTCTTCAAGCAGATGCGCTTCCACTCCCAGACCAGCCAGTACGGCACGCTCTCACGCGCGGGCCAGATTCCCTTTCAGCGGGAAATGCGCGCGTTCATGGAAAAAGCGCTGGCAGGGATTCGCGACAGCAAGAGTTTTGCCGAAGAGTGGCGCCGCGAACAGGAAGCCGGCTATCCGACGTTTACGAAATTGCGCGAGCAGGCTGACGCGCACCCGATGAATCGCGCCGAAGAAGAAATGCGACGCCTGCTGCGCACACGCGCGGGGTGAGCGCGCTGCGGTGAAAAATCCAATTTCGCAGGGAGGATTCCATGGCAGAAATTTTCCGCAACTACATTGGTGGCGAATGGCGAGAGGCGAAGAGCGGCAAGACCTTCGCGAACATCAATCCGGCCAACACGGACGAAACGGTAGGACTCTTTCAGAGTTCGAATCCGGAGGACGTGCTGGCGGCGTGCGACGCTGCCGCCAAGGCTCAGCCCGCATGGGCGGCGATGCCCGCGCCCCAACGTGGGAACTACCTTTTCAAGGCGGCGGAGCTTCTGGAAGCCCGCCTGGACAAGCTCTCCGAGGATATGACGCGCGAAGAAGGCAAAACGTTTCCAGAAGCCAAGGGCGAGGTGAAGCGCGCCATCAATATCTTTCGCTATTACGGCGGCGAGGGCGCCCGCCAGTTCAGCTACCAGATTCCCTCCGAGCGCGAAAACGTTTTCTGCTACACCATTCGCAAGCCGCTCGGCGTGGTGGCGCTGATTACGCCGTGGAATTTTCCCAGCGCCATTCCAGCGTGGAAGATGGCGCCGTCGCTGGTGGCAGGCAACACGGTGGTCATCAAGCCGGCGTCGCTTGCGCCGCTGAGCGCCTATCGCCTGGTCGAAGCGCTGCACCAGGCGGGCATTCCCGCGGGCGTGCTGAATTACGTGGCCGGCGGCGGGGGAACGGTCGGGAATCCCTTGGTCGAGCATGCCGCCGTGCGGGCCGTATCGTTCACCGGTTCGTGCGATGTCGGCAACGCGCTCTACGACAAAGTCACCAGGCGGCGCCTGCGCGTGCAGCTTGAAATGGGAGGCAAGAATCCCACCGTCGTTCTCAAAGACTCCAATCTTGATTACGCTGCCGACATCCTAGTGAACGGCGCGTTCTTCTCCACCGGCCAGAAATGCACGGCGTGCAGCCGCGCCGTGATCGAAGCGCCCATCTATGACGCGCTGGTGGAAAAACTCGTGGCCAAGACGCGCGCGCTCAAAGTGGGCAACGGGCTCGAGGCGGGCGTCCAGATCGGTCCGGCGGTGGACGCCTCGCAACTGGAGACGGATTTGAAATATATTGAGATTGGCAAGAAAGAAGGTGCGCGGCTGCTCTGCGGCGGCAAGCGCCTGACCGGCGGCGCGTACGACAAGGGCTTCTTTGTCGAGCCGACGCTCTTCGACGGCGTCACGCCGCAAATGCGCATCGCGCAGGAAGAAATCTTCGGCCCGGTGCTCGGCCTCATGAAGGCGCGGGACTTCGAAGACGCGATGCAGCTCGCCAACGGCGTGCGCTTCGGCTTGTCCGCTTCCATTGTGACGCGCGACGTGGAGCGCGTGCACCAGTTCACCAACCGCATCGAGGCGGGATTGATTACCGTGAACCTGCCGACCGCCGGCGTTGAGTACCAGTTGCCTTTCGGCGGCACCAAGGAATCCAGCTTCGGCATGCGCGAGCAGGGCCCGCAAGCGATGGATTTTTACACCGAGACGCGGACCGTCTATTTGAGGTATACGCAGTGAACAGTTATCAGTTTTGAGCCTTCAATATTGCCGAATAGGAGAAATAGCGTATGAAGAAAACGCAGCAGTTTCTCGCCAAACTCAAACTGCCCGCGCAGGACAACCACGCGCTCGAGCCGAGCAAGAAGCGTTTTGCGGATGGCGGGCAATACCGCCTGGAGATTCCGAGCGTTGAGGGGCCTCGCGTCTTTCGCGAAGTGCTAAAGGCGGCGAAGGAATACAAAGTGCCGGTGCACCGCGTCAGCCAGGGAAGCGGCGTCTTACTGCAGACGCGCGACGAAGTCGCGGAAATGGCGCGCATCGGCCACGACGAGCGCATCGAAGTGTGCCTGTTCGTCGGACCGCGCGCCGGCTTCGAGACGGGCGCACAAGTCACGGCGGCGGCGGGCAAAGTCATCGGCCAGCAGCATCGCGGCGCGGATCAGTTGGTCTATGCCATCGAAGATGTTCGCCGGGCGTGCGACCTCGGCATTCGCAGCATTCTGCCTGCCGACCTCGGGCTCATCTGGGTGCTCAACGAAATGAAGGCCAAGGGCGAGCTGCCGAAAAATCTGGTCATAAAAAGCTCGGTGTCGCTGCCCGCCGCCAACCCCGCCACGGCGCAAATCTTCGAGCGCTGCGGCGTGACCACGATGAACATTGCCACGGACCTCTCGCCCGCGCAGATCGGCGCCATCCGCCAGGCGGTGGACGTCCCGATTGACCTCTACATCGAGGTGCCGGACAACTTCGGCGGCTTCGTGCGCTACTACGAAATGCCGCAGATCATCCGCGTCGGCGCGCCGGTCTATTTCAAGTTCGGCCTGCGCAACGCTCCCGATATTTATCCTTCGGGCTATCACATCGAAGACCTGGCGTGCAGGATGGCGCACGAGCGCCTGCGCCGCGCGCGCATCGCGCTCGACCTGCTGGCGCAATACGCGCCCGAAGCCAAGATGTCGCCGCTCGGCTCGAAAGACCTCGGAATCCCCGAGCCCTGAACGGTGAACCAACATTCAGATAGTCTTGTAAGCGTCGCGGAAGCTCGGTGCTTCTGATTGGGGATCCGAGGATTCGTCTCTTCCCGGTGCTCAGGGTTCTAGTCATCCAGAAAGGCGATTCATAGGAATCTGCTCAGGAGGAGTGGTGTGATGAGAAATCAGCGCTTCATACGAATTGGAATGAGCCTGCTTGCTTTCATGCTTTTGACATTCGCGGGGAAAGCGCAAGAAACCAAACCGCAGGATCCGCCCAGCAAGAAGACCGACGTGTTCAAGCACCTCAAGTTCCGCAACCTCGGCCCCGCGGTGGCGGGCGGACGAGTCACGGCGGTCGTCGGTATTCCCGGCAACCCCAATGTGTATTACGCCGGGGCGGCCGGGGGCGGAGTTTTCAAGACCGTGGACGGCGGAATTAAGTGGACAGCAGTCTTCAAGGGCGAAGCCACCGCTTCCATCGGCGCGCTTGCCCTGGCGCCCTCGAATCCCAACCTGGTCTGGGTGGGCACCGGCGAAGCCAACGTCCGCAACGACATCGTGGACGGCCACGGCGTTTATCTTTCTTCCGACGCCGGCCACACTTGGAGATTCATGGGGCTGGCGGATGTGGGGCAGATTTCGAGCGTGCTTGTGGACCCGCACAATTCGCAGATCGTTTTTGTCGGCGCGCTGGGCCACGCCTGGGGGCCGAATGCCGAGCGCGGCGTTTTTCGCACTGAAGACGGGGGCAAAACCTGGAAGAAGGTCCTCTACGCTGACGACACAACCGGCGTCGCGGACCTGGTTATGGAACCCGATAATCCCCACGTCCTGTACGCGGCCATGTGGCGCTTCCGCCGCTACCCGTGGACGCTGGTGGACGGCGGCGAATCGAGCGGCATCTATCGTTCGACCGATGGCGGCGACACGTGGAAGAAACTCACCGAGGGATTGCCCGAAGGTCCGCTGGGCCGCATCGCGCTGGCCGTCGCGCCCTCGAACCCCCATCACGTTTACGCCTTGATCGCCGCCAAGAAAGGTATGCTCTGGCAATCCCTGGACATGGGCGATCACTGGACCGCGGTCAGCGACAGCCACGCGCTGGACGTGCGGCCCTTCTACTTTTCGAAGCTCGTGGTATCGCCCGCGGATGAGAACAGGATTTATTTCCTTTCGTACCAACTGATGGAATCCGACGACGGCGGGAAGACTGCGCGCTGGATCGACCGCACCGTTCACGTGGACCATCACGCCATCTGGATTGATCCCACGAATCCCGACCGCATTATTCAGGGCAACGACGGAGGCGTGTATCTCACCACCGATGGCGCCAAGACGTGGCGATTCCTCGATACGCTGCCCATCGAACAGTTTTATCAGGTGGCGGCGGACTCGAGCGAGCCGTACACCCTGTGCGGAGGGTTGCAGGACAATAACGCCTGGTGCGGGCCCTCCAGCAGCCTGGCGGGCCGCAGCGTGACCGGCGACCAGTGGTACACGGTCGTGGGAGGCGACGGCGAATACGCGGTGCCCGCCCCCAGCGATCCCAACATTATTTATGCGGACTCGCAGAGCGGGTTCATCACCCGCCTTGACAAGACGACACACCTTACGCACTTCGCCCGTCCTTCGCTGGACACAGTGCAACAGACCAAGCCGGCCGACCTGAAGTACCGGTTCAATTGGACCGGCCCCATCGCCGTCTCGCCCACGGATGTCAACGAGGTTTATCTGGGTGGCAACGTCGTCTTCAAAACCACCGACGGCGGCAAGCATTGGACGCCCATCAGCCCTGACCTGACGCGCAATGACAAGACCAAGCAGGTGATGGCCGGCGAGCCGGTGCAGCACGACATGAGCGGCGCCGAGACGTACGACACCATCCTTTCCATCACGCTCGCGCCCACCGACCCGAAGGTCATCTGGGTCGGGACCGATGACGGCCAGGTGCAGGTGACCCGTGATGGAGGAAAAACGTGGATGAACACGACCGCCAACATTCCCGGCGCGCCCGAGTGGGCGAGGGTGTATCAGGCTGGTGTTTCGCCCTTCGATGCCGGCGCTGCCTATGTGGCTGCCGACGCCCACGTGCTCGAGAACCGTAAGCCTTATGTGTATAAGACATCCGATTACGGAAAAACGTGGACGGCGATTACCGAAGGCCTCCCCGCCGACTCGCCGGGCATCGTCGTTCGCGAAGATCCCAACCAGAAGGGCTTGTTGGTGCTCGGGACGGATACCGGATTGTTTTATTCGCTCGACGACGGTGGTCACTGGAAATCTCTCAAGTCGAATTTCCCAACGGTGCCCGTTTACGACTTGACCTTCGTGAAGAAATCGAGTGACCTGGTCGTGGCCACGCACGGGCGCGGATTGTTCGTGCTGGATGACATCCGGCCGCTGGAGGAGTTGACCGCCGAGGTCGAGGCGAGCGATTTTCACCTTTTCAATTCCAGAGGCGGCACGCTCTTCCACCATTGGCGAACAGGCCAGGAAGGATTGGGCGGCTATGCGGCGCCCAATGCGCCCGAGGGTGTCGTCATTGACTACTTCCTTAAATCCGAAATCGAGCCGAAAGAACCGCCGAAAGAAAAAGGTAAAACGCCAGTCGAAATCGTAATCACCGATGAACACGGCAACGCCGTCGCGACCGAACACGGCCCGGCGAAGGCGGGCGTGAACCGATTCGTATGGTCGTTGCGTTACGACGGTCCCACGCCGCTCAGTTTTGAGAAACACGGGGAGCAAGAGGAAGAAAGCGAATACCGGCAGACCCGCGCGCACGTTCCGCCCGGAACTTACGACGTGGCGGTCACGGTTAATGGCAAGACGGAGAAAACCACGGCGACGGTGCGCCTGGATCCCAACCTGAAACTCCCCGCGGAAGGATTTGTCGCCGCGGCCAAGGCGGCGCTCACCGCGCGCAGCGACCTGAACGCGCTGAACGAGGCGCTCAATCGTGACGACGCGATGCAGAAGCAACTCGCGAGCTTCGAGGCCAGCGTGCAGGCGAACAAGGATCTGGAGGCCAAGTATTCTGCCGTGCTCGGCCAAGCAAAAGATCTACAGGCCAAACTGAAGGCGTGGAAGGACGGCGTCTACGATCCGAGGATTCAGCACGAATCGGAGGAGGATTCCATCCACGAGCTTACGGATTTCCACGGCAAGCTCTCGAGCATGGTTTCGCGGACGGCTTTCCTTTACGGCGAGGGTCCGAACGAAGTGATCCGGGAGCGGATGCAGTCCCTCCGCGGCGAACTCGACCGGCAATTGGAGAAGTTCAACTCGCTGCTCAAGACCGACGTGGCCGCGTACAACAAAGCAGCCTACGCCGCCGGAGCGCCCACGGTGATGCAGGGTGGTCCGGTCGAGGTCAAGCCTCCCGTCGGCTTTTGAGCGGCCGGCAATTTGGATGGGGCACGCGGTGCGGGAGCAGGCGGCCTCCGGCGCCCAAGGGCGCTAGAGGGCGCTTGTCGTTGGCCTCACACTTTGTGTTACAAAGTACTTGACAACGCACAATTTTCGCGCTAGTTTCGCGACGATGACCTTCGAACCCGTCCTCCGAACCCGGCCTGAAGAACCCGCGGCGCCGCACCTCCACGCGCTGGAAAATCTCCGTTACATTCGCGAAACCATGGAGCACTCAGGCTCCTTCACGGCGGTTCCCGGCTGGGGCGGCGCTGTCATGGGCCTGACCGCCATTGTGGCTGCGGTTGTGGCGCCGGCGCCCAATTCCGGCTGGCCTTGGCTTGCAGCGTGGCTCGTTGCGGCTTTGGTGGCGGTTCTGGCGGGAGCATGGGCCACGGCGCGGAAAGTCCGCGCCGCCACGGTACCCATTCTTTCCCGGCCAGCGCAAAAGTTCGCGCTGAGCCTGGCGCCGCCGCTGGTTGCCGGAGCGCTCTTGACGGTGGTCCTTTACCGAGCCGGCCTTGTCACTGTCCTGCCCGGCATGTGGCTGCTGCTTTACGGTGCGGGAGTGATGACAGCGGGGGCCTTCTCGGTGCGTGTGGTTCCCATCATGGGAATCTGCCTGATGGTGGTGGGGACGGGGGCACTCTTCTCGCCTCCTGCCTGGGGAAACTGGTTTCTGGGCGCGGGCTTCGGCGGGCTGCAAGTGCTGTTTGGAATCATCATTGCGAGGAGGTACGGTGGCTAAGCAACGCGCCACGCTGCGCGATTCTGAAGCGGAAGGCAATCCGGACGTGCGCGGAATGCAGGAAGTGCTCGCCCGGATGTTCGACCGGCGCCCGCAGGATCTCGACCGCCTGATTCACGAGCGCATTCGCCTCGGCATCGTCAGCGCCCTGGCGGTCAACGATTCGCTCAGCTTCAACGATCTGAAAAAGCTGCTGAAGACCACGGACGGCAACCTCAGCGTGCACGCCCGCAAACTGGAAGAAGCCGCTTATATCACGTGCGCCAAATATTTCGACGGGCGGCTGCCCAAGACGGAATATCGTCTGGCTCCGGCGGGTCGAAGGGCGCTGGAGCGCTACCTCGACCACATGGAGGCGCTGATCCGGGCGGCGCGCGAGCGGTGAGGGTACGGCAAATTTTTTTGGGGAGATGCTTTATGAAGCAAAGCACTTCGCACGAGTCCGACCGCTGCGGGCTGCACGTGGCCATCATCATGGACGGCAGCGGCCGTTGGGCCCAGGCGCGCGGCTGGCCCCGCTCCGCCGGCCATCGCGCCGGCGTTCAGGCGGTGCGACGCGCGGTGGGCGCGGCCCCCGAAGCCGGCGTCAGCACGCTCACCCTTCACTGTTTTTCGTCCGACAACTGGCAGCGCCCGCCGGATGAGGTCGCGACTCTGCTCGGGATTTTCGAAGACTACCTGCGGACGGAGATGGTTTCTTGGCTGGCGGCGGGGGTGCGCGTTTCGGTCATCGGCCGGCGCAACCGCGTACCCGATTCCCTGCGTGAGGCCATGGCCGGCGCCGAGGCTACGACAAAATCCTGCGGCCGGCTTCATCTCAGGCTCGCCATAGACTACTCCTCCCGTGAAGCCATATTGGGCGCCGCGACCCGGCTCAAAATGGCCCGGGATCTTCCGGAGTTCGCCTTCCCGCGCGCCTTAACCTCCCCGCGCGGCGGCGGCGCGGTGCCCGACGTGGACCTGTTGATTCGCACCGGCGGCGAGCAGCGCCTGAGCGATTTTATGCTCTGGGAATGCGCTTACGCCGAACTCTATTTCACACCCGTGCTTTGGCCGGACTTCGGCGCCGAGGGCCTGGCGGCGGCAGTCGAAGAATTCCACTCGCGCGACCGCCGCTTCGGAAACATTTCGGAAAGCGTGGCAGTGTAAAGACAGTGACCAACGATGAGTGACGAAGGAAAAGACGATGAGGGACAATTCCAATTCCCATGGTCGGTTGCGTTTCGTTGCCGCCGCCGAGTGGCTGCTGATCCTGCCGGCGGCGCTGTTCATGACCTCGCTCTTCGTGCGGAATGTGCAGCCACCGGGTTTTGAACCGGCCGATACCGCCCGGCGTGTGGTCGAGTGGTTCAGCCACAGCCCGCGCCTGGGCCTCCAAACCTTCCTGATTGCGCTGCCGTTCGCGGCCTTCGTCATCGGTTGCCTAACGGCGCTGCGCCGCTGGAGGAGCGATGCGATGCTCCGGCAGGCTGCTCGGGAGACCCTCGCCGCTGTCCGCGCCCACCTGGCCAGCTTGCTCATCACCGGGGCAACGCTCGCGGCCGGATGCATCCTGGCCATCGTAGCGTTGCACATGATCACGGAATGACGCTAACCGTCAACGCCGGCGGAATTGTGCCTGAGAGGAATCTGGCAAGCTGATGGACTGAGGTCTTCCGGCGCTGCGCGGGAGCGCATGCTCCAGATCGAGCGGGACGTGATGGCAGGGCGTTCCCGGCCCCTAAGTGTTCTTTCCTGGAAAGTGCTTCCAGGTGAATATCCCGCCCAGGATGATCAGCACAAAACTCCACCAGAGAGTAGGATGAAGGTTCGCAAGGACGGTTTTGGGCGGGTTCGACCACTCCGAGATGCCCTCAATCAGAATGAGGATTCCATAAATGAACAGAAGCACTCCGACAAAGAACCACACGGGAATCATGTGACGTCCTTCGGGGTGCGGATCCGTCGTATCTGCGGCATCTTTCCTTCCCCCTTCACCCTGGCCCGTCACGCTTGATTTTTCGTCCGCCATTTGCCTCTCCCCGCTAAGAATTTCGAAAATTCCCGCTTTCTTTGCGTTGCTTCAAGCGATTGCGTCTATCTTTGCGAATTCCTGGCCTCGTCGCCGGCGAGAGCCGGGTTCCCGCTGCCGCGAGCAAGACGCGGCGGGAACCAGGCACGCAAGAACTACCGGAAAATGTACTGCAGCACCAGGAACACGGCGAAGCACACGGCTGCCCAGAAGATCGGGCGCCGAATCGCGGGCAGATGGCCTTCACTCGGTATATCGGTCAAGCCCATCACCAGCCCGCGCAACTCAGCGTCAGGCCGCGGCTTTGTCGCGAGCGTCACAACGACGGTTACGGTCACTACGGCAACGAACGCCCAAATCGCCTGCCACATCTGCTGGGCGAGCGGCTTGGCCCCGGAGTAAAAGCAAAACCAGGCGATCCGCTCCGGATGACCGTGCATCAACACGAAGGTGGAAATCGCGGTGGTGACGCCTGACAGCAACCCCCAGAACCCGGCCGCCTTCGTGGCGCGCTTCCACAGCATGCCGATGAGAACCGTGCCGAACAGCGGCGCGATGAAGAAGCTGAACAGCGCCTGCACGTAATCCATCAGGCTTCCGAAATGGGTCACGATGTAGGCGGCGCCGATGCTGACGATCAACCCGATCACGGTGCACCAGCGGCCCATGGCCACGTAATGCGAGTCGGAGGCGTGCTTCTTGATGAACGGCCGGTAAAGATCGTAGGTCCACACGGTGGCAAAAGCGCTGATGTTGCCCGCCATGCCGGACATGAATCCGGCAACCAGCGCAGTGATACCCAAACCCAGCAATCCCGGACCCAGATAGCGGGCCATCATCAGCGGCAGCACTTGGTTATAGTTGTATTGTCCGGCGGTTGCCATGTTGGCAGGATACAGATGGAAAGGCAGCACGGCGAGCCCCAGCAATCCCGGAAGGATGACAATGAAAGGAACGCCCATCTTGAAAAATGCGCCAATGACGGGCGCCATTTTGGCGGAGCGCAAATCCTTGGCGGAAAGAACGCGCTGGACGACCAGGAAGTCCGTCGTCCAGTAGCCCATCGAAACTACCGCTCCGAGGCCGAAAACGATGGCGAACCATTGCACGCCCATGGGATTTGACGAGGCATGAGCCATCGGGCCCCACATGTGGGTGAAGTCCTGCCCGGGAAAATTGTGCTGGATACGCGCCACCATACCCGACCAGCCGCCGGTTTCAATCAGCCCGAGGATGGGAATCAGCAGGGCACCGAGCCAGATCAGGAAAAATTGGATCACCTCGTTAAAAATCGCGGAATAGAGCCCGCCCAGCGCCACGTAAATCCCGACCGTCAGCGAAGAAACCCAGATGCTGAAATGGAGGTTCCATCCTAGGATGACCTGCATCACCACCGCCATCGCATACATGTCCACGCCGGCCATCAGGATGGTCATGGCCGCAAAGCACACAGCGCTCAAACCGCTGGTGGCGTGGCCGTAACGCAGCTCCAGGTAGCCGGGCACGGAGTGCGTTCGGCAGATGTAGTAGAACGGCATCATGATGATGGCGAGGAAAAGCATGGCGGGAATGGCGCCGATCCAGTACCAGTGCGCCGCCAGAATGCCGTACTGATAAGCGTTGCCGGCCCAGCCCATCAGTTCGAGCGACCCCAGATTGGCGGAGATGAAGCCCAGCCCCCCCCCCCAGGTGGTCATCTTTCTGCCCGCCACGAAAAAGTCTTCGCCGGTCTTCGCGTATCTTTTGAGGTAGAAGCCAATGCCGAGGACTGCCACGAAGTAGATCACGATGATCGCGAGATCCACGAGGTGAAGGGAAATTATTCCGCGCACGCCTCCCTCATCCAACAGGAAGGCCATGGGGCCAAAGGGAGAGGAGATCATAGGACAAATGCCTTTCGTGTTTGAGGAACACTCTGGGAGGGCGGTCCCCCCGAAGCGGCTACTGTCGAAGCCGCGAAGGGCTTACGGTATCGGGCCAGCGGCGTAGTGTCAAGCATCTTCTCATCGCGGGATTGACGCCCGCGCCCTCCGGGCGCGATACTCGGTTCGCGCTGCGGCGCCCGGAGCCGGCCATGGAGCTTTATCCCCACGTCTATCAGATTCAGTCCCTCTACGGAGGGCGGAACTTGTTTCAATACCTCTTCGCGGGCGCGAACACCGTGCTGCTGGACACGGGAATCGCGGCGACGCCGGAAAAGATTCTCTTGCCCTACCTGGAGCGGCTGAAGATGCCGCCCGCGCGGCTGACCCTCGCCGTCACGACGCACGCCGACCTCGATCACCAGGGCGGCAACGATTCGCTCAAACGTCTGGCGCCGCAGGTGCTCCTCGCTTGCGGCGAGCAGGACCGCGAACTGGTGGAAGACCCGGCGGCGCTTTTCGCGCGCCGCTACAATCATCTGCGGGACGCGCACGGCGTGGGCGTTGACCCCCAGCTCGCGGCGGACGCCGGCCGGCGGCGCCGCATGGATTTGACGTTCTCGGGCGGCGAGCGCATCGCGCTCGACAACGATTGGGCGCTCGAAGTCCTCCACGTGCCCGGCCATTCCGAAGGGCATCTGGCCTTCTATGACCGCGCCCATCGCGCCGCCTTCGTCGGCGACGCCATCCACGGGCGCGGCTGTCCCAAAGCGGCGGGCGGCATGGCGATTCCCGTCACTTACTACGACGTGGACGTTTACCTTTCCACGCTGCGTTATTTCGAAAACCTTCCGATGGACGTTCTCTACTCGGGCCACTGGCCGGTGATGCGCGGCGAGGAGATTCGTGATTTCATCGCCGACTCGCGGCGCACCGTCGAGCTTCTGGACCGCGCTCTGCTTGCCGCGTTGGAGAAGAATCCCGCCGGCCTCACGCTGGCCGAGCTGATTGACGTCGCCGCCCAGGCCGCGGGTGACTGGCCTGAGGAAGGCAAGACGCTCGCCATGTTTCCCGTCAAGGGCCACATGGACCGATTGGAACAACTCGGCCGCGCGCGACCGTTGCCCGACAGCCATCCTCCGCGCTGGCAAAAGGCGTGATCCTTTTGCCCCTCATTATTCAATACACGGTCAGCAATTGCACGAAAAGCACGGCTGCCTCCGTCTTCGCCGCCGGATGTGGACAATTTGTCGCTGCCTGACTGATCCTAAAGAACTTTGTGGCTTCGTTCTAGCAGAACGTCCCGCCCCTTTGCCCACGCCACAAGCTTCGCCTCGGCTTGGCGCGATGTCTTCCGGACCGGAGATTTCTCCGGCCGGGGCTAAGACGAGCACACCAATAGGCCTTCCTATTCTCCGGCCCATTCCGCTTGCCCATTCACGCCCTGGATGAACTTTGCAGTGGCCGCTCGCGCTTCGCCCAGGCGGGCGGCGTGTGCGAGGAAGGACTGTCGGCTGCGTCTGAAAAAAAACGGGCGGCCCGAAGGCCGCCCGGCATTTCTCTACGACGAGCTTCAATAAGCCCAAAGCGGGCCCGTGACGTTCCCCTGGTT
>OFHG01000568.1_pt1 | contig 14641 bp, 11 predicted proteins | sample 1521931 | NCBI WGS metagenome assembly OFHG01 (sample SAMEA2468438, study PRJEB22500) | soil metagenome | biome: Glassland; feature: Farmland; material: Clay | place: Australia | collected 2013-01-31 | depth 0.55 m
TGTTTTTTGTTTCCATGAGCTCATTGAGCGCGTCCCCGCGTGGTCATCATAGCACGCGACCAAATTTAACAAAGACTTTTCCACCTAACAGCTCAACCAGTTTCTTTTTCCGCCGCGAGCGGAGGGGGTATTAGCAGAAGGGAATTCTCTTTGCGCGGCCGCGTCCTGGTGCTATGAAAGCTCCTGCTGAAGAGCTTCTTCCAGGCGATGCGGGGAGCGTGGGAAGGGCGGCCTGGGGCCGCGTCCCAAATCGCAAACTTTATGGTATTGTAGAAGGACAGACAAAGCGCCGATTCCGGACTGAGACTGGTTGTGACGGCCGCGGCTGGCCGCGAGTTCGAGCGCGGATCAAGGGCATTGAACAGGAGGAGTTTCATGGAACACAGTGACACCGCCACAAGTGCGGCGCACGCGACCGAGGCCCAGGGGAACGGCGCCTCGGCGCCGACGCAGGTGGATCGCGCGCGGAGCATCGAACCGGCCGTGCTGAAGGACTTGCTGGAGAAGATGCTGCTGGTCCGCCGCTTTGAGGAGAAGTCCGCCGAGCTCTACACGCTGGGCAAGATCGGCGGTTTCTGCCACCTCTACATCGGCCAGGAGGCGGTCGGCGTTGGCGCCATTTCCACCCTCAGCCCTGACGACTATATTCTCTGCTCCTATCGCGAGCACGGCCACGCGCTGGTGCGCGGCCTGGACCCGGGCGAAATCATGGCCGAGCTCTGCGGCAAGAAGAGCGGCGTCTCCAAGGGCAAGGGCGGCTCGATGCACCTGTTCGACAAGACGAAGGGATTTATGGGCGGCCACGCCATTGTGGGCGGGCAGATTCCGCTCGCCACCGGCTTCGCCTTTGCCTCCAAATACCTGAATCAGCATGCAGTGACGCTGTGCTTCTTCGGCGAAGCCGCGGTCAACATCGGCTCGTTCCACGAGTCGCTGAACCTGGCGGCGCTGTGGAAGCTTCCGGTGGTTTATATCTGCGAGAACAACCGCTTCGGCATGGGCACACCCGTCGAACGCGCATCGGCGCTCTACGACCTTTCAGGGAAAGCCTGCGCTTACAACATGGCCCGCACCTTCGTGGACGGCATGGACGTGCTGGCCATGCGCGAAGTGGTGATGGAAGCCGTCGAGCGCGCGCGCGCCCACAACGCCCCCATGCTGATCGAGGCGCGAACCTACCGCTTCATGGGCCACTCGATGTCCGACCCCGTCCACGGCCACTACCGCACCAAAGCGGAAGTGGAAGAACAAAAGCGGCACGACCCCATCAAGATGTTCACTTCGACGCTCGAAACCCTCGGCGTCATCAACCACGATGACGTGGCGGAACTGGACAAGAAGGTTCGCGAGATTGTGGAGGACGCCGTGGCGTTTTCCGAGCGCAGCGAAGAGCCCGACCCCATGGACATCTATTCCGACATTTACACGTCCTAAGCCGTGCGCGCCGGCGGACAGCGACAAAGAGTTTCGAGACAGGAGCACAACTGCACTATGGCCATGATCACATACCGCGAGGCGCTCAATCAGGCGATGCGCGAGGAAATGCATCGCGATGAGCGCGTTTTCCTGATGGGCGAAGAGGTGGGATTCTACCAGGGCGCCTACAAAGTCTCCAAGGGCCTGCTCGACGAGTTTGGCCCGCTGCGCGTCCTCGACACACCCATCACCGAACTGGGCTTCACCGGCCTCGGCGTCGGCGCCGCGATGGCCGGCCTGCGCCCCATCGTGGAAATGATGACCTTCAACTTTTCCATTCTGGCGCTCGACCAGATCGTGAACAGCGCCGCCAAGATGCTTTACATGTCGGGCGGCCAGTTGCCCGTTCCGATGGTGATTCGCGGGCCGGGCGGGGCCGGCCACCAGCTCGCCGCGCAGCATTCGCAGGCGCTGGAATCGTGGTTCTGCCACGTGCCGGGGCTGAAGGTGGTGATGCCTTCTACGCCCGCTGACGCCAAGGGCCTTCTCAAAAGCTCCGTACGCGATAACAACACCGTGGTCTTCATCGAGTCCGAAGTTCTGTACGGCACGCGCGGCGAGGTGCCAGAGGGCGAGCACCTGGTCCCGCTGGGCTTGGCGGAAGTGAAGCGCCCGGGCCGCGACGTGACGGTCATCGCCCATTCCAAGATGGTTCACGTGGCGCTGGATGCCGCCACCGCCCTGGCCAAGGAGGGCATTGAGATTGAAGTGGTGGACCCGCGCACGCTCCGTCCCCTGGATACGGAAACGATTTTCAATTCCGTGCGCAAAACCAACCGCGTGGTGATTGTCGAAGAGGGCTGGCCGTATTGCGGCGTGGGCGCGCAGATCTCGGACACCATCCAGCTTCACACCTTCGACTACCTGGACGCGCCCATCCTGCGCGTGACGGGTTTGGACGTCCCCATGCCGTACGCCAAGAACCTGGAGCACATGTGCTTGCCGGATCAGGCGCGCGTGATTGACGCCGTCCATCGCGTGCTCTACCGAACCAACTGACGGGGAGAGAAGCGGCTTATGGCAACTCGCGTATTGATGCCCAAGGGCAGCGACACCATGACGGAGGGCAAGGTCCTCAAGTGGATCAAGCACGAAGGGGACGCGGTTTCGAACGGCGATGCGGTCGTCGAAATCGAAACCGACAAGGTGGACATGGAAGTCGAGAGCATGGGCGAGGGCACCTTGCGCAAAATCCTCGTGAAAGAGGGCGACGTGGTGCCGGTGGGACAACTGCTCGCCGTGATCGCCGCGCCCAGCGAAGATATTTCCGCGATGATTGACGGCGCGAAAGCGAAGCCCGCCGCTGCCCCCGCCTCACACGAGAAGGCGCCTGAAGCCAAGTTTGCAGCCGCACCGCCCGCTCCGTCACCGGCGGCGCCTGCGGCAGCCCAAACCGCGCCCCCTCCGCCGCCCGAGCCCGTTGCGGTCGGAGGCAGGATTCTCGCTTCGCCCCTAGCTCGAAAAATCGCGCAGGAAAAGGGAATTGAACTGAACCGGCTGACCGGCACAGGCCCCGGCGGCCGCATCATCCGTCAGGACGTAGATCGCGCCGTAGCTGCGGGTGCGCTGGCTCCGGCGGCACAAAGTCCCGCGGCCCCGCGCCGCGAACCTTCCTTGCCGCCCTTGCCGCCGCTTCCCCCGCGCGGCGGGCCGGATTTCCGCGACGAACCGCTCAGCCAGATGCGCAAGACCATCGCCACGCGCCTCTCGCAGAGCCTGGGTCCGGTGCCGCACTTTTATCTCACCATCGAGCCCGACATGAAGCGCGCCAAGGAATTGCGCGAGTCAGCCAATCAGCTTGACCCCAATCTGAAGCTGACCTACAACGACATCATCATCAAGGCTGTGACAGCGGCGCTGCGCCTGCACCCGGAGGTCAACGCTTCGTTCCTGGGCGATAAAATCCGCACGCACAACCGCGTGCACATCGGTGTGGCCGTGGCGATCGAGGGCGGCCTGATTACGCCGGTGCTGCGCGATTGTGACCGCAAGACGCTGCAACAGATTTCGCGCGAGACCAAGGAGCTCGTGGCCCGCGCGCGCAACCGCAAGCTGCAGCCCGACGAATACACCGGCTCGACCTTCAGCGTCTCGAACCTCGGGATGATGGGGATTGACGAGTTCTCCGCCGTGATTAATCCGCCCGAGGGCGCGATCCTGGCCGTCGGCGCAGTGGTGGAAAAGCCGGTGGTCGCCGATGGCCGGATTGAAATCGGTTATCGCTGCCGGATGACGCTTTCCTGCGACCATCGCGTGGTGGACGGCGCCACCGGCGCCAAGTTCTTGCAGTCCCTTCAACGAATACTCGAAAACCCAGTTTACCTCGCCTTTTAGACCCGCGCAGGTCAGCGGCGGAGGCGGGGATCTCCCTTCCTTTGGCCAGGCCAGAAATCCCGAAAGTAATCGAGACCCATTGAGGTGGGACACTACTCCGCCGCGGACGCTTCGCGCGCAACCTTGATGACTGCATAGAAGGCGGGTACGGGACGGCCATCGCGGCCAAACAGGAGGGGGTAGCTGGTTCGTCCTCTTACCGGCCACCTGTTTAACCATGAACTGGCATCGGTGACGCCCCAGAAAGTTACGCGAGCGACGGTTCTGCGGTGCTTGAGAAACACGCGAAACAGATCGGCATACCGTTTCGCCAATTTCTGTTGGACCGAATCGGGCAAGCCGTTCACGTAGGGATTCAGTTTGGGTTGCAGCTCAACGTTGAGCGAGATGTCCGCGCCACGGTACTGCATCGCCGGAGGCAACACGTCAATGTCGAGTTCCGTAATCATCACCTTGACGACGAGGTTCGCAAAGGCGGCGATGGCCGCGTCCACGTCTTCAGCCGAGGGCCAGTCGAGTTTGTAGTGGCCTTGAAGACCCACGCCGGTGATCGGCACCCCCTGCGCCTTGAGCTTTCTGATGAGCTCGATCGCGCCTTTGAGCTTTGCTTTGTTCGGCAGCGAGTAATCGTTGTAGTACATCTCCGCCTGGGGATCGGCTTCATGCGCGAATTCAAAGGCCTTGGCAATGTAGTCCTCTCCGATGATTTTCAGCCAGGGTGTTTCGCGAAGGGTGCCATCATCATTGAGCGCTTCATTGACAACATCCCAGCCATTGATACGGCCCTTGTAGCGGCCCACCACCGTGGCAATATGGTCGTGCAACCGCTTCAGGAGCGCATCACGGCCGAGGGGATTGCCCTTGGCGTCTTCGAAAACCCACTTGGGCGTCTGTTGGTGCCACACTAGCGTGTGGCCGACGATAAACATGTGGTTCTTTTCGCCGAAAGCGACGTATTGGTCGGGCAGGTCGAAATCGTAGCGGCCCGGTTCAGGATGAACCCTCTCCCATTTCAAAACGTCTTCCGGGGTCGTGGCGTTGAATTGCGTTTTGACGATTTCGGCATCGCGGGCATCCCTGCCGGTGAACTCATCCGCGTTGAGCGCCGCCCCGACCAAGAAGCAGCCTTTGTAAGCATCCTTCAGTGATGGCTGTTGCTGGGAATCCGCATCTGCAGGAAGACCCAAGGCAGCCAGGATGATCAGAGGTACGACGATCGAACGCATGAGACCCTCCCTATTGTGCGGTTGGAGCCGCAGGCGAATTCTTGCGCCGCTCCGCGAGTTCATTGGCAATGGATTGGTTCTTCGCGCTCGTCAATGGATAGAAAAACAGGCACGCCGCCGCAGCGAAGAAAAAGAGGCCCGCATAGAAGCTCGCCGTCAGAAGGATGCCGGTCTGGGTCCGTGCCGTCTGTACGACAGCTTCGGATACCAAGCCGTAGCCCGATAACAGCCATCCGGTGATGGCGCCCCCCAGCGCCAGCCCCGCCCACAACGCAAAGACTACGCCCGCCGTGACGGTACCTGTAGCGCGGCGTCCAGTCTTCCACTCGTCCCAGTCGGCAACGTCGCCTATCATCGCCCACAAGATCGGGCCCGAGAGCCCGAACGAGAACTGGCGAAGGACTTCCGTGGCGATGATGGCGTAAGTGGCATGCGGCGGGATTGCATACAGCGCCACATTGAAGATGCCCGTCAGAACCATGCTCGCGATGAAGAGCCTACGCTTGCCCATGCGAATGGACACGGCGGTGGAGCAGGCGACGCCAAGAAGCAACGAAGCCAGGCCGAAGCCGTTGAACCAGGCGAAAAGGTCCACATTGCCTGCAACAAATCTAAAGTAAGGCAGCATGACATTGCCCCGCACCAGAATCGCGGCAAAGTAAAACAACGTGACCAGAAAGAGCGCAATCCAGGGCCGGCTGTGGAAAAGGTCCGAAACATCCTGCCGGAGCGAGGTCTTCTGCTGCGGGTTGGGTTGGATGCGCTCTTTGGTCGAGAAGAAAGCGATCACGAAGAAAAGGACGCTAAGGACTGACAGCAGCCCCATGGTGAGCTGATAGCCCAATGCGTCGTTACCGCGACCAAAGAGTCTGACCATCGGGATCGCCAGGCTCGCGACGATGAAGCCTGCGGTATTGGCCGCGATCTGGCGGTACGACGAGATGCTGGTGCGCTCGTCGGGGTCCTGGGTCATGACGGCCGTCAGCGAAGCGTAAGGCACGTTGTTGACTGTATAGATGACCCGCAGAAGCATATACGTGGTCCAGGCATAGACGATTTTGGCGCCCGGGCTGATGTTCGGAGTAGTGAAAGTCAGGACACTGATAATGCCGAACGGAACGGCTGTCCAGAGCAGCCAGGGACGGAATTTTCCCCACCGGGTCGTAGTCCGATCGGCGATTACGCCCATCACGGGATTGAAACACGCGACTGCCAGACCGACGATGAGGAAGAGGGTTCCGGCCTGAGCGGCGGTCAACCCGAAGGTGTGAGTGTAGAAATCGAGCTGCAGAGCCAACATGGCCTGGAAAATAAAGTTGGCGGCCATGTCGCCGAGAGCGTAGCCGGTTTTCTCGCCGATCGAAAGTTTCTGAATCATAAACGCTCCGTTGCGCCCTTAAGGCCCATCAGTCGGTTACTTTCAACGTGACTTTCTGAAGATCTCTATCTCGCGATGAGTTTCCGACCAGGATCTCAAACTCCCCCGGCTCGACGACGAACTTCATGTTGACGTCGTAGAAGGCCAGCGAGTCCGGAGTGATCTCCAGGGTCACGGTTTTCGTTTCGCCCGGCTGCAAGGACACTTTCTTGAAACCCTTCAGCTCCTTGATCGGACGTGTGACCGAGCTGACCAAGTCGCGAATGTACATCTGGATGACTTCAGTGCCTGCGCGCCTGCCGGTGTTCGTCACATCCGCCGTGACTCGCGTGGCTTCGTTGCGGCGAATGCTCTTCTTGGCAAGCCGAACGTTCTGGATTTCAAAAGTGGTGTAACTCAAGCCGTAGCCGAAGGCGTACAGCGGTGAGACATCATCAAACAGGTAGCCGCGGCGCCCTGAGGGCTTGTAGTTGTAGAAGACCGGCAAGTGACCCGCCGAGCGCGGAAAGCTCATGGGGAGTTTGCCGCCGGGATTGAAGTCGCCGAACAAGACGTCGGCAACACCATGGCCGGTCTCCTGGCCGAGATACCAGCACTCGAGAACCGCGGGAACATTCTGGCTCAAGTAGTTGATCGAAAGCGGCCGTCCATTGAAGAGAAGCGCAACGACCGGTTTGCCCAGCGCCAGCATCGCCTTGACGAGCTCTTCCTGCCTCCCGACGAGATCAAGGGTGGTGCGGTCGCCCATGTGGTTCAACGCCCAAGCTTCGCGGGAGGTTTGCTCGTTGCCGCCCAGGGCCAGAATGATGACGTCCGCCTGCTTGGCCACCTCGACGGCTTCGGCAATTTGCCTGCGATCCTCGCTGGGATCACTCGGGACAACTTCATCCTGGTTCCAATTGCCGCCGATCGTAATCTTGCATCCTTCGCTGTAAACCACTTTGGCCCGTTCTCCGACCTTCGCCTTGATGCCTTCGAAAACGGTGATCTCATGCTTGGGCACACCGCTGTAGCCGCCGAGCAGAGTCCGATTGGCGTTCGGGCCGATGACCGCAATAACCCCGGCGCGGCCCGGGTCGAGCGGGAGAAGGTCATTTTCGTTCTTGAGCAAGGTGATGGATTCATGCGCCGCCGTGAGCGCCAGATCGCAGTGCGCGTCACAACCCACAACGCGTTCAGTTTCGTCCGGATCCACGTAGGGGTCCTCGAACAATCCCAGCTTGAACTTCCACAAGAGCATGGGGGCGATGAGCTCATCGAGTTGAGACTCTCTCAGGATGCGCTTGCGAACGAGCTCGGCCAGATGCAGGTAGCAGTCCGGATCGGGCAATTCAATGTTGACTCCGGCCTTGACGGCGAGAGCGCACGCTTCCTTTTTGTCTTTGGCGACGAAGTGGCCGTGCGTGTCGGGGCGGTAATTGAGCTCCCAGATGGCGTTGTAATCCGACACGACGTATCCGTTGAATCCCCACTCTTTGCGAAGAACATCACGGAGAAGCCAGGTGTTGGCGTGAGAAGGAACTCCGTCGAGCTCGTTGTAGGAGGCCATCACGCTGATCGCACCTCCCTTTTGGATCGCCTCCTTGAAAGTATAGAGAAAGGTCTCGCGCAGGACGCGCATGGAAATGTTTGCGGGGGCACAGTTCATGCCCGATTCGGGCTGGCCGTGTCCAGCCATGTGCTTGAGCGTGGCGATCAGGCGGTTCTTCTCCCGAAAAGTCGCATCACCCTGAAAACCGCGGACGGCGGCAATGCCCATCCGCGACACGAGGTAGGGGTCCTCCCCATAGGTCTCCTCGGCACGGCCCCAGCGCGGCTCGCGGGCCACATCCACGACCGGCGTCAGCGCCTGGTGCGTCCCTCTCACCCGCGCTTCATGAGCCGTCGCTGTGAAGATGGATTCCACAAGTTCAGGATTAAAGCTTCCGGCAAGCGCAATTGGTTGCGGAAAGCTGGTGCCGCCGATGGCCGCGTGGCCGTGCAGGCATTCTTCATGGAAAACCACGGGGATCCCGAGACGCGTGTTTTCAAGGAAGAACTTCTGGATCGCGTTGGTGAGTTCCGCCATGCCTCGGGGGTTCTTGCCCCGGCCGGCGTCACTGGGACGCCCCACCTGGCCGGGCGCGTGTCCCTTTTTGAAGGCGACTTTGGCTTTCTGGAAATCGAAAACACCGTCTGCATCCACAAGCTTGTTGGCCTTTTCTCGCCACACGCAAACCATCTGGGCGGCCTTCTCTTCCAGCGTCATGCGCGACAACAGGTCCCGGACGCGTTTCGCGGCCGGCAAAGCAGGGTTCTGGTACGGCAACATTTTCGACTTCGACTTTTGCGTCTTCTTCATGCGTTCCTCCCCTTCACGATCTCAATCCCGTGACAAACACAGCTACTCCGCGGGGCCAGGCACATCGTAGCGTTTTCGCCTCTCTCCACAAAGCGAGATTTCCTTTTTTGGTTTTCGATCGCCCGATAACATACGCCTAGGCGCATGGCAATGCAATGGCCTGTAACGCGCCAACCATGACCTTGCGGGTAGACAAAATGACATGGTCAAATTCGGGTCGAAAGCTTTAAGCGTCGGGGCTTGGCGAAGAATCCGATCTACGCTCCCTCGATTCGCCGTTTGATTTGTTCGACGAGTTCGCCCAGGTCAATCGGGCGGTAAAGAATCATTTCGAAGCCGCGGCCGCGCAGAGCCTTTCCGGCAATCAGATTCCGCCCCGCGACGATCCAGATGGGTATTTGGCGAGTCCATTTCGCGAGCTCTTCGATTTCGCCTGTCGGGTCTTCGCTTTCCGCGAGATCGGCGATGAGCAGCGAGGGCAGCAGGTCGCCCATTTCTACCAGCGCTTCCGCCGCGGTGGTGTAAGCCTCGACCTCCACGCCTTCTTCGATCAACTGCGCGCGGAGCAGGGCGCGTGCCTGCCAGTCTTTTCCTGCCAGAATGACCTGGGCCATTTTTCTTCCAGCTTACCAGCGGCACTGCAATTATGGTGCATCTAATTTTAGGTGCGCCGCTCCCTGGTGGTGCTAAGGTTGGAGTTGGAATCTCGAAGTGCTGAGGACAGAAAGTCATGCGCATCATTCTCTACAGCGGCAAAGGCGGAGTGGGCAAGACGAGCATTTCAGCGGCGTCGGGATTGGAAGCCGCGCGGCGCGGTTACAAGACACTGGTGATGTCGGTGGACCCCGCACACTCGCTGAGCGACGCTTTCGATCTCGATAAAGATTTGATGGATCACGAGGCGGGCCGCCTGGTCAACGTGGCGAAAAATCTCTGGATTCAGGAAGTGGATGTCCTGGAGGAAATCTCGCGCCATTGGAATTCGGTTTACGCTTACGTCGCGGCGCTATTGAACGTCTCGGGACTCGAGCAGACGCTGGCCGAGGAACTGGCCATCTTTCCCGGCATGGAAGAAGTCAGCTCGCTCCTTTACGTGAATCAATACGTGCGTGAAAAAACGTTCGATGTGGTGATCCTCGATTGCGCGCCCACCGGCGAATCGCTGCGCTTCGTCAGCATTCCCACTACGCTTGAATGGTACATGTCGAAAATCTTCAAGCTGGAGCGGCGCGTCGCGAGCGTGGTGCGCCCGATGATTCACAGTTTTGTCGGTGTACCGCTTCCGGAAGAGCAGTACTTCAAGAATCTCGAAGAGCTGCACCGGAAGCTCTCGGGGATTGACAAGCTCATGGCCGATCCCAAGATCACCACAGTGCGGCTGGTGACCAACCCGGAGAAAGTGGTGCTCAAGGAAACCCAGCGCGCCTTTACGTATTTCTGCCTTTACGGGCTCACCGTGGATGCGGTGATCATCAACCGCATTTTGCCCGAGGCCGTTTCCGACCAGTTTTTCACCGCCTGGAAAACCACGCAGGAGCGCTGGATTCGCAGGGTGGAGGAATTCTTCAATCCTGTCCCGGTGTGGCGCGTGCCCATGTTCCGGGATGAAGTGCTGGGCGTCGAGCGGCTCAAACGGCTGGGGCGGGCGCTCTACGGATCGTCCGACCCGGCCAAGCGCTATTTTGACCAGGCGCCCTACAGCTTTCGCAAGGTGGACGGTGACTATCACCTTCACCTTCGCCTGCCCTTTGTTCAGGCCGAACACGTGGACCTTTACAAAAAGCTCGACGAACTGGTGATCCGCGTGGGCGGCTACAAGCGCCACATCGCGCTGCCGCAGCGCGTGGCGCATTGCGAGCCCGAAAGCGCCCGCGTCAAAGACGGAGAACTGGTTGTGGTGATGAGGAGGAACAATGCCCAACGGGAAAAAGAACAACCGAAAGTCGCGTCGCGGACGCCGGAGTGAAACGCGCCGGCCGCCCATGCCCTCCTGCGCGGCGTGGGTGTTAAAGGAGATCGCTCCGTTCTTCCGCCGACCGCCCCTGCCCGCAGCCCGCTCACGGCGCCACCTGCGCAACGCGAGCATTGAAGTACTGGAAGCCATGCGCGACTTCCTGGACGAGGCCATCGAGTGGATGCGCCACGAGGAGCACACGCCCGAAATGCGCCGCATCCGCGTCCAGGGCTGACCGCGTATCTTGAGTGATGTCTTCTCCGGTCAGGGTAATGGCTGGTTTCTTCGTCGCATCGCGCAAGCCGCCCGGGCGCGAAAGCGGCTGAGCGGAGACCCGCGCTCCCGCTGATTGGCTCCGTCCTTGTGGACTCGCAAAGGTATAATGACCCGGTCTGGAAGTTTCGACCGGAGCTCCTTGTGTATTTTGCCCAACAGGGTTTCCTTTCCATCACGCGAAGGCGTATCACTCATCGTCGCCGGCGACTGACGTCCTTGCAGAAGCCGCTGTTGAAAGCCGCAGCCGGCCTGGCGCTCGCGGCAAGCCTGATTTCCTTCGGATACGCCCGGCCGGTCTCGATTCCCGGATTCGTCCCCCCACACGCCCTGCGCGAATCGGAGTATGAGGAGTTCTTCCGCAGCGTACCCACCCCGGGCCAAGCTCGCGAAGACTTGCGAATTCTGACCCGCGAGCCTCACGTCGCGGGCACTCCGGCCGACTACCGCACGGCTCAATACATGCTCCAGCAGTTTCACGCCGCCGGCCTCGACGCTAAGATCGTCACCTACCGCGTTCTGCTCCCAATGCCGGAGGAAGTGAAGGTCGAGCTTGTGGCACCCTTCACCCGCGAGGTCTCGACCAACGAGTTGCCGGACGGGAGAGCGAATGCCGGCGACGATCCAAAGGTCATTGCCGCCTTCAACGCCTTTACTCCCTCGGGTGAATTCACCGGCCCGGTGGTTTATGCCAATTACGGCCTCCCCGAGGACTACGAGCAGCTTGAGCGCATGGGCGTGGACGTTGCGCAGAAGGTGGTGATCGTTCGTTACGGGAAGTGTTTTCGCGGTGTCAAGGCGTACGTTGCGGAATTGCACCACGCGGGCGCGCTCCTGATCTATTCTGACCCCGAGGACGACGGCTACCGTCAGGGCGAAGTGTGGCCGTCAGGGCCGTGGCGGCCGCCCACCGCCGTGCAGCGCGGCTCCATTCTGCCGCTCTACGGCTATGCAGGCGACCCGCTGACCCCCGGCGTTGCGGCCACCTCCGGCGCCCAACGCGTGCCGATGAGCGAAGTGACCCTGCCGCGCATCCTGCCCACGCCGCTTTCCTACGCTGACGCGGAGCCGATCCTGCGCAACCTTTCCGGCCCCGCCGCGCCCCGAGGCTGGCAGGGCGGGCTACCGTTCCGATACCGCGTCGGGCCGGGGACGTCCAGAGTGCATATCGAGCTTCGGATGGATTACGAGCAGCGTCCCATCTGGGATGTTGTAGCGAAAATACCGGGCTCGGTTGATCCGGCCGAGTGGGTGATTGCGGGAAACCACCGCGACGCTTGGACGTATGGCGCGGCGGACCCGGGAAGCGGCACCATCGCGCTGCTTAGCGTAGCGCGCGGCTTGGGCGGACTCTTGAAGCGCGGCTGGCGCCCGCGGCGCACCATCATCCTGGCCAGTTGGGACGCGGAAGAGTTCGGCCTGATGGGCTCGACCGAATGGGCGGAAGCGCATGCGGCGACCCTCAAGCGGAACGCCGTCGCTTATCTGAATGTTGACGTCGGGGTGTGCGGGAGGCAATTTGGCGCCGCCGCTGTGCCGTCGCTGAGCAGCCTGATTCGCGAGGTCGCGAGCGAGGTCGCGGATCCCGCGAGTGGGCGGTCTGTTCTCGATGCGTGGAGCGCGGAGGGCCGCGGCACTCACCCGCGCGTAACGCAGGCGGACGCGGGGATGTACAGAGATGGCCAGAAGCCGCTTGCTGAAGCCCCGGAAGCCCGCGTGCGCGAGCTGGGCAGCGGCTCCGACTATACGGCATTCCTCGAGCACCTGGGCGTCCCATCGCTCGATATCGGATTCAGCGGGCCCTACGGCGTTTATCATTCCCGCTTTGACGATTTCGACTGGATGGAGAAATTCGGCGACCCGAGTTTCCGTTACAGTGTGGCCGAGTCGCAGATTTATGGCACGCTGGTGATGCGCCTGGCGGATTCGGACCTCCTACCACTCGATTATTGGCAATACGGGCAGGCGATTCAGGGATTCCTTCGCGGACTCGGCGTCGAAACCAAGAACGATCATCCCGGCGTGCGGTTGCCGACCGGGAAGGCTTTGCGCGCCACCCGCAAGTTCACGCGTGTGGCGGGCGAGTTACGCCGGCGGCTCGCGCAGGTGCAAGAAGCGGGCAGCCTGGACCCTGAAACACTTCACGAGGTCAACCAGGACCTGTTGCAGGTGGAGCGTAACTTCTTGCTGGACAAGGGATTGCCGCGCCGCCCGTGGTTTCGTCATGCCTTCTTCGCCCCCGGAGTGTATACTGGCTATGCAGCGGTGATTCTTCCCGGAGTTCGCGAGGCGCTGGACCGCAACGATTTCGAATCGGCGCGGCGCCAGCTTGATTTGGTGCAGGCTGCGATCGAGCGCGGCACACGGACTCTGTCTCAAGCGCTTGAGGCACTGAGCCGGCCGACGCTACCGAGGACGGCAGGCCAGTGAACGGATTCGCCGCGACGCGCGCAGGGCATTGAAATCGGCCGTAAAGCATGATGATTCGAGTTCTTTTTTTTGGCCTCACGCATGACCTGACCGGCTTCGATGAGGAGCGAGTGGAACTGCCGGAGGGCGGGCGCCTGGCGGATTTGTGGCGGCGTTACGAGCTCCGCTTTCCCAAGCTTGCGGAAGTGCTGCCGTCTCTCGTTACCGCCGTCAATCAGGAGATCGCGGAAGCGTCGCAGCCGCTTCGCGATGGCGACGAAGTGGCGTTCCTGCCGCCCGTGAGCGGCGGCGCGCCGGAGGATTTTTGCCGCATCACGCGCGAGGCGATTCGCACCCAGGACCTTGCCAACGAGCTGAAAGCGCCCGAGGACGGCGCCGTGGTGGTTTTTGAAGGGATCGTGCGCAACCATTCGCACGGGCGGAAGACTCTCTACCTCGAATACGAAGCCTACGAGCCGATGGCCCTCGGCAAGATGAAAGAGATCGCGCGGACGGTGAAAGAGAAGTTTGCCGTGGACCGCGTGGGCATGATTCACCGCGTGGGCCGCCTGGAGATTGGCGAAACCAGCGTCGCGATTGTCGTGACCTCCGCGCACCGGCGGGCGGCGTTCGAAGCGTGCCACTTCGCCATCGACCAGCTCAAGCAGATCGTGCCCATCTGGAAGAAAGAGTTTTTCGAGGACGGCGCGGTGTGGGCGGAAGGCGAAGGGAGGAAATCAGAAATCAGAAATCAGAAATCAGAAGACGGATCAGAGGAGATTACAATCGACAGTCCGACAAGGGGCTGAGCGCCTCGCATTTATCGGAGCCGCTCGTTGAATATCTATGGAATTAGGGCGACGGGTGCCGCAGGACTTGAAAGTTCGAACCCGCGATTTTGCGCTTCGGGTGATTCGGTTGTACGATGCGTTGCCCAAGAACGGCTCGGCCCAGGTGATCGGGAAGCAGGTTCTTCGGTCTGGGACGGGGGTGGGGGCGAACTGTCGCGAGGCGCTGCGTGCCAGGTCGAAACTCGAATACGCCGCGAAAATGAATATTGGGCTGATGGAGCTTGAAGAAACCTTGTATTGGCTTGAGCTCCTTGAAGCAGCCCAGATTGTTCCGCACGCCAAGCTCGCCGACCTCGATTCGGAGGTCAGGGAGCTGACGGCCATCTTCGTCACGCTGATCAAGCAGGCGCGGGCCGCCGCCAGAAAAGCGGAGCCCCGTCAAGGGGTGGGTGCAGGTTC
>OFHG01000569.1_pt1 | contig 14623 bp, 18 predicted proteins | sample 1521931 | NCBI WGS metagenome assembly OFHG01 (sample SAMEA2468438, study PRJEB22500) | soil metagenome | biome: Glassland; feature: Farmland; material: Clay | place: Australia | collected 2013-01-31 | depth 0.55 m
AAATAAAGCTGTTCTACTCCAGGCTGGATCGGCATTCAATGCGGAAACCCACATCATGCTGACCCCGGCCACCAGGCCGCCGAGCAATAAGCCCCCGGCTGTCGCCTTAAACCACCTTCCGGCACGCGGAAGGTAATTGCGCAGCAAATACCATTGGATCCCAGCCATGATCAACGCGAAAGCGATAACGAATCCTAGCCCGGTGAGGATATCCAATTTGTTACTGGGCCAAAGCCCTGCTTTAACTCCCAGGTCGATGAACCACAGCAAGATGGCTGCGATTGGTATCATCGCTAACAATGCCGCCGGAATGACTGCTGAGGTGAGCAGCGTCCAGCCGCCAATCCAGCGCAAGGAAGGGGCTCTTGCTATCTGCAAAGATCCCCCTGCAGCGCTTTGTGATTCGGGTAAGCCAACTTCCTGGTCCATTGCTTTCTCCTTTCGAGACCTCAGCTCGTGCCAGCGTTCGCGAGAGATTGAAATCAGGAGAGCGGTTACTTCACGCAAATAGGTTTTAAGCAGCCAGGCTCCCCCGCGTTCTTCCGCCTCTAGCATTACTTTCGAAAAGATATCCCGCATCTCTGCGGTGAACTCGGCGCGGAAACGCGTGGGATAGAACCAGAGCAGGCGTTCATAAAGGCGCAAGACAGGCATAAGGAAATATTTGCGCAAGTATCTCATCTTGCATTTCTCGCATTGATTCGTAATGTGAGGCTGGCTAACTTTTGCAGTCGCCCGCTTTCCGCCTCAAAAACACGCCGTCCAAGTTCTGTAAGTCGGTAAAGCTTTCGCTCCCGGTGATTGCTGATTGGAGGCGTATCTTTCACTCGCTCGATCCAGCCCTCATCCAGCATACGCCTCAGCGCGCTGTATAAGGTACCGGCAGCCAGGATCACTCGCTGCTCACTCATCGCCTCCACCTCTTTTATAATGCCATAACCATGTTTTGGAGAGCTGGCCAGGCTACACAGGATAAAAAATGAGCTTTCGCTGAGCGGCAGGTGATCTTGGGCTCCCATGGAGACTCCTTATATAGTCGAGCGATATATCGCTAAACTATATATTAGCGGGTTTTAATGGGAAAGTCAAGTGCGCAACGCGTTGACGCGTTACAGTCCCGATAAATAGCTTATCCAACTGGCGCATTGCTTCGATTACCACGGTCTGCTTGCTGCGTGGGTCCCGGGCGAATGCTTCACGACACCGCCTGTCCCACGCAAGTGCCTCCCCCCCGGCTCTCATATTTGCTGCGAAGGGGTGTTGACACTCGATCGCCGGCGTGCTACAGTATCGATTGCCACAATTGAAAGCGCTTGAAATGCCCAGGTGTTAGGCATGGTTTTTAGATTGATCGGATATCCTCTGGATTTCATGTGCGAAAGGAGGGTGAGCCATGACTTTTCAGTATATTGCTGACCATTTACTGCTTTCGTTAGCCCCTTGGCTGGCCGGATCGATACTGGGTACTGCGGTTGGTTATGGGATCGCTTCATTAGTCAAGAAATTGGTTATTAGCTCCGCTGGACTGCGTGGTCCGCTGCTGTTAGCCCCCTGGAGAACGATCATCATGGCCTTACTTTTGATTGTGTATTCGCCGATGATCGTTGTCTGGGTTGGCCTGGGCAGTCGCGCTGCCTTTCTAACGGTCGGCGTTATAATTTTCTTGCTTGCCTCAGTAGTTGTCACTGGGATTTTTCTTGAGAAAGACCACCCTACTTCCATAGCTGTGCGCCTGGTTGCCACGGCACGCACCCTGGCTTATTGTGGTGGCAATGACCTTGGTGGTTGATCTCTTGCTGGGGATCCCTCAACTGTTTCTGCTTTCGCGGCAATCTACTTTGGCGATTTGATGGCATTCAAGAAGAACTGAGCATATTTCCAGGTGGTGGAGGCGGTGCCGTCTGGGGTAACAGGGCGGGGTGACCGGCCACCAGGTGTTGTTTTGTTGGAAAGCAGATTCAAATTGAGGCTAACGTAAGAATGATAAGGGGTATTGCGCTTGTGTCCGGGCTGGGGGTATTCGCGATCTTCATTGTATTGGCAATACTGGCAGTTAATAATTCCTCAATCTTATACATAGCCTTGTTCGGTATGGCGGTCGTAACGCTTGTGCCCATCGGGTTTGAGCTCTGCCGCTTTGCCTTTCGTTTAAAAGCCAGGGAATACCGTTTTTTTTCACGTGGTCATAGAGGCTATATCATTGATATGCTGATTATGTCACTGGCAATCTGTTTAATGGTTGCGACTGTCAATTATCAACATACTTCCGGACTCCTTTGTGATGGACGGTTGAGTGCTGGCTTCCCGCTGGCTTTTATCTGTGATGCCTCGGGAGAGTCACCTCTTAGTAGCATAGGGACGATAGGTTGGGCTGATCTTGACAATCTCAGTCTGCTAGGCTCCTTCCTGGATATTTTGTTCTATTTGACACTGGTCTGGATTGCCCGGCTCGCCATGCACCGCTTCTCTGAGGGGGTCGATTGGCATCCAAAATTGCGGTAAACGATATCGGTCTCACGATTCTTCAGTATAAATCAGTACAAATGTCTATAGACTCCGCGACCAAATTGGGTTAGGCTATTCATAGAAAGCAGCGGTAAATACACCTTCTCCAGGCGCATTCATGCCGCCGTAGCTAAAAGCCTTTTAACCTACAAATCCAAAGGTAATGACCACCAGGTTCAAAGGAGGTGGAAATGCCTCTCAAGGCTCCGAAATATGTCGACACGGTGCGACGCTTTATCTATTGGCAGTACGCCCAGCTAATCGCCAAGGCGGCCGGCTATGAGGGCAATTATGGCTTCGTAATTTCCCGCTACAAAAAGCTCGATTCAGGCGAGATGAGCTGGTCTTCCTCCGTCCGAGATCACGAGAAGGAGCTGGAAAAAGGGATGGTTTGCGTTTACTGTGGGGCCACCCATAGTTTGAGCACGGACCATATTATCCCCATTTCAAGAGCGGGTGTGGACCCCAGGATTATGGCCCTTCTGGATACAGCCGACAACTGTGTTTGTGCGTGCAGGAAATGCAACTCGAGTAAAGGGGATAAGGATATTTTCGAGTGGTATGGATCGGAGCGCCTGGATGATATTCCCAAATTAGCGCTCTCCAAATTCCTCAAGTTAGCCTACCGGGTGCATGAGATGCAAGGCACGCTCGACTTGAAGGATCCGAACATGGATGGGGTGCTTGACATCTATGATTTGGGTGTGGTGATCACCAACCTCATCGCCAGGATGTCAGAGAGGGCACAAAAGGGGGAGGCTCCCCCACCTCCAAAGAAACCTGCGGCTGGTTGACAACCGCATCCAATCAGCGTCGCCGCGTCGGGAAGGATTTAAACGTTTGTATCTTTTCCTCCGCTAATTCCGTCTATAGGATTAGATGGAAGAAAATTTTCACTCGTGGAGGCAAAAATGGGCGGCAAAAAGACGTTAAATCGCCACCTGGCGAGGCTGGCGTGGGGCGCACTATTGATTTGGTGGGGCGTTGTGCTCATCATCGAACCCATCACTGTTGGTATCGCCGCGGCCGGCACGGGATTGATCTTGCTCGGCGTCAACGCTATTCGCTCTCTGAAAGGTATCCCCACCCGCCACAAGACCACTCTGATCGCCTTCATCGCCATCCTGTGGGGGACCTTGGACCAGGCGCGCTACATGCTTGCCTTGTCATCCGGGTTGTCGTTCGCCCTGCTGCTGGTCGTCAGCGGACTTACCGTGCTGCTCTCCCCGCTGTTAACCCGCCCGAGATTGCGTAACGCCAATCGCGCCGGCGATGTATAATTCATAAGTACCGAGGCATTGCCTGGCGTGGTTGGCGTTTATCATTCCGCAAAGAGGCCGGCCTATGAGTGACGCCCAACTGGATTTCCAAAAAATCCACGACGACTTTCGTCCGCGCCTCCAGCGCTATCTTGCACGCCTGGTGGGCGAGTTCGAGGCCGAAGACCTGACCCAGGAAGTTTTCCTGCGGATCAGCAGGGCTTTGCCCACCTTCCGCGGCGATTCGCAGTTGCACACCTGGATTTACCGCATCGCCACCAACGCCGCCGTTGACCGGCTGCGCGCCTCCTCCTTCAAATATGCTTTGCCGGCTGCCCTGCCGGACGATCCCGATACGGGGGAATTCGAGCTTGAGGATCGCGATCTGTGGACTGGAGAAGCGGCCGCATCCCCCGAGGAGCAGGTGTTCCACGATGAGAAGCTTGCCTGCTACTGCGATTTTATTGAGAAGCTCCCCGAAAATTACCGCCTGGTGGTTGCTCTCAATCAGTTGGGGGAATTCAGCGCCAAAGAGATTGCGGCGATGCTTGGGCTGAGCCTGGAGGTGGTTAAAATTCGCCTGCACCGCGGCAAGGCCAGACTCCTGCAAGAACTCAAGGCCCACTGTAACGCCGAAGACTGGCTATAAAGATCCCGGGCTTACCCAAACAAAATCCTCACCACTGCGCCCACCAGGATGGGGAAACCCAGGCCCAGCCCCCAGCGCACCGCGGTAAAACGCCAGCCCATAAAGGGTAATTCGAAAGCCACGCTGATCAATGCCAGCATGGCCCAGCTGGTCACCAGGGTGATGGTTGGGCCGATGCCCGCCCCGGCTTTGTACAGCACGGCGATCAGCGGGAACACGACGTACGGCCCGCCTGGCAGCAGTATCCCCACCGCGTCGGCGATCACCAACCCCGGCCAGCCCGAATGTGGCCCGATCCAGGTCTCGATCAGTTGCGTGGGAGAGAGCACGTCCACGTAGCCCACGATGGCGAAAGCCAGCAACAGCAGCGGCAGGTTGCGTTTTAACGTCAGCCAGCCCGCATCGACTCCCCGCCGCAGGCTGCCATCCTTGCGCCGCCAGGCATAGGCGGCCATCGCCAGGGCCAGCACCACCAGGGTCATCGTGGCTACCATCATTCGGCCACCGCCTGGCGAATATTCAAGATGTAGCGGCCAAACAGGGCCTCAGCGATGAAGCCCAGCACAGGTGGGATGATCAGCGTGATCAGGAAACGCATCCAGGTCAGGTTCGGCCCGAGTAGCGCCACCTCCAAAGGTAAGCGTGAAAGCGACCACAGGTTCTTGGCCGTGACGAACGCCACCAGCACGCCTATCCCGGCGCCGGCCTGCAACAGCGCCGCTGCGATGGGGTAATAGGCGTACGGCCCACCCGGTATCAGCGCCCCGCCCAGGCAAGCCAGGGCAATCCCACGCCATCCCGAGCTGGACCCTAACCAGCGCTCGACCACCTTTGCCCCGACCAACGTCTGCACCAGGCCTGCGATCAGAAAGGCTGCCAGCAGCAGGGGCGTGACCAGCAGCAGCGTCTGGGCTCCATTCAATAGACCCGCCTGGGCCAGGCTGAAACCACCTTGTTTCCAGGCAATCCCGGCCAGCACCAGGGTCACCAGCCCTAACAATAAAGGAATTCGATCACGCACGCGCACCTCCCGGATGAATTTAATGCCGGCGGACGGATCGCCCGCCGGCGGTATAGCCTCCGATTATAAACCCCCTGCGAATCCACCTGGATGGCTACTGTCATGGTTCTTTGGGAATTCCCGGGGTAGGCCCCCAAATCCGGTATCCCATCACGGCAGATCCTGGAGAGCCACTGTCATCCTGAGCCAAAGGAGAAGGATCTCAACCGTAGCCGTAAAAGAGATGCATTGCCGCAATGGTCTCCTAAATCAAGTGTATTCCTCCCTGCGGATCACCCCTCGGATCGCTTCGCCATCCAGGAAGCGGCGCACGTTCTCCAAGGCGTGGCCTGCGCCTTGCAGCATTGCCTCGGGCACGACGGCGGAATTGTGCGGCGAGCCCAAAACGTTGGGAAGCTCCAGGAAGGGATAATTCATGCGGAACTCTCCGTGGCGAAACGGCTCCACCCACCAGGCGTCGATCCCGGCCAAAAAGTCGGGGTGCGCCTTCAAGTGGTGGTAGAAGGCGCCTTCATCGATGATCTCGCCACGCGCCACGTTGATCAGGATGGCATCCTCTTTCATCCAGCCCAGCTCGCGCTCACCGATCAGGCCACGCGTCAGGTTGTTCAGCGGCAGCGAAACGACCACCACGTCCGACTCGTTTAACACGCGTTTCAGATCCTGCAAGGTGCCGGTGAAATCCACCTTCTGCTCGCTTTTCCCAGTGCGGTTGATGGCGTAAATGCGCATCCCCAGGGCCCTCATCAGCTTGGCTGTAGCCTGCCCGATGCCGCCAAAACCCAGGATGCCGCACACTTTCCCTTTCAGCATACGATTGGGTGTGAACTGGTCGAACTTGCCTTGCTTCAAGCTGGCGTGTTCCGAACACAGTCGTTTGGCTAGCGCCAGGCTCATCCCCAGCACGTGCTCTGCCATCGGCTCGGCGAAACCGCCGGCATTGCTGGCGATGATTGGGCCATTGGGCAGTGCATCGAACGGCAGGTGATCCACGCCCGCCGACACCAGCTGGATCAGCCTGGCGTTTTTCAGCAGGCTCAATTCATCCTGGCTTAGCTCGCGCGGCAGATTCCACGAAAACACCACCTGCGCCTGGCGCAGCGCGCTGGGGCGTTCGTTTTCTGCTAAATCGGTTAAAAAAGTCAGATCCGCATTCGCTAGAACCTTGTGGATGAACGCTCGCTGTTGTTCATCAACGTCAATCGTTATCACAACCGAAGAAGCCATAAATTTCCTCCCGATTCATTTTTGCGTTAAAACTGGGGAAACCTGAGGCCTTGACAAACCCCCAAAGCGGCCGCCAAAAACCGCGAAGAATTTCCGCCAAATTATTTAACCACCAATAATGCTTTTGTACAATCAAGGAGACGCGGCTGGGCGCATGCAAATGTTGTCGATCGGACTGGTTTTACCCGGTGTGCGCCTCACCCCTCCCGCCCTATGTCGAGCGCCTCACCGGGCCTGGCGGCGCCATCCTCGAATCGCGGCCCGTCTATATGCTTGGTTAGGCCCGCACCAGGCGCTTGCTATCCCCATACGGTCAAACAATAAACAGCACGTTTTACGTTATTTCGCCCCGAGGCGTTTGGCCATGTCGAAATCGTCTCGGGCACCCTTCCGGTTGCCTCTCTTAATGCGCGCCTTCTCGCGGGCAATGTACGCGACGGCGAAGTCGGGCTTGAGGCGGATGGCTTCAGTATAATCGTCGATGGCTCCCATCAGGTCGCCTTTGAAATAACGCGCGAGTCCGCGGTTGTAGTACGCCTCGGTGTAGCCATGCTTGAGGCGGATGGCCTGGTCATAATCGCCGATGGCGCCTATAAGGTCGCCTCTCTTTTTGCGCACGAGCCCGCGGTTATAGTAGGCGTCGGCGTAGTCGGGTTTGAGGCGGATGGCTTGGTCATAATTAGCAATGGCCCCTTCCAGGTCGCCTCGGTCATAACGCACAGCCCCGCGGTCATTGTAGAAGTCGGCGTCGTCGGGCTTGAAGCTGATGGCTTCATTGTAATCGCGAATTGCCCCCTCCAGGTCGCCCTGGTCGATACGTGAGAGCCCGCGGTAGTAGTAGGCGTAGGCGAAGTCAGGATTTAGGCGGATAGCTTCATCAAAATCGTCAATGGCGCTCTCCAGGTCGCCCTGCTCGATATGTGAGAGCCCGCGGTTGTAGTAGGCGTAGACGAAGTCGGGCTTGAGGTGGATGGCTTCATTAAAATCGCCGATGGCGCCTTCCAGGTCGCCTCTCTTTTGTCGCGCGTTCCCGCGGGAATGGTAGGCGGTGGCGTAGTCGGGCTCGAGGTGGATGGCTTTATCATAATCGCTAATGGCGCCATCCAGGTCGCCTCGCTTTTTGCGCGCGTTTCCGCGGTTGTAGTAGGCGTCGGCGTCGTTAGGATTGAGGCGGATGGCTTGATCATAATCGCTGATGGCCCCCTCCAGGTCGCCTTGGTCAAAACGCGCGCTCCCACGGTTGTTGTAGGCTTCGGCGAAGTCGGGCTTGTGGCGGATGGCTTTGCTGTAGCTGCGCATTGCCTCTGTCAAATACCCCATTTCGTATTGGGTGTAACCCTTCTCAAACCACGCTTGGGCGCTGAGCTCCTCCTCTCTCACCGTTGTAGCCTTGCTCGCTTCGGCCTGCTGCTCGAGGGTTACCTGGCGGACGCTGTCGGACAGGGGATGCAGCACGGCTTCCAGCGCCACGTTCAGGAAGCGTCCCCGCAAGCGCTCCATCGCCTCCTGGAAAAATGCGGCTGGGATGGGCAGGGCATTATAGTTTTCCAGCAGTCCCAGCTTACCCCTCAAGTATTTTTTGATGCTGGGGCTGCTGAAGCTGAAGCCTTCGACCATCAGCGGCACGATGTTCCGTCGTGTGTCCAGCGCCGTCTCGATCTCGCGCCGCAGCCAGTCGCCTGGCTCGACCGTCCGCTCCAGCGCCGACGGCGTCAGCACTACGATGAAATGCGCTCGCGCCTTGATATTACCCAGGATCACCTGTTCGAAGTCGCCGCTGGCGATGCTCTCGTAATCGAAGAACACGTCGTAGCCGTGGCTGGTCAGATCCTGGTAGATCGCCAGCGCCCACGGAAAATTGGCCCGCCGGTAGCTGATAAAGACCGTCTTTTCAATTTGGCTCATGTGCTGCTCCCTCTTCAAGCACCCAGCAGGCAAAGGGATACAAAGGATGGTCTTTATCTTACTATAAATCGGGTTATTTTCTCAATAGCCTTGGCCTCTGCCAGGACGTTTTTCCTTTCCGCTACTGAGGATATCCGGCGATAGCCGCCGGACCTTGCTTGTAATTGGCTCGCTTTCGGCTTATCCCTGGGGTTCCGGCTCGTGATACGCCCATTGATCTTCCCCCTGGTCGACTTCCGTTCGGCGCATCGCGCTTAGAGTGCGTCTGAAAACTAGACAGAAAAGAAGCGGTCGGGCAAACTTGCGGAATGACAAAACCCCGACAAGCTTACCCGACCGATCTTAATGATACTGAATGGAACCAAATCGCGCCATTTCTTCCGGAACCCGCCGCCACTGGCCGCCCGCGGCAGCATAGCTGGCGGTTGCAAAAAATCTGGGCGGATGGCGGGTATCGCGGTCAGTTGATCGCATGGGTCAAGACGGCGTTGGGCTGGGGTTTGGAAATCGTGGAGAAATTGGGCGATCAAGTCGGCTTTCAAGTGTTGCCCAAGCGTTGGATTGTGGAGCGCACATTTGCGTGGTTGAACCGCCAGTGTCGCTTGAGCAAAGATTATGAGCGGCTCCCACAGACCAGCGAAGCGTTTGTCTATGTGGCGATGATCCGTCTGATGACGAGGCAATTGGCTCATGGCTAAGACTTTTCAGACGCACTCTCAAATCATGCTAAATTGCATTTTTCCACTGCCATACGTTTTTTCATTTCACCTGGCTTAGGATCGTGATTCCGAGCTTGCGTTCTCATATCGGTAAACTATTGTACGTTCCATCCTACGCAGTGTGGGGTTGACCTCCTGCACGCGGTAAAGGACCCGCCACCATAACGGGAATCGGGAAAACGCGACCAGTTCGCTTGGTTTGAATTCCTTGATCAGTTCAAGCTTTGGCTCAAGCTGCTTAATGTCCTGGGGATCATCAAGGCCCCACTTGTAGGTTGCCCCTGTTCCCCCGACGTTCGAGCCCGCTCTTTTCACAATGAACGAATTGCAGATATCGAAGATCATCTGACCGCCGGGGAAGTGAGCGGCCACCGCATTGAGGAGCGCTTTCACTTCCGATTCGCTCAGGTAGTGCAGCACCCCCTCGGCGATAAGCAGCCCGGGCCGGTCTCGTGGAACCTCATCCAACCAGTGCAAATCGTCCAGCTGTGCACCGATCAGGTGATAGGCGGCGCCTCGTTCGGGAAACAGTTCCCGGCGCAGCTCGATCACGTCCGGGTAATCCACGTCGAACCACTGGACACTGGCAGGCGGATTGACCCGGAAGACGCGGCTGTCCATGCCGCAGCCCACGTGGAGCACGGTCACCTCCGGGTGATCGGCCAGATAGCGGTTCGTGAGCAGATCAAAGGTCGCGGCTCGCGTGGCGATGATGGTACAGCCAATGTCCTTCCACATGCTCCACGAGCCCACTCCCTTGTAGTGCTCGCTGATGTCGTAATCGATATGCCGCATCGCTTCTTCAGCCCACGGGTCGCGCAAGATGGGATTCTTCCATTGACTCTGGATAGCTCGACCGTTCAAGGTCATGAGCATCGTTTCTTTTTCTTTTGTGAAGTGGATCTTCTCAGGTGTCATTGGTTGCTCCTTTTAGTAAACTGTGCCTGCGCCTCTTCGATTTTCCGGCGCATTATCGCTTTCCCTGCTTCGAGGTTCGCCCCCGCTTTCGGCGTGAGCAAGCACTCGCAAAGCTCGGCCATCGATTCCACTAACTCATCAAAAGATGGCTGGTTCGACCTGTTGGAGTCATCGAGAGGTGCCTTCGTGTGAGAAGAGAGAGCGGCAAGGATGGAAGGAGTCAGCGCATCCAGGATGAAAGCCATGGCTCTCGTGTTGATGTCCTGACGAACGACTCCGATCTCTTGCATGGCCTGGAGATACTCCCGTGTCGGACCAGGATCAGGCGGCCAGGAGGCGAAGAAATTGCCTGGTCTGGAGAGATATTTGCCAAACGTCTGCTCATCTCGCGTATACATCGCAGTCATCAATGGTAACTGCTTGAGGGCAGCGAGCAGACCCCGATAGACGCTGGCGACTGTGCCTCCCAAAGGATCACTATCGAGATAGCGATTCCAGACTTCCGCATAGATGTTCAATTCCCGAAGCAGAAGGGCTTTTATCAATGCATCCTTTGAAGGAAACAAGAGATAAACCAGTCTGCGGTTTAAGCCGACAGCATCCGCCACGTCGCTCATCGTCACTTTGTTGTACCCATGCCGAAGCAGCAGTTCAACCGTCACATCTAAGATGGCCCGTTCGCGTTCTTTATCATCAATCCCCATGATTTCTCGCTTTCACAAAATTTGTTCACTCGTTACTCATTGTAGACTCGTTTCGTTGGGTGTCAAGACTTCTGGCAGTTTCTCCGATACATCCTTCATAGAGAGGCCATCTCCTTCATTCCCTCATCCTACAAAGGCAATCCTCTCCCTATGCTGGGCGGGTGATGAGACGTGCATCACCATCAACCGTTAAATGAGTTCCAAAACCAACCGTCTGATACGTCTCGAAATCGTCCGTTTTCTGCGACACATGGCCCTGCTTTTTCAATGTCGCAGCACATCACTTCTGCAAGCGTGAGGTTCCCTCTTGACGAATCTCAAAACTTATCTCAGAATCAGAATCTCAAAAGGTCAGGCTGTTGACGGGAAACCTGAGACAAACGGAGGAGTTTATGAAGATTGGCTACGTGCGCGTCTCCAAGCATGAGCAAAACGAGGCTCTACAGATTGATGCGCTGAAAGCAGCAGGATGTGAGAAATGGTTTTTGGATAAGATTACGGGATCAAAAGCCGAGCGCAAGGGGCTGAACGAAGCATTGGCTTATGTCCGACCAGGCGACGCCTTCATGGTGTGGAAATTGGATCGGGCAGGACTCACCAGCAATAGCAGGCCGCCTGCTCTCCGCCTCCGCTCTTCCCGCTTTACGCAGTCTGCCGCTTCGACTGCGCGCCGTCCAGGGAGAAAAGAGCATTCCCCTTGACGGTGCTCGTCTGCGCGGCCTGTTCTGCGCAGCGGGACGGCTCCGGCGAAAGCAGGCTAACGATTACACGTGTACTTTCGTGTACCAACCTTCATGGGCATTTCTAATTGTCGCCGTGGGCGCGTTGCTTCCATCTTGCAACGCTTTATCGAATTTAGGGCGTTTCATATTTATAATTATCCATCGTATAAATCAAAAAAATCAGGATAATTGTAATCGTTATTAAATTTGCTATGTCAAATGGAATTTGCTGAACCGATTGTACTATACCGATTAACATTACTCCAATGATAAATATTATTCGCATTACCCTTCTCTGTCTTGTAATGTCTTTATAAGATGCATACCATTGTTTACCCCCTCCCCTTACCTTGAATGACAACTTTGTATTTGAGAAAACTGCTAGATGAATAATTTCCTCTTTATATGCCACAAGCGGGTTTAAAAAATCTCTCCTGGTTATAATACCTTCGCCAAAATTCTACAGGCTTTTTAATACCGCCACATTTATCATAATTTTTTGGCTAATTCTTGTGAGCCTTTCGCCCAACGGTTGTGTTCAGCCGCGTAGCGGAGCAACGTCGGCTGCAACCCGTTGTTGGGCGCGTTTTGACCTTATCGAAACCATTCCAAAAGGAATTTCCTTTTCACCTACGGCGTCAAAGTTGCGGTTGGCATCGGTATCGAAGGTACAGTTACGGTTGGCGGTTGATACATGCCATAGCCATCCCAAGGTTTGTAATACGGGTCAGACACCTTATCAGAGATTCGATATAGATTTTCATCTGAAAAGTCGATTCCTTCCACTTCAGTTGTTTTTTGGATATCGTAAGTTTTGCCAGAGATCTCAGGCAAGGAAACTAACATTCTTATCGAATTCCAATAGAATCTCGGATGGATTGTGCCGGGTGCGCCTTCTTGATCTACTGTTACATAATTTGGTTCTCCATATTTTTCAATGATCTCTCCTAAGGAAATTGAATCATTTGGGAGGAACCAAACTGCATTGACAATGTTTGTCTGTGTATCTACCTGTACATTTAGCCTGCCCGCACCACAGTTAAAAAGGAACCAGGAGACGTTGGGTTCTGTGAGACAATCAGAACTCGCAATACCGTTTTTCTCTAAAGTAGGCATTACTTGATCAAATTGGGTCTCTCCAGCTCGAATTCCAAAGACACATGGCGCGGAACATGGTACGCCAGATATGATGCCCCCATCGCCAATATTTATTCCATATCTGACACTGTAATAAAACCTTATTAATGAGGATGGGTCCTTCTTAAAGGCGAACCAGAGCAAAGCCATTGCAATAACCAGGACTGATACTCCTCCTCCGAGTATAAACCGACCCCATTTCACAGATTTGCCTGGTGGAAGAGAATTGGTCATAAGAGGCTCCTTCCATCTCTGATGTTAGTGTAAACTTCTTTCTGTAAAATTGGTTACCTTAAAAAGTAGGTCAGGTGTATCCTTCAGGTCTTCACACCAAAGAGGAGCCCACCATGACCTACGAACCTGATTGTACTTTACCATCCGACCTCCTGGAGCAAATTTCAACGCAAGGTTTCGATTTCCTACCTGAACTGATCCGGGTGCTGGTAAACGCCGCCATGCGAGTCGAAAGGCAAAAGCATTTGGCGGTCGAACCCTGCGAGCGCTCCGCAAACCGGCAGGGACACGCCAATGGTTTCAAACCCGTTTGGGGGAGATCACTTTTGCCGTCCCGCAAGTGCGTGAGGGTGGTTTCTACCCCAACGCCCTGGAAAAGGGGCTGCGTAGTGAACGGGCGCTGAGCTTGACCCTGGCCGAGATGTACGTACAGGGCGCATCCACCCGCGAAGCGGCAGCCATCGTCGAGCAGTTATGCGGTTCATCCGTCTCTTCTACCCAGGTCAGCCGGGCGTCCAGCCTGCTGGATGCAACTCTAGATGCCTGGCGCAAGCGTCCACTGGGCGAAATGGTCTACCTGGTTCTGGACGCTCGCTACGAAAAGGTGCGCGAAGATGGGCAAATCCGGGATGCGGCGGTGCTGATCGCCAGCGGGATTGGGCCAGACGGCATCGCAGTATCCTGGGCGTCTCGCTCTCGCTCTCCGAGCAGGAAGTCCACTAGCGCAGCTTCTTGCAGAGCCTGGTGGCCCGCGGGCTGTGCGGGCTGCAATTGATCATCAGCGACGATCATGCCGGCCTGGAAAAGGCCCGCAAGGCAGTTTTCGGTGGGGTTCCCTGGCAGCGCTGCCAGTTCCACTTGCAGCAGAACGCCAGCGCTTATGTGCCCCGCAAGGAGCAGCGGGCCGAAGTGGCGGCCGATATTCGCACCATCTTCAACATGCCCGATCGCCCCGCAGCGGAAGCACAACTGCGTAAAACGATCGCTAAGTATGAGAAAACGGCCTCCAAATTGGCCCTTTGGATGGAAAAGAACCTCCCGGAAGGTCTGACCGTGTTCGATTTTCCGACAGCCCACCAGCGCAAGATTCGCACCACCAATGGCTTGGAGCGCGTCAACCGCGAAGTGCATCGGCGCACCCAAGTGGTGAGTATCTTCCCCAATGATGCGGCCTGCTTACGCCTGGCCAGTGCCATTCTCATGGAGATCGATGAGGACTGGCAGACCGGACGGACTTATCTCAGTTTTGAAAAGGACGAGCCGTCGCCGTAGTCGTCGCAGTGGCAGTCATCGCATGGGGACTCGGCACGTTCGTTTTCATTTATTTTTGGCCGCCTATCACGTACAGTGCCTACAAAAGAGCGATAGTTCAGCATGGGCTCGGCGGCGGTCCAATCCCCGTCAATACGCTTTACGCCGTGCCCAACCTCGCTTCGCCCTCGGCGTCAAGCTCCAGCTTATTAGCAACGGGGACCAACGACGTGCTCTACATCGGTGGCTGGCTCGACCTCTCCAAAGGGCCGCGAGTCCTGCACGTACCGGACACGGGCGGTCGCTATTACAGCGTGCAATTCACCGATCCGTCGGATGGCGCCGACTTTGCTTATATCGGCACGCGCACCA
>OFHG01000570.1_pt1 | contig 14610 bp, 11 predicted proteins | sample 1521931 | NCBI WGS metagenome assembly OFHG01 (sample SAMEA2468438, study PRJEB22500) | soil metagenome | biome: Glassland; feature: Farmland; material: Clay | place: Australia | collected 2013-01-31 | depth 0.55 m
TTCTTCCCCTCTGCTGAGGCGAGGCAAATTGCCGTGGCTTCACCGAGCTTGCTCAGCCTGATCAATGTAGACGGCACAAATCTTCGCCAGGACGTACTCGATTACGCCCCCATCACCACTTACAGCGAATACCAGTATTACGCACAACCGGTCTGGCGCGCAGATTCATCCAGCCTGTTGGTTGCAATCCCCCCTCCGGATCCCCTGGCAGTCCCACTACCACCGACGACCCTGTGGCAGGTGCCGGTCGACGGCACCAAAGCAAAACAGATCGGCAAAATTGCCACAGGGCCATTCTTCGGGATGGACGTATTTTACTCCCCCGATCGTGGCCATATTTTATTCCTGGACAGCTCGGGAAATCCCGATCAGAACCTGCAGGCTCTACACATCTCCCGGCCGGACGGCTCTCAAGACACAGTCTATACTACCGCAGCGGCGTTAACCATCAGCGCTTGGGCTCCCGATTCCCAACATTTCACCTTCAGCCTGGGCAATCCGGGGTTCCTTCAGCTTGCCCAAATCGGGGGGAAATTCCAGGCCCTGTCGGAACCATTGTCCAACCCCCTGGACTTTCGCTGGATCGATGACGAGCGTTTCATTTACGTGCGTTCTGGCGCAGATGGATACGAAATACACCTGCGCAACCTGCAAGGCCAGGATGTACTGCTCGGCACCACCCAAGCATTCCAATCGATCTATGATTTTGCAAGGTAGCCGCCGTCATCCGATGGATTATGCCTCCCTTTTCATCTTCGTAAGCTTTTCCCAAATTAATCATTAAAACTTGTGCGAGTCCAATAATTGTTATGATATAATTAAGAGTGTTTTCCTTTGCTTAACAATTTCTTAAAAATTTATCAAGCATCAGATGGAGAAATTCTTTATCGGCTATGTCATGACTCAAGCAGTATTAGCTTTCTAAGGCAAAACTGTGGGAAAATCTTCCTACACCTTGTTTAATCCGACTAGCACTATGATCTTACAAAAATAGATCATCACCGCGAGAAGTTTATTTGCCCTATTTTTGGGCGTCTGCGGTTGAATCTTTTTGTGACTACAGCATAATAATTTGGGAGAATGCTCAAAATGCCTCAGGAAGACTCCGTTCAGAACGGCAATACGAAATTTAATCATTCAAAATCTGGCTCCATAATCTTTCAATTATTCCATCATGCAATGATGGTTGTAACAATCTTAGCTTCAGGGGTTCTTATTTTTTTTAACCTTCGCCGTATCTTTTTCATACTCACCGTGCTTTTCTCTAAGAAAAGGGTTGAAAAGAAGGGGAAATTTTCTGAAAATTCAAATCATTGGCCCGAGATTCTCATCCTTATCCCCTGCCGTGATGAAGAAGACATGATACCGGGTTTATACGAATCAATTTGTTGTCTGGATTATCCAAAAGATAAAGCTCACGTAGTCCTTATTAATGATGGATCGACGGATAGCTCCAGCACCCTAATGGAACAGTTTGCACAATGTACGCATGGGTGGCATGTACTTAATCTTAAAAAGAACGTAGGAAAATCCGCTGCTCTAAACATCGCAATCAAACGAAATCCGGTTGGAGAGATCATCTATGTCTTCGATGCCGACCACCGTCCAAAACCGGACGCAATAAAATTATCCATTCGATATTTTGATGATCCTTTGGTCGCAGGCGTAAGCGGACAAACGATCCCCCTCAATCCATTGTGCAGTCCAGTCTCTTATTATGAAACAGTCGAAGCCAGTGTTCACCAAATGGTGACGATGCGGGCAAAAGACCGGCTGGATCTCGCTCCTGCACTTTTGGGTTCGAATTGCGGATATCGTAGGGAAGCCTTAATCAAATGTGGTGGCTTTCGCAATGGTGTGTGCTTGGAAGACACAGATTTAACCCTTGCTTTTTACCGTGCCGGGTACAAGACTCGTTTCGTTGAGGAAGCGATCAGCTACCACCAGGTGCCAAAAGATGTCGATGGATATTTAAAACAACATTCACGTTGGGCACGCGGATTCAACGAAGTCGCTAAACAACACATCATCGGTCTGGTAAAAAATAAGCAGATGAGTTTCCTGTTACGTACAGAATTGCTCATGTTCTCGGCAGGTTATTTAGATCGTATTGCCCTTTTCTTATTAATTTTTATAACCGGGTTATCGAAACTATTCCCACGCCTGCCTCGAGTTCCACGTAAACTTCTATATTTCACATTACTCTCTCCATTTATTCAGATCGCCGGTTTATTCCTGGAACAGAAATCTTCCTTGGCCATGTGGCTGAGATTGCCCTTTATCGGCGTCTTTTTTGTTTTGGATATTTTCGTTGCGATAAGAGCCATGATAAACACGATTTTGCGCAGACCGCCGGTGTGGCTTAAGACTAAAAGAATTAAACTCTAAGGAGGGAAGCAAATGTTCAATGGCATGTTTATCTTATGCAAGAAATCAATTAAATTATCAACCAATGTTAAGAGATGAAACCACTTATCCGAATAAATTTCAAATTATCACCTGGGGGAGTTTAATTTTCTTTTCAATTGGGTTGTTTTTCTTAAAATTCAAGTCCTTTCAAATTGGAGCCGATATCGATGATTCGTCCTATATTATTTTGGCTCGTTCTTTACTCCATTCATCCACCTACGGATTGATCAACAATCCAGGCGCTCCAGCACCAGGCAAATTTCCATTTGGTTATCCACTCATTCTCGCATTGTTCTCATTTTTCTCCCCCGACAACCAGGATGCCTTACGCATCCCTTCCCTGCTGGCGACTCTTGCTAATATCTCGATAGTTTTTTGGGGATGGAAGTGGTTATCAAAGGGGCGCTCTTACTGGTGGGGAATCACGATAGCTTCCCTTCTTGCCCTTTCTCCGATAACGGTTGATCTTAGCCGGCGGGTAATGTCCGAACCTGTTTTCACAACTTTTTGTTTGCTGGCTATTGTCCTTACCGAGCAATTGGCAAACGGGAATAAAAATGTTTCGGTCAAATTTGCTCTCGGATCAGCATTATTTTTCACGGTATTCACCCGCACGATAGGATTTTTACTGTTTGTCTGCATTTTTGGTTATCTATTAATAAAAAAAGGAATCGCCTTTTGGAAAGAGCTTTCCCTGATCGTAGCAATTATGGTTCTCTTTTCAGGTTTAGTTGTGTGGATGACACCGGTCCAATGGAAAGACTTGCTCCCGGTAGGGTATTTAAATGACGGTAATGCCCGTTTTATGATTTTATTTTCCGGGCCACCAACGCCAGCCGTTCCAACAGACCAACTTGCCGGGGGGACAGAAAACGGGGGGCAGCCGGCCTCAGTGCCGTCTCCCATCAATGTCATCTCGTCTTGGAAGGAAAAGCTGTCCAAAATAATTGGCTTATTAGGCTTTGGTTTTCAACGACATCTGGGGGTAGATATAAGACAGGCGGTTCTTCCAATTGGAGGTGGGGTTAGAGAACAATCCCTGGCAAATCAAATCGGGATCCCAATCTTTCCGCAAGTCTTGGGATTTTTCATCTCCTTTACCGTAATCCTGGGATTATTCAGATTGATCAGGCACAACGAATTTAATTTGTTTGGGATTTTTTCGTTAATTTATTTGGCGGCTATATTCTTTTGGTATTGGGATGGTACCCGCCTGCTTTACCCGGTACAACCCCAAATTCTTTTAGGCTTTGTAATTGGAATAGAGGGTTTAATTCTAATCGCCATCAGGCTTATTCATGGGCAACGATTGGCATATGAATTCATGAAATATATGCTTCTGTTACTGGTCTTGGGAATCTGTGTGGCGTCAATCACAAAGAGCTTTTTGATCGATGATTCTCGCCAACATGTCGGTGATTTACAAGCAAAGTCAAGCTGGCTGAAATCAAACACGGATCCGCAAGCGATCGTAATGACAGAAAACCCGCAAACCGATTACCTGTATAGCGGTAGAAAAACCGTCCCGTACCCTTTTACATTCACAACCGCAATTCAACTTAGCGACTACGTGGTAGAGAAAGGCGTCGATTACATCCTTGTCGCCCCTGCCCATGTCTGGCAGCCTGTTTATCAACCGTTTTTCAGCCAGAACACTGCCCAACTTCTCCCCCTTCTACAGCAACTAACCTCACAAAATCGGGTTCAATTAATCTATACGACCGACCAGGGTTGGATCAACGTTTATAAAGTTCAAAAGTAATGAAAATATCTATGGCGGTCTGTATTGTGAACTATAACACTTGCGAGCTGCTCCGTTCCTGTTTGGAATCGGTAAGTTCTAATAACGGGAATGAAATTTGGGTCGTCGATAATCATTCCAGTGATGGGAGTCGAGAAATGGTAAGGGCCGAGTTCCCAACGGTTGAGCTCGTAGAGACCGAAAACAACATTGGTTATGGAGCGGCGGCCGACCTGGCGATCTCTATATCCGATGCCCCCTATATTCTGCTTTTAAATAGCGATACCATCCTTCATAGCGACGCATTAGATCGGTTAGGCGATTATTTAGATAAAAATCCTGGAGTAGGCGTCGTCGGACCACGCATAACCAATATAAATGGAACCTTACAACCTTCATGCTTTCCTATGCCAACTCCCCTGCAAATATTTTTCGATATAAGTCACTTGAACCAATTGATTAATCAAATACCCTCTGTTAGAGAACACAATTACCGGACCTGGAGTCATACCCATAGTAGAGCGGTACCCTGGGTTCAAGGGTCGGCTTTAGCTATTCGCAGAGAGGCCTACGATGCGGTAGGAGGTTTTGACAAGGCTTTTTTTATGTACTATGAAGAGGCTGATTTGTGCTACCGGATGCTAAATGAAGGCTGGGGAATTCATTTTTCACCCGTCACAGAGGTAATCCATATCGGCTCGGCCAGCACAAACCAATCGTGGGCCAAGATGGAGCTTCAATACTACAAAAGCCTTGCCCTCTTTTTTCATAAACACTTTTCAGGCCTGCAGTTTATTGAAATGGTGCTTCTTATTAAATGTGTTGCCATGGCTCGATTGATAAGGGATTCCGTCCTTCTTTTATTATCGCATCCTGACAACCGACTCAGTCTCACACCGAAAATAGTTGCCTGGAAGCACATTCTGTTCGACCAGTGGTACAGGTAGATGAATCATAATGGATATGCCATCGACGCGCCTATCATTGCGACCGCTCATCCGATCAACAGGCAGAATGTTGAACACTATGGACTCTCAGGATAAACGCCGTGTGCTCGTTTTGCTTCCTTTCCCACCAAGGCTAGATGCAATCCATGGAGGCGCTCGCGTCACTGCGCAACTGATCGCCGGATTAGCTTCCCAGCATACAGTTGCAATCCTCTATCGTCGAGGCTTTGAGGAACAACCTGCCGAACCCTTTTTTTACGAGCGCTGCGATCTTGTGGATGAGATTGCCAGGGATTGGACAGGACGGTCTCCGGGTCAGCGGTTGATCCGAAACACGCGCTTGCTAATGTCTCTTTTTAAACCCCGGCCCATGTGGGTAACCGACTGGGCAAACGAGCGATTTCTCGAAAGGGTGCGGACAGTTGCCCAACAATGGCAGCCCGAAATCGTGCAGCTAGACCACCAGGTTATGGGCCAATATCTTCCCGCCCTGAGCGCTGTTCAGGCCCCGCGCGTACTGACCATCCATGAGCCTGGGGAACGGATGGCACCTTTTCTCAAAGGCCTACCCTTGGAGGTTGCCCGGCTCATTCACCGATTGGATCGGTCCACATGGCAGCGGTTCGAACCACGCATAATTCGCAAGGTCCAGGCAGTGGTCACCTTTACGGACCAGGACAAAAAAGCGCTTGAAGTGTACCGGACGCCAACCCCGATTTGGAAAATCCCTTTTGGTACGACCATTCCAGAGGACCCATTAAACCCATTGGGGCTCCCACCATTATGCCTGCTTTTCGTCGGCAATTTTATTCATTCTCCCAATATAGACGCAGCCATCAGACTGGCTCACAGAATCTTTCCATCTCTACAGAAACATTTCCCTGAATTGGAGCTATACATCGTTGGGGATCAACCGCCACCTGAACTGAAGCAAATTACAAATAACCATATTGTAGTCACAGGCCGTGTACCAGATCTCGATCCTTATCTAGACCGTGCTGCTCTGTTTGTCGCCCCAATACGTAAAGGGGGGGGGATGCGGGTTAAGGTGCTCCAGGCACTCGCCGCCGGCAAGGCGGTAGTCGCTTCACACCTTGCTGCGGAAGGACTGGATGTTACAGACGGCGATCAAATATCTATCGCCGATAGCGACCAGGAATTAGCCGAGCGTATGGTCCAGCTGCTTGCCAACCCAGCCGAACGTGCCGCGCAGGCACAGCGCGCCCGCGCCTGGGCATGTGCAAACCTTGGATGGGAAAAATCTATCGCAGCGTATGAAGGGCTTTATTCAAATCTGATCGCAGAATCTCATTGTTCCGGAGGATCAGCATGAGCTCATCAACTTCAAGGAGAACAGGAGAATTGTTGAGCTCTGTGGTTGAGTCGATTGAGGGCTTTCAGCCGTGAACCGTACCGTGGTCTATTATATCGATAGCGCCACATTCGGCGGTACCGAACAAGCCTTGCTGCATCTCCTGGCCGGGATAAACCGCCAAAATTGGGAACCAGTTCTTTTCCACCATGCTGAGCCAGGGCTTGCACCTTTGTTGGAGGGCGCGCGAAGCCTGAATGTAACAACTCGACTCGTACCTCGAATGCAAGGTTTCCAGGCCGCTTCCGGATTGCCGCACTTCACTCAACAGCTTCGTGTAGAACGCCCGATAATATTTCACGCTCATCTCAACTGGCTGTTGTCCTGTAAGTACGGTCTCCTTGCCTCTATCCTGGCCCGTGTCCCGGTAGTCATCGCTACGATGCAACAGTATATGAAACCCCCATGGGGGCGAACCGTTTATTTACAACATCGACTTATCGAGAAATTCATTGATCGGTATATCGCCGTATCAGAGGCAGTAGCCCAGCAGTTGTGTCAGACCTTTCACGTTCCTCCGTACAAAATTCGCGTGATTCACAACAGTATCCCTGTCGATCGATATGAGTGCACGGCGAGTCAGGCGTTCAGAGCGAAACTGCGCCTGGGTTCAGAGCGCCAGATTGTTCTGACCGTTGCCCGCCTCGATCCGCAAAAAGGGCACTATTACTTGTTGGAGGCCATCCAACAGGTGCACGACGCAATCTTCGTAATAGCCGGGGATGGGCCAGAGAAAACTGTGCTTGAAGCCCAGGCCCATAAATTGGGAATTGAGGATCGTGTAATCTTTCTGGGATATCGACAAAACATCCCCGAACTGCTGGCCGGATGTGATTTATTCGTTCTCCCCTCTCTTTACGAGGGTTTGCCCCTATCCATCCTGGAAGCCATGGCAGCCGGAAAAGCTGTGGTTGCCACTGCGGTTGGGGGAACTCCTGAGGCGGTACTGGATGGCGAAACCGGTCTTCTCGTACCGCCAGGTGATCCAGTTGCCCTTGCCAGGGCGATTCAGGAAATATTGTCGAATCCATTATTGTTACGTAAAATGGGCGCCACAGGTAGAGAAAGAGTGCAGCGAGAGTTCTCGTCAGCTACAATGGTGCAGCGTATTACCCATCTTTATGAGGAGCTCCTGCAATAACAGGACCGGAATTTCAGTGATGGAATGAAGGTAAAGAGCAGGCCAGCCATGCCAGAATATCCCAATCAACTCGTCGAAGAACCAGGTTTTACCGATTCCGTAGGCCAATCAGCGAAAATTAATATCGAGCCACCCCGAGGCTGGCAGGCGCTTGACTTTCGCGAAATCTGGCATTACCGTGAACTACTTTATTTCCTGGCATGGCGCGATCTGAGAGTGCGCTACAAACAGACTGTTATCGGCGCAGCCTGGGCAATTTTGCAGCCTTTTCTGACGATGGTTGTCTTTTCGGTTATCTTCGGCCAACTGGTTGGTGTACCATCTGACGGAGTGCCTTATCCTATCTTTTCCTATGTTGCACTTCTACCCTGGACCTTTTTTGCAGGGGCATTAAACAGGTCAAGCACAAGCCTGACCTATGATGTAAACCTGATCTCTAAGGTTTATTTTCCCCGGCTAATTTTACCATTTGCCTCCGTGCTGTCTTTATTGGTCGACCTGGGCATAGCCTTCGTTATCCTGCTCGGGATGATGCTATTTTACGGAATCGTCCCTGGTCGGGCCGTGCTTATGTTACCTCTATTCCTTCTGCTCGCCTTCCTTACCGCGTTCGGCGTTGGGTTGTGGCTATCCGCGCTAAATGTGAAGTACCGGGACGTCGCTTACATAATTCCCTTCCTGTCCCAATTTTGGCTTTTTATGACACCGGTGGTTTATCCAAGCACAATCATCCCGGGAGGTTGGCGATTTCTCTATAATTTGAATCCGATGGTGGGGGTGGTAGAAGGATTCCGTTGGGCGCTGCTCGGCCAGCAAAACGTGCCGACAGGATTGATGCTCCTTTCGAGCGTGGTTGTTCTCGTTTTATTCATCGGTGGATTGTTCTTCTTCCGCCGTATTGAGCATGAGTTTGCGGACGTGATTTGAATAATGAGCTCACTGGCCATCCGTGTAAATAACCTGGGTAAAAAGTACCGCATCGGCGGCCGTCAAGCGGGATATGGCACCCTGCGCGATACACTGGCCTCGGCCGTGCAGGTCCCGCTGCAAATGCTGCGGAACAGCGGTCGTAGAATCCCCCCGATGGAAATCTGGGCGCTGCGGGATGTATCATTTGAGGTCAAACCTGGTGAAGTACTGGGTATCATCGGGCGTAATGGGGCGGGAAAGAGCACCTTGTTGAAGATTCTATCCCGGATTACCTACCCAACGGTCGGGCGGGCCGAGATCTTTGGACGGGTCGGCTCGCTTTTGGAGGTCGGTACCGGTTTCCATCCAGAACTGACCGGGCGCGAAAACATCTACCTGAATGGCGCTGTTCTGGGGATGAAAAAAGTTGAAATCAGCGGAAATTTGATGAGATTGTCGAATTTGCCGAAATTGCGCAATTCCTGGACACGCCGGTCAAACGATACTCAAGTGGCATGTACATGCGGCTCGCTTTTGCCATCGCGGCCCACCTGGAACCAGAAATACTGATTGTAGATGAAGTACTGGCTGTAGGCGATGCCGCATTCCAAAGGAAATGCCTGGGTAAGATGGAAAATGTGGCCAGGGAGGGCCGCACAGTCTTGTTTGTCAGCCATAATATGCCGGCAATCCTGTCATTGTGTGACAGGGTAATGCTATTGGAACTTGGCAGGCTGGTCGATCAAGGATCCCCATCGAGTGTTGTACAGAACTACCTGGATGATGTGATATCTTCGAGCGTTACCCCACTCGACCAGCGTGTGGACCGGTCTGGAGATGGCAGTGCTAAATTGATTTCCCTAAAGATAGAAAGCACCGACCCCGATAAGGTGATCCGTGCTGGAAGCCGTTTGAAAATGACCGTCGGTTACACCAGCGATAAGCCCGTCACACGACCGCAATTTCTCATCACCATACTGGATCACATGGATATCGGAATTTACCTGCTGCACAACGATTTCGTTGGCGGCCTACCGGAAACCCTCCCACCTTGTGGATCGGTTACATGCCTGACAGATCCTATCAATCTGACACCAGGCCGCTGCTATGTACATCTTGAGCTACTAAAAGGAAACGTTCAAGCAGATTACATCCCTTATGCTGGTCATTTTGATGTGGAAGCTGACGATATCTTTGGTACTGGAATGTTCCCACCACGCGAATACGCGTTGTGTATTTTAGGTCATAAATGGTGGCTCAATCAGGCATGAAATATTCAAGCTCAGGAACCGATCGTTCTAAAGCACTCAACCCGGAAACCGCAAAAGGCTAAAATTCGTGAGAGTTCATAAATTACAAATAGGACATACCAAATTCACCTGGCGAATGTTCGTAATCGCTGTTCTCTTTCTTGCTGCCCTAGGTATCCGACTCTACCAAATCAACCAGCCGCCTCTGGATTTTCACGCTACCAGGCAATATCGCTCTTTGATTATTGCCAGAGGATTCTACTTCGATGGCCTGACTTCCATACCTGCGTGGGAGAGGCAGGTCGCACATTTCAGCCAGCAAAAACAGGGCATTTTAGAGCCGCCAATCATGGAGTTCCTGGTTTCAATTGGCTACCGTATTTTGGGAGGAGAGCATGTTTGGCTTCCAAGATTATTATCTTCCCTATTTTGGCTAATCGGTGGTGGCTTTCTCTATCTGATAAGCAAAAAAATAGCTGATGCAGATGCAGCATTGTTTGGTACAGCTTTTTATCTCTTCCTGCCTTTTGCCGTCGTCGCGAGTCGAAGTTTTCAGCCTGACCCGTTGATGGTTATGTTAATACTAGCCAGTGTATTCGCCATCTTGCGCTATTACGACACCCCGTCCAACTCCCGGCTTGTGATTGCAGCTTTAGTATCGGCTTTGGCCTTCGTAGTTAAGCCTGGCGCTGTGTTCGCAATTGTCGGGGCATTTGTAGCCCTTGCCATTTCCAGGCAGGGGATCCGGCAAGCCTTATTGAGCCGGACCTTTCTAGTGTTTATGACTATAACGCTTGTACCGACACTCTTGATTTATGCATATGGGACGTTTACTGGCACATTTCTGGTTAACGAAGCAGAGAAAACATTACTCCCCCAGCTTTGGCTAACAGGATTCTTTTGGCGCGGCTGGCTCAATAATATCGGAGATACAGTGGGATTTATCCCCCTGATTGGCGCGCTGCTTGGAACGCTGATGTTTCGCCAGGGATTGCCGAGAGCTCTGATGATCGGACTGTGGGTTGGGTACTTCATCTTTGGCCTGGCCCTCAACTATAACCTCGCAACCCACAACTACTATCAATTACAACTCATTCCTATTATAGGCCTGTCTATAGGGCCGGTGATAGCCCTGGTGATGGACCACTTGAATCAAATTCATCCGCAGATTCATTGGCGCTTTGCCTCTTGGGGTGTCCTGCTGCTTGCGTTGCTTCTCAGCATCGGGATAGCTAGATCGCGTCTTGTTAACCCCAATCTTGAACATACGGTGAAGGTGGAACAAGAAATTGGCGAGCTGGTTAACCATAGCACCCGGACCATTTATCTATCTTCTGATTATGGGGTATCACTAGAATACAATGGATTACTTTCAGGCTCACCTTGGCCGCTCGCTTCCGATTTGGAATGGGAGCATCTGGCTGGAGTAACCACGCTTACAGCTGAAGAGCGGTACAATGCCTGGTTTGCCAAGAATTCGCCTGAGTATTTCATTGTGGAGGATTTTGTGGAATTTGACAAGCAGCCAGACCTGAAGCAATTTCTATCCAGGTTTCCAATCGTATCTCAGAACAACGATTATGTGATCTACAGCTTGAAGGGAAGCTAGTAGTATAGACCTGATGCTATAGAGTTCAGAGCATTTTGAACCAACATGATGAACGAAGCGCAACTACAGTTACAGAACTTGATCATTTTTCTACACCTACCTAAAACAGCGGGCAGTACCCTTGCGCGTATCATTCAAAGCCAGTATGCTGCCAGCAGCATAATCTCTCTATATAATTCGATGCTGGGAGAGGAGCTCGCTAACATTCCTCCGTCTCAATTAGATCACCTGCGGGTTGTCATGGGGCACCTGTACTTTGGTGTGCATAACTTTCTGTCTGTCCCTTCTACTTATATCACTATGCTGCGAGATCCGGTTGATCGAGTTATTTCTCACTACTATTTTGTTCGGCAGGACCCCTCACACTATCTTTATGATTCCGCTCACAAGCTGAGTTTGCAGGAGTACGTCGTATCATGCAACCGGCAAGAACCGAATAATGATCAGACTCGGTTACTGGCTGGTAAACACGATGCGTCAAGTTTCGGAACATGCTCGGACGAGATGTTAGACATAGCCAAGGGGAATCTTGCCGAGCACTTCGCAGTGGTCGGCATAACGGAGGAATTCGATCGTTCGCTTATCCTGATGAAGCGAAGCTTAGGATGGCGCAGTCCCTTCTACGTAAACCAGAATGTGAGCCGGCATCACCCACGCAAAGAGGGCATTTCTCTTGAGGCGTTACGTGTGGTGCAGGCCTACAACGAACTGGACATCGAGCTATATCGCTTCGCCAAAGAGCTCTTTCAAGAACAGATTCGCTCCCAGGATCCCTCATTCACGAAAGAGCTTGATAGGTTCAAGAAGCTGAATAGCTTTTATGCCAGGTTTCTGCCATTGATATCTGTCGTCAGGAGCAGAACGGCGGCGAAAAAGCTTATCACTGGGCGCCCGGTTATAAAGCATGAGTAATCAAACGCTCGTCTCTGTCATCATCATTTTCTTGAATGCAGAACGATTCGTTCGAGAATCAATCGATAGTGTTTTCTCCCAGACTTATTCTGCCTGGGAACTCCTGCTGGTAGATGACGGTTCCAGCGATGAAAGTACCGCCATCGCCCACCAATATGCCATGAATCATCCTGGGCAAGTACGCTACCTGGAGCACCCAGGACACGTAAATCGCGGAATGAGCGCTTCGCGTAATCTCGGCATCCGCCAAGCCACTGGTGACTATATCGCATTTTTAGATGCAGATGATGCCTGGTTTCCTTACACGTTACAGGAACAGGTTGCCATGCTCGAGAACCACCGCGAAGCGGCAATGGTATATGGGCCACTTCTATGGTGGTATAGCTGGACCGGGAATCCTGAAGATAGGCATCGTGATTATGTAGAACGCCTGGGCGTGTCACCCGATACGCTGATCAAACCTCCACGATTGCTCTCACTGTTTTTGATCGATAAAGCGGCTGTACCCTCAGGGATCCTGGTACGCCGGGAGGTCATAGAGCTCTTCGGTGGATTCGAAGATGAATTTCGGGGTGAGTACGAAGATCAAGTCTTTTGTGCCAAGATTTGCCTCAATTCGCCCGTGTTTGCTTCTGCCCGATGTTGGTACCGCTACAGACAACATGCTGATTCCTCCGTCTCTACTGGACAGACAACAGGACAAACTATGTCTGCCCGGTTGACTTTCCTTAACTGGCTGAAACAATACTTACATCAACAAAAAGTCAAAGATCCTATTATCTGGTGGGCCTTGAGGCAAGAGTTCTGGCGCTACGACCATCCGAAGCTTTTTCGCTTATCAAGGCGATGGCGATATTTTGTTCAAAGGATGAATGATGGAAGATGAGTGGAATTAAATGTAGAGAGGTTTCTTGAATGCGTTTTCAAACACGGTTAGCAAATGGATACAGCAATGCAAGATGAGGCCAGGCCATTGGTCTCGGTCATTATCATCTTCTTGAATGCGGAACGCTTCATCCATGAAGCTATCGAGAGCGTTTTTGCCCAGGTATACGACACCTGGGAATTGTTGCTGGTTGACGATGGCTCTTCGGATAGCAGTCCAGCAATTGCCCGCGCTGTCGTGGAACAACATCCGGGCAAGGCGCGCTACCTCAATCATCCCGGTCACCAGAACCGCGGCATGAGTGCTTCCCGGAACCTGGGTATCGCCAATGCGCAGGGAGAATACATTGCATTCCTGGATGCTGATGACGTCTGGCTGCCGGACAAATTGAAAAAGCAGGTAGCGATCCTCGAATCACAGCCCGAAGCCGGCATGCTTTATGGCCTTTCGCAATGGTGGTACAGTTGGACAGGAAATCCGGAAGACTGCCAGCGCGATTTTGTACATGAGCTAGGTGTGCCACCCGATACCTTGATCCAGCCACCAACCTTACTCACCCTTTTCTTTTTATCACAACAGGCTGCGATCCCCAACCCATCGAACATCTTGGTCCGGCGTGAAATCTTTGATAAGGTGGGCGGTTTCGAAGAGATTTTACGAGGCATGTATGAGGACCAGGCTTTTTACGCTAAGGTTTGTATGGTGACACCGGTGTTCGCTTCACGTGAATGTTGGGATCGTTACCGGCAGCATCCAGATTCCAGTAGTGCTAGTACGCACAGGAAGGGAGAGGAATTCACAACCCGCTTAGTTTTCTTAAATTGGCTAGCAACATATATGGATAGCCAGGAGATCAAAGGTACAAAAGCCCGGCGCTTACTCCGTAAGGAGATTTGGAAATACCGTTACCCATTTTTCTACCGTTTATTTCGTAGCAAGCAACCGATCCTCAAGCGAGAGAAAACTCTTCTGGTCCGGATTGCGCGCCGAATAATCCCTGCCCCCATCCGTAACTGGTTGTTGGCGCGTTGGCATGGACAGGAGTACTGCCCTCCAACTGGTTGGGTAGGCCTTGGTAGTCTCCGGCGAGTAACCCCCTTCAGCCGAGAATTCGGCTATGACCGAGGACTTCCAATTGATCGATATTACATCGAAAAATTCCTCTCCGATCATCGGACGGATATCAGGGGACATGTCCTGGAGATCGCAGATGATGCCTATACGCACCAGTTCGGCGGCGAACGTGTTACGAAGAGCGATGTGCTACATGTCGTACCGGGCAATCCAAAGGCGACTATTGTAGGGGATCTAACCCAAGCGGATCATATACCTTCTGATACTTTCGATTGCATTATCCTGACACAGACGCTCCAATTCATCTACGAAGTACGGGAAGCCTTGCAAACGCTACACCGCATTACGAAGCCAGGCGGG
>OFHG01000571.1_pt1 | contig 14599 bp, 8 predicted proteins | sample 1521931 | NCBI WGS metagenome assembly OFHG01 (sample SAMEA2468438, study PRJEB22500) | soil metagenome | biome: Glassland; feature: Farmland; material: Clay | place: Australia | collected 2013-01-31 | depth 0.55 m
AGATTTGTCCGTGCGCGGAATGCAAAGCTCGCGAAATAGCGCCGTAAGATCCCCGGGCACGCTGATTCATTTTGCCGGGCGGAGATCGGTTGAATTAGAACCTACGCGACGATTTCCACCTGGCAATCTTTCACCAGCGTTTTGAACTTTTGCGCGTCCCCGTCGCTGCCGACGATGGCGCCGTAATGCATGGGCACGGCGACCTTGGGCTTCAACACCGCTACCGCTTCCGCGGCTTCTTCCGCCGTCATCACGTAAGTCCCCGAAACCGGCAGAAGCGCAATATCGCACTTGATGGATTTCATCTCCGGAATCAGGTCGGTGTCCCCGGCATGGTAGACCGTGGTCCCGTCCATCCTGATCAGGAATCCCAGCCGCTTTTCGCCTTTGGGGTGGAATGCCTTGCCAGGCTCGCGAAACTTGTTCACGTTATACGCCGGGACGGCCTCGACCTGCACTTCACCCGTGTTGGGCGTGCCCACGGTGAACCGGCCTCCGGGATCGAGAAAACGCATCTCCTTCACTTTGACCTTTTGGAGGCCTTCTTTGCAGAGCGGGCTGGCCAGGATCGTGGTGCCCGGGGCAATTACCTTTTCCAGATCCTCCAGGCTCAAGTGATCGAAATGCTCGTGAGTCAATAGGACGATATCCGCTTCGTCGCGTTTCGAAACTTTGAACGGGTCGGTATAAACGATCTTCGAGCCCGCGATGCGAAACGTGTCGTGGGCGATGCGTTGGAAGTCGAGATTTAAAATCTTCATGGCAGCGTCTCCTTTCCGGCCCCTGCGGGGCCGGATTGCCCGCAAAATTAAACCAGATGTGCCTGTCTAGAATATCACCGCCGCGGCCCAAATTCAGGCCCCGGCCGAATCTGACCACAACCGCAATCGGCCCGAGACCCGCCCGCGAGCCCAACACTTTCTCTTGTCTGTTTGCAATGATATAATTGACTTACTGGTGTCCTATGTTCCTCCGTGCTCGAAGGCTCGTAGCACTGGCCACAGCGGCGATGCTGCTCGTTGTGGTCCAAACGGCTCGTTCCCAGGACAGGACTGCGGGCCCCGATCCGCAGCTGGCCGCGATCCTCGAAGCGGAAAGAGACGGCCGGCTCGCCGACGCCGACAAACTCCTCTCCGCAGCTCTTCAGGACGCCGAGCGCGACGAGCCCAACAGTAGGCGAGTGAGCCTGCTGCTGAACCATCTGGCCAGTTTGCGCCAGCGCCAAGGCCGCCTCCCGGACGCGATCGACGCAGCGAAACAACAACTGGCGCTCGACGAGAAAATTTTCGGGGCTGAGAGCCCGAATGTAGCCGGCGACTTCTCCAACCTCGGCATGTTCTGCATCGGTGCCGGGGAGGACGCCGCAGCGGAGCAGGCCTACAAAAGCGGTCTGGACATCGCACGCCAGAATCCCGGCCCGCGGTCGCAAGTGCTCCTCATGCTGCTGAACAACCTGTCGGCGTTCTACGACGAGCACCAGCGAACCGCTGACGCTCAAAGCCTCATCGAAGAAGGGCTGGCAGTGTGCGACAAGGAACAACCCGGCCCCACACCCGCTTCTTGTGCCGGATTTCGTGCCCGGCTCGCCATCAACATCCGACACGAAGGGGATGCCAACGCGGCCGAAGGCATCATCTCCGATGCTGTTGCGGGCGATCCCGATTCCGGGCGCCAGTGGTACGCCAAGGTCACGGACCTCAATACGCTGGCGCGGCAGTACGAAGAGGACAGCTCCTTCGACCTTGCCGAATCGGCCTATCGTGAGGCCATAAGCCTGATCGAGAAGAACAGCAAACTCGCCCCGACCGCCTTGACGGTGAACGAATACGGTCTCCTCGGGCGCGTGATCTGGAAGCAAGGCCGGGACCAGGAGGCCGAGGAGTTGTACAAGCGCGCCCTGGAAATGCAGGAACAGGCGGCAAGCCCCAAGCGGCCCGACCTGGCCCTGTACCCTCCCTTCGCCATCATTGACCTTGCCAATCTTTATCGCGACCAGGGCCGCCCCGGAGAAATCGAGCCCGTCCTCGGCCAATGGCTGGCCCTCCAGGAGCGCATCCTTGGGCCGCGCCATATCGCGCTCGCCCAAACGCTGATCGAACTCGCCCAGATCCACGAAGAGGAGAAGGAATACTCAAAGGCCGAGCCTCTCCTCGAACGGGCGCTTGAAATCCAGCAGGAGAATCTCGGCCCGGAGAACACCCAATTGATTCCAACGCTCGACCAGTGCGCCCGGCTTCTCGATAAGACAGGCCAAGCTGAAAAGGCGGAGGCCATGCGCAAGCGCGCCGCCGCTCTCCGGAAGGAGTTCGCGCCGTCGCGCAAGTGAGAGCCTTCGCAGATTACCCTCGGCTTCGCGGCCGAACCCCCCGGACCATAAACGACGCCCAGCCATGTTGAACCGCACGCGGCGTAAGAACTCGAAGCGTGCGCGGTCGCGCGGCAGACTGTGACACCGCTGTCGCTCACCCACCCGCCGCCACAGGCTTGACATGCGCTCGCAAGCATCGGAAGATAGCCTCGCTCACGGACAAGCGAAGCGCAGTCAGCTTTCTCGGCTACGCAAGCGTGCAACCATTGAGGGTCCGGAGAGGCCACCGTGGAGCGTGATCATGAGCCAGGAAGATGCGGTACGGGAGTTCAAAGAAGGCCTGACCCAGCTCAGCAACCAATACGTATCGAAGGCCCTCGTGCACTTTTCCAACGCCGCCAAGGCCGACGCTAAGAATCCGTACTATATTTCCTATCTCGGTGTCGCCCTGGCGGCCGCACGACAGAAGTGGCAGGAGGCCGAAGACCTCTGCTATTCCGCCATACGCATGAAGCGCAACCAGCCGGAGCTTTATCTGAACTTGGCCGAGGTGTACCGGTTGCAGGGCAAGCGGAAGGACGCGGTTGAAACGCTACTGGAAGGTTTCCCGCTCACCAAGCGCGATCCCAGCATCGGCAAAGCGCTGCGCAAATACGGCGTGCGCCGGCCTCCCGTGTTCTCCTTCCTCGACCGCGAGCACTTTCTCAACAAGAGCTTTGGGAAGCTTCGCAACAAGGTTCTAAAATCCACGGGTAAGGAATTCTGAACCCCCGCCTTGAACGTCTTGAAAACCTCGACAGGCTGAAGAACGCATCCGGCGATTTCCTTTCCGCGACCAACTTGGCCGCCATTTCGTCCCCCACCGATCAGCCAGACGTTTCCTGCCGCGAGGCGCTTCTTCAGGGCGAGTCGGGCAGGATTTCGACGTAATCCAGCCCGGCTGTCTCCTCGCCGTTCGGGACACCTTCGATGCGAATGAGGTCACCCAGCCGCAGCGCGATTCCCGAAATCTGCCGGCGCGTAGAAGAGGAAGAATCCATTCTCCGCGTGGGCAAATGCATGTCTGCGACCCACTCGTCCACCGCCTGCCCCGCCACCGAAAGTGTAAAGTGCGAATCGCCGTTGTTAGTGTCGAAATACTCCACGCGCACCGTGTACCAGCCCGGCTTGCCGTGGAACTCGAAGCTGGCGGCGCATTTCGAGACGAGGCACGTCACGCCCTTGCCTCCCGAAGCGCCTTCCCACGGAGTGATGTCGGTGACCGTATAACCATCCAGCTTCATATCCTCGGCCTCGGTGCGGCCGGGATAGTGGCCCACGCGGCCCTTGGCGTCGGGGATGCCGGACTCGCGCATGAACCAGTTGCAGACGGCGTCGCGCCACACCTCCGCTTGTCCGGCCTGGTAGCGGAGCTGCGCCAGAACCTGGCCGTAGCGGTGCTCGTCCACCAGGCCTCGGAGCGATTCCCAATCGCGCACGTACCCTTCGACCGACTCCGCGCCTGCATAGTGCAAATCGTAAATAGTCTGAATCACGGTCTTGCCCGAATGCAAAACATAGGTGTAGGGCACGTGGTGCATGAAGAGAATCAGGTTGTCGGGGCAGGTCGCAAGCGATTCGTACATCTTCGCGACCGGCGGGCTGTACTGGCCGATGAAACCCGTGCCGGTTGCGACCGTGCGGTCCATGCCGACGCCGTGCTTGTCGGCGCGGTGCCACTGCCCCCAGCCGTTGCGCTCCGAAGCCTCGACGGCCACGCCGTAATGGTTGCCGGTGATGTCGGTGAGCGTCTGCAAGCCCAACGGCCCGGTGTAATCTTCGTAGGTGCGCCACGAGGTGAGCAGCATCTCGGAAAGGGTCTTCACGAGCTTGGGATTGGACCCGAACGTCAAGCGAATCCACTCGTCGGCGATTTGTTGCGAACTCAAATCAGCATTCCAGGCCAGCCGCCCGAAGCCGTAAAGATTCGCCTGCGAAAGCTGGTTGCCTGTCCAATCTTGGTCCAGTCCCACGTTGGCGACGCCCACAAATCCGCCGGTCGGCCGGTCGAAGGTTTTCCCCGCCACCAGCGCCTTGACCGGCGTTCCCGGGCCGCGCGCGTGCATGTCAAAATCCAGCGTCGTTTTCCAATGGGGCACCAGGAACACCATGTGATGGCCCTGGCCGAAATATTCCTGGGTGATTTGCAGCTCGATCGCCTGGTTGGTCTTTTCCAGCGCGCCGAAAAGCGGCGAAGCCGGCTCGCGCACCTGAAAATCAATCGGGCCGTTTTTGATCTGAATGACGACGTTGGAGTCGAACTGGCCGTCCAGCGGCTTGAAGTTGTCGTAGGCGGCTTTGGCGCGGTCGTTCTTGAGGTTGCGCCAGTCCAGGTGATTGTTGTAGACGAAGGCGCGGTAGAACAGCAGGCCGCCGTGCGGCTTCAGGGCGCGCGCCAGCATGTTGGCGGCGTCGGCGTGCGTGCGGCCGTAAGTCCCCGGCCCCACGCGGCCTTCGGATGCGGCCTTGAGCAGCAAGCCGCCAAGGTCGGGAATGGCCGCGTACAGAGCGTCCACGCGCGACTTCCACCAAGCCTCCACCTTGGGGTCGAGAGGGTCGAACGTGTCGAGCCCGCCCACAGTCTTGGGGCTGCCGAGATCCACTGACAACACCAATTGAACGCCCCACGGCCGGAAGGCATCCGCGATGCGCGCAAGCTCCGGCGCGTATTCGGGCTCCAGCAGCCGCGCGTCGGCGTTGACGTTGTTGACCGAGCAACCGTTGATACCGAGCGAGGCCAGCAACCGCCCGTAGTCGCTCACCCGGCTGAGGTCCCGGCGCACGTGGCCGTCGTCCCAGAAGATTGAGCGCCCGCCGTAGCCTCGCTCGATGGAACCGTCAAGATTGTCCCAGTGATTGACCCAACGCACCGGCGCGTAGGGAGTGTGCTTTTCGTCGAGATTCGTGACGGCATTGCCCAGAGCAATCTTACGCAGCAGGCCGAAGACGCCGTACAACACGCCGCGATCGTTCCGGCCGGCGATGAGAATGTAGCGGACGCCGCCGAGACTCGCTGTTTTCAGCAGGTAAGCGTCCGGCTTGAGAGTGGCGCTCAGATGAAACTGCGGTGCGCTGCGCTGGAATTCATCCCGTGTGCCCAGGATGATAGCGCCTTCCGCGGGCACGGCTGATTCCTCGCGCAGCGTCCGGCCGAGCATGCCGCGAACGCCTCGCACCAGTTCGTTCCGGGCACTTTCGGAAACCGCCGAATCTCCCAGCGTCACCACCACGGCGGGCAAAACGCGGCGGTATTCGGCAGTGTGGACAGCGTCAAGCGGAGCGTAGCGGAGCCAGGCGTTGTAGCCGGTCTCGGCATGCAGGCTCGCGGCCGTCGCCAGCAGCACAATCAGGAGACACGTTTTCAGTCGCATGAAATCTCCTTCCCGCCCGCCTGCCGTGATACGGCACAGTCCAAGCGCTTCATCGCGCACCACATTAAAGTTTGTAGAGGCGCGTGGCGTTCTCCAGCAGCAAGGCGCGGGCGACATCGGAAGCCTGAGATTCGGAAAGATAGTGCGAAACCATCAACTCCGCCAGCACCCGCGCCAATTCCCGCCGCAGGAGAGCCAGCTTCCCCGCCGACCACTCCACGTTGTAGGCGTCGGAGAAGAAGGCGTGGAGCTTGACCGCGGGCAGCGCCATCAGGCGCTCGGTCAGCATGCTCCGGATATAGGGCGGCGAAAAAGCGTACCACCAGAAACCGGTCAGGCTGAGGTTGGGATAGCTTTTGACGGTTGAGATCGCCTCCTGCGAATGCGCCGCACTCACCAGGAAAATGTCAAAATCCAGCCCAGGGAATGTGTGGAAGAGCGCGGCATAACGGCTCACCAGGCCGGGCGCGACGGCTACCACGGCGGCGTTGCCCGGCAGCGGGCGGCGCACCCCCAAGAGGAGTTGCATCGGAATCTGCGCGTCGGAGCCGAGCCCGGCGAAAAACTCCAGCAAATAGGAGTGCAGGGTTTCGCGTTCCGGCAGGCCTAGCGTTTTCCCCTTGAGGACCCGGTCGAAGATTTTCCCCGCGTCGGCGCGATTGGCTGAAACAAAGTCCTCCTCCGGCGGCAGGCCCAAAGAAAGCGCCCGGCCGCCGCCTTTCGCAAACGAGGCCACGCGGTCACGCGCCACGCCTTCGAACGAAGCGAGGCTGTCAATCGCCTTTCCGGTCAGCGCCGAGAACTGGCCCAGCGTCCCGGCAGTCACGTTGCCAATCAAGTCATCCAGGCGGAGCGTTCCAAAGAAAATCTTGGTGTCGAACTCGGGAATCTCTTCCGTCACGTTCAACGTGAGAGCGGTGTGGCGGACGTGGTTCCTCTCACCCAAAGCGCGCGTTGGCCATGTGGGGTCTACGTGCGTTGCCTGAACCTTCTCGTTGGCCTCCAGCAGCGCCTGCCGCGTCAGTTCCGCACCCGCAGAACTCCCTTGCATTTCCAGCCCCCGCCTCAGGCACCAATAGGTAATGGTGTTCGAAAGCCGCTTGTACGATTCAAGGAACAGGTCGATTTTCTCTTCCACGCTCTTGGCGGCGTCCATCGTGGCGCGGCTGACCCCGGAAGCTCCGAGCTCGCTGACGATGTAGTGGTAAAAAATGATTTCGCCGATGTTGTGCGCGGCAGGATCCTGGCCGTTGATGTGGGTGTGGACATCTACCACGGCGAGTGGTTCGACTACCGTCGCCAGGAATTCGTCCGTTAAGGCCGCAACTGATTTGCTTGTTTCACTCATGCATCAGACCCTCCTGGGAAGTGAACTGTCTTGAAGATTTATAGTCATCTCGCGGGTCTGCGATCAAAAACCCATCTTGGGGATTCGCCCGTCTTCGGGGTCGGCCCAGCGGGTGTTGGGGATGGTGGGCGTCCAGCCCGGCCGGAGCGGATCCTGATCGTAAGGATACGAGCCCAGGCGCTTGAATTCTTCCGCGTATCGGGCAAGCTTGGAGCGGTCGAGCGTCACGCCCAGCCCGGGACCGCTCGGGACGGCGATGGAGCCGCCCTCATACCGCATCTTTCCTCCAGAAATAATATCGTCAGTCAAATGATGATAATGGGCATCGGCGGCGAAGGTCAGGTTGGGGATGACAGCGCCGAGATGAAGCATGGTGGCAAGCTGAATACCCAGCTCGCCCGACGAATGCACCGCGACGCCCAACTGAAACGCTTCGCACACCCCGGCGGCTTTGGCGCAAGGGCGGATGCCTCCCCAGAAAGTGGTGTCGAGAAGAATCACGTCCACCGCCGGCTGGAGGATGTTGGCGGCAAGCTGCTCGAAATTCACGACGACCGTGTTGGTCGCAAGCGGAATCCGCAGCTTCTCGCGCGTCCGCCGCATGCCGTTCAAGCCGAAGACCGGATCTTCCAGGTAATCGTTGTTCAGGTCCTCGATCGCCCGCCCGAACTCGATGGCCTGTTCGGTGGACCAGACCGCGTTGGGATCAAAGCGCAGCCGGTCGCCGGGGAGCGCGCGCGCCAGCCCCCGGTAGCATTCCAGTTCGTAGCCGGGCGGGAAAACCCCGCCCTTCAGCTTGTGCGATGTGAATCCGCAGCGCTTCTTCAATTCCTGCGCGCAAGCCGTGAGCTGCTCGGCGGTTCGGACTTCGCCCCGGCCGTCGGCAGGATGGGGATATCGAAAGAACAGGTAAGACGCAAAGGGGATGCGGTCACGCAAGCGGCCGCCCAGGATTTCCGAAACGGGGACGCCCCAGGCCTGGCCGAGAATGTCGAGGCAGGCGAATTCCAGCGCCGCGACGATTTGCGTGCGGTTGTTGTAAAGCGAAGCAGTGGGGTTGCCGATGAGAAACCGCAATTCTTCCAGTCGCGCCGGATCGCGGCCCACCAGGTACGATTTCAGCGCGCGAAACGCCGCCTCCGCCGATTCCCCGCCACCGCCCATTTCGCCCAGGCCCACCAGGCCGTTGTCGGTTTCGACCTCGACGATGGTCCGCACGAACCGTCCCCAGTGGCAGCCGTTGGCGTGGCGCAGCGGCGCTTCCAAAGGGACGCTGACGGTGGTGGCTCGGACGTCCTGAATCTTCATGGCGACACTTCTTCCGCGGCGCGCCAAAGTGGAGCGGAACCTTTCCTTTTGCGGCGCACGCCAGCTCCAGTATAAAGGACAAACTCCAACCGCGAAAGCCGCCGCGAGCGGCTAATTCACGTCCACCGTGCGGTTCCCTTCATAATGCATAATATGATAATAGCCTTCCCAGTTGTCCCAAAGAATCGGCGGCGGCATGTGGCCCAGTGGATCGTCGAGCTGCTTCAGGAAGACTTGCACCAGCTGGCGCGTCCGGTAGATGCCCGTCAGCCAGTCGCCGCGGTACCAGTTTTTCCACTTGCCGTATTCGGCGTTCGACTCGGCCTTGGAGATTTCATCGAAGGCGGCGAGCGACTGCTCGGCGACCTGATGCGCCGGCGCGGTCTGCCCGTTCTCGGCGTCCTGGACCGCTTGCGCCACCAGGCGCAGCATGCGGTTGCTTTCCCGGTCGATGGCGATCATGGCCAGCACGTGGAAACGATAAAAAGGCCGGCGGTCCGGCAGGACGAGCGGCTCGGCCGCGAGGGCTTTCTGCCACAACGCATCCCATCGCGGCTGCGCCTCGCCGCAGCGCTCAATTTCGCCCTTCAGCGCGTCGCTCAGATTCGGAATTCTGTAATGGTCGAAGGAGCCGGAAAAAACGCGCGGCACCTCCCACGTCGGCGACTGGCCGGGAAGGAAATACAGCGGGAAGCCAACCATATATCGGAGCAAGAAGAGCCGCGCCTGCGTATGATAATAGTTATCACCGTACGGGATCGGGGGCGTGTGGTCCGGCACTTGCGCGGGGGTGGAGAAATATTGCTTGTAGATGTCCGCCACCTTGTGCGCGGCCTTGGGGCCGAATTCCTCAGATGACCATTGGCGGTAGAACCGCACGTCCTCGTCGGGCGCGTTCGATGGCAGACCTTTCCACGCGATATCCATGACGGCCCGGATGGTCATGGAGACGGGGCGGATGTCGCTGGTATTGACCAGGAAATAATTGGTCGCGCCGGCCTTGATGTAGCGGCCGAGTTCCTCGTCGATGCGTTTCACGGGAACCATCTCCGTCAACTGGTTGGCGCGGCCGTTATACATGGCGACGTGGTAGTAAGCGCCCTGGCCCTTGCTCACCTCGCCCTTATCCTGAAGGAAGCCGTAGCCGGTATCAGCCCACACCGTCCCGACTTCGGGCGGAATCTTGAGGTAGCCTTCATGAACGAGCCGCGCGCCTTCCTGCCACAAGTTGGAAATGAACTGCGCGTTCGGCCGTACGGCGCGCACGATCTTCATCTGGTTGTTGATCGCTTTCGTGATCAATTCGCCCAGCAACTTGTCGTTGCCGCGCACGTTCGGGTCGAAGGCGCCGTAGCTGGCGTCGGAAAGCCCGCGCAGCCCCACCGTCCACAGCACTTCCTGGCCCGGCTGGTACTGATTCACCGCGTCCTTCCAGGCGCGCTCCAGGATTTCGGGATGTTCGGTGTAAGAGTACGGCACGTCCTTCGGCCAGCGCGCCACATTCATCCCCAACGGCGTGGCGTGGTGCTGGGTGATGATCAACCCGCGCTCGCCTGCCAGCTTGACCTGCGGGTCGTCAGGGAAAATCCAGGTGCCCGGCGAAATCATGTTGCCCTTGAGCCGCAGAACGGTTTCGAAAATCTTGTTCCAAACCGCCAGTGAAATTCCGGTGTGATCTTTCTTCTCGCCCGGCGCCCAGCCGGTCAGCAGGTCTTCATCGTTGATGAAAAAGCCGCGATATTTGAAAACCGGCGAGGGAAATTTCTTGTCCAAGCCGGCGGGAATCTCAATCCGCGTGCGGCGCGGCGGCTGGTGATCAGTCCAGTAATACAGCGGGTCCACGCCGAGGTATTCCTGGGAGAACTCATAGATGGCATAAATCGTCCCGCGCATATCGGCGCCCGCCAGCAAGACGATTTTGGCGGGCCGCGCCTTTGCTGCGGAAGACGGCACGGAAATCGAAAAGGACTCCCGATCCGTCAGGCCCGCGGGCCGCAGCGCTTCCGGAAGCTCGGCCCTCTCGCCGATCAGGATGGCGGCCCCCCCAGCATCAGCCAGGTTCGGCACGATGCGCGGCTTGCTCCCGAAGACTTTTTCAAAATCGCTTTGCAGGTCTTCAGCCGCTTTCTTGACGGGCCCCGGCTCTTCGGAGCCGACAACGATGCTCGCATTTGAGTTGATAAGGACTGAGGCGTCGGGCGTCTTGGCTGCCGTCTGCGCCGCCACGCCCGCCGCACCCGCGGCAATGACCGCGCCGAGTAGAAGCCCCGCCGTCCGCATCCTGAACAAGGAAGAAAGAGAAAGCTGTCCCGATTTGTCGCTCATGATGACCTGACCCTCCCGCAGTCGTCCTCGATCTTAGCAGGGGCGAAGTGCCCCCCGGTAGAACGAGATGGTATGACGAAAAACAAAAAAAGGAAAAGCAGAGGCGCCCTCGGAGGCGCCCCTGCTCTTGATTTCATTCCCCTGTACTGGGGTTTAGAAGAACACTTTCACCGCCAGCTGAATGACCCGCTCGCTGTTCAATTGGCTGGTGATCCGGCCGAACCTGGCCCCGTTGCTGAAGCTCGTGTTCGGATCGTTGAACCACGGATGGTTCAGGACGTTGAAGAAATCGCCGCGCAGTTGAAAGCGGAGATTCTCATGCGCGCCCCAGGGGATGAAGCTCTTCTCCAGCGCCATGTCGTAATTCCAGCCGCCCGGGCCGGTGATCGTTCCCGGGCCAATATTCCCGTACTGGCCTATCGCCGGCAGAGCGAACAGGGAAGTGTTGAGGAAGGGAACACAGAGCCCCACGGAAGCAGCACAGGGGCTTGGGTTGGCCTGGGCGGCGGTGCCATGTCCGGCCGAGTTCACAACATCCACGCGGTCGGAGCCAAGGCCCGTTTGCGATCTATCCGACCCAGCCAGCAGGGTCATCGAGTCCCCCGATTCCGCCGTGAGTAATCCGGACCATTGCCAACTTCCCAGCGTTTGTCTGACCAGTGAGCTTGAGGCTCCGCTGAACGAGGGCAGCGGCAAAACATAGGAGAAAGTAAAGACGTGGGTGCGGTTGTAGGGCGCCGGGCCGCGGTTGAAAGCGAACTGGCGCGGATCGTAAAACGACATCCCCGATCCCTTGCTGGATCCGACGTCGGTGATGCCGCTGCTGCCGGTTTGCGCGACCTCGAGCATCGCCTGGGAATAGGTGTAATTCGCCTGCATCGTCAAGTTGTGGAGCACCGACGGCAGGCCGGCGCCGGGCCGGACCGTCAGGCTGGCCTGAAGCGCGTTGTAGTGCGAGTTGCCGCTGTTGCTGTTCATGATGATATCGGAAAAGATGGGACCGCAATTGGTAACCACCGTGGGCGAGCATCCCGAGTAGACCCGCCGCTGATCGGTAGATAGAGCATCAAAGGCGGTGTTCCCGGGGATGTACTGCGCCGGATTCAAATTCTGGTCCTGCCGCAGATGGCTGGCGGCGTTCCCCACGTAGGACAAGGTCAGCAACGTGCTCGGCGTCAGTTGACGCTGGACCGTCAGATTCCACGCATAGGTTACGGGAGTCTTCCACGTGATCCCCGGCTGCAAACCGTAAACGGTGAGGGGTGCCGGGAACACGATGTTTTTCGGAACGGTCGCCAGAATGTATCGCTCGGGGAAGTTGGCGACGAACTGCTGTTCATTGACCAGTGGATTGGTCAAGCCGCCCCCCGCGAAAGCCCCCGGCACCGAACCAACCAGGGAGAGGCTGTTGCTGAACGGGGTGACGATGGTAGCGTCGTTCAGGAACAGGCCGGGAAGCCTGGTGTAGTAGAAGGCGCCAAAGCCGCCGCGAACCACGGTCTTGCCGGTCCCACCCGGATTATAGGCAAAACCCAGACGGGGAGCGAAATTGCCATAGGCGCCGTTCTCACCTGTGGCCGGAACCGTCGTGCCGTTGAACGAGTCGCCGATAAACATCAGTCCCGGCGGCGCCGTCGGAACCACCGTGGAGTGAGCATCCGCCGCGTAAGCGCCGGGGAAGAACTGCTCGATGCGGCCGCGCGTTTCCTTCATCGGCGTCTGAGGATCCCACCTCAATCCCCCATCCAGCGTCAGGGTAGGCTTGACCTGCCATTGGTCCTGGATGTAAAGGCCCGGGATCCACTGGCGTGAATCGGAATAGTTACCGGAGGTTTGCGTAAAGCTGTATAGATTCCCCGTCATGAAATTGGCCAGGGCGTTGCCGAGAAAATCGCTCGAATCGAAGGCCCAACTGCCGTTGAGCCGGTCGGTATTGCGGATGTTGCTCTGGTCATACTCGAGGTCGCCCCCGAAGGAGGTGATGTGGCGCCCGTGGACCCAGGAAGCGTTGTCGCGGACGTCCACACTGTTGCGATAAAAGGCGCCGCCCGTGAAGGACCCCATCCCGAAGTAGCCGTTGGCGTTAAAGTCGTGGTATCCGCCCTGCGCCACGGGAAGCTGATAGATTTGCACTCCTAACCCGCTGAGCTGCGAACTTCCGGGCAGGCCCTGATAGCGGTTGGAAGCGGTCCGCAGGTAGCTGAGATAGCTGGTGTTGACGAAATTCGCGCTTTTGGTCCAGATATAGCTCAGCATGTAATTCTGCGTCTGCACGGTGGACCCGTCGCCGCTGAAATTGTTTTGCAGGCTCAGCAGGTCCTTTCCGTTGTAGGAAGGCAGAGCCGTAAAGCGGTCAATATAGGCGCGCGCCGTGAAGCGGTCCTCCCCCCGAACGGTTTGATCGAACCGAACGTCAAATTCGTTGGACGATTGGCCGAAATTGGGCAGGAAGGACACGGTGCCGTTGGCCGTCTCCGGGCAGTTCGGGCAAAGCACGTTGGTCATGTTCACGGCCACGGAATTCAACGGCGTGTTGGGATCGGTGGCCAGGTTATTATTGGCGATATTGGCCCCGGTCACCGGATCCACGAGCTGCACGACCTTTCCCAGCGGATTGGCGGGGCCGGTGGTCAGATAATTGGAGAAGTCGCCGGCCAAGTTGGCGGCGGTGGGAAGCACGGCGGTCTGCCCCGCTACCGTCGACTTGATTACGGTGTGCTGGTATCCGAAAAAGATGAAGCTCGTGTCCTTCTTAATGGGGCCGCCGATGGTGCCGCCGAACTGATTGCGTTTGAGAGGACTGCGGGAGTCCGTGGACCCTTTGATCGGGGTGGCAAAGAAATTCCGCGCATCGAAGACCTTATTGCGCACGAATTCGAATCCGTCGCCGTGCCAATGGTTGGTGCCGGATTTCGAAACCACGTTGATGATGGCGCCGGAGTTTTGCCCGTATTGGGCGCTGAAGTTCGAGGTCTGGACGCTGAATTCCTGCGTGGCGTCGGGAAATGGGAAGGGATCATTGGTGTTGCTCAGCAAATCCTGGTTGTCGGCGCCGTCCAGGTTGTAGGAAACCTGATCGGGCCGCAATCCGTTCACCGAGAAGGACTCGGTATCAGGGGCGTTTTTTGTGGTCCCTTGTCCCACCGCGAAGCCGTTGGCGACAACCACGCCGGGCACCTGGAGCGCCAGGTCGGCCGTGTTGCGGCCATTGAGGGGCAGGCTCACGATGCGTTGCTGCTCAAGCACCTGGCTCAAGACCGGCGAAACGGTGTTCACTTGCGCCCCGGTGGCTTCTACCGTTACGTTTTGCGTTGCTTCCCCCAGTTGCAGCTGGGCCTTGATCGCATACGCCTGGTCGGCCAGCAAAGGAAACTTCGCGACGTAGGTTTTGAAGCCCGACGCCTGTATGGACACACTGTAGTTGCCTGGCGGCAAGGAAGGAACTGAAAACAATCCTTGTTCGTTCGTTGTAACTTTGTTCTGAATTCCCGTCTGGGCTGCAGTCACGGTGACTTGGGCTTTGGGCACAACGGCTCCCGAGGGGTCGGTCACCGTGCCGCTGATGGCCCCATTGCCGCTTTGCTGACATAAAGCGATGGCTGGGCTGAAAAGCAGAATGAATAACGAGAGTGGTACAAGGCGCTTCATTATTAACAGCCTCCCAATAATGATCTGTACGATTGCGGACGCGGGTCTCCCCGGGCGGGATGGGGCCGCTTGACTGTCTTGGCCGCTCTCTCCCGCCAGACACCCTCAACCGGTAATCGTCCTTGCTTGCCCGATTCCGACGCAAAAGTCTCGAATTGCCGGACGCGGGATCCCGAATGGATTCCGGCCCATTTAATTCGAGGCTCACATTATATTGTTAAGCAGCGATTGCCCGAGCCCGACTTGTCTCAA
>OFHG01000573.1_pt1 | contig 14580 bp, 12 predicted proteins | sample 1521931 | NCBI WGS metagenome assembly OFHG01 (sample SAMEA2468438, study PRJEB22500) | soil metagenome | biome: Glassland; feature: Farmland; material: Clay | place: Australia | collected 2013-01-31 | depth 0.55 m
GCTATGGAGGAAGAGGCTGCTCCGCCCATCCCTTGCGTCAAATTCGTGTGCGAGATTAAAGCTTTTGTCCCGGACATCGGACAAGTGACGAACGACCGATTTCTATGGGGAAAAGACCGTCTCCACCCCACGAAGTGACCACTTCGCTCGGGGATGCCGGCTCGAATTGTTTAGGCCGAGCTAAAAGACAGTCGCTTCCTCCCAGGGCCCCCGCCCGTCGATTCCGGCTGCGTCCGTCGAGCCTGTCGATCCGTCTCCGCACGGGTGCCGGATCACGCGATGCCATGGAGGGGGAACACGGTCCGCCGGAGCTCGTCGACCGTACGCTTGGCCGCGCGAGGCACATGGGCCTCCTCGTCCGCACGGGCGTGGTCCCGTAGCGACTTGTCGCCGGGCACGGAGCCCGCGACCCGCTTGCATTCCTTCAACCACTCCACGGGCAGCGCGTCCTCCAGCTCGCGCCCGAGCAGGGTGGAGAAGAGGACGGTCCACACCCGGGGGACCGCGGTGACCTCGTAGCCGCCGCCACCCGTGGCCACCCAGCGGCCGCCGCACAGCTCTTGGGACAGGTCGTCCAGCATCTTGCCCACGGCCTCATACGTCTCCGTGGTCAGCATGAGGTGCGTGAGCGGGTCCAGGTGGTGACCGTCCGCGCCGAGCTGGCTCACGATGAGCTGGGGCTTGAAGGCGCGCGCCAGCGGCGGCACGATCTCCTGGAACGCGTACAGGTACGAGACGTCGCGCGTGTAGGGCGGCAGGGGCACGTTCACGGAGTAACCGCGGCCCGCGCCCGCACCGATCTCGTCCGTGAACCCGGTGCCGGGGAAGAGGTAGTGCCCGTCCTCATGGAGGGAGATGGTGAGGACGCGCGGATCGTCATAGAAGATCGTCTGTACGCCGTCCGCGTGATGCGCATCCACGTCGACGTAGAGGACCCGCGCCAGCCTGTGGTCGTCCAGCAGGGAGCGGAGCCCCACGGCGAGGTCGTTGAAGATGCAGAACCCGGAGGCCTTGTCGGGCATGGCATGGTGGAAGCCGCCGCCCAGGTCCATCGCCCGGGTCCGCCGTCCCGAGGCCACTTCCTCGCAGGCCCGCAGCGTGCCCCCGACGTGGAGGAGCGCGGCCTCGTACATCCCCGCGAAGACGGGATTGTCCGCGGTCCCCAAGCCGTGTTCGTAGGACACGCCCTTGGGATGGACGCTGAGGTCTCGGACCACGGAGACGTAATCCGCGGCGTGCACGCGCCGCACGGCGTCCTCCGTGGCCGGGTCGGGGCGGATCTCCTCTGCCTCCGTCAGAAGGCCGTAGTCCGAGATCAGGTCACGCGCCAGCCGGACCCGCACCTGCCGCAGGGCGTGGTCTTCCCCGAAGTCGTACCGGAGGAAGTCCTCGTGGTAGACGAGACCCACGGGCACGCCGCCCGCAACGGGCTGAGCCCACTTAAGCGTACGCGACAGGGGGAAACCCGCGCGCGGGCCGGCGCCCAGCGGAGCGTCCCGCGGTTCGCGAAATGGACCCATAATTATCTATTCAGTAAAATACAAATAGGCTCAGAGAAGCCATCCGCCCGTGACCCCGAGCACGTCGCCGGTCACGAAGCCGGCCTCGTCGGAAACGAGGAAGCGGACGGCCGCGGCCAGATCGGCCCCCGTGCCGGGGCGTCCTACGGCCGTGTCCGGGTCCGTCCGGCCGCGGGCCCGCGAGAGCGGGAGCTCGGGGGACCGGATCACGCCCGGTGAGACCACGTTGACCGTGACGCCGTACCGGCCGACCTCGCGCGCGAGGGCCTTCGAGAAGGCGACGATCCCTGCCTTCGCCGCGTAGAACGACGCCATGCGAGCCGTGCCGTGCGCGCGGTAGGCGCCCGCGGTGCCCAGGTTGACGATCCGACCCCACCCCTGCTTGCGCATCCAGGGTACCGCGGCCTGGGAGCAGAGGTAGGTCGCCGTGAGGTTGGAGTCGATCACCTCGCGCCACTCCTCGAGCCGCGTGGACGCCACGGGCTTCACGATCCACTCGCCCACGTTGTTCACGAGGACGTCCAGGCGCCCGAACCGCCGGGCCGCGGCATTCACCGCGCGTCGGCAGTCCGCGGGCCGTGTGAGGTCGGCCCGGATCGCGAAGGACCGCCGGCCGAGCTTGCGGATCGACCGGACGACGGCGTCCGCCTCCCGGACCTGCCGCCGGTACGTGATGGCGACGTCCGCGCCGTCGCGAGCCAGTGCGAGGGCGAGGACCCGGCCGATCCGCCGGGATCCGCCGGTGACGAGTGCCGCCCGACCCTCGAGAGACATGCTCGGACCTCCCACGGGCCCACCGGCCACACGGGATTCGGAGGCCGCCAAGGGCGGGGCAGGGTAAAACGTTTCCCGGAGTGGTTCTCCCGAAGCAGGGCTCGCGCTCGAGGGGGTAACGCACGAAAAATATGGGGTCCGCCCGCGGGTGCGGGCGGATTGGAGGAGGGTTGAGTCGTACTCAGGACGGGGGAACCGGGCGGTTCACCGTCTGCGCCGGCTTGGGCCGCAGCAAGCGGACCGCCGAGGGGAGGATCAGTTGGACCATTCGTTTCACCTCCAGGACTAGGTTTGGACCTGGCGCCTACCGCTTCAGGGTCACGTAGATCATCGCGTGGCTGACCGAGACGGGGGATTCGGGCACGAGGACGAGTTCCTTCGTGTTCAGGGTCTTGAAGAGCTTCATGTTATCACCTTGTAACATCGTTTCGGTGTTATCGAATCGTACTAACAGCACCCTTCTATTTAAATATGTCGAGCTCGTTTACACGCTTTGATAGCATCGAATAGGGTGTGGCGATGCCCGAGGACGAGACGCAGCCCGTGGATTCGCGCCCCGTGACCGTCACCGTGGACCAGCTCAAGGTCCTGAGCGAACCCTCCCGCCTCCGGATGCTCACCCTCCTCATGGAGCGGGACATGAGCATCAGCGGGATCGCCAAGGCCCTGGAGCTCTCGCCCGCCACGGTCCACCATCACATCAACCAGCTGCTCGCGGCCCGGCTCATCGAGCCGACGAAGACCGAGGTCCGCGGGAACCTCGTCGAGAAGTACTATCGGATCCCGGGGACGACCCTCGACTCGAGCGCGATCTGGGACCAGCTGAGCCCCGAGGACAAGGTGAACTACCGCCTCGCCGTGCTCGGGATGCTCAAGGGCCTCGTGAACGAGTCCATCAAGCGCATCCAGGCCAAGGGCACCGTGGACTTCGACGTGGGCCGCCTGTACTTCTACCACCTCCCCTGGCGCCGGGACACGGTCCAGCAGGTCATGGAGATCTTTGACGAGGCCAAGCGCAAGCTGGAGCGCCTCGAGGCGAAGGCCCGCGCCCAGGGCGAGCCGGGCGACGAGGTCATGGCCCTGCTGACGACCCTGCCCGTGTAACGTCCGGTGGGGAATCAGGCCGCGTACTCGCTGCGGATGAGCTTCTTCAGGTACGGCCCGAGAGCCTTCGCGATGTCCAGGTCCCCGTCCCAGTCCTCCAGGCGGTCCCAGTTGTGGTCCTCCATGTCCTGGATGCACTTCTCGATCTGGGCCGTCATGGACGCTACGTCGCCGCCCGTGATCGTGGCGGCCAGGATGAGCCACTTCCCGCGGCCGATCAGGATGTGCATCTGGCCCACGGTCATCTCGTTGAGCTCCTCCTCTTCGTCGCCGTGGAAGGAGTCCTTCACGAATTGCTGGACCGCGGTCAGCATGCCACTGAGGATGTCCGTGTCGATGTCCGGGCGCAGGCGCCGCGTTTCGTGCTTGATCAGGACGCCGTCCCGCCGATAGAGCAGGAACACGTCGTCGATAGCCGCCTCCTGCTTCGGCGGAGCCGCGGCCGGGGCCGGCTTCGGAGCCTCGGCGATGGTCTCGGGGGCCGAGGCGCCGCGGCGTCGGACCAGGAAGAACCCAAGGGCCGCCAACCCGGCGGCGAGGATCACGAACACGGGCCACAGGTCCCCGAGGGAGAGACCCGGGGGAGCCGGCGGGGCCGGGGTCGCGAAGGTGAAGAGGTCCGCCTGGGACAGCCCGTTGCCCGCGACGTCCGTCGCGCCCGTGCCCACGGACACCGTGTACGAGGTCCCCGGGGCCAAGGACGTGGAGGGCTGGAACCGCAAGGTCCTGGACCCGTTGCTCCACGTGAACGTGCCGGTCACGGACGGCGCGACGGAGAACGCGGCCTCCACGGCGGTCTCGTTCATGGGCTCGCTGAACGTAATCTGGATGGCGGCCGGGGTCGCCGTGAGGTTCCCCGACGGCGTCCACGAGACGGCCTGGGGAGCGATGGAGTCGACGAGGGTCCACGTGTCGTTCCCCGTCTTGCCTTCGAGATTGCCCGCGAAGTCCCGAGCGAGGACGCGGAACGCGACGGGGCTCTGCCCGCTCGCGGTGTACGTCCCGGACGTCAGGGTTGTGTTGGTCAGCCAGTCGGCCCATCCGGATCCCGCATTGACCTGGATCGTGTAGTTCGCGATGTCCGTGACCCCGACGTCCGGCGCCCAGCGGACGGAGAAGGAAAGGGAGGTCTCATACGGCGGGAGGGAGGCCACATGGGACGCGGGTGCGACCGTGTCCACGATGGTCCACGTGTTGTTCGCGGTCGGAGGCGTCGGTTGCTGCGGGTTGCCCGCGTTGTCGATCGCGGTCGTGGCGAACTCGTACATCCCGTCGGCGGGTGCGGTGAAGGTGAACTGCCCCAGCCCGAAGATCCCCGGGTTCTGGGTTCCGAACGCGACCCATGCGGTCCCGTTCAGCCGGTACCAGAGCGTGACGTTGGCCACCCCCACTCCGAGTCCGTCGGAGGACGTGTAGGAGACCGGAACGCTCCTCGTGGCGGTCCATGGGGGAAGGGCCAAAGCGGACGACGTGGGGGTGGTCGAGTCGATCATGGTGAAGGCCTGCGTCTGGCTCGCGGTGAGGTTCACGATCCGCGGGTCGTTCGCGAAGGCGTACGCCTGATAGCTGACGGCGACCTGGGTCGTGTTCCATTGGGGGACCGGACTGTCGACGTACCGTCGGTTCGTGACCACGATCCAGCTGGTGGAGCCCAGCGGGCTCGTCCGATTGTAGGACTCGACCCCGTTGTCCCTGACCACGATTCGGGCGCCCCAGATCGTGGAGACGTTGTTGGGCCAGAGGGCCCGGACGGTCAGGTAATTCTGAACGGTCAGGTTCCCTGCAGCCATGACGACGATCTTGGAACTGGAAAACGGCGTGTTGAGCGTCGTCACCTCCGTGTAGTTGTCGACCCACAGATCGAAATCGTTCGCACCGGAGATGGTCCCGTTGGTCACGGCGACGCGGGTGTGGACCGTGCCGTTGCCCACCAGGAAGAACCCGACGCCGTAGCTCGCGGGAGGCAGAGCCCCGCCGCCGCTGGCGCCCGGGGAGACGTTCTGCACGGTGTCAAGGCTGGAAGCCCCATCGGGGATCTCCAGCAGGACGAAGCCGCCTGCATAGCCACCGCCGCTCCCCTGGTTCGAGATGACCGCGTAGGGACCGCCGTCGCCCCCTTGGATGAGCGACACGGCATTGGATGCGAGAGACATGTTGACGTGCAGGCCTGCGATTCCGGAGGCGTTCCCGCCCGCGCCGCTGAGCTTGCCTCCGATCCCGCCCGCGCCGCCGGTGATGTTGGACACCTGGTTGTAGCTCGCGACGGTCCGGTTGAATGAGGAGGAGGCTCCGATGGCGAGGACGCCGGTGGCGTTTCCGCCGGAGCCGCCGAGGCCGCGGCCGTCGCCGCCCAGACCGCCCGAGACGTTGGCGATCACGTTCGCGTGGACGGTGCCCATCCCGTTGACCACGAGGATGGCCGCGGTGACATTGCCTCCGGAACCGCCCGTGCCGGGCAGCGTGCCGCCCGTGGGGCTGTTACCGCCCGCTCCGCCGGCCAGGTCGGTGATCGTGTTGCCACTGATGCTCGCATTCATGCCGCCGGGTGAGAAGACGCCGTAGGCATCGGCACCCACGCCACCCGCTCCGTTGCTCGTCAGCGTCCCCGCGCCTCCGCCACCCCCGGCCCCGCCGGTCACGTTGCGGACCGTGTTGCTGAGGTAGGAGACGTTCCCGGTCGCCGAGAAGAGCTCGAGCGCAAACGCGATTCCGCCGGCCCCGCCTGGGCCGCCCCTCCCGGCGGAGGAGCCCCCTCCGTTCCCGCCGCGGTTGCCTGCGAGATCGCGCACCGTGTTGCCCTGCAGGAGGGCGGAGTCCACGGACCCGATGGCGATGCCTGCGGCCGCACCGCCCGACCCACCCGGGTTGCCGGGGCCGAGGGTGCTGTCCGCTCCGTCGCCGCCGCGACCGCCGCGGACCTCCCGGATCGTGGTGCCGGTCAGGACCACGCGGGCCGCGTCATTGATCAGGATCCCCACGGCGGTGCTCCCGATCCCTCCAGGTCCCGCGTCCCGGCCGAGCACCGTCTGGATCGTGTTGCCTACGAGGGTCGCGGAGGTCAGGTTGTCGAGGTAGATGGCGATGGTCGCCACGCTTCCGCTCGTGTTGGTGATCGAGTTCTCCGTGAGGGTCAGATTCCCGCCCGCGAACGAGCGGATCCCGAAGCTGGTCCCGTTGACCCGGTTCCGCTCCAGGGTGGCGTTCGAGGACGTGGCGATGATGCCGAAGGAGCCGAGCTTCCGCCCGTCGATCGCGTTGTCCGCGACGACGGAAGCGGAGTCGTTCAGGTAGACCCCCGCCGAGGCCTGGACGATCGTGTTGTTGTGGATCGCCGGCGAACTGCCGGTCACGTTGATGGCGATGAGCACGCGCAGGAAGTCGGACCACGCGACAGAACCCTGGGACGACGCGTTGAACTGGATCCCCGCCCACGGGGTGACGGCGGTCACGTTGTTCTCGAAGTGGATGGGCGCTCCCTGGGTCCCGTTGGACCAGAGCCGGCCGTCGACGTAGAGGTGGACGTTCGGGTCCGCCCGGACGGTGGCCCCCGATTCGATGGTCAGAGAGCAGCCCGGCCCCACGACCGCGGTACCGTTCAGGATCCAGACGTCCCCCGCGGTCCACGTGGCCGTCGAGCCGCCTCCGCAGGCGTCGCCGGACACGTAGTACGTGGTGCCGGCCGCGGAGACCCTGGGCAACGGGAGGGATGGGACGAGGACGAGGGAGGCCAGAACGAGGGTCGCGATCAGGAGGCGGGGTCCACGGCGGACGAGGACGGAGGTCATGGGGACGACTCCTGGGAAGGAGGGACGGATGGGGGAGCCTGGTTGCTTCCACGATATTTGAGAAGGGGGCCGCGGTTACCATGCATGATAACACCGCGGGGACCGGGGGCCGGAATAGGTTCATTACGGTCGTGCCGGTTGGGCCCTCCATGGCCGAAGCCGGGCTGGACGCCATCTTCTCGCCCAAGTCCATCGCGGTCATCGGCGCGTCCCGACATCCGGGCAAGATCGGGTATGAGCTGATCCATAACCTCGTGATCAACGAGTTCAAGGGGCGCATCTATCCGGTCAACCCGAAGGCGGACGCCATCCACGGGCTCCCCTGCTATCCCAGCGTCACCGCGCTGCCCGAGCCCGTGGACCTGGCCATCATCACGGTCCCCGCGGCGTTCGCCCTGCCTGCGGTCGAGGAGTGCGGGAAGAAAGGAATCCGGGGCCTCATCGTGATTACCGCGGGCTTCCGGGAGATCGGCGGCGTGGGCCTGGATCGGGAGCGGGAACTCGTCGCCCTCGTCCAGAAGTACGGCATGACCATGATTGGCCCCAACTGCATGGGGGTGATCAACTCCCATCCCGACGTGCAGCTGGACGCCACCTTCGCCCCCACGCCGCCGCTGCGGGGCCACGTCTCGTTGATCACCCAGAGCGGCGCCCTCGGCGTCGCCATCCTGGAGCACGCGAAGTCCCTGGGCCTGGGCTTCGCCAAGTTCTGCTCCCTCGGCAACAAGGCCCAGGTCAGCCTGAACGACCTCCTCAGCGCGTGGAAGGACGACCCGGAGACCAAGCTCGTCGCCGCGTACATCGAGAACTTCGGCAACCCGAAGAACTTCGTCCGGATCGCCCGGGAGGTCACGAAGAAGAAGCCCGTGATCGCGGTGAAGGCGGGGCGATCCGAGGCGGGCGGGCGGGCCACGGCGTCCCACACGGGCAGCCTGGGCGGCTCCGACCTCGCCGCGGAGGCCGTGTTCAGCCAGACCGGCGTGCTGCGGGCCAACTCCATCGAGGAGCTCTTCGACTACACCATGGCGTTCTCCCTCCAGCCGCTCCCCGAGGGCAACCGGGTCGCGGTCATCTCGGACGCCGGAGGACCGGCCATCATGGCCGTCGACGAGCTGGCCGCCCAGGGCCTGAAGCTGGCCGAGTTCACGGACGCGACCCAGGCCTCCATGGGCGAGTGGGCGCCGCCCGATGCGTCCACGGCGAACCCCATCGACCTCACCCCGGAGGGCTCCCTGGACGACTACCGCAGGGCCCTGGAGGCCGTCCTCGCGGATCCCAACGTGGACGCGGCGATCGCCGTCTACGTGCCGCCTGTCCGCACGGACGAGGTGGAGTGGGCCAAGGTCGTGTGGACGACGGCCGCGAAGTTCCACAAGCCCGTCCTCTGCAACTTCCTGGGCCGCACGACGGACAGCCCGGGCTTCATGGAGCTCGTGAACCACAGCCTGCCCTCCTACCTGTACCCCGAGAACGCGGCGCGCGCCCTCGCCGCGATGTACCGCTACGCCCAGTACCTGAAGCGGGACGAGGGCCGGCTCCGCACGTTCGACGTGTCCCGCGCGAGGGCCGGAACCATCCTGGACAACGCCCTCGGCGAGGGGCGCACGCGGCTCACGGAGATCGAGTCCGTGGAGTTTCTCGAGGCGTACGGGATCACCACGGCGCGGGCGAGACTCTGCAAGGATGTGGACGACGCGGCGCGGTCCGCGCGGGAGCTCGAGTACCCCGTCGTACTGAAGGCGGTGGGGAAACAGCTTGTCCACAAGACGGAGGTGCGGGCCGTCGTGCTGGACATCCGGGATGAACGGGCGCTCCGCTTGGAGGGCATGCGCCTCCTCCACCGGATGGAAACCCAGGGGATCAAGCCGGACGCCCTCCTCGTGCAGGAGTACATCTCCCGCGGGAAGGAGGTCATCCTGGGCATGACCCGGGACAAGGTCTACGGTCCCTTCCTGGTCTTCGGACTCGGCGGCGTGTATGTGGAGTACATGAAGGACGTCTCCTTCGGTCTGCCTCCGCTCACGGACCAGGACGCCTACCGGATGATCCGCGCCATCCGCACGTACCCGCTCCTCGCGGGCGTGCGGGGCGAGGCGCCGCGGGACGTCGACGCGCTCGCGGAGGCCGTCCTGAGGTTCGCCCAGCTGGTCCTCGACTTCGACCAGATCCAGGAGATCGACCTGAACCCGATCGAGTCCCTGGAGCAGGGCAAGGGCTACCGCGCGGTCGACGCGCGCATCATCCTCGTGCCACCCGAGCCGGGGACGTAGGACGTCGACGCTTCGTGAGCGGGCCGTTGATCTCCAGCCACAACCCGTCCGGGTCCCGAATGTACACCCACGCCGCGTGGGGGTTCCCATGCGGCCCGTCCACCACCCGGATCCCTGCGCGGCGGAACTCGCGGACCGCTTTCTTCAGATCGCCGGTCCGGAAGGCGAGATGGTCGAGCCCTTCGCCCACGCGGAAGGGCGTCGCGTACCGGCTGCCCGGCTCGTACCAGTTCAGCTCGAGGCGCTGGCGCGTGCGCGGGCCCTGAAGGAGGGCCACCTCGCCGTGCGTCTTCCGGAGCCGCATGCGGAAGACCAGGCGCATCCCAAGGACCTTCGTGTAGAAGTCGATCGATCGGTCGAGGTCCCGCACGCGGATCCCCGTGTACGTGAAGCTGGACGCGCTCATCCCGCCGGGAGCGGAGGGCGGGGTGTTTGGGCTTCGTGCCGTCATCCGAGGGCGATGAGCACGACGCCCACGAAGATGGCGAGGACGCCGAGGAGCTGAATCCGGGTCATCCGCTCCCGGAGGATCGCCGCGGCGAGGACCACGGTCACCGCACTGAAGAGCCCGCTCAGCGTGCCGACGATCGCGACGCTGCCTCCGAGGATCCCGACGTTGAACGCGATGAACGCGAGGCTGTCGAGGATGCCCATGGCGGCCAGGGAGGGCCACAGGGGACGGGGCAAGCCGCGCACGTGGAGCAGGCCCACGGCCGAGAGGGCGAGGAGGACGACCACCCCCACGAGGCGCACGACCGTGGCCACGCTCACCGGGCCGACGTCCGCGACGACGTACTTCAGGGCGAAGTAGAAGACGCCGTAGCCGGCGAAAGCGCCGAGGGCGGAGACGAGGCCTCGTCGCGCGTCCTTGGGCGGAGCGTTCGCGGGGTGCACCCCGCCCCGGCTCAGGAGGATGATCCCACCGAGGGCGAAAACGATTCCGATCGTGGCCGGGACTCCCGGACGGTCGTTCAGGAACAGGATCGCCAGGGCGGCGGTCACCGCGGGATAGCTCGAGGCGATGGGAGACACGACGGACAGGACCCCGTACTCGAACGAGCGGTAGAGGAAGAGCGTGGCGAACGTGTTGAGGACGCCGAGTCCCAGAACGAGCCACCAGGCATCCGACCACCGCCACAGCCCATGCTCGAGGAGCAGGGCCAGGGGGGCCAGGATGGCGAACCCGACAAGCTCCATGTAGAACAGGACGCGGACGTGGCCGATGCGGTGGGACGCCTGCCGCGCGACGAAGTCGCTGGTCCCGTACCCGAACGCGGTGGTGAGGCCGAAGAAGAGATCGGAGGCGGTGCCCACGGGACCCCGTTCCGGGATGGCAGGTGCGCTCTTAGGGTTGCGGGTTCGGCGACGCCTGGGCTGCGAGCTCGATCCAGATTCCGTCCGGATCCTCGACAAAGGCGAGCCGGCTGCCTCCCTCCGTGAACGGGGGGAGGGCGGGCTTCACACCCTGGGCCACGAGCTCCCGGAAGGCCGCATCCGCATCGTCGCAGTCGAACGCCAGGTGGTCCAGTTCGTTCCCGAGTCGGTACCGGTCCGGGAAGTGCTCCGAACCTTCGGGATACCAGTTGAGCTCGAGGACCTGGGGCGATCCGGGGCTCACGAGCTCCGCCCATTCGCCGCCCGTCTCAGGAACCTTTTCCCGGCTGCGGAGCCTCATCCCGAGGAGGGAGCAGTAGAAGTCGACCGAACGGTCGAGGTCGCGGACCTGCACGCCGACGTAGGAGAAGGAGTACCGCATGGAATCCGCGCGGAGACCGGGGCGCGGCCCGATATACCCTTCGCCGGCGGAGGGCGGGAAACACGCAAGCCTTGTGGTCTCGGTCGCCTTACCCTGCAGTCGTCGGGGGAACGAATCCGTGATCCAGCTGGACGTGGATCTCCCGGACCGGCCCGGGGAGTTCGCCAAGATCCTCCGGATCCTGGCCGTGGAGAAGATCAACATCGACGCGATGAGCGCGAACTCGGGGAACGGGCATTCCTACGTGAGCCTGATCACGGACCGCCCGATCAAGGCCCGCCAGTCGCTCCGGAAGGCGGGGTTCGCCTGTTCCCAGCGCACGGTGCTCGTCGTGCGCGTCACGGCCTGGCCGGGCACCGCCGGCAGCAGGTCGAGCCCGTCCGGCTTGTTCAGGTACCCGGCGGCCGACCCCGGCTGGTTCTGGGGCGCGGCGGTGGATGACCTGGGCATCCCCTGGCAACGGCGCCCCAGGAAGGTCCTCGACACCTCCGAGGGGATCGAATTCGCACGCTGGTGGCGCGGCGGCGCCTTCGACCACTCGCGCGCCTCGCTCGAGCCCTGGGCTGCTGCCACGCCCGACGAGGAGGCGCTCGCCTGGGAGGGTGAGGACGGGTCGATCCGTCGGTTCACCCACGCGGAGCTCGACCGCGAGGTCCGGCGGGCAGCGGCCATGCTCGCCGCCGACGGCATCGGCGAGGGCAGCCGGGTCGCGATCTTCCTGCCGATGCTGCCCGAGACGGTGATCGCGGTGCTCGCGCTCGGTCGCCTGCGCGCCGTGTTCACACCGATCTTCTCGGGCTACGCGGGGCCTGCGGTCGCGATCCGCCTCCGGGCGTTCGAGGCCAGCCACGTCATCACCGCCGATGGCTTCCTGCGCCGCGGCAAGGTCGTCGGGCTCAAGGCGATCACCGACGAGGCGGTGGCGGAGAGCCCGACCGTCCGGCGGGTGTTCGTCGTCCGCCGGCTCGGCAGCCGCGCTGCGCCCGACGCGGGCGGGCCGGTTCCCTTCGATCCGGCCATCGATGCCTGGTGGGAGGCGGGGCTGCCGGAGCGCCCGCACGACGTCGGCCGCGTGCCGGTCACCCGATGGCTCTCCCGCGCACACGAAGACGCGCGGCGCCGCGGTCACACCAGGACGCCCCGGCGTGTGCTCGCCACGAAGTCGAGCAGTCGGACCACCTCGGGCACGTCGCCGTGCTCGAGCCGCAGCCGCTCGGCCGCTTCGCTGGTGGTGAGATGGGAGTTGAACAGCAGGCGAAACGCGTGCTTGAGGACCGCCTGGACGTCGTGCGGCAGGCCCGCGCGGTCGAGCCCCACACGGTTGATGCCGTAGAGCTTGATCGGGTTGCCCGCCGCGCACGCGTACGGCGGGACGTCCTGTGGGACGCGCGAGCCGCCGCCCACAAGCGCGGGCCGCCCGATGCGCCCGAACTGGTGCCCCGGGGTGAGCCCCCCGATGTTGGCGTACGCCGCCCCGTGCACGGGTCCGGCGAGCTGCACGCCGTTGGCGATCACGACGCCATCCTCGATCACGCAGTCGTGCGCCACGTGCACGTAGGCCATGAGGTAGCAGCACGAGCCGACGACGGTGCGGCCGGTGGCCGCGGTGCCGCGGTGCAGCGTGGCGTACTCACGGATGCGGGTGTCTACAAGAACGATCACCTGCTGATCGCCACGGGCGGGCGTTTCATCCGCAAGCTGCCGGGTATCGAACATGCGCTGGTACCTTGCGAGGGCATCAGCGTTGCCGAGGAGATCGACCGGCACCGGCCCGACCTGGTGCTCCTGGCCGGCTTCATGCGCGTACTGACGGACGCATTCGTGCGCCGCTACCCGGGCCGCATGATCAACGTCCACCCGGCGCTGCTGCCCGCCTTCCCCGGCCTGGACACGCATCGGCGCGCACTGGCGGCGGGGGTCAAGCTGCACGGCTGCACGGTCCATTTCGTGACCCCCGAGGTGGACGTCGGCCCGATCATCGTCCAGGCGGCCGTGCCGGTGCTTCCGGACGATACCGAGGCCAGCCTGGCCGCCCGGGTACTGGAACAGGAACACCGTATCTACGCCCAGGCGGTCCGCTGGTGGGCCGAGGGACGACTGTCGCTGCACGAAAACGGAACGGTGCGCGTGTCCGGAACCGGGAACCCGACCACCGCCCTGATTTCGCCTCCGCCCGACGCGAGGTGACCGGCCGTGGGCCGTGCGGGCAACCGGACGCTGGCCTGGGCCGTCGCTCTGTCGTTGTTGCTGCATCTGCTGCTGGTGGTGCCCGCGGCCCATTTCCTGGCCCGCTCTCCGGTCTCGGTCGATTTTCCGATACAGGTCCGGCTGGTTCCGGCGCCGGTCAGGCGCCCGCCCCCGCCACCCAGGCACCCGCGCCCGGTCCGGAAGGCCATCGCACACCGGACCGCGGCCAAACGCCACGCCCCTCCTACGCCGCCGCCCGTGCCCACGGCCGAAGCCGGCGGCCCGCCCGCGGTCCGGAAACCCCCGGCCGCGGCCAAGACCGAACCCGCCCCGGCGCCCGTATATCGCTACCCGCCGTTGCCGGTCCCGGAACCGCTGGCGGCGGAGGCGCCGCCGCGGAACCCCGCGATCCGCGAACTGCCGAAGAATCTGGTCATCACCTATGCGGTCCAGCTGGGCGGCGGCGACAACGGCTTCGTCGCCGGCCGGGCCACCTATGTCTGGCATTACCGGGACGGCCGGTATTCGATGGTCAGCACCGTGGAAGCGACCGGCGTGGTATCCCTGTTCGTCGGCGGCCGCATCGTCGAGGTCAGCATGGGACGCGTGACCGGCGGCGGCCTGCAACCTGACCAATACTGGCTGGAACGCGGCCGCCGAAAGCAGGACAGCGCCCGGTTCGACTGGGCTCTCGACCAAGTGGTGCTGAGCAGCGGGGACAGCCGGCCGCTGAAGGCGCAAGCCCAGGATTTGTTGAGCTTTCCGTTCCAGCTCGCGCTGACCGCGCATCCGGGCGAACCCGATTTCGTACTGTGGGTGACCGATGGGCGCAAGTTCCGCGGCTACCACTTCCACATAGTCGGAAAAGAACCCGTCGACCTGCCCGGAGGGCCGGTAACCGCCTTGCACCTGCAAGGCACCCGCGCCGGGGAAGGGAGATTGGACGTGTGGCTCGATCTGGCGCGCTCGGGCGTGCCGGTGCGGATTCAGGCCACGGACCAAAAAGGAAGCATCCGGGTGCTGCGCCTGGAATCAATTTCGACACCAGAAACCGCCCCCGACAGATCAGGCGACTAGCTGGAGATTCTTCCGCTCGTTTTCCTGCGTGGTGATCAAGGCCAATTCTCCCTTGGAGGGAACCTGGTAGATCAGCACGCCATTGGCGCCGTTGACCTTCATGACCC
>OFHG01000574.1_pt1 | contig 14568 bp, 17 predicted proteins | sample 1521931 | NCBI WGS metagenome assembly OFHG01 (sample SAMEA2468438, study PRJEB22500) | soil metagenome | biome: Glassland; feature: Farmland; material: Clay | place: Australia | collected 2013-01-31 | depth 0.55 m
GGCCTGGGCCGGGCCGAGGTCGAACGGATCGTCGATGAGGTCCTCGATGCGTCTGCGGACCTCATCCGCTCCCGCGGCGCCGCGGCGGAGAAGGGGATCATGGGCCGCGCCATGGAGAGACTCAGGGGCCGCGCGGACGGGAAGGTCGTGAGCGACGTCGTCCACGACCGGCTCAAGAGGAGAATCGGGGAAGGAAAGGAAAGGGGAAAGAACTGAGAGCCTCCACAACATGAAAGGGCACATCGTGGTTAGTGCTTGCCCTTCTTCGTCTTCTTCACGGCCTTCTTCGTCATGGCAGGGTCTAACTCCTCCTGGGGGGAGACCCCGTTTCACGAGCGCAGCTGGGCGGTCTGCGGCTTAAACATGTGGCCGGACATCTGCGGGGACCGCGTCCCGCGCGAATCGTTAAGCCCGCCCGCACCTTTCTCCGCGGGGCGGAGGTCGGCACGATGAAGATCTTTCTCTCCGTAGACATGGAAGGTATCTGTGGTGTCGTCGGCGACAAGGAGACGGATCCCGAGAACGGCGGCGACGCCTATCAGGAAAACTGCCACCGCATGACCGCGGAGGCGAACGCCGCGATTGAGGGCGCCCTGAAAGCGGGAGCGACGGAGATCGTGGTCGCGGACTCCCACTGGAACTTCGATAACCTGATCCCGGAGGAGCTGCACGAGGCCGCGAAGCTCATGCGGGGCTATCCGCGCGCCTTCTCCATGGTCCACGACCTGGACGGCTCCTTCGACGCCCTCCTGTGCGTGGGCTGCCACGCCATGGCGGGCACGCCGCGGGCCATCATCGACCACACCTTCTCCGGGGCGATCCGCGGCGTCGAGGTCAACGGCCGCGTGATCGGGGAGACCGGGTTGAACGCATACGTCGCGGGAGAGTTCGGCGTGCCGGTCGTCCTGGTCACGGGCGACACCGCGGTGGCCGCGGAGGCGAAGGCGCTCCTTCCGCGCGTCCACGCGGTCGCGGTCAAGGAGGCGATCAACACGCACGCGGCCACGCACCTGCACCCGCAACGGGCGCACGACCTCATCCGCGTCGAGGCGGAGAAGGCGGTCCGCGAGGCCGCGGAGATCGAGCCCCTGGTCGCCTCGAGGCCCGTCGCCATGGCGATCGAGTTCAAGGGCACGGAGGGCGCGGACTGGGCCGAGCTCGTGCCGGGCACCACGCGCGTGGGAGGGAACCGGGTCGAGTTCTCCGCCCCGGACTTCCGCGCGGCGTTCCGGATCTTCTACGCCTGCATGCACCTGTCGTCCGGGGAGTGACCGGGCCTAGAGGGCGGGTCCCGCATCGGGGCCGAGCAACGCCTCGCGGGCCAAGCCGGGGGGGGGGGCGGAGGGGGGGAGGAAGGCGGCGTGGACCTCGGGCGGTCGCGCGTCCGGGGGGCGGGCCATCCAGTCCGCGCGGAACTTCTGGATCATGGGCTGCCCCAGCGGGTAGTGGAGGTGGCCCGGGCGGAACGCCCCGCGCTTCGCCTCGCGCTCGGCGGGCAGGCGGTCCATGAACGCGTTCTCCATGAAGAACCGCGTGGCGTCCTCCCACGACCCGCCGTACACGTGCATCCGGATCGAGGAGATGTAGCGGCAGTCGCGCAGCAGCGCGTCCATGAGCTGCGCCATCCGGTACTTCGGGTCCCCCTGCTGGAAGCCCACCCCGATCATCATCTCCTCGCAGTAGTGGGCCCAGCCCTCGCCGAAGGCGGTGGACCAGAAGGACTTCAGCACGGGGGAGCGGACGCGGTAGCGGGAGTGGAGGTGGTGCACGAAATGCCCCGGATACATCTCGTGGACGGAGATGTTCCGCAGGCTCGTGTAGTTCAGGTACCGCAGCCACTCCTCCTGCTTCTCCGGCGGCCATTCCGGCTCCACGGGCGTGACGTAGTAGAAGGTCTCCTTCGCGACCTTCTCGAAGGACCCGGGCGCGTTCGTCGCCGCGGACGCCCACCGGTAGAACTTCGGCGTCTCCATGACCGTGGGCCGGTCCTCGGACGGCACGCCGACCACGTCGTGGTCGATCAGGAAGGTGCGGATGTCCTCGAGCATCTGCTGCGTGTCCGGGATCAGGCTCTCCGCGGTGGGATGGTGGTCCGCGATGACGGCCACCGCCTCCTTCGGCGCCTTCCCCGGGGCCACGGCCGCCGCGGACTCGAGGAACGCGCGCTGGTTCGCCTCCAGGTCCGCCAGGCCGACCTCGAGCAGGCGCCCGACCGGCAGCTTGGTCAGGTGCTCCGCCCAGAGCATGCGCTCGTACTTGGCCTTCCCGAGGGCGAAGTCCTTCTTGACGCGGGGCTTGTACTTCGATCGGAGTTCGGTCTGGAGGGACGCGAGCTCGGCGACCGCGGCCGCGCTCGTCCGCTCGACGAGGCGCCGCGTCCCGGGGGAGAGCTGCGGGACGAGCGCTTGCAGCTGCTTCCCGTGGGACTCGATCATCCCCGAGACGTTCATCTCCGCCATTTCGTACTGGGTCTCCGCGAGGCTGCGGTCCGCGAGGCCGCGGAACCGCGCGAGGTGGGCGGGGACCTGGGCCTGGAGCTTCGCGATCGCGCGGACGCGGCGGTCCAGGGGCGCGTAGTTGCGCAGGAGATAGTTGACGATGTTGAGCTTGCCCAGGGTGTACTGCGGCGCCCGCTTCGGGCTCTGCTGGTCGACGAGCGCGAACTGCTCCTTGAGCAACATACTCCGGAGGACGCCGGCCTCGAGCTTCGCGCGGGCCGAGAGCCCGTCGCCCCTCGCTGCGGCGTCGAGGGCCTTCAGGTCGCGGCGGATCCGGCCGGCCCGCCGCTCGATCGTCGCCTTCGTGTAGACCGGGAGGCGGCCGTCGTAGCGGTGCAGGCCGACGGACACGCCCCGGGTGGGATCGAACTCCCACGCGGCCCGGAGGATCGACTTCGACAAGGCGGAGACCGAGGACTTGGGCGCGCGCCGCGGCATGGAGGCACCTGCGACGGCCCGCAACGCCGTCCCGCGCATAAACGTCCCGTTGTCAAGGGGGACGGCGGCGCGCGCAGGGGAACATATATAACGTGCCATCCGATTCGCCGCCGGTGAGAAGGGACTTGGCCATGGCCGCGAAGAAGGCCGCGGGCAAGGGGGATGACTGGTTCTCCTCCCTCGACGCGGAACTCGAGAAGAAGACGAAGGAAATCATCGAAGACGTCGGGGAGCAGAACGAGGTCCGCCTCGAGCTCAACCGGACCCTCATCGAGGATTTCTGGAAGGTCTGGAAGCGGTTCAACAAGATCACCGGCCACTCCCCCATGGAGCCGACGTACAGCAACTGGGGCGTCTTCTCCGACGCGTTCCCGGAGGGCGATTGGAAGTGGCGGCCCGGCTTCAACCCCGCCGCGGTGCAGTCGGTCCAGCTCCTGGACCGGTCCATGGACGAGGGCCGGGTCGGCGACGCGGTCAAGGTGAACTACGTCGAGGGCGACGGGAAGGTCCACCTCAAGATGACCTTCGAGTACTCGGAGGGCGAGCACTACTACAAGTACAGCGGCTGGAAGCGGATCTGGACGATCCACACCCTCTACGACGCCGCGACGGACCGGGTGGACCTCGACGACCTCCACAAGATCCTGTCGGACCTCGTGAAGGTCTGGTACGAGAGCCACCTGCGGCGGAACCGCGACCTCCTGATCAAGTACCTCAAGCAGACCTACGAGAAGGTCGAGACGTTCAACCAGTGAGGCGCGGGAGCGAGGACAAGTATCGTGGCTGATTCCTAGCGCACAGGCTATATCCCCGGCGCCGCGGAATCGCATCCCCGTGGACGACCTGCTGCCCACCGCCCTGCTCTTCTTCTTCCTCGCGACCTTCGCCTTCGCCTCCGTCGACTGGCACCTCCGCCGCAAGCGGCTCGGGGCCCTGGTGGGGCCCAGCTGGGACTGCCCGCACTGCGGCGTGGCGAACGAAGCCGAGGGGTCCATCTGCTGGTCCTGCGGCGCGGCCGTCTCCACGAACCGGTACTTCCCCGGCATGGGCCCCATGTCCGCGGACACGTGGCGCTGCGGCCATTGCGGCGCCTGGAACGGGACGAGCCGGCACTCCTGCTGGTCCTGCTCGAGCACCCCGGCGAAGCAGTCCAAGCGCCAGGCCTGAGGCCGCGGCGCGGCTCAGTGGACGCCCCGGTACATGCCGCCGTCGACCTGGATCACGTTCCCCGTGAGGTACGAGGCGCGCGGCGACGCGAGGAAGGTCACCAGGTCGGCGACCTCCTCGGGCCGGCCGAACCGGCCCAGGGGGATGGAGCGGGTCTCCTCCGCCTGGACGTCCTCGAGCCTCCGTCCCTCGCGGTCCGCGCGGGCCTTGTGGATCTCGACGAGGCGGTCCGTGGCGATGTATCCCGGGGCCACGGCGTTCATGCGGATGCGGTCCGGGGCGAACTCGCGGGAGAGGGTCTTGACCAGCCCGACGACCGCGGCGCGCATCGTGTTCGAGAGCAGGAGGTTGTCGATGGGCTGCTTCACGCTCAGCGACGTCAGCGCGACGACGGACCCGCCGCCGCGGGAGCGCATCGCGGGGACCGCGGCCCGCACGAGCCGGACCGCGCTCAGGAGCGTGAGCTCGTAGGCCTCTCCCCACTGCGCCTCCGTGAGCGCCTCGAACCTCCCCACGGGCGGCCCCCCGGCGTTCACGACGAGGACGTCGACGCCGCCGTACGCGGCGCGCGCCTTGTCCACGAAGGCCGTGGCGTCCGCCAGGCGGGAGACGTCCGCGGGGACGGGCAAAACGTCCGCTCCGGTCTCCTGGTGGATCGCCCGTGCGGCCTCCCGCAGCGGGTCGGCGGTTCGCGCGCAGATCGCGACCGCGCAGCCCTCCTGCGCGAGGCGGAGGGCGCAGGCGCGCCCGATGCCCTGGCTCGCGGCGGCGACGAGGGCCACCTTCCCCTTCAGCCCGAAGTCCATGGGCCTCGGAGAGCCGCGGCGTTGTATGAAGCTTCGGTTCGCGTCATGGCCCGCCGGGTGCCTCCACCTTGAGGAACGTGCGGATCTCGCCCACGGGGAAGTAGCCCAGGGTCCGGTACATGGCCTGGGGGGAGTCGAACAGGTCGGTGAACAGGAGGGTGTACTGGCACTGCGCGGCCAGGGCGCGCTTCGAGGCGAGGAAGAGCATCGTCCGCGCCACGCCCCGGTTCCGGAACTCCGGCATCGTGGCCACGTCCTGGATGAAGCCGAAGCCGCGGCGCGTCTGGAGGGAGACCGTGCCTGCCGGAGCCCCCTGGAAGTACCCGACGAAGTCCCTCTGGCCGAGGGCCGCGCCGCGCTCCCGCGCGACCGCGTACAGCTGCCGTGCCTCCTCCGGGCCGTACCCGACGCCCTCGAAGAGCCGCATCCGCAGGCGGCGGTAGTCGTCCTCCGGGGCGCCGGAGCCCACCTCGCGCAGGTCGAGGTCCGGGTTCGCGATGCATGCGGGCAGGCCCAGCTGGGCCATCGCCAGGTCCGCGAGGGGGCGGAAGCCCAGGGTGGCGAAGGCCTCTTGCTGATCGAAGGCCGCCCGGGCGTCCTCGAAGATCACGTTGCGGTGCCGCACCTCGGTCCCGTCGACCGCTTCGTCGAGGTCCGCGAGGACCTCGCCGGCCCCGCCGCCCGGCAGGTGCCCGACCCACGCCAGGTTGGCCATGTGGATGAGCGGGTACCTCGGGGTGCGGATGATCGCCCCGTAGGACGTGCGGGTGACTTCGCTCCCGGTCTCCACCCACGCGCGCTGGAAGTCCAGGGCCTTCCGGAGCAGGTCGTTCGTGTCCACGGTCCGGTCCAAGGGGAGGGAGAGGATGAAGTTTTCCCGCCGCGGCCGGGGGCTACGTGTAGCCCAGATACAGGTCCAGGAGGTACCCGATGATGACCAACGCGATGATCACGAGAATCCACATCAGGAGCTCGCGGTCCATGCCCAGGATCCGGCGGGGCGCGGTCGCGGACATCAAGCCCGCCCACGCACGCCCTCCTTCTTAGGGTTTCGCGGACCGCGGCAGCGTCAGACGATGCCGTAGACCGGGTCCGGGCCCAGGATCGACCAGAACCGGCGGCGCAGGGAGCGGCGAGCCTCGTAGCACAGCTGGCACGCGTCGGCGTACCGCGACCGATGGGAGAGGCCGTACGCCCGGTTGAGGGCCACGGGGCCGCCCTTCAGGAGCGGCCCGACGATCGGATGCGTGTCCGGGTCGTACGCGCGGAGGATCCGCTCGAGCGGGGTCTCGAAGAGGTTGCCGAGGGAGATCCCCTGGCAGAGCTGGACCGTGCCCTCGGGGTTGATATGGACCCGCGACGGGTCGCGGAGGTTCTCGTACGGGCAGCGGCGCAGGGTCGACCACGGGACCGTCGGCGCGCGTCCCGCGAGACGCACGGCCGCGCGGCCGCGGTACATGACCGCGGAGACGCCGGGCGGCAGCTGGCCCACGCGCCTCGCGGCCCGGGTGTCCTCGGGCTGGGCGACGGAGAGGACGCTGAACGGGATGCCGAGGTCGTCGGCCGCGGCGCGGGCGTTCTGCGCGAGCTGCGTCTCGTCGCCGTGGTAGAGGTCGCTGCTGACGGACAGGTCGTCCACGAGCCCGCGGAAGGGGCGGAGCGCCTCGCGCGCCTCGTCGAACCCCGTGGCCCAGTAGGCGTTCGAGACGAGGCCCACGCGGAAGCCTTTCCGTGCCGCGAGCCGGACGCCCTTGAGGAGGCGGGCGTAGAACAGGAAGGGCTCTCCGCCCTCGAAGTAGATCCACTCGATGCCGCCCAGGGCCTTGGCCTGCCGCAGGATCTCCCGGACGTCCGCGAGGCCCATCGTGCCCCGCGCCTCCGGGCTGCTCCAGACGAAGCAGTGGTCGCACTCCATGGTGCACTGGTAGGTCAGGAGGATGTGGAGGCCCCGCAGCGGCATGCGGGGGGCATGGGCGCGCCGGTCCATGGAACCTCCGTATAGACGCGACGACAGGGCGCCCGGAGGGGCACTTTCACGCACCCCGCCGAGACCCTAAATACCGCCGCGCCCTACTCCCCGTCGAGGCGAGAAATCGACACGCCTCGGGAACGGGATTCTACGAAGGAAGAACTTGCGCCCCATGTTCAGGACATCACACGGGCGCTCAGCGGAAAAGTGAGCGAGTCGGAGATCGAGAAGGAGCTGTCCAGCTACCTCAACGTGTACCGCGTGTCGCTCGACACGGCGAAGCGGTCCATCGTGAAGAAGCACGGCGGCAACCCCGCAGGCCTCGCGGTCGGGATCAGCAAGACGATCCGCGAGCTCGTGCCGGGCGAGCAGTCCGTGAACCTCCTGGCGCGGATCGTGGCCGTGAACGAGAAGGACGTCACCGTGGAGAGCGGGACGAAGCGCATCCTGTACGGGATCCTCGGCGACCCCTCGGCCACGATCCCCTTCACGGCCTGGGAGCCGCTGGACGCGCCCCTGGCCAAGGGCGACGTGATCCGCGTCCAGAACGCGTACACGAAGGAGTACCGGGGCCAGGTCCAGGTGAACTTCGGCGTGCGCACGGTGGTCTCCAAGGAGAGGCCGGACGCCCTGCCGGAGTACCGGCCGTCGCCCGGCATGGGCGCGCCCTACGTCGGCAAGCCGACCGCGATGAAGGTCGTCGACCTGCGCGAGGGCGCCTCGAACGTCGCCGTGACGGCCCGCGTCCTCTCCGTCGAGGCGCGGGAGGTCGAGGTCGAGGGCACGAAGAAGTCCGTCTACAGCGGCGTCCTGGCCGACGAGACGGGCAAGACGCAGTTCAGCGCCTGGAAGGACTTCGGCCTCGCCGAGGACGACGTCCTGCGGATCGAGGGCGCCTACGTGAAGGCGTGGCGGGGCATCCCGCAGCTCAGCTTCGACGACCGCGCGACGGTCACGAAGCTCAAGGACGACGCGATCGCGCCGGCGGCCAAGGTGGGCGAGAGCCCGCGGATGTGGATCGAGGACCTCGCGGAGCGCGGGGGCGGCGTGGACGTGACCGTGCGCGGCATCCTGATCGACCTGCGCGAGGGCTCGGGCCTCGTCTACCGCTGCCCGGAGTGCAACCGCGTCCTGCGGAAGAACGCGTGCCGCATCCACGGCGAGGTCAAGGGCAACGCGGACCTGCGCGTGAAGGCCGTCCTCGACGACGGCAGCGGCGCGTTGACCGCGGTCTTCAACCGCGAGCTCACGGAGGCCCTCCTGGACAAGACCATGGAGGCGGCGATCGCCCAGGCCAAGGAGGCCATGTCCACGGACGTGGTGCGGGACGAGCTCTCGGACCTCCTCGTGGCCCAGCCCGTGGAGGCCCGCGGCAACGTCACCTCGGACGACTACGGTCTCATGATGATCGTGGCCACGGCGAAGCTCCTCCGCGTCGACGTGCAGACGGAGGCGCGCGAGATGCTCGAGGCCATGGAGGGGTCCGCATGATGCGCGAGGTCGCCTGGCGGCTCTTCGCCGGCGAGTACAACGACGCGAACCTCGAGGTCGAGGGCACGGGCGAACGCGCGCCCTCCTACGTCGTCACGCCCCTGGGCGCGAAGGTGAACCGCATCTTCGTCGTCGGCGTGATCACGGACGTGGAGAACGTCGGCACGGACATGCAGCCCATGTGGCGCGCCCGCGTCTCCGACCCCACGGGCACCTTCCACGTGTACGCGGGGCAGTACCAGCCCGAGGCCGCCGCGGCCCTCTCCAAGCTCAAGCCGCCCGTCTTCGGGGCCATCGTGGGCAAGAGCCGGGTGTACTCCCCGGACCCAGGCACGGTGTACACGTCCATCCGCCCCGAGGCGATCAAGGAGGTGGACGAGCGCGTGCGGGACTTCTGGATCCTGGAGGCCTGCCGCTCCCTGCGCAAGCGCCTGGACGCGATGGGCGAGGCGCAGAAGATGGACCCCCTGACGAAGGACGGCCTCGCCGCGGTCGGCGTGAAGGAGGCCCTCGCGGACGGCATCGTCCAGGCCGTGGCCCACTACGGGAAGGCGGACCTGTCGCGGTACACCGCGATGCTCGCCGAGTCCCTGCGGTACCTCCTGCCCGAGTTCCGGGAGGACCGCGGCTCGGACGCCGAGCCCGCGGCGCCGGAGCCGCAGAGGCCGCCGGAACCGAAGGAGCCCGAGGAGCCCACGGCGGACGAGGACAAGGTCCTCGAGGTGGTCGCGGCGCTGGACAAGGACGGGAAGGGCGCGCCGTGGGAGGGCATCCTGGACGCCGCCGGCAAGGCGGGCGTCGCGAAGGAGAAGCTCGAGGAGGCCATCAACAGCCTCCTGGACAAGGGGCTGATCTACGAGCCCATCCTGGGACGGATGAAGAAGATCTGAGTCGCCCCCGTCCGGCGGGAGTCCCCCGGCAACGGTTAAGCCGAGCACCGGCCCTAGAGCCCCGCCGCATCGGCGCATGGAGGGAGACCGTGTCGGCACGCGACGAGCACCGCGACGAGGGATGGCCCCACGACCCCATTCCGAAGTGGCGTGGCCGGTCTCTCGCCGCGGAGGATTTCGGAGTGCGGCTCCGGGCGGAGGGCCTACCGAACTGGCAGCTCGTCCTCCTCTTCAGTGCCGCAGGGTTGGTGGTCTACGGGGCTGCCTGGGTGGTGGTCGAACTCCTCCGGCCCACGAAGCCCGCCACGGGAGGAGAGGGACTCTTCAGCCTGCTCGCCATCGTGATGACGATAGCCATCGTGGTCGCGTCCGCCCTGCTGACGACGGCCGCGGCCCGGAGGGCACGGGACCGCGAGCTGAGGGGCCGCGGGTCATGGCGGCATTGAGACGGACCCGACCCGTTCGTCGTGGCTCACGTACACGCGCCGCGCCTTCAGGGAACGGAGCCGCTCCACGGAACAGGCGTACGCGGCATCGTCCGACTCCAGAGGTGCCCGTCCCTCGAACTCCGCAAGTTCGTAGACGGCCTGGCCTGCGAGGAGGACGCCGCCCTCGTCCGTGTCGACGAGGACGGATTGATGGCCCGGGGTGTGCCCGGGGGTCGCGAGGACATGGACGCCCGGCCAGGGCTCCGCGTCCCCGTCCAGGAGTTCGTACCTCGCGCCGGGGAAGTCGACCCACTCCGGGACCGTGTAGTCCTTCTGATGCGTCGCCTCGTACTCGGCCCGTTGCGCGTAGATGGGGACGCCCGGGAACCGCGGGTTCTGGCCGCAGTGGTCGAAGTGGAGATGGCACACGACGATGCCGACCACCTCGGACGGCCGGTGGCCCAGCGCCGCCAGGGCGGCGTCCAGGGAATGCACGCGAGGTTGCCATTCTTCGATCGCTCTCGATCCTTCGCCTACACCGGTGTCCATCAGGATGAGACCCTCCGCATGGCGAATCGCGTACCCGTAGATGGGGATGGACTTCCCCGCGCGCGCCGTGCCGGGAGGCCACGTGCACTCCGACAACAACATGCGGTCGACGTCGGCCAGGTGGAGCACGCGCACCCCTCCCAAGGTCACCTCACGACGAGGGCGTCCGCCCTTCCGCGAGGTCCTTGATCCGCTCGAGGGCGTGCTGCGTCCCCTCGGCGGCGTGCCTCGTGAACGGACCGGTGCCGAGCTTGAGCAGCCCGGTGAGCCGGACGTCGTAGATGGCGGTGAGCTCGGTCTGCCCCTCGCCCTTCGGCGTCACGGACACGGTCTTCGTGCCCTTCATCGGGCCCGCGATCAGCTCGTGGACGACGCGGCTCGGGGCCTCGAGGGTCACGCGCTCCTTCTCCTTGCGGTCGCGGAACGCCAGGGTGACCTCCCGCTCGACCACGTTGCCGTTCGAGGCGAGGGTGCGGACGGCCTTGGTGCCCTTCCAGATCTCCGGCTCCCGGTCGAGGGCGGAGACGAGGGACCACACCTTCCCGGGGTCCGCGGCGATCGTGACGGTCTTCTCGATGCGCGCCATGGCGGACCGACGCGGCGCTTCCCCTTAAACCCCGCGCTCAGGACGGCAGGGAGGCCTTGCAGGACCAGCACTTGTGCGCCGACACGCCGACGCGCGCGCCGCAGTTGTGGCAGCGGCGCTGCGTCGGCGCATGGGCCTTCATCCGGTCCAGCTGGAGGATGCCGATCTTGCCCGCGAGGAGGCCGCCCAGGCCGGCGGCGAGCGCCAGGGCGAGGGCGAGGATCTCCATCGGGGCGTCCGTCCAGAAGAGGAGCTCCGCGACGTAGACGCCGGCGAAGGCGCCCAGGTAGGCGCCGACGAATCCGAGGAAGCCCAGGAACGTCCTCCGCGCGGCGAGGAAGCCCGCCGCGAACAGGGCGAAGCCCAGGAAGAAGAGGCGGAACTCCATGTAGGCGAGGAAGGTGCTGGCGAACCCGGCCACCCCGGCGATGAGGGCCGTGGTCGCGATGGCTAGCGCGAATCCCGCGAGCGGGTTTCGAAGGGGGCCTTGGGCCATGTTGCCACCCGGCCCGGTCCAAGCCCGGGGGGCCTTCAAGTAGCTGACGTCCCCGCTATCAACGAGTGATAATGAGGTCCCCTCACGCCATCATGGAGAGGATCGATTCCACGGCCGCCAGGGAGGACTGGATGGCGGCCCGGTCCGGGGCGTCGGGCCGGTGCTCGAGATAATAACGCAGATCCCGCCGCGCCTGCGCGAAATTGTTCAGCCGGTAGGCCACGAGGCCGCGGTCGCGGCGGTCCACCGCGCTCTCGGGGTTCAGGCACACCATCTTCTCCACGACCGGCCAGGCGGCCCCCGGCTCGTCCTGGGACATGTAGGTGCGCTTGAGGTTGTTCAGCATCCGCGTGAGGATCTGCCGCTTCCGCACGGGGGCGAGCTGGTCCTCGGAGAACGGCACGCTGGCGCCGTAGGACTCCTGGACGAGCCGCTCGCAGTCGTCCGCGGTGACGATCTCGCCGCCGTTGAACGGGTCGAGGAGGAGGGACGCGCCGTCCCGTTCCGCCGCCACGAGGAAGTGCCCGGGGAGGCCGATCCCCTCGACCCGAAGGCCGAGCCGTCGGGCGACCTCCAGGTAGACGACGCTCAGGGTGATGGGGATGCCGATCTTCCGGTCGAGGACCTCGTTCAGGTAGGAGTTCCGCGGGTCGTAGTACTCTTCCGCGTTGCCGCGGAAGCCGATCTCCCCGAAGAGGTGGCCGTTGAGGGCGGCGACGAGCTCCTCGAGCCGTGCGTACTCCCGCCATCCGGGGCGGAGCGGCTCCGCGAGCTCGTCCAGCCTCCGCAGGTACGCATCGATGTCGAGGCCGGGGTACGCGTCCTGCGCGATGAGGAGGGCCGCCTCGGCGAGGTTGAGGGTCGCGTCCCGTCGTCCGACGAGCCGCGCGAACCGCGGGAGATTTGACAAAGGAAGCGGCCGCTCCATCCGGTCTCCCGGCGAAGCTAGGCGGGTCGGCGTCATAAGGTTTCCCGCTCGGGACGTGTGGACGGGCGGGACCGGCGGCCCGGCCGCCGCGGGCCCCGACCCCAGGGAAGCACCATTCATCGCTTCCGATAAAAATGACACCGCCCGGAGGACTCGGGACCGTACCGCGGCCCGCGCCCGCCCCTCGACCCTTTACAAAAAGCCTTTTTCGTCGTCGGCTGCCCAAACTAAACAGAAGGGGGTTCAGGATGCCTGCGTTCAGCGCACGAATCCTTTATGAGGACCATCCACACGTCGGCGTGTGGTGCCAATCGCTGATTTGGCCTTCAGCGGGTAGCACCACATGCGTTGTCGTGGTATATTAGGAATTTTGATGCCGAGTGGGGCGATACCTCGCTTGGAGGGATTGAACCTGAATCGCTGGCGGAAGAGTCTGGGCATCGCGCTCGTGGTGGTGGGATTCTGCCTGCTCGCCATTGTCCTCGCATATGCGATCATCTCGTCCACGGCGGCTCCCTGCGAGGAATGGGGCTGTCCCACGCCGACATGGGCCATCGGCGTGTACCTCGAGTGGTTCGGCTTCCCGGGGATGGCACTGGTCATCATTGGAGTCGGCCTCCTGGCCACCTTGCGAAGGAGGTCCGGGCAACCTGTGGCGCAGTAACCGCGAGCGGCGCCCTGCGCCGTGTATCAACGATTGAGCCCTGGAACGCGCGAGTCCTGCGAGGTTTTGTCAGCGTCCGCGGGATTTACAAAAGCCTTTATGTCGACGACCCGCTTCGTCGGCCTCGAGTGGGATGGCTCTAACAGGAGACGAAGTCTGGGGCAGCGCGAACGCTCTCCCCTCCGAGGAGACGCGGGACGAACCGATCGTGATCCGCAAGGTGCCCACGGGCATCGCGGACCTGGACAGCATCGTGGACGGGGGGTTCCCCAGCGGCTCCACGATCCTCCTCAAGGGGGACATCGGCGCGGGCATGCAGGAGTACGCGTACACCGCCGCCTCGAAGATCGCGATCGTGAACGAGCGGCCGTCCTCGTGGCACTACTACCTCGGGGACCACTGCGACACCTCCGACCTGCCCTCCAAGATCGCCTACATCACCTTCTCGCGGTCCCGGGAGACGATCCTCCAGGAGCTCGCCACGTCCTTCAACTCGGAGTACTTCTACGCGTTCCGCGACCGGACGATCTTCAAGGACTTCTCCTCCGTCTACTACCGCCACTCCGTCGTCCCGCAGAGCTGGACGCACCAGGACCTCTTCGACCTGCCCTCCACGAACATCCTGGAGGAGCTCGTGAGCTTCCTCGAGGAGGAAGCCCAGGGGTCGGTGGTCATCCTCGACTCGATCACGGACCTCGCGGTGTCCGACGCGGTCGAGATGCGGGACCTCGTGACCACGGTCAAGGGCCTGCAACGGGCGGCGAAGAAGTGGGGCGGGCTCGTGTACCTGCTCCTGACGAACGGGATCCTGGAGCCGCGGTACGAGCAGATGCTCATGGACTCGACGGACGGCTGCCTCGTGTTCGAGTGGAAGACGTCCCAGCGGTCCTCGACCCGCCAGCGGTACATGTACCTGGAGAAGTTCACGGGCGTCCTGCCCCACCTTCCGCGGGACAAGATCGCGCGCTTCCCGACGATGGTCTCGGCGAACCAGGGCCTCGTGGTCGTCTACATGGAGCGCATCTCGTGAGGTGACCGGATGACGGAGACGGAGGCGACGGCCCAGAGGGAGACGGCGGACGCGGCGAGCCCGAACCTCGTCCTCACGGGGATCGACGGGCTGGACGAGATGCTCGGGGGCGGCGTGCCGCGCGGGCACATCATCACGGTCATGGGCTCCTTCGGCACGGGCAAGACCACCTTCGGGATGCAGTTCCTCATGCAGGGCCTCATCAACGGGGAGAAGGGGATCTTCATCTCCCTCGAGGAGGGGCCGGACTCGATCATCGCGAACGCCGCGGCCTTCGGCTGGGACCTGCGGCCCTACCTCAAGGAGAAGAAGCTCACCATCGTCAAGCTCGAGCCCGCGGACGCCAAGGCCACCGTCACGCGGATCAAGTCCGAGCTCCCCGAGTTCATCCGGAAGTCCAACGCGACCCGCGTCGTGATCGACTCCGTCAGCCTGCTCAACATGCTGTTCGCGGACGATGCCGAACGCAGGGCGCGGCTCTTCGGCCTGTGCCAGCAGCTCAAGACCACGGAGGCCACCTGCGTCTTCACCGCGGAGGTCAAGGACGACAACCCCCGCAGCAGCCGCGACGGCCTCGTCGAGTACGTCTCCGACGGCGTCATCGGCCTGCGCTTCAACGAGCGCGAGA
>OFHG01000575.1_pt1 | contig 14557 bp, 10 predicted proteins | sample 1521931 | NCBI WGS metagenome assembly OFHG01 (sample SAMEA2468438, study PRJEB22500) | soil metagenome | biome: Glassland; feature: Farmland; material: Clay | place: Australia | collected 2013-01-31 | depth 0.55 m
ATGAGGTCGAAGGGATACGATACGAAGTTCATTTATGCGGGGCACGGTTACTTCGACAACATGAACTATTTTTTCTCGCATAATGGCTTTGATATCGTGGACCGGAGCGATTTCGGGCGGGATGAGGTAACCTTCGCGAACATCTGGGGCGTCTGCGACGAGGACCTTTTCCGAAAGGTCATTCGCGAATCGGACAAGTCTCATGCCGCGGGGAAACCGTTCTTCAGTATGATCATGACCACGTCCAATCATAGGCCTTATACCTATCCGGCAGGAAAGATCGATATTGCCCAGGCCACGGGCAGGGGAGGCGGCGTGAAATACGCGGACTATGCCATCGGACAATTGATCGAACAAGCCGGAACGAGGCCCTGGTTCAACAATACCCTCTTTGTCATCGTGGCCGATCACTGCGCCGCCAGCGCGGGCAAGACCGATCTCCCGATAAAAAGATACGAGATACCGCTGTTCATCTATGGACCGGCCCATGTGAAGCCGCGGCGGATCGACGCTCTGATGAGCCAGATCGACATCGCGCCTACCGTCCTGGGCCTCCTGAATTTCAGCTACACGACAAAGTTCATGGGCCACGACGTCCTGAAGACAAATGCCTCGGACGAACGGGCCTTCATCTCCACTTATCAGAAACTCGGCTTTATCCAGGGCGACACTCTGATCGTCCTTGGCCCGCAAAAATATCTCAAGACTTATGCCATTGACCGGAAATCCGGCGCCGCGGCCGAAACTGCGCCCCGCAAAAAATCTCTGGAGGCGGCGCTCGCGTATTTTCAGGGAGCGAGCTACTTCTATACCAACCGGCTGGACAGAATCACCTTAAAGAGCGAGTAGTGCTGAAAAAGCATGTGCCGCGGATGAACCCTGCGGCAATGAATTTTTGTAACTGCACAGGTCAAAACCGATTAACCGCAAGTGAAGGTTCGTATAGGTGGGAGCGCCATTACAGCGGCATGCTCGCTCGCGGGTTCAGGTCGAGGCCGGAGGTCTCGCCGCGCTTGAAGTGGAGATAACCGGCGAGCGCGATCATGGCTGCGTTGTCGATGCAGTAGAACATGCCCGGGAGATAGAGCGCCATGCCCCGCCTGGTTGTTTCTTCCTTCACCCTGCTGCGAAGTAAGCTGTTCGCCGCCACGCCGCCTGCAACAACAATTTGGTCCACGTTGTTTTCAACCGCTGCCCGGACAGTCTTTTCCACGAGCGCGTCCACGACCGCCGTCTGAAAGCTCGCGGCCACGTCCCGCACGTTCAATTTCGGATCGATCCCCTTGTCCCTGCTTTTGAAGATCGCCAGGTGGTTTCTGACCGCGGTCTTGAGCCCGCTGAAGCTGAAGTCGTATCCCTCGCGCGGACCGCGGGGAAACTTTATTGCCTCGGGATTGCCCTCCTGCGCGAGCCGGTCGAGCACCGGGCCTCCGGGGTATTCAAGGTCAAGAAGCTTGGCCACTTTGTCGTATGCCTCGCCTGCCGCATCGTCCCTGGTCTGGCCCAGCATCCGGTAGTCGCCGAGTCCCTTCACGTGATAGAGCGCGGTGTGCCCGCCGGAGACCAGCAACGCGAGGTACGGGTAGCGGATGTCCGGATATTCGATATGAGCGGCCAGGATGTGGCCCTCGCCGTGGTGCACGCCGATAAAGGGGACACCCTGTGCGTAGGCGATGGCCTTGGCAGCGGACACGCCTACGAGCAACGCGCCTATCAAACCCGGTGTGTACGTGACGGCCACGAGGTTGATCTCACTCAGCGACACGGATGCGCCCGAAAGCGCCTCGCGGATGATAGGCACGAGGTTCTTGAGATGCTCCCGGGACGCCAGCTCGGGCACCACGCCGCCGTATTTTTTATGGATGTCGATCTGCGAGGAGACGACGCTGGAAAGGACGGAGGCATCGCGGAGCACGGCGGCCGCGGTTTCGTCGCATGAAGTTTCTATCCCGAGGGTAAGCATAATTATTTTACCGGAGAGAAAACAAAGATCTGGACGCAGATTTTCGCAGATGACCGCAGATAAAACCTTTACAGCGGTCGGTTTTTTTACATCCAAGCCTTGATCCGCCTCTTCGGCGCTTATCTGCGGCCGCCATACTGCGGTTCATTTTTTTGTCGGCATTCCGCTGCGTTCTGCGATAAAACTGCTTCAGTTGTTCTACTGCATCAGCCTCGATACCGGCACAATCTCTATTCCCTGCCGGTCGGTTTCAACGAGCCATTTCCGGAGCGCGCTGATCGTGGCGGGATGCGGATGTCCGATGCCGATGGCGCGGCCGTGCTCCTTCGCGATGCGCACGAGCTCTGCCAGCTGCCTGCCGATGTAGTCGGCGTTGTCGCCCTCATTGTCGAGGAACACGTCGCGTTTTGCCGCTTTGAGGCCGAACTCTTTCGCCGTAGCATAGGCCACGCTCTTTGGGCTCGTGAGGCTGTCGAGGAAGAGGAGGTTGCGGGCCTTGAGCTCGGCCATTAAAAATTTCATCGCTTCCCTGTTCTCGGTGAGCGCCGAGCCTTCGTGGTTGTTGACGCCGACCGCACCGGGGACGGATGCGACATCGTCGTTGATCGTGGCCAAAAAATCCATGGGCGTCATGTCCGAGCGCAGGGTGCCGGGCGATGCCTTCATGTTCCTGTCTTTCGGCTCCATGGGAAGGTGGATCAGGACCTCCCGCTTGTTCTGCCTGGCCAGCTCCGCCACTTTTTTGGACTGCGTCAGTCCGGGCATGATTGCACAGGTGACCTTGCCCGGAAGGGAAAGAATTTCCCTCGCGGGCTTGATATCCTGCCCCAGATCATCGAAAACGATAGCGACGAGGACGGTTCTTTCAGAGGACTTGAGAACGGGAGCTTCCTCGCGTTTTTTTGCTTCCCGCGCTGCTTTTTTCTTCGGCCTCACGGGTTTTCCCGGCGTCGCTTGCTTCTGAGAGGACGGCTCGAGCTTCTTTACCCGCTGGGCGGGCCTCTTTTCTTCGACGATCCGGTATTTGCGCAGAGGGCCCCAGAGGGTGAGGGCGATCGCGAGAAGAGCGATGATGATTCCCGCGATGACCAGGCGGTCGTAGCGGCTGCCCTTGTGTCCTGATCTTCCTTTTGCCGGTAGTTGTTTCTTTGCCATGGCAAGCCTTTTATACAATATTATGATGAAAAAAACCAGGGAAAAAGAGCGGAGAAGACGAGAAGAGCCGCAGATTTCGCAGATTGCGCGGATTGACGCTGGTTTTGGCCGCTTTTTGGCTTGACTTAGAGTGGAGCGGCTTTTATACTGTCTGACACGCACCGATAACCATGGATGATGTAGAGGAGGTTTTACCAGTATGAGCTTCAAGTATATTCGAGAAATACCGCAGCCCGTCGAGATCCTTGGGTCGATGCCGCTTCCCGCCTCTCTTGCGGAGGTGAAGAACGACCGCGACGGGGATATTCGTGCAGTGTTTACCCGCGGGGCGGATAAATTGATCCTGATTATCGGGCCCTGCTCGGCCCACGACGAGGACGCCGTGTGCGACTATATCGCGCGGCTGGCCAGGGTGCAGGCCGAGGTGAAGGACAGGATCATCATCATCCCCCGCATATACACGAACAAGCCCCGGACGACCGGGATCGGGTACAAGGGCATGGCTCATCAGCCGAATCCGCAGGAAGAGCCGAACATCGTCGAGGGCATCAAGGCCATCCGCAAGATGCACCTTCGGGCGCTCAAAGAATCGCACCTTCCCGCGGCCGACGAGATGCTCTATCCCGGCAATTATCCTTATCTCGAAGACGTGCTCTCTTATGTGGCCGTGGGCGCCCGCTCGGTGGAGAACCAGGCCCACCGGCTGACCTGCAGCGGTCTCGATATTCCCGCAGGCATGAAAAACCCGACGTCGGGAGACATGGAGGTGACGCTCAATTCCATTCAAGCGGCCCAGGCGCCCCACGTGTTCAGCTACAACCGGTGGGAAGTCAAGACCTCGGGCAATCCTCTGGCGCACGCCGTGCTCCGCGGCGCCGTTGACCCGCACGGGGTAACCGTGCCAAACTATCATTATGAAGACCTTATCTGGTTTGCCGAGGCGTACCAGAAACGCGGTCTTGCCAATCCCACGGTCATCGTGGATACGAACCACGCAAACTCGAACAAGAAGTTCGCCGAACAACCCCGGATCGCCATGGAAGTGATGCAGAGCCGCCGGCACTCGTCGCTCCTCAAGGACACGATCAGGGGCTTCATGATTGAAAGTTTCATCGAGGAAGGCAACCAGAAGGTGACGGAGAACGTTTATGGGAAGTCCATAACCGATCCCTGCCTGGGGTGGAGAGACTCGGAGAAGCTCATCCGCGACCTGGCGGCGATGGTGTAAGTTGCTGTACGTTTTTTAATCGCCGTGATTGTTGTTGCTCCTTCTTATTACTCGCGGATATTCGAAATGGGGGCGCAGATAGATGACGTCATTCCGGAGAAGACGGTTAGGCGAGATCCTTTCGGCCAAGGGGATCGTGACTCAGGAACAGGTCGCAGAAGTCCTGTCGAAAAACGGCGGAAGCCGGATGCGGATAGGGGAACTCCTCGCAGCTGAGGGTCTGGTCACCGAGGAGGTCCTTGCCCGGACGCTGGCGGAGCAGCGGGACCTTCGCTACGCCGACCTCAAGGAATTCCACATCAACGCAAAATTTTTTGAAACCATCCCTGTAAACCTGATGCACCGGTACCAATTCGTTCCCCTGGAAGACACCGGGGACCTCCTGGTCGTTGCCATGGCCGACCCGAGCAATATCTCCGCCATCGACGAGCTCGAAGTGGTCCTGGACCGTCAGATCGAGATCTGCGTAAGCACTCCCATGGCCATCCAGGCGGTCCTGGAGCGGAGCGGTGGTTCGGATCGGGTGCTCCCTGCGGTCTCCGAGGACTTCATGTTCCAAATCGTCAAGGAGAAGGAAAACGGCCAGGGAGAGGAAGTGCTTTCCCTCGAAAGCATCGATAAGGACGAAAGCCCCGTCATCAAGCTCATGCACACCGCGGTCTCTGATGCCATCCGGCGTCGCGCCAGCGACATCCACATAGAGGCCACGGACCGGAACGTTTTGATCAAGTACCGCATCGATGGCGTGCTCCACCCCGCTGCTGAGCCGATCGACATCAAGTTCCACAGCGCCATTGTGTCGCGCATCAAGGTCATGAGCGACCTCGACATCGCCGAGCGGCGTGCACCCCAGAACGGGAGGTTCAAGCTCAGGGCCGGCGGGAAGACCATTGACTTCCGCGTATCGATCCTGCCCTCCGTTTTCGGCGAGGATGTGGTCCTCCGCATTCTGGACAAGGGATCCATCACCGCCGGCGTAAACACGCTCAGGCTCGACAGCCTCGGCTTCGACGAAAACGACCTCAAGCGGTTCCGCAAGAGCATCCAGGAACCCTTTGGCATGGTGCTGGTAACCGGTCCCGCGGGGAGCGGCAAGACCACAAGTCTCTACGCCGCCATGACGGAGATCAACACGGGCGAAGACAAGTTCATCACCATCGAAGACCCCGTCAAGTATCGGATCAGGGGCGTGGTGCAGATCCCCGTTGATGAAAAGATGGGGCTCACCTTCGCGCGCGGCCTCCGCTCCATCCTCCGGCACGACCCGGACAAGATCATGGTCGGTGAAATCCGCGACGCCGAGACGGGCCAGATTGCGGTCCAGTCCGCGCTTACCGGTCATCTCGTCTTCACCGCGGTGCAGGCGAACAACGCCTTTGATGCGCTCGGCCGCTTCCTCAATATGGGCATCGAACCGTACAGCCTCGTATCGTCGCTCAATTGCGTCCTCGCCCAGCGGCTCGTGCGGGTACTCTGCCCACGGTGCAAAAAGCCGGTCGCCCTGTCGAAAAAAGAACTTGAAGACTCCGCAATAAATTACGAAAAGTATAAAGACCACCGGTTCTACGAGGCCGGGGGGTGCAAGGACTGCAATTACACCGGTTTCCGGGGCAGGAAGGCCGTCACGGAATTCCTCGATCTCTCCGACGGCGTCCGGGAGATGATCCTCGAAAAGCGGCCGTCTTCGGAGCTCCGGAAGGCCGCTCTTGCCGGGGGCATGACCACCCTTCGCCAGTCCGCGCTCGCGAAGGTCTACGCCGGCGATACGACCTTGAAGGAGATCAACCGGGTGACGTTTATTGAATAAGGCCCTTTCGTATTTTAGTTCACAGAACCGCCGACACCCCGGAAGTTGCATTGACCGTCCTTATTGAAGCTCTCCGCAGCAAAATGAAGGTTCGTATAGGTATCTGTAGGGAATGCGCCCGCTCCGGAATTCAAAACAACATTAGAATAGACAAAATCATTCTAATGCTGTATTATATTTTTGGAGTACGTTTAAAAGGTATTGCACCAAGGAAAACGAAGCGTAAATCAAGGGTCACGGCAAATTTATCTCTTGAGCGCGCGCCTGACCCGAAGGTCGCCGGTCGATATCCGGCCCCCGCAACCAAACTTATCCATCCTCTCTCCGGGGAGGACCGTGGGCTATCAGGGGATGCTTTCTGATGGCCTTTTTGTTTGTGCAGCAACGCTCCAGCGACAGGGGCGCGCTGTTATTTCATGTCGCGAAGAAAGAGGGTTTCAGTGAATTTCAGTTTGTTCAAGCTCCATCCGCAGATCGCGGCCGGCGTCAAGGCGCTCGGCTACCATACCCCAACCCCCATCCAGCTTCAGGCGATCCCGCCGGTCATGCAGGGCCTCGACGTCATGGGCCTTGCCCAGACCGGGACCGGAAAGACCGCCGCGTTCGTGCTGCCCATTCTCGAACGTCTGCTCTCCGGGCCGCGCGGCAAGGTCCGCGCCCTGATCATTGCGCCCACGCGCGAACTGGCCGAGCAGATCCACGCGGCGATCGGCGAGCTGGGCCGCGGAACGCAGGTCCGGAGCGTTACCATCTACGGCGGCGTAAGCGTGAACCCCCAGGTCCAGAAGCTCCGCGCCGGCGTTGAGATTGTCGTGGCCTGCCCCGGCCGGCTGCTCGACCATATCAACCAGAAAACGATCGACCTCAAGCATCTTGAAGTCCTCGTTTTGGACGAGGCGGACCGGATGTTCGACATGGGGTTTTTGCCCGACGTCCGCCGGATTATCAAGCACGTGCCCGCGAAGCGCCAGACGCTCATGTTTTCGGCAACGATGGCCGACGATATCCGCAAGCTCGCGCACGAGGTCCTGCGCAGGCCGGTCACGGTGCAGGTCGATCTCTCCGCGCCGGCAAACACGGTCGCGCACGCGCTCTATCCGGTCGAGCAGCACCTCAAGACCGCGCTCCTTTTGGAACTGTTGAAGCACACTGACACGGAGTCCGTCCTGATCTTCACGCGCACCAAGCACCGCGCCAAGCGCGTGGGGCAGCAGCTCGAAAAGGCCGGCTACCGCGCCGCGTCGCTCCAGGGCAATCTTTCCCAGAACAGGCGCCAGGCCGCGCTCGACGGGTTCCGGAGCGGCGCCCACCAGATCCTTGTGGCGACCGACATCGCGGCGCGCGGCATCGACGTTTCGCTCATATCCCACGTTATCAACTACGATATCCCCGACACGACCGACGCCTACACGCACCGGATCGGCCGCACGGGCCGCGCCGCGAAGACCGGCGACGCCTTCACCTTCGTCACCCGCGAGGACGAGGACACGGTCCGGAGCATCGAGCGCGTCCTTGGAGAAAAGATCGAGCGCCGCACGGTGAAAGATTTCGATTATAAAAAAGCCGCGCCGTCCCGGGATATCGAGTTTGCGCGCCCGCCGCGCGAGCCGCAGCGCCGGCGTGAACAGAAAAGACCGGATCAGGCGGCGCATACGTCCGCTTCCGCCCGGCCGGAGGCGCGTCAGTCGCACATGCCCTCAACCGGCGCGCATCGCAGTCAGCCCGCAACCCGTCCTGCAGGCACGCGGACGTTCAAACCCCGCAGCCGCGGGCCGAACTTCGGCCGCTGACGCAGTTTCCCAACGCGCAAACATTCCGCACAATTAGATAAAAAGGCCGCCGGCCATATCCCGGCGGCCTTTTTTATACCTGCACGAACAATTACTTCTCGAAAAGCTTGGCGTACTTCCCGTACCCGTCCTTCACCAGGTCCTCCCGGGGAATGAACCTGAGTGCCGCCGAATTCATGCAATAGCGCAGGCCCGTGGGCGGCGGACCGTCATCGAACACGTGTCCCAGGTGCGAGTCGGCGTGTTTGCTCCTTACCTCAGTCCTGACCGCGAGGTACCATGTCCGGTCCTCCCTGGTCACGATATTGCCGGGCTCGAGCGGCTTGGTGAAACTGGGCCAGCCCGTACCGGATTCGAACTTGTCCTTAGAACTGAACAATGGCTCGCCGGAGACGATATCGACATAGATGCCCGGTTTGTGATTGTCCCAGTATTCGTTCCTGAAAGCCGGCTCCGTTCCATTTTCCTGCGTCACCTTGTATTGCATCGGAGTCAGCCTTTTTTTCAATTCTTCTTTGGATGGTTTCACAAAGGCGCCTATCGCGGCGTTTTCAGCTTTTCCACTCTGCATGGCCTTGTCCTTTCCCCAGCCCTTTTCCAGAAACTGGTCGCGGCCTGAATTAAAGCGGTAAAACTTGTAGCGAATAGGGTTTTTCTTCCAGTAGTCCTGGTGGTATTCCTCGGCCCGGTAAAAAGGACCGGCGGGTCGTATCTCGGTGACGATCGGCTTGTTAAAGCGCCCCGACTCCGCAAGCTTCCTTTTCGATTCTTCGGCAAGTTTCCTCTGTTCCTCGTTGTGATAGAAGATGGCTGACCGGTACGACGGTCCGCGGTCCACGAACTGCCCGCCCGCATCCGTGGGGTTGATTTGCCTCCAGAACACGTCCAGGAGCTTCTCGTAGCTGACTTTCGCGGGATCGTAGACGACTTCCACAGACTCCAGGTGTCCCGTGGTCTCGGACGTCACGTCCTCATAGGTGGGGTTCTTCGTATGCCCGCCGGTGTAGCCGGAGATGACCTCTTTCACGCCGTCCAGCTTCTCGAAAGGCGGCGTCATGCACCAGAAACACCCCCCCGCAAAGGTTGCTTTTTCGAGGCGCGGAGCACTGCCCGCATCGGCTTGCACAGTGATGAGCGGCAGAAGAAACAGCGACCCTATGAATAGTTTCCAAAACATGACCGTATTCCTCCTCTTTCTATATTCTATTATACACCTTCCCCTCATTCTTTTTTTTCTGTTGTAATAACCCGCATTTTGGAATAAATTATAATACTATGTCCGGTCATGACATTTCTTACAAAGCGAGGGTTCTGGTGCTCACCGCCCTCATGGCGTTTATCTGGGTCGTTGTGGCCATGGTCTATACGGAACACTTTATCCCGCCCTTTGGCCGGCTTGAACTGTGGCTGATGCCCTGGAAGGGACTGATCCCCCCGGAGGCCGGCCTCGACAAGCGCCTTGCCATCATGCAGGGCCAACTCGACGCATCCGGCAAGGTCGCCTATTACGCCCTCGTGACCATGGTCGTTTCTTTCGCCGCGCTTATCATGAACCTGTCGATCGTCTACCAGCAAAAACAGCGGAGGGCGCGCGAGAACATGTTTCTCGTGCTGAAAAACCAGGAAATAGCGCGGCGAAACGAATTTATCCGCTATATCTCGGCCACCATCGGGCATGAATTTAAAAATAACCTCGGAAGGATAAAGCGAAGGATCGACCTGCTTCCGGGTCTGCCGCAGGATGCTCAAGAGCGCATCGACGACAACCTGGACAAACTGTTTGCCGATATCGACATCTTTAAAAAAATAGCCGATAAGCGCGAAGCAGGGCTGGTGGAGTTTAACAATGTCGACCTCAAGGCCATGCTGGATGAGCTGGCGATTCAATACGGCGACCTGGCCGACATCGCCGTTCACGAAAATGCGGCCGTTCCCATGATCTATGCAGCCCCGCCGCTCTTGAAGACGGTGTTCGAAAATTTGATAGACAACTCCATAAAGTACAAAAAACCGGACCAGCCCCGCGCGCGCGTGCTGGTCTCCTGCTCGACCGACAGGGACGGCAGCAGACGGTATGTGACGGTCTCTTTCCGAGACGAGGGAATCGGCATGGACGAACAACAGGCTGACCAGTGTTTTTACAAGGGGAGGACTACCGGCGAGGGGTGGGGACAGGGGCTCTATTATGCAAAATACGTCACCGGCCTCCATGCCGGGAAAATCAGGATCGGCAAGGAGTATACTGCACCGGAGAGAGGCGCGGAAATAATCATCAATCTACCCTTCGTCGAGGAGTCACCGGATGTTTAAAGTGCTGATAGCCGACGACGACTTCGAGGACCGGGAGCTCCTGAAACTCGAAATTCAACGGGCGCTCAAGGGGGAGGAAACCGATCTCCGCTTTCACGAGGCTGTGAGCGTCAGGGAGGCCCTCAAGGCCCTGACGACGCAGGTCTTCGACCTCATGACGCTCGATATAGAATTCGACCGGCTGAACGAGGGCATCGATGCCCTGCCGGAGCTCTTTGAGACCCATCCGACGCTGAACATTATCGTCATCAGCGGCAAGCTTGACAAAAGCGAGGTTACGGAACGCCTCTTCCGCTTCACGAAGGACAACGTGCTCAAAGGCAAGCGCTGGGCCAGGCATTTTGACGTGCTCGACAAGAAGGATGACAAGACCGAGGCCCTGCGGCGCGCCTATGCGTTCGCCGTGAAACAGCGGGAGGGGGCTGACAGTATCCGCGAGCTGTTTCTCCTTGCCGAATCCTACCTCGAGAAGAACATGCTCGACAAATGCCTGGAGGTCTATCAAAAAATACAGCGTCTGGCACCCGGGGAAACCGAGTCCACGGAAAACATCCGCATCGTCAAAGGAGACGTGTCGGCCGAGCAGGCCCTGGAATATTACCGGAGAGGAGAGAAGGTCGTAGCCTCCCTGCTGCTGGGCTATTATCTTGAGAACCGTCTGAGGACGTTCACGTACGCGGTGCTGGGACGTACCTTCCCGATCCTATCAGACGGCTTGAAGGAGATGGATCAGGACCGCCGTATCAGCACCTTCAGGAAAGGCCTGTTCAGCGAGCTGCTGGGGCTGCGGAACAAGGCCATCCATCAGCCGGCTGCCGTCAAGGAGGACGATTTCAAGACGGCGATCAAAAAACTGTCTCTCCTGGAGGAGGCCGCGCCATGAACGGCAAATCCCCGTGGAAATACGTGCCGCCGGCCGGCCCGGTCCTCAGTCTGTTGCTTACCGGCCTGGTGCTCTTGAGCGCTCTTATCTATTACCGGGCGGTCAAGATCCAGCGCTTCCTGGAGCCCGCCCTTGCCCTTTCCCAACCCCGAAACGAGTTCTCCAAAAACATCACCCGAATATTTCAGAAAGAGTTCGGGCCAAAATCGGTCAAAGGCCTGACGCTCAAGTCGAGCTCCATTCTCATGGAAAAGTCTTTGCTGATTTCCAGAGAGGGGACCCTCAACGCTTCAGCGCAGGCTGACCTCCGGAAGCTGGCGCGCGTTTTCCTGGCGCTCATGAAGGATGACCATGCGAGGTCTGAGATCAGCCTTGTTCTTATCATCGGCCGGTTCCCTTCCCATGGCGCGAGCGGGACGAATGTCGCGGAGTGGGCGAAGGCAGGACGAATGGTCGGGTTCATTCAGGATGCCATGTTTCGTCTGGAGCCCGGGCTCGGGATGCGGTACTCGACCTCGTTTGCAAGCGTGGTTCAACCTGCAAACCCGCGCGATGAGAACATGGACATCGTGGAGTTTCGCATCATACCTTCGGAGTTTCTGCACATCGAGGTGTTGGAGAAACTGGAGAAGTACTCCCACTGACCTCTGCTTGGCCGGTCCGATCCTTTAAAGCCAACGGCTGGCCCTTTGTCCTGCCATGGACCCTCATTGAATGTTGAAGTACGATTCCAACCTTAAGGATCGAGATTTCCACAGATACTTATATATGAACCTTCACGTGCTGTAGGTGCCCAACACGTCCCTTGAATGCAGCTTTCATCAGATCCTTCGCTTGTAATAACTAGTACTTTATTCTTAATGTGCCGGCGACTGTTAAATGACTCTGACCCGCTCCTGTGCTATGCTTTGAGTAGGCTGGAAAGAGAAGAACGCGTCAGGGCAGGTGACGATGCTGGGGCATAAGGTCACAAGAGGTATTTCATATCCGGGAATTGTCGCTCTTGCATTTGCCGCTGGTGTGGCATTGACGGGGTGTGCCGTGGGCCCTGATTTCCGGGCGCCCGAGGCCCCGGACGTAAAGGTCTACTCGGGAGCAACGCTCTCGACGGAGACCGCGGCCGCGCCGGTGTCGGGCGGAGCGGCGCAGAAACTGGTCCCGGGGGAGGAAATCCCCGCTGAGTGGTGGACGCTTTTTCGTTCCGAGCCGTTGGACGTGCTGATCCGAAAAGCGCTTGCGGACAACCCGACGCTCGCTGCGGCCCAGGCCACGCTTCGCCAGTCGCAAGAGAATCTGAACGCCCTGGTCGGATCCGCCTTGTACCCAAGCGTGGACGCCAACGCCTCGGTTATGCGCCAGAAGGTCTCGGGCGCCGCGTTCGGCCAGCCGCAATCACAATTCAGCCCCTTTACACTCTACAATGCTTCGGTTAAAGTCTCGTACGGGCTCGATCTTTTCGGCGGGGCCCGGCGCGAGCTGGAGGCCCTGCAGTCGCAGGTTGCTTACGAGCGCTTTCAGCTCGAGGGCGCTTATCTGACCATAACGTCCAATATCGTCACCGCCGCGGTGAAAGAGGCGTCTTTGCGCGCTCAGGTCCAGGCGACGCAGGAGATCATCCAGGCGCAGGAGAAACAGCTTGAGCTTGTCGGGCGGCAGTTCCAACTCGGGGCGGTGGCGCGAAGCGACGTGCTCGCCCAGCGGGCGCAGCTTGCGCAAACGCGGGCGCTCCTGCCGTCCCTGGAAAAGGAACTCGCTCAGACCCGCCACCAGCTGGCTGTGCTTTCAGGCAGGCTGCCCGTCGAGGCCGGCGCGCTGCCCGAATTCGACCTTGACGGCATGGAACTGCCTCAAGAACTGCCGCTCAGCCTGCCGTCGCTCCTGGTGCGCCAGCGGCCCGATATCCGGGCTTCCGAGGCCTTGCTGCACGCGGCGAGCGCCCAGGTGGGCGTGGCGACGGCAAACCTCTATCCACGGATCACCTTGACCGGCGGGTACGGGTCAGAGGCGGTCAAGCTCGGTTCTCTCTTTAGCAACGGCACGGCCGTCTGGAACCTGGGCGCGGGGCTGCTGCAGCCCCTGTTTCACGGCGGGGAACTGAGCGCAAAGCGGCGTGCCGCAATCGCCGCGTACGACCAGGCGGCGGCGCTGTACCGCGCGACCGTTTTGCAGGCGTTCCAGAACGTGGCCGACGTGCTGCGCGCACTCGACGCCGATGCGAGGACGCTCCAGGCGCAGGCGGACGCCGAGGAGGCGGCGCGCGACTCGCTCGATCTTACCCAGAAGCAGTTCCAACTCGGCGCCGTGAACTATCTTTCGCTGTTGAACGCCGAGCGCCAGTACCAGCAGGCGCGGATCGGCCTGGTCCAGGCAAAGGCGGCGCGTTTTGCCGATACGGCGGCGCTGTTTCAGGCCCTCGGGGGCGGGTGGTGGAACAGGGGGCGGGACGAAGCGCAAAGTGAAAAGTAAGAAGTGAAAAGTAAGAGGTAAGAAAAAGGAGAACCCGTTCATGTCTAAACGCATGGCGATCATGCTCGCGCTCGTCGTTCTGCTGTTCGGCGGAATTTTCGGGTTTAAAATATTTCAGGCGAACATGATGAAGAAACATATGTCCTTCCAGGCGCCGCCGGCGACGGTTACGGCGATGAAGGCGGAATACCGGGAGTGGCAGCCTCATCTTGCGGCGGTGGGGAGCCTGCGCGCGGTTCGCGGCGTGGATGTGACGAGCGAGATCGCGGGCCTTGTGCGCACGATCAACATCAAGGCCGGAGATGCAGTAAAAGAAGGGCAGGTGCTCGTCGAGCTGAATGCCGACACGGACATAGCCCAGCTCCATGCCCTCGAAGCGGCCGCCGACCTGGCGCAGACCATCTATGACCGCGATAAAAAGCAGCTTGAGATCCAGGCCGTGAGCCAGGCCACGGTCGATACCGACGCGGCCGATCTCCGGAGCAAACGCGCCCAGGTGGCTCAGCAGCGGGCCCTGGTCGAGAAGAAAACAATCCGCGCGCCCTTTGCCGGCAGGCTCGGCATCACCACGGTGAACCCCGGCCAGTACGTGAACCCCGGCGACAAGATCGTAACGCTCCAGTCTCTCGACTCGCTCTACTGCGACTTCGCGCTGCCGCAGCAGGAGCTTTCGATGCTTTTTCCGGGGCAGCGCGTCGTGGTCAGCACCGACAGCTTTCCCGGCCGCTCGTTCGGCGGCGCATTGACGGCCATTAACCCCAAGGTCGATCCTGACACGCGGAACGTACAGCTTGAGGCATTGATTTCAAACGCCCGGCACGTCCTTCTCCCGGGCATGTACGCGACCGTCGAGGTCAGGGCCGGAAAAGAGCAGCGCTACCTGACGCTGCCGCAGACGGCAGTGACCTACAATCCTTACGGAAATACCGTCTTCATCGTCGAGGAAGGACAGAAG
>OFHG01000576.1_pt1 | contig 14537 bp, 14 predicted proteins | sample 1521931 | NCBI WGS metagenome assembly OFHG01 (sample SAMEA2468438, study PRJEB22500) | soil metagenome | biome: Glassland; feature: Farmland; material: Clay | place: Australia | collected 2013-01-31 | depth 0.55 m
TGGGCTCGGGTCCGGTCTGCGCGCCTCGCTGCCGGACGGATGGTGCGAATGCACGGCATGTAGAGCGGGCAGTTGGAACACGACGACGGCGTTGAGGATCATCGGGAACAGGTAATGCAGCGAGAAAAAGCGGTTCAGCGTCGGATCGCCGATGCTGAAGCCGCCGCGCAGCAGCTCATTGATAAAGCCGCCCACATGGGGGATGGCGCCGAACAGGTTGGTGATGACGGTGGCGCCCCAGTACGACATCTGCCCCCAGGGCAGGAGGTAGCCGAAGAAAGCGGTGGCCTGCATCAGCATCAGGATGATGATGCCGACGATCCACAAAAGCTCCCGAGGCTTCTTGTACGAGCCGTAGTACAGCCCGCGCGCGAAATGCATATAGATCAGGAAGAAGAACGCCGAGGCCCCCACCGCGTGCATGTAGCGGATCAGCCAGCCGAAGTCGACGTCGCGCATGATGCGCTGGATGGAGTCGAAGGCCATCGTGTAGCCCCCCGCCGTGACCATGGCGCTGGGCTTGTAGAACATGGCCAGGAAGATGCCGGACAGGATCTGCAGCGCCAGCACCAGCATGGCCAGGGAGCCGAAATTCCACATATAGTTCAAGTTCTTCGGCGTCGGGTACTCGATGAGGTGCGTGCGCGCCATCTTCACGATGCCGGAGCGCTCGTCCAGCCATTGGGCCAGCGGTGAATTCAGCATTCTCTCAATCATCATTCACCCCTGTCAGCCGATCAGTATCTTCGTCTCGGACGTATATTTGTACGGCACGAGGTACAGATTGTACGGTGCAGGCGAGCCGTCGAAGACGCGGCCGGCCAGGTCGTACAACGAGCCATGGCAGGGGCAGTGCCAGCCGCCCGGCCACCATGTGGGCACCGTATCGCCCCATTCCGCCTGGCCGGGGGAGGGCTTGAACAGCGGGATGCAGCCCAGGTGCGTGCAGTGGGCGTTGGTCACGAGATATTGGGGCTTGATGGCGCGCGTGATGCGCTGCTGTTCCGTCTTCATCCACGGCGCCTCCACGTTCGGATAATCGGCGCGGGAATCCGGATCCTTCAACCGCGCCTCATGGCCGTGCAGGCGCTCCAGCATCTTCTCGGTACGGTGCACGACGAACACCGGCACGCCCTGCCAGGCGATGACCACCAACTGCCCGGGCACGACGGTCGATACATCGTATTCGGTGGTCGACGCGGCCAGCGTATCGGCCGCCGGCAGCATGCTGCTGACAAACGGGATCGCCATGCCCGCCACGCTGGCGGCGCCAAGGCCTGAGGCCAGGCCCCACAGGAAGTTCCTGCGTTTATGGTCTGTCGGTTCCGACATCAATGCCCCCTGGATGTTTGCGCCGTTACTTCTTGCCCGGGCCCTTGTCCGGAATCTCGCTGGTGATCTTGATGAACGAGATGATCTGGTCCTCGTCAGCCCCCATGCGATGCTGCGCCGGCATCAGCGTGCGCGCATCCGGATTGCCGGTAAACTTCTTGATCGCCGCCTCACTGTCGCGATCCCACTGGCGCAGCCGCTCCTCCGTCCACACCCAGGGCTTGCCCTTGATGTACTTGGTGAAGGTGTACTTGTAGCCGGGATAGGTGCCCGCCACCCGACCCAACACGCCCTTCAGGCTCGGGCCGATGCGGTTCTGGCCGGTGGTGAAATCGTGGCACATCTTGCACGACACACTGGCAAATGCGTCATCGGGCACCGCCAGCCCTGAGCTGGTCATCTTGATGTAGGTGATGACATTGTCCTCTTCCAGACCGGTGAAGGCCTGGCGCGGCATCAGGGTGCGCGCATCCGGGTTGTCGGTAAATTCCTTGACCGCCGTCTCGCTGTCGCGGTCCCACTGACGCAGCCGCGCCTCTGTCCACACCCAGGGCTTGCCCTTGATGTACTTGGTAAAGGTATACTTGTAGCCGGGATAGGTGCCCGCCACGCGCCCCAGGATGCCCTTCAGGCTCGGACCGATACCGTTCTTGCCGGTCGTGAAGTCGTGGCAGATCTGGCAGCGCCGCTCGGCGCCCGCATGCGCCGGCAAGGCCCAGGCGGCCACGAAGAGTAACAGCATACCGGTCGCAACCATGCCACGATATTGCATCACGCCTCCCCCGGAACCGTCTTGCCGCCGATTGTTGGCCCCTAACCCATAAAGTCAAGGAGGGTAAGCCCACTGCATGCCCATACCATCCAAGGCGAACCATACCGTTCGTCCCAGTCTCCTGCCGGGGCGCACAACGCTGGTGTGGCAGCTTGCCGGCCTACCTGTTTATGGATCATCCGCCGGCGCATTGCACGTGCAATTTTCGCGGCTTGGCACCAGCAAAGCCCTTGTGGCAACCTTGGTGCATGCTCGGCATGCCGCATATCCATGCAAGTGATTGCATGAACCATCGATGGGACCCGCAGGGCCCGGTCTGCACACGTTGCCAAGAGGCCTGCCCGGCCGGCGCCATCGCCATGGTCGACGGCAGCCCGCGCATCAATGATGCCTGCACCGGCTGCATGGCCTGCGTCAGCATCTGCCCGACGGCGGCCATCGGCCACGAACGCCTCGATATCGCCGCCCTCGTGCGCCAGGCACGGGTCTCGGTGATGCAGGGCCGGCAAATCCTGCGCGCCGCCTGCGCCTTCGCCGCCGACGCAAGCGCCGATATCCAGGTCCCCTGCCATGCGGCCTGGAACCCGCTGCTGCTTTCCTGTCTGGCCGGGGAAGGTGTGCATATGCTGGAGACCGACGGCATCGCCCAGTGCGCCTCCTGCCCGGTGCGCCACGGCAGCCACATGCTCTCACAGACGGAGCGGGACTACGCCGCCTTCTCCAAGGGTCTGGAGGTGCGCCTGGTACTGAGCCGTGAGATCACCCGAAAGGCACCGGTGACAAAAAAACGACAGGAGCCGGAACCGGAGCGCCGTGCCTTCTTCCGCAAGCTCATCCCCACCCTGGCCCAGGGAGCGGCGATGACGGTGGCCCAGATCAGCGAGGCCATGCGCGACGACGCCGTCCATACCGAGGCGCAGGACGGCCCCACCCAATCGCCCTCCCTGCGCCTGTTCACCAAGGCACTGGCACGCCTCAGGCCGAACTTCACCCCAGTGCCGCACCTGCCCTCGGTGCCGCTGGGCACTGTCCAGGCCGACGCGCGCTGCAATGCCTGCGGCCAATGTGTGGCCGAGTGCCCGACCGAAGCGCTGACGCTCAGGCCCTTCGGGGCCCAGCAGGTGCTGGAGTTCCAACCCGACACCTGCATCGGCTGCGAGCATTGCGCCGACATCTGCCCCGAGCATGCCATCACCCAGCTGCCCAGCGTGTCGCTGCCCGCCATCGCCGCCGGGCGCAGCCGTCCGCTGGTCATGGTCGGTGCGAATCGCAAGCCCGATCCGCAGGCACTCGCAACATGATCACCATGGCACATCCAACAGAGGGAGGGAAACCGATATGCCACAACAGATGAGCCAAACCATCCAACTGAAAAGCCAAGCGGGGCAGACCAGCCAGGCCCAGATGACGCTCCGCACCTATTCCAGAGCCGAGCGGAGGAAGCGCGCCATCCTGACCCTGCTCGGGTTCTGGGCCCTGGCCGTTCTGAGCATCCCCATCATGATCGCTCATTTGGTGCTGGTTCCCGGGTTCTTCATCGGCGGCATCGTGCTCTCCAGCAAGCGCTGGAAGACGGACACTGAGGCGGAATCCGTCAGCGGCACGTGCCCGGCCTGCAGCAACGAGATCACCATCAACCTCGACAAGAAGGGCGACCTGCCGCAATGGCAGTATTGCCCCTCCTGCTCCGACTCATTGGAGCTGGATGCGCTGCCACAGGCGGTATCCGCACAGGCCTGACCTAGCCTTCCCGACCGGCTTCGGGCATAATATCATGCGCATTGCGCGGTTTTTCGCGTGCATGCATACCAGGAGGCAATCATGTTCGGCTTAGGATTCGGGGAATTGGTCGTGATTCTGTTGATCGTGATCGTGCTGTTCGGCGCCAAGCGACTGCCCGAATTGGGCGATGGACTGGGGCGCTTCGTGCGCGGCCTACGCACCGGCCTGCAGGAAGATTCCACCAAGAATCTGGACAACGAAAAGAAGTCCTGACCCCCATCATCTCCCTGTACATCTAATCGGCTATGGAGCTTTTCGGCATCGGATGGACGGAGATGCTCGTCATCGGGATCGTGGCCCTGATCGTCGTCGGCCCCCAGCGCCTGCCCGAGGTAGCGCGCACCATCGGCCGCGTCATCGGCTATTTCTCGCAACAGTGGCGCAACATCCAGCAACAGATCCGCGAGCCCATCGAGGGCGAGATGAAGAACATCCAGGGCAATATCCGGGACGTTAAGGACGAAATCATCGGCACCAAGGCCCCCGCGCCCAAGCCCGCCGAGTCCAAGCCTGCCGAGCCCGCCGAGACACAGGAGTCGAAACGCAGTTGATCTCGCACCTGGTTGAACTGCGCAAACGCCTGCTGCGCTATGTCCTCATTCTCCTGCTCGCCTTCGGCCTGTGCTCGTGGCAGTCGGATCTGCTGTTCTCCATCCTCTCCGCGCCGCTGCGCCACGCGCTGGGCCCGCACCCGATGATGGTGTTCACCGCCCCGCACGAGGCCTTCGTCACCTACCTGCGCGTCGGCATCTTCTTCTCCTTCTTCCTGACCTTCCCGTGGCTGCTGGCGGAGGTGTGGGCCTTCGTCGTGCCGGGGCTGTACGAACACGAGCGGCGCGTGTTCACGCCGCTGCTGTTGATCGGCGCCATGCTGTTCTACGGCGGTGGCCTGTTCGCCTACTTCGGGGTGTTTCCGTTCGCCTTCAAGTTCTTCTTCAGCTTCGCCTCGGGCCAGATCACGGCCCTGCCCTCGCTGAAGGAATCCCTGACATTGTTCATGCGCATGCTGTTCGCCTTCGGCATCGCCTTTGAGCTGCCGATGGTGCTGCTGCTGCTGATGCGCTTTGAGGTACTGACCCCGGAGAAGCTCAGCGCCAACCGCGGCTATGTAGTGCTGCTGATCTTCATTGCCGCCGCCATCCTGACGCCTCCGGATGTGATGACCCAGATGATGCTGGCCGTGCCGATGTGGCTGCTATTCGAAGTGACGCTGATCGGCAACCGCCTGCTCGACCGGCGCAAGCGGCATCAACAGGCCGCCGAGGCCGAACCGGAGCCGGTCGAGTCACAGGGCCCGTCCGAATAGGCGAGCCTCAGCGCGGGCGCAAGGTGGCCAGCAATTCACGCACCTCGTCGGCAAAGCTCAGGGAATTGATGGGCTTGGACATATAGGTATCAAAGCCCTCCGACAGCAGGCGCGTCTCATCGCCCTTCATCACCGAGGCCGTCAGCACCACGACCGGAATATGCGCGGTCGTCGGTTCCGCACGCAGGGCATGCAGGGCTTCCACCCCGCTGATGCCGGGCATGCGCATATCCATCAGGATAAGATCCGGCTGCATGCGCTTGGCCCGTTCGAACCCGGCCAGCCCGTTATCCTCGGTAGCCACCTCGAAGCCGCCCAGCTCCAGTACTTCGCGCGTCAGCTCCAGATTCAGCTCGTTATCATCGACGACCAAGATCTTCGTCATGCCAGCTGATCCCCTACCCTTCCTTGATCCCCGCCGGCGCTGCGGGCCTCGGTAACGCGCCGGTCCAGCTCGCCGAGCAGCGTCGCGGCGTCTGCGCCGTCCTCACCATAGTGCACCGCCCCGAACGAAACCGTCAGCCTCCCGGACTGCTCGCCAGGCAGCGGGAATCGCTGATGGCGCACGCGCAGGCGGATTTTCTCGGCCACCCGTCCGGCTCCCTCCATCGAGATATTCGGAAGGAATAACGCAAAGCGCGAGACCCCGACATGGGCGCAGACATCGCCGCGCCGGGTCACCGCCTTGACCATCGCCACGATCTCCTTCAATGCCACCACCCCCCAGCGCTCGCCATATTGGCGCACATAGGCCTCATACCCATCGACCTCCCAGCCGATCAGCGAGAACTGTTGCGCATAACGCCCGGCATTGGAGATCTCCTGCTCGAGCCGGCGCTGCAGGTAACGCGTGTTGAAGCAATTCAATGTGGCATCGACCAGGTGAGCCTGCACCGGATACATCATCTCCAGCTTGTGTAGCTGGCGCAGGATCTCCACCCTTCCCGTGGCCCCCTTGAGCAGCACGCGCTCGACCTCGCTGCCCAGCTTCAGGGATTCCTCGCGGGACAGGTCCTTGGCGGTATAGATCATCACCGGGATATCGGTGGCGCTCGGGTGCTGGCGCAGCCGCGAGATCACCTCATAGCCGGTGATGCCCGGCATCATCAGATCGAGGATGATCAGGTCGGGCTCGCGCTCGATGGCCAGCCGCACACCATCATCGCCGTTCTTGGCCAGGATCACCCCGTATCCCTCGGTCACCAGGGTTTCCTTCAAAAACTCCCGTACCGTCTCATCGTCATCGATGACCAGCACCTTCGGTATATGCACCGATGGCCGGTGACCGCTGAAGCGGCCGAAACGGGATATCGCGTCCATCAGATCGTTCTTCTCGATATCGCCGCCCATGACGCCCACCGTCCCCATCGAGAACTCCGGCGCCTCGGCGGTACCACCGGCGAGGATCACCGGTAGCTCCCTTGTGGCCGGTGCGCTCTTGATGAGCTGCAGCAGCCGGTGCAGCTCTTCCGTATGCTCCGGCAGCCCCAACATGATCAGAAATGGGCAGTGATGCTCGGCCTCGTCCGGCATCTGTGAGGGCTGCACAGAGATACCGCGATAGCCTTCTTGGGTGAGGATGACGATGATGGCATCGGCCCGCTCTCTGAAGGCATCAACGACCAGGATGCATGGCTCGGGGGCACGGTCCGGCACCACCTCCATAACCTCGGCAGGCCTCGGCGCAGAGGCGGACTCGGACTGGGCCAGCGGTGGCTGCTCGTCGGCCTCCTCTGTACCGACCCGCACCGGCAACTCGATCCTGAAGCAGCTGCCGGAACCCGGCAGGCTATGTTCAAGCAGCAGGTTGCCGCCCAGCAGATTGATCTGCCGGCGCGCCAGCGCCAGGCCGAGGCCCGTACCCCCATGCTTGCGATCAAGCCCGCCCTTGGCCTGCACGAACGGCTCGAAGATCCGTTCCTGGTCCTCGACCGCGATGCCGATGCCGGTATCCCTCACCGAGATCTCGATCTGGAAGCGATCGGCGGCACGCTTGCCGAGGGCGACATCGAGCCTGACCTCGCCATCATCGGTAAACTTGATGGCATTGCCCACCAGGTTGATCAGAACCTGATGAAGCTTGCCGCAGTCCGCGATTACGGTGCTGCCTGCTCCTTCCCCTTCCTGCAACAGCAAGGCGATGCCCTTGGCATCGGCCAACGGCTTCAGTTCGGCGACCGCCTGTCGCGCGAGCTGGCCGGGCACACACCGCGTTTCCTCGATATGCATCATGCCCGCCTCGATCTTGCTGATATCGAGCAGGTCGTTGATGATGGTCAGCAGGCGCTTGCCGCTGGTATGGATATGATCCACATAGCGCACCTGCTTATCGTTCATCGGCCCGATACGGGGATTCCCCAGCAGGTCGGAAAAGCCGATGATGGCATTCAGCGGCGTGCGCAGCTCATGGCTGGTGTTGGCCAGGAACTGGTTCTTGGCCTCATTGGCCCAGGTAAGCTCTTCATTCATCAGCTCCAGCTCGACCTCATGGGAGCGCAGCTGCCGATTCAATGTCGACAGCTCGCGGGTCCGCTCCTCCACGCGCTGCTCCAGTTCCACATTGGCCTCGTTCAACGATTCCATGTGGCGGGCATTGGCCAAGGCCACGGCGCACGCCGCCGTCAGCACGCGCACCGTGAGCTCATCGTCCTCCCCGAATGGCTGGTTCCCGTGCTTGTCGGTCAGATACAGCGCGCCCAACATCATGTCCCCGAAGACGATCGGCGCCCCGAGAAAGCTGGTCATCGCCGGATGCTTTGCGGGGAAGCCGGCGCTGGCCGGATGCTCGGCGATATGGCCGACGCGCACGAGCTGGCGCTTATCCCACAGCAGGCCCAGCAGGCCCTTGCCTACCGGGAAGGATCCCATCTTCGCGATCTCGCCCTCATCGAGGCCCAAGGGGATGAAGTGCTTGTTCTGATCCCGGTCAAGGTAGCCCAACATGGCATACTTGGCCCCGGTCATCTCCATGGCCAGCTCACCGAGGCGCCTGAGTACCTGTTCACTGACCGAGCTGCGCGACAGATGGATGACGGCCTCGGTCAGCGCTTCTTGCTGGCTTCTTAGCTGGCTTTCCCTGTCGATCTCCTCCACCAGGTGAGACACCAGGGCGTTGAAGTTCGTGGCCACCGCCCCCAGCTCGTCCTGACGCCTCAGATCGGCACGATGCGACAGGTCACCATTTCGGATCCGATCCGAGGCCTCGGCGAGGCTGGAAAGCGGCGCGAACACCTGCCGGCGCAGGCCGAACCAGGTCCCCCCCATCAACAGGCAGGCGATGGTGCCGAAGATGAATGCGGCATGATCCTGCAACCGGGTCAGCTGGCTGGCGGCCTTGGCCGTGGAGATATTGAGCATCAGCACGCCGCGCAGGGGGTTGTCCGTATAGCCGTGACACTGCAGGCAGGCCTTCTCCACCCTGATCGGGTAGAGAAAGGTCAGGCGATCGCCATGCCTGATCCTGACATCCTCCAGCTTCCGGGTCGCAACCTGCGTGAACTGCGCCGCCATGCCGGCGGGAATATGTTCGGGCGGACGCGATGCCAGCTTACGGCTGAAGCGTTTGGTTTTAAGGAATGCGTTGACATGATCGATGGTTTTCTGGTCGATGAAGGCCTCGGTGCCGTTCACGCGAAAGACCTTGGCATCCCGCACTTGGGGAAGGGTGTCGATGCGGCGTATCCAGTCATGGGCGATATTGCCGGCCCCGGCAAGCATGATGCTCTTCAGGCTCGCCACCAGCGCCTGGGCTGTCAGGACGGCCTTGCGATCCTCTTCCTGACGCATGAGATCGCGATCCTGGGCGACCAGCCAGGAATACCCCAACGCCAACATCGTGACCAGCAATACGCCCAAGGTCACGGCGATGCGCAGGCTCAGGCTGTCTCGAAGCGATTTCATCCGGTACGTATCCCTGGGCTCTCGAAAATGGATGCGAAGGTCGACATCAGATCGGCCAAGTCGACGGGCTTGCAGATCACCGGCACCTCGAAGCCTTCCGTATCCGGCTCATGGGCACCGCTGAGGATAAATGTGCTGGAAAGCAGCGCGGGCATGTGCGCTTTCATCCAGCGCAATAGGTCCAGACCGTTATCGTTACCGCAATTCAGATCGGTGATCACCGCGTCCACCGCTTGTGCCCGCAGTAGATCGACGGCATGGCTGATCGTTTTGGCGACCAGCACCTCGTAATCGACGGACAATGCCTCCCGGAACAATTCCAGGAGCACCTGTTCATCATCGACGATAAGGATGGTCGGGCGCATGCCTAACAGCCCCCGAGGCCCGGCATGCGAGCAGCGGCCGGCTGCAGCAGCGGTAGCGCAACCTGCAGGAAATCCTCGACCCCGGTTGGCTTGAGCAGGATGGCATCAGGCCTGGACTCCTCCACCTTGCGCATCACCAGTCGCCGATCCCTGGCCCCGGTATAGACGAGAATCTTCGTGCCGGTGCATAGCTCCGGCCGCGAACGCAGCCGATGCAACAGCTCCAGGCCATTGATCTCCGGCATCATGATATCCAGCACCAGCAACGCAGGGCGCAGGCGCCCGATCTGGATCAGGCCGGTATAGCCGTCGTGGGCGCATTCAACCTCGCAGTCGACGGGGGCGCAGGCAATGGCACCGCGGATGAAGTCGCAGGTCTGGGTATCGTCATCGACGACCAGGACGCGAGAGACGGTTTCCGCGACCAGCCGCATCGAGGCGATGAAGCGCAGGAAATCGCGCCGTGGAAGGCGCCAGTGGCCCCCAGGGGTTTGTATGTATGGGAGGCGGCCCTGGCGAATCCAGCGCTTGATGGTATTGACCCCAACGCCGCACATGCGCGCCGCCTCTCCCGTCGTCAGATAAGCCACGGTTGAACTCCCCACCCTTCGCTACCATGAACATTTTGCATCATATGGATGATTTGTCCACTTCTTATAGGTATAAACACCTATGGTTATACAGGAGAAATACCTACGTCATGACGACGAGGGCAGGCGGTATCCAGAACGGAAAGGGAGGTCAGGCTATGAAGGAGCAGGGGCGACATGTCGCCCCTCGATGGCAATCAGTAGCTCTTGCGGAACTCCGTGGCATGGCATTTCGGACAGGGCGGAATGCGCCCGGTCTTCTTGAAATGCATCTCGTTGCCGCAGGCCACACAGGTCAGCGTGCCGGCGCTGGTGATCTCGCCGGAGCGGTAGTCCAGCACCTTGCCGGTGCGGTGGGCCAGGGCGGACAACGTCGAGCCCGCACTCTCCAGCAAGGACGTCAGCGACGCCAGCGCCCCGGCACCGAGGCGTGCCGGGTTGAGGCGGCGGCGCGCCTCATCACCAAGATTGCGCCAGGCCTCGGCGGTAAAGCCGAGGTCGCGCTCCATGAACGCCTTCAGTCTTTTCCCCTGTGCATCGGAGAACTCACCGGCGGCAGTCAGCTGCACGCGCGCCTTTTCCAGTGCCTCGCGGGCGAATTCGGCGCTGCGCTCCGCACCGTCCTCGAACAGCTCCTTGAAGCGGGCGGCCAGCGCATCGTACTGGTCCTCCTCGCGTTCGGCCGAGGCCTTGGTTTCTTTCTCGTCGCTCATGTGGCTGATTATAGCATCCCCGAACTGGCTCGTGGAAAGTTTGGTCGCCCCTTCCATCAGGCGTTCAAAATCATAGGTCACGGTCTTGGCGGCGATGGCGCCGTCGATACCGCGCAGGATCAGGTCCGCAGCCTCGGTCCAGCCCATATAGCGGAGCATCATCTCGCCGGACAGGATCACCGAACTCGGATTGACCATGTCCTTGTCGGCATACTTCGGGGCGGTGCCGTGCGTGGCCTCGAAGATCGCATGGCCGGACACGTAGTTGATATTGGCGCCGGGGGCGATGCCGATACCGCCGACCTGGGCGGCCAGCGCATCGGAGATGTAATCCCCGTTCAGGTTCAGGGTGGCGAGGACATCGAACTCCTGCGGACGGGTCAGCACCTGCTGCAGGGCGATGTCGGCGATGGCGTCCTTGATGACGATGCCGCCCGGCAGCTTGCACCAGGGCCCGCCGTCGATCTCCTCAGCACCGAACTCGCGCTTGGCCAGCTCATAGCCCCAGTTCCGGAAGGCCCCTTCCGTGAACTTCATGATATTGCCCTTGTGCACCAGCGTCACGGACTTGCGCCCGTTGTCGATGGCGTACTGGATGGCGGCGCGCACCAGGCGCTCGGTGCCCTCGCGCGACACCGGCTTGATGCCGATACCGCTGGTTTCTGGGAAGCGGATCTTGCTCACACCCATCTGCTTCTGCAGATAGCCGATCAGCTTCTTGACCTCGGGGGAGCCCTCGGCCCATTCGATGCCGGCGTAGATGTCCTCCGAATTCTCGCGGAAGATCACCATGTCCACATACTCCGGATGCTTGACCGGGCTGGGCACGCCGTCGAAGTACTTCACCGGCCGCAGGCAGACGTACAGGTCGAGTTGCTGGCGCAGGGCCACATTCAGCGAGCGAATGCCTCCGCCGACCGGCGTGGTCAGCGGTCCCTTCAGGCCGATCAGGTATTCGCGGAAGGCCTCCAGCGTCTCAGTCGGCAGCCAGGCTGCATCATCCTGGCCGTACATGTTCCAGGCCTTCTCGCCGGCATAGACCTCCATCCAGGCGATGCTGCGCTTGCCCTGGTAGGCATGCGCCACGGCGGCATCGAGCACGCGTTTGGCGGCGCGCCAGATGTCGCGGCCGGTGCCGTCCCCCTCGATGAAGGTGACGATCGGCTGATCGGGAACGACCAGCTTTCCATCCTCCCCCATGTGGACCTTTTCGCCAGACTGCGGCGCTTCGATCTTATCGAATTTCATAACATCTCCCCGGGGTCAATGCGCGGATTTACTGATCGTGAAACTGGGCGGCGTGCTGGGCCTTGCGCTTGGCCTCCAGCGCCTTGCGACGGGCCAGTTCGTACTGTTCGCGGTCGATGGCCGCCGCGGCCTCCCGCAGCGCCTGCTCGGCGCTCTTCAGCTCCTGGCGCGCCTGCGGCTGGGTGGAGTGGATCTGCTTGGCCGCGTCGATGGCCGATCTGGCCTCGGCCATCTCCTGAACCGGAGGCTGGACGGCACACCCGGCCAGGGCCGCCATCAGCAGCAGAGAAAGGACGCCTGCCTTCCATTTTCTCACCATCAGGTAAGATTCAACCCTGGCATCACCCTTGTCAAACCCCCGCGATCTTGCGGCGGCGCAGGCCCAATTCCTTGAGCTGCTCCTCGGCCACCTCGCTGGGCGACTCGCACATCAGATCGGCGGCCTTTTGCGTCTTCGGGAAGGCGATGACATCGCGAATCGACTCCGCCCCGACCATCAGGGCCAGCACCCGATCCAGGCCGAAGGCCAGGCCACCGTGCGGCGGCGCCCCGTAGCGCAGCGCCTTGAGCAGGAAGCCGAACTTGCCCTCGGCCTCCTCATCCGAGATGCCCAGGGCCGAGAATACCCGTGCCTGTGTGTCAGGATCGTGAATGCGGATGGAGCCGCCGCCGATCTCGGTACCGTTCCACACCAGATCATAGGCCTCGGCCCGCATGGATAGCGGCTGGCTGTCGATCAGCGACAGATCATCGGCCAGCGGCGAGGTGAACGGGTGATGCATCGCCTCCAGGCGCTTCTCGTCCTCGTTCCAGCCGAACATCGGGAAATCCACCACCCAGACGAAGCGGTGATCCCCGGGGCGCACCAGGCCCAGGTCGTGCCCGATCTTCACACGCAGATGCCCCAGCGCATCGTTGACGACCTTGGCCTCTCCGGCGCCAAAGAACAGGATGTCGCCGTTTTCGGCATCGCAGGCATCGAGCAGTCGCCCGAGCACGTCTTCGGGCAGGAACTTGACGATCGGCGACTGCAGGCCGTTCGGGATATCGCCAAGGTCGTTGACCTTGATCCAGGCCAGGCCCTTGGCACCGTAGATGCCGACATAGTTCGTGTAATCGTCGATCTGCTTGCGGGACAACTCGCCGCCACCCGGCACGCGCAACACCTTGACCAGGCCACCGTTGTCGGCCGGCTCGCGGAATACCTTGAACTCCACGGACTTCATCAGGGCCGTAACGTCGACATGTTCAAGGCCGAAGCGCATGTCCGGACGGTCCAGGCCGTAGCGGGAGATCGCCTCCGCATAGGTGATGCGCGGGAACGCATCGGGCACCTCGATGCCGCCGGCGCGGAACATGGCCGTGATCAGCCCCTCGGCCACCGCCATGACGTCATCCTGGGTGACGAAGGACATCTCCAGATCGACCTGCGTGAACTCCGGCTGGCGGTCGGCCCTGAGGTCCTCGTCGCGGAAGCAGCGGGCGATCTGGTAGTAGCGATCCATGCCCGAAACCATCAAGAGCTGCTTGAAGATCTGCGGGCTCTGCGGCAGCGCATAGAACGAACCCGGATAGACACGGGAAGGCACCAGATAATCGCGCGCACCCTCCGGCGTGGACTTGTTCAGGATCGGGGTCTCGATCTCCAGAAATCCCTGTTCATCCAGATAGTTGCGCGCCGCATGCACAACCTTGTGGCGCAGCACCATGTTCGCCTGCATGAGCGGCCGGCGCAGGTCCAGATAGCGGTATTCCAGGCGTGTCTGCTCACCGACGTCGCTGGCGTCATCGATCTGGAACGGCGGCGTATCGGATCGGCCGAGAACGCGGATATGCGTCGCCTTCACCTCGACGGCGCCGGTTGGCAGCTTGGAATTGACGGTCTCAGGCGATCGGGCGATGACCTCGCCGATGACTTCCACGACATCCTGCGAGCGCAGCGCGTGCGCGATTGCGTGCACCTCGAGCGCGTCCGGATGCGCCACCACCTGCACCTTGCCGGAGCGGTCGCGCACATCGAGGAAGATCACCCCGCCGTGGTCGCGGCTGGTCTGCACCCAGCCGTTCAGGCGTGCGCTTTGTCCGATATGTTCGGCGCGGAAATCCCCGCAATAGGTTCGCTGCGTCATGATTGTTCGATCCTCCATCAGGGGCGCGCAGGCTACCCGCCGGGACCCGGGCTGAAAAGCGCAAGTGCGCAGGCATCAGGCGATGTCCGCGGCCAGTGTAAGCGCAGTATGCAGCGCCCGGTCGATGACGTCCTCGCCGGTGTAGAAATGCGGGGAATAGCGGATGCCCCCGCCGCGGTGGGCACAGATGACCCCGTTCGCCATCAGCTGCCGGTAAAGCTCGGCATGGAAAGCGGCATCGCCATGGCGGAAGCGAAAGGTGACGATGCCCGAGCGGCGGGCGGGCAGGGGCGGGGTGGGCAGCCCCCCCCCCCGCCCCGCCGCCCATCCCCCCGCGGGGCTCGGGGGGCGGCGCCGCCACCCGGCCCCCTCGCGGTCCCATCCCCCCACCCTCAGCCAA
>OFHG01000577.1_pt1 | contig 14530 bp, 12 predicted proteins | sample 1521931 | NCBI WGS metagenome assembly OFHG01 (sample SAMEA2468438, study PRJEB22500) | soil metagenome | biome: Glassland; feature: Farmland; material: Clay | place: Australia | collected 2013-01-31 | depth 0.55 m
CGGTCGAAACCGGCGAGCTGCGCGCCTTGTGCGACGGCTGCCGCGAGGCGTTCGAGTCGCTCGGCGCGCCGGCCTACGGCCCGAAGCCGAGCGAGCAGTCGAACGTGATCTTCCGTCGCTCGCTGTATGTGGTCGAGGACGTTGCGGCTGGCGTCCGTGATCAACCGAGGTGAGCCAAGGTGATCCAGCGTGAAGTGCTTCGTCCCGGCGCTGTCGATGGCCGCCAGGAGCTGGCCGGCGTGGTGGTTTTGCCCCCTGCCCGCCTGCTGCCGGAGGGCGCGGCGAATTCAGCCCCCAGCCTGGATTACCTGCTGGTCGATGTCGGGCTGGCGGCCGACGAGGTCGCCTCCCTGGAGGGCGTGGGCGACCTGGTCTCTTTCGCCCAGGAGCCTCTAGAAATGGGCGCCGACCTGCTGGCCGGGCATTCCCTGGATAACCGCGCCTCGCTTGCTGCCCTGACCGCCTGCCTGCAGCACCTGCAGGGGCGCCGCCTGGATTGGGACCTGTGGGCGGTGGCTAGCGTGCAGGAGGAAGAGACCCTGGGAGGTGCCAGAACCGCGGCCTACGAGCTGCGCCCGGCATTGGCCGTCGCCGTCGACGTTACCTTCGCCCGCGGCCCGGGCAGCCCGGCGCATTCCACTTTCCCTCTCGCCAGGGGCATCACCCTGGGCTGGGGGCCGAATGTCCACCCGGCCGTGTACAAGGCTTTCAAAGAAGCGGCTGAGCGCCTGGAAATCCCTTATCATCTGGAGCCGATGCCGCGTTCCTCCGGCACAGACGCCATGGCCATGCAAACCGCCGCCGAGGGCATCCCTACCATGGTGATCAGCATCCCACTGCGCTACATGCACACCCCGGTCGAGATCGTGTCCATGCAAGACATCCAACGTGCCGGCCGCTTGCTGGCGGAGTTCGCCGCTACCCTACCTCCCGATTTCCTGGATCGTTTAACCTGGGACGTGGATTGAGAGGCGTTGCTCAATGGAAACACCTAATAATTTGGAGAATCAGGTTGGCCAGCCTCTGCAGATCGGCGCGAGCCAGCTCGAGCTGCTTGAAAGATTGTGCAACGCCTGCGCCGTCACCGGCGAAGAGCGCGAAGTGCGCCTCATCGTCCTGGAGCAACTGCGCCTCCTTTTGTCCCCCGAGCAGATAAAAATTGATGCCATGGGCAATGTGCTGGCCACCCGCCCTGGCCAGGGGCCAAACCGTTTGCGGGTGATGCTGGCCGCCCACATGGACGAAGTCGGCTTCATGCTCGTCCAGGACGAGGGGGACGGTATTTTCCGTTTCGATACCGTAGGCGGGGTCGATGTCAAGCAACTGGCCGCGAAACCGGTATGGGTGGGGCGCGATCACATCCCTGGTGTGATTGGCATCAGCCCCATCCACCTGACGACCCCTGAAGAGCGCAAAAGGCCGGTCTCCCTGGAATCTTTGCGCATCGACGTCGGTCCGGTGAATGGTGCCCGGCCCAAGGTAGGTGACCGGGCCGTTTACGCCACCCGCTTTCGCCGCCAGGGACCCGGCCTGATCGCGAAAGCCCTGGATGACCGCCTGGGTGTGGCGACCTTGCTCGAGTTGTTGCGATGGGCGCCTCCCAACGTGGATTTGCTGGCTGCTTTCACCGTTCAGGAGGAAATCGGCCTGCGCGGCGCCGGCATTGCGGCTTACGCCCTGGATCCCCAGCTCGCCATCGTCCTGGATTGCACACCTGCCCATGACTTGCCGCTTTGGGAACCGGGCGACGACCGCCCGCTGGAAAATACGCGCTATAATGCTCGTTTGGGGGCGGGTCCGGCTATTTGCCTGGTGGACCGCGCTACGATTTCCGATCCGCGCCTGATCCGCCACTTAGTCGACACTGCCGAACAGTTGGGTATCCCCTATCAGTTCCGCCAGGCGGGCGGCGGGGGGACCGATGCCGGAGCGATCCACAAGGCGCGCGCCGGTATCCCCAGCGTGTCGATTTCTATCCCCGCCCGCTATCTGCATACGCCGGCGGCGATTGCGCGCCTCTCCGACTGGCAGAATACCCTGGCGCTGGTACACGCTGCGTTGTCCCGGCTTAATCCGAAAATTCTTGCACAGGAGCGCTAACATGAAAGCGCTGCTTCAAAAACTTGTCGAAACGCCCGGTCCTTCGGGTTATGAGAAACGCCTGCGGGAGGTCGTCCGCCAGGAGGTCGAGCCGTTCGCTGACGAGCTGCGCGTGGACGCCCTGGGGAATCTGATCGTTCGCCGCGGGCCGGACTCCCCCGGTGGGTTGAAGATCGCGGTCGTCGCCCATATGGATGAGATTGGCCTGGTGGTCACCCATGTCGACCGGCGCGGGTTTGCCCGCTTCCAAGGCCTGGGAACCGTCTTCCCGTTGTATTGCCTGGGCGGGCGGGTGCGCTTCCTCAACGGCGCCGGTGGCGTGATTGGCAGCGAACGGCGGGTAGCTTCCGATAAGCCCCCCAGCCTGGAAGAGCTGTACATCGACCTGGTAGCTGTTTCGACCGAGACCTGCCCGGTGCGCATCGGCGAGGTCGGCGTGTTCGATCGCCCATTGGCCGAGCTGAATGGTCGCCTGGTTGCTAAAGCCCTGGACGACCGGGTTGGCGTGGCGGTGCTCATCGAGGCCATGCGCCAACTCGCTTCTCAGCCGGACGCCTCGCCAAACCAACTCTATTTCGTTTTTAGCGTACAGGAGGAAGTCGGTTTGCGCGGTGCTACCGCTGCGACCTATGGCATTGACCCAGACCTGGGCCTGGCTGTGGATGTCTGCGAAACCGGCGACACACCCAACACCGCGCCGATGGAGGTTTCGTTAGGCGCTGGGCCGGCGATCAAGGTGCGCGATCAAGGCATGCTGTCGGATCCGCGCGTGATTGATTGGATGGTAGAGACCGCCAGGTCGCAGAACCTGCCTTATCAAATGGAGATATTGAAGCGCGGCAGCACGGATGCGCGCGCCATCCAGCTTGCGCGCGCCGGTGTGCCGGCTGGAGCCCTGTCGGTGCCCTGCCGTTACGTCCATTCACCTTCGGAGATGGTCGATTTGCAGGATGTGCACAATACGGTGGCGCTGCTGGTGGCTTTGCTTCGCCAACCGCGGCTGGAATCCTGGTGATTTTTTTGGCGAATTGCGATGAAACGTTATAACTTTCTGGCTTACCTTGGCCTGTCCGGCCTGATTCTGCTCGCCGCCTGCTCCGGCGAGCTGCCCTCGGTCACCTATCCAACTCCGCAGGAAACCCTCCCATTAGTATCGCCGATTTCACCCACGACCGAGGTGACCCCCACCCTGGAGCAACCCACGCCCACCCAGTCCGGGCCGACCGTTTTACGCCTGTGGCTGCCGCCTCAATTCGACCCCAATTCCGGAACGCCGGCCGGCAACCTGCTCAAGCAGCAACTGGCGGCCTTTAGCCAGCGCCGTCCCGACCTGCAGGTGGAGGTGCGCATCAAGGCTTTGGATGGCCCTGGCGGGTTGCTGGATTCCCTGACCACCGCCAGCGCAGCGGCTCCGATGGCCCTGCCGGACGTGGTGGCCTTACCGCGCCCCGACCTGGAGACGGCTGCTTTGAAAGGCCTGCTGCACCCGTTCGATGGGCTGACCCCGGCCATGGACGACCCCGATTGGTATGATTATGCCCGCCAGCTCGGCCGCCTGCAGAACAGCACCTTCGGCTTACCCTTTGCCGGTGATGCGCTGCTGTTAGCTTACTATACCGCCCAGGTGCCCAAGCCCCCGGCCGATTGGGGTTCGGTTTTGCAGATGAATACCCCCCTGGCCTTTCCGGCCGCCGATCCACAGTCGCTCTTCACCCTGGCGCAGTACCAGGCAGCGGGGGGCGTCGTGCGCGACGACCAGGGGCGTCCTTACCTGGATCCGGCCGCTCTGGAAAAAGTGCTCCGCTTCTACCTGGAAGCCAGCAAAAGCGGCGCCATGCCTGTCTGGCTGACCCAATTGCAGAATGACGACCAGGCCTGGGGAGCTTTTACCGATCGCCGCGCCAGCATGGTGGTTACCTGGAATTCGCGCTATCTTAGCCAGGTGATCACCAACACCAATGCCGCTCCGCTCCCCACGGAGAATGGGAAAGCCTTCACCCTGGCGACGGGCTGGGTTTGGTCGCTGGCTTCCTCCCAATCGGACCGCCTGGAGATGGGGGCACAGTTGGCGGAATTTTTGACCGATACCACCTTCCTGGCCCCTTGGACCCAGGCCGCCGGTTATTTGCCCCCTCGACCCAGCTCTCTGGATGCCTGGACGAACAAGGATCAACAGCTCATGATCCGGCAGATTGTGCTCTCGGCCAGCCTGTATCCCTCGGCGGATGTCATCACCGGCCTGGGTCCCCCCTTGCAGCAGGCCGTAATTCAAGTGCTCAAACAGCAGGTTGACCCGCAAACCGCCGCCCAGCAGGCCGCCGCCAGCCTGGTGAACCCTTGAGGGCGTACTGTAGGGTGATTGACGAAATCCCCTCGGGATGTTATCATGCCCTCGGAGAAACGATTAACCATGCCAAAGGACCCATATCTGGAGGATTTTCCCGGTGAGGAAGAATACCCTGTTTCTCGCAAACAGGCTCCCAAAACTTACCGGGATTTCATCTCTGCGGAGCAGATTGGCGGGGATCCGGCCGAAGGGGGGGACACGGCCAGTAAAAAAAACAGGTTGATGGGGGTTTGGGAAGGTTTGTCGCAGGCCAGTCTGGCTGAGATCACTCTGCGCCTGGGCACCCATGCCTTGTTGTTGGTTGTGATTTTGATCGTGGCCTTTGCCATGCGCCAGTTTTATCACCGCGCTGAGGTAACGCCCGCTTTACCCAATCAGGCCGTTTTGGCCGCTGAGCTTCCCACGCCCACTCCCACCGAAGCCCCTCCCGCGCTGCCCCCTCTGCTCCTCGAAGCCAGCTATGATTATGGCATCACCCGCCAGGTGCGCCTGCACACCGATATCCCCAGCCTGCCGCGCACCGATGTGATCACGTATACGGTAAAAACCGGCGATACTTTGTTCGGCATTGCCGAGAAATTCGGCCTCGAGCCGCAAACGATTTTGTGGGGAAATTACTACACCCTGGCAGATAACCCGCACACCCTGCGACCGGGCCAGGTGCTCAATATTTTGCCGGTGGATGGGGTATATCACAAGTGGTCCGATGGGGAGGGCCTGAACGGGGTTGCCAAGTTCTACGGGGTAAAAGCCGAAGATATTATTAATTACCCCGGCAACCACCTGGACCCGAGCAAAATCGGTGACCTGTCTCACCCGAATATTAAGCCCGGAACCTGGCTGATCATTCCGGGCGGGACGCGCGCCTTCGTCAGTTGGAGCGCGCCGGTGATCCCGCGCGATAATCCCAAGGCGGCTGCCTCCGTGTTGGGACCGGGCGTCTGCAATTCCCCGGTGCAAGGCGCCATCGGCAGCGGTACTTTCGTCTGGCCTTCCGACCACCATTACCTGTCCGGGTTTGATTATAATCCGGCTGCCAACCACCCGGCGATCGACATCGCCGGCGACCTGGGCCATCCGGCCTATGCCGCTGACAGCGGCGTGATCGTTTATGCCGGCTGGAATAACTGGGGCTACGGCAATGTGATCGTCATCAACCACGGCAATGGTTGGCAAACCCTGTATGCTCACCTCAGCCAGATCGACGTCAGTTGTGGGCAGAGCGTGATCCAGGGCAGCGTCATCGGCTTGATCGGCAGCACGGGCAATTCCACCGGCCCGCACCTGCACTTCGAGATGATGTACAACGGCGTCAAGGTCAACCCGCACGATTACCTGCCATGATCCAAATTCAGAAATTTTATAGCGGCGCCGCCAGGAAGGGCACCAGCATTTCCTCCGGGTGCAGGCCACCATGGCGTCCGTGCATGTGGTTCTCTTTTTCGCTCCACCACCAGTACGCGTTCCCGCGGGCGATCAGCAGCAAGTCGCCTACGCGCTCTGCCAGGCGCGGATGTTGTTCGCCAGGGCCGAATAAGCCGGCGCTGGCAGCGTATAGCGGGTCGACCGCCACGAACTGGTTGGGCCAGGTGCGCTCCACGTATTCCCGCACTGCCTCCATTTGACCAGGACGCACGAACAGGTAAGCCAGGCGATGCTCGCCGGTAGGGGCCATGTGCAGCCGGCGGGTCAGCGCCGGGTGGTTGCGCAGGTCGTAGTACGGGTCGGGGGGCGTCTCGATCGCCCCGTGGTCGGCGCTCAGGATCAGCAAGCTGCCTTTGCGCGCCGCCGGGCTGAGTTTCGCCAGGAAGTTCTGTTCCATGGCCTGGGTGAATTGGCTGAACTCGGCCAGCACACGCTCGTCGTCCGGGCCGTAGCGGTGCGAAAACGTGTCCACTTCCGACCAGTAAACCCAGGTGTACAGGCGCGCCCTCGGCTGCGCCTCTAGCAATTGGCGCAGGCTCACCCATAAGTCGGCGGCGCTGACGAATCCGTGCGTTTCTACGTCGCTGAAATACATCTTCGATAGCCCCGAACGGACGATGCTGTAATGCTGGAAAGCGTGCGCGCTTACCCCATGCGCCGCCAGGTGGCTGCCCAGGGTGGCTAAAGGCATGAAGGCCCGCGGGTCGAAGCCGGCGTTTGCCAGGCTGCCCACGCCATCGTTGAAGGTGGCGGGTGAATGCAGGATCGTGTTGGCGATGATCCCGTATTCTTTGAGCCACATTTCGTAACCGATGATGCCGTGTTCGGTGGGGGCGCGCCCGGTCCACAGGCTGGTGAGCGCTGCGGAGGTAGTGCTAGGGGTGATGGAGGTCAGCGGCGCCAGCAGGCCATCCTGCACCAGGCGCTCCCAGGCCGGCAGGCGTCCTTCCCCCATCCAGCGCCGCAGGCGGTGCAGCGCCAGGGCGTCCATCAGGATCAGGATCACCCGCTGGGTTTCGCCGTTGGCCGTCAGTCTCTCCAGGATGTCCTCACCCAGCGGGGGCGCCCCAAAATCAGGCAGGCCCATCAGGCGGCAGACGCTGCTGGGCAAGTTGAGAATTGAATGGCCGTTGTAAGCTGGATACTGGAAATCTTCCCCCAGTTCCAGTCCGGGCAGGCGCTTCTGGCGCAAACCAGGCAATAAACCCATAAGTTCTGTCATTGAAAAATTTCACCAGAAATGAATTAGGGTGCCACGTACAGCCCATTAAAAGTTTAAGGTCAGGTCACCTTCTTGCGGATCTCCGCACTGAAGAAATCCATGGCCCAAACCACGGCCACGATCGCCCATATGGCTGTGCCGGCCTTTTGGTATTCCAGAACGTTGATCCTCTGGCTCAGGTAGTAGCCAATGCCTCCCCCACCTACGAAACCTAAAATGGTGCTGATGCGGACGTTGATGTCCCAGTGGTAGACGATGTAGGAAATGAAATCCGGGATGATCTGCGGGACGACGGAGAATAGCACTACCTGGGGAGAGTTGGCTCCCGTGGCGGCCACTGCTTCCAGCGGGCCGGGATCGATGTTCTCCACCGCTTCGGAAAACAGCTTACCCAGGGAAGCGATGGTGACGATGGTGAGTGCCAGCACTCCCGCGAATGCTCCAAAGCCGACCCAAAGGGCGAACACGGTCGCCAAAACTAACGAATCATAGGATCGGGTGATATTGAGAATCGATCGAACGATTGCGTAGACGATTTTCCCCAGCCAGTGGTTGCCCATGATATTGCGCGCAGCCAGGAAGCTGACCGGCGCCGCGACGATCGTACCTGCCGTGGTTGCCAGCAAGGCCATAAAAATGGTCTCCACGATCGCGTTGACCACGTCCTTCAAGGCTGTGCTGGGAATAAGCCTTCCCACCGGAACGGAGGTTTCGGCTTGAAGGTGGCTGGGTTTCCCATCTTGCGTGGCGTTGATCGGGCGCACCTCCACTTGCGCGGTAAAGCTTCCATTGGCGTCGGTCTTGGCCAGCTTCGAAAAAAGAACGTTGCCGCTGGGCAGCAGCCATTGGATCTTCACACCCGTGTTTGCTGCCATGTTCGATCCCTGGACGGTGATGACGTCTCTTGGATTGGCACATGGCACGTTGGTAGCCAGGGCCGGGCCGCTTGTTGGCGCTGGCGCAGCCGCTGTCGATCCACAAGGAACCGGAAATACCAGATCAATCGTGGTATCCTGCGTGTTGTGTGTAAACAGGTCCGGATGAATCAGATCGCTGAGGATTTTCTGGCTTTTCGGCAGGGAGGTGATGAGCTTAATCGGGTCGACCTGTGTCACCCTGAACCCGACTACGTAGGCTGCTATGGCGAGGATCGCAAAAAGGCCGGTGACGGCCCAGCGTCTGAGGTTGAATTCATGGGGGCCCATGCTACACCAACCTTAACCGGATCCTGGCGCTCACGTAATCGAGCACCACGACGATGATCGCAATGGCGATGAAGGACGCTCCCACCGCCCGGAAATCGCCTTTGAAGATCCATTGGTAGAGGTAAAAGCCGATGCCGCCACCACCCACGAAACCGATGATGGTTGACGTGCGCACGTTGATATCCCAGCGGTACATCGTGAACGAAGCATATGGAGGCACGATCTGTGGGATGACGGCGTAGCGCACCATTTGGACCCAATTCCCGCCGGTCGCTCGAATGGCCTCCAACGGCCCCGGATCGATGCCTTCGATCACCTCCGAATAAAGTTTGCCAAGCGCCGCAACCGTGTGCAGGGTCATTGCAATTGCCCCGGCAAATGGGCCAAGCCCGACGATGACCACAAACACAATGGCGATAATCAGTGGCTCGATGGAGCGCACGATGTTGAGGATCGTGCGCGTGATGGTGTAACCGGCGAGCGTGATCGGGTTGCCACCCATCAAATTGCGGGCGGCCAGGAAGCTGACCGGAATCGCGATCAAAGCGCCGAAGGTCGTTGAAATCAATGCCAGGAAAAGGGTTTCGACGATCCCTTGCACCACGTATCCCCCATTTTTCGAGAGCTGGTATCCCGGCTGTGGTTTGGCTTGTACCAGGTACACCCGGTGTTCGAGCGGTAAGGTGGGATCCGGGGCGGCCGAAAGAGCCGAAGGAGGTACCTGAATGACCGTGTTAAGGTTCCCTTGGGCATCAGAGGTTTTATACAGCGGGGCGTTATTTCCCGGGCCAAGCGGGAGGCGGTCTCCGATGGGGGTTGTCCACTGGAGCTCGGTTTGCGTATCCGGCCATAGCCCGCTGGCCTGTAAAATCAATACGTCGTTTAGATTACCGCAATCTGGGGTGATGCGCACGTGAATGCCATTGATGGTATTTTCTGCTGTAGGGGGATTAGGGCCGCAAGGCACCTCCACCGGGACCCACCCTGTATTAGTCTCCTCCCGGTGCGAGATGAAGTCAGGCTTAAACATGGGGCGGATGATCGAAGAGGCCCGATCCAGGTTTTTTGTCAGCGCGGCGGGGTCGATGCTGGTAACTTGCCAGCCTATACTGTAGCCCATGATCAAAATTATTGCGATGGGAAGGATGGCTGAGCGCCTTCTGCCTTGCGCCAGGCTGACCGCGTCCCACACATTCCACAACCAGACGGCGGCCGGGGCCAGGAACCAGGTTGGAACGTTGTACCAGACAGCCATGAGGGTTGTGAGGAGCGTGCTAAGCAAGATGGCCACCCCGCGGTAGCGCTGCCTGGCGTATATTTGGCCCAGGCCAGGCAGGATAAGGGAAAGCAAGCCAGTGACTAAGGGTGAACGCTTCGAGTTGTTAGGCGAGAGTTCGTTCGACATCTTCAGCTTTCCTCGACTGTCGTGGCGCGCACCTCTTGCGCTTCTTCCCCGTAGATTTCTTTAAACTTGGCGCGATTAATCTCGTTGGGCAGCCCCTCAAAGACCTTTAACCCCTCTTTGAGGGCGATCACGCGCGTGGCGTAACGGTGGACGAGATCCAGGAAATGCAGGCTGCAAATAACCGTGGTGCCCTCCTTGTTGAGCTGCTCGAGGTAACGGAGGATGGAGTGCGAAAGTACCGGGTCCAGGGATGCGACCGGCTCGTCAGCCAGGATCAGCTTGGGTTCTTGCATCAGTGTGCGCGCAATGCCCACCCGCTGTTGTTGGCCTCCGGAGAGGGCGTCGGCGCGACTATATGCCTTGTCGGCAATTCCCACGCGTTCCAGCGCTTTCCTGGCAAGCTCCCGGTCGGCTTTCGGCCAGATGCCCATCAAGCTCATCAATGGATTCGCATAGCCCAGGCGGCCCGAAAGCACGTTCGTCATCACGCTGCTGCGCTTGACCAGGTTGAACTGCTGGAAAACCATGCCGATGCGACGTCGTACGCGCCTCAACTCAGTGGTAGAAGCCTGGGTGATATCCATATCATCCCAAATTACCTGGCCTTCTGTTGGATCGATCAGGCGGTTGATGCAACGCAGCAGGGTAGATTTTCCTGAGCCGGAAAGGCCGATCACGACCAGGAATTCCCCATCCTCGACGGTGAAGCTTACGTCTTTAAGCGCCACGGTCCCATTCGGGTAAACTTTGGTTAAATGTTCAATTCTAAGCAACGAAACACCTCTCGCCCGCTATTCAAAAACTGAAGGGAGAGAAGCCTGGCTTCTCTCCCTTCTTGATTTATTTATAAAGGTTACTTGACGTATTGGCTCAGGTCAACACCGGAGGCTTGCAGATAGGAGCGGAACTCATCGTAAACCGTGTCATCCGTCTGCACCAGTGAATCGATTTGGTACAAATCCTTGAGCGCCTTCTTGCCAGCTTCGGTGCCGGCGATCTTCAGCATGGCAGCCGTGATCTGATCGCGCAGGTTCTGCGGCATATCCGGTGCGTAGGACATGTTATCGTTCGGGATCAAGGCTTTGGTCTGGTAGATTACCACCACTTTGTCCATCACATCCGGCAGGTCGGTGGTCACGCCGGTGCGCGCATCCACGAAGGTTGCGCCGAAGTCGCAGATGCCACCTGCGTAGACTGCCCGCACCACCTGGGTGTGGCCCTGGGCGAAGACCGGCGGCTGCAGGTCGGTGTCCGTGTTGAGGCCGGCTTTCTTCAGGAAGATGAGCGGAATGACGTAGCCGGAAGTGGACTGCGGGTCGGTGTAGCAAGGCCGCTTGCCTTTGAACTGCAACAGGGTGGAGATTTCAGCATCGGTTGCGGGCACGTCCGCCGCGGGGGTGAAGCCGGCATCGGCGCGTGCGATGAACTGTGCGCCATAATGGTCAGACCCGAAGCGGTTGGTGATCAGGGCCACGTTGGCAAAGCCCTTCTGGTGGGCCAGGATGTAAGCAAAGGTAGCCATCCAGCCGATCTGGGCATTGCCGGAGCCCATGGCCTCGGTGAGGGCGGCGTAAGAAGTGGGGATCACGCCTTTGAAGGTGAGCCCGGTTTCTGCCGAAAGCTGGTCAAGCAGCTCCTAGCCGCCGGCAGTGATCTATTGCGAAGTGCCAGAAGGCTCAAAACCGACAACGATCAGGTTATCGGCCGTGCTCATAGTGCTGGTAGTCGGCGTAGTAGCCGGCGTGGCGGTCGCCGGTGGCTTGGTTGGCACCGGGGTGGGCAGCGGAGCCGTCATCTGCTCGGACGGGATGCTGTTGGCTTCATGGTGGAGGTTATCCAGAGTGGTCTCGACATCGTCTCCAGTGGTGATGGCTGCAATAGCATCTTGTGCCTTGGTACGCACGAAGTCATAGCCTGGGACGGGGGGCTCGAAGTGTGAGTATTTCAGCATGTCGAACGCGGTCTTGTAGGATGGGTTCGCCGCGAAGAAATCCGCTAATCCGTTGGCCACGCTTGACCGCACCGGGAAGTATTGAGTGACTTTAGCCCATTCCGCCTGTACGTCGGGGCTGGTGTAATACTTTAGGAACAGCCATGCGGCCAGCTCTTGCTCGGGGGTGGTCTTGGGAATGCTGACGCTGGGGCCGTAGATGTTCATCACCGGGTCCGGCGTGGTGTGCGGGATGGCAGCCACGCTCCAGTTAAACTGGCCGCCTGCATCGACCGCCTGCTTGTAGTATGGCAGGCCGGCGCTGGAGCCAACCGTGAAGAGCAGTTTACCGGCGCCGAAGTCGGTCTGGTCGCCGTAGCTCTCGGTAACCATGGTGGCGCAGCCACTCTTGAACAGGTCCTGAAGGAAGGCCATCGCTTGCTGGGCACCATCGCTATTGTAGGTGAACTTGCTGGTGTTGTAGTCGAAGATGTCGCCGCCAAAGGCGAAGGTCCAGCTGGCCAGGCGCGAGGCGTCGTTGCTCAATTCATAGCCCATCGGACCCTGCGCGGTGGCTTTGCTGAAGGGCTGCTGGACGGCCTTGCATGCCATTTCCTTGAACTGATCCGGCGTGGTGGGCGGCGCGTCGTAGCCCAATTCCTTCAGCCAGTCCATGTTGTAATACATCACTTCCATGGAGCGGTTGGGCGGGAGACCCAGGCGTGCATTGCCATAGCTGGGAAATACGTCCTGTTGCCAGAATCCGGGGAAAAAGTCCTTTTGGTCGGCTTCTGAGAGGCCCCACTTTGGGCTGTTCACCAGTGGGTTCATATCCACCAAGCTATCAGCCAGTTGGTAGGTGGCAGCCTGGTTCTGGTAAGCCACCACCAGCGAGGGGGCATCCGGCGTATTCAGCACACCCAACATCTTGTTGAAGGTGTCGGCGTAGTTGCCCTGGTATTCGGTGTCTACAGTGATGCCCCATTGGTTGGTGCTGTTGAAGTCGTCTGCAATCTTCTTTATTTCAGTATCGAAGTCTTGAGTGAACGGATGCCAGAAGACGACCGTCTGCCCGGAAGGATCCACGTTTGCCCAGGTGTCAGTTGCCTGCTGGGGCTGGGTGGCAGCTGGCTGTGCCTGTGTGGCGGCTGGCTGCGCCTGCGTGGCTTGCACCTGTGCTTGCGTGGCGGCTGGTGGCGCCTGGGTGGCTTCAGGGGTTGCCGTGGGCGAAGCGCAGGCGCCCAGCATGATCGAAGCGATCATCAGCACAGCCAGGATGGTAGACCACATTCTTTTATTCATTTCAGTTTCTCCTCCAAAACGGTTTTAAGAAGTGTGATATTTAACTGCATTTACCTGCATTATTAATTCGATACCTTGCTTTTACCTCCTTTTCAATAATTTCTTGAGTAACATTTCAAAAAAGCAGGTGCTTTCCCTGCCTGATTGAAGAGTTACTTTTATTAAATTCCGCCGGATTACGGATTAACCCTTCAGGCCGCTGGTGGCGATTCCTTCCGTGAACTGCTTTTGGGTAAGGAAGTAAATGATCAGGATGGGAATTACGGAGACCACCGCGCCGGCCATCAGCAGGTGGGTTTGGGGGCCGGCCTCCGAGACGTAGGTCCATAGGCCAACCATTAATGGGCGCCAGGTATCCCTGGTAGTAACCAGTAAAGGCCACAGGAAGGCATTCCACGAGCCGATGAAAGCGAAGATCAGTACCGTCATGATCGGCGCTTTGCTGATCGGCAGTACGATCTGAATCAGAAAGCGCAGGTGGCCGGCGCCATCCATGCGAGCCGCGTCCCACAGTTCTTCCGGGATCTTCATGAAGAACTGGCGCAGCAGGAAGATGCTGAAGGCATTCGCCATGAACGGCACCGTCAGGGCTTGCAGGGTGTTCAGCCAGGAGCGCCCCGGCAGGGGAATGATATCGCCGCGGATCATCAGGAAATTGGGGATCATCGTCACCGATTCGGGGATCATCATCGTGCTGAGCAGCAGGGCAAAGATCACGTCCCGCCCGAAGAACCGGATGCGCCCGAAGGCGTATCCGGCCAGCGTGGAGGTGATCAGCAAGCCGAGGATCGTGGTGGCGGTGATGATCACGGTGTTCAAGAAGTATTTGGCGAAACTGGCCTGCACCCAGGCTTGCTGGTAATTGCTGAGCTGTGGCACCTTTGGCAGCCATTGGCGGTTGATGGTTTCCCCCAGGGTCATCAATGAGGTGGAGACCATCCAGAAAAAGGGGACGATGGCCAGCACCGCGCCGATGATTAAGACCAGGTACAGCAACAACCGCCCGAAGTTTATCCGCAAGGAAGGGCGCGCCAGTACTGTGCCCTCTTCGTGAAGCGATTCACCAACCCGCACCGAATCAGCCATAAAAAACCTTCTCACCGAAAACTTTGTTCTGCACCAGGGTCAGGAAAAGGATAATCGCGAACAAAATGATCGCTTGCGCCGCCGCGTAGCCAAACTGGTTCGCTTTATAGAAAGTGTCGAAAATGGTCACGCTGGCGACGTTCACCGTGCCTTGTGCAGATGGCACGCGCATTACGTAAATTTGATTGAAGGCTTTGAAAGTGCCGATAAAGGCGATTAAGGCCAGGTAAAAGGTCACCGGGGATAGCAAGGGGATCGTAATGTAGCGAAACAGGTGCCAGTTATTGGCGCCGTCGATCTGGGCGGCCTCGTACAGCTCGCGCGGGACGGCCTGCACCGCGGCCAGGTAGATCAGCGCGTTGTAGCCCGTCCACCGCCAGATCACCATGACGGAGATGGCGAAGTGTGACGAGGCGGTGCCGGCCTGCCAGTCGATCTGGCCGAGGTCGAGCGCGCCGGGCAGGCGGTTTATGATCCCGAAGTCGCGGCCGAACAGCCGGCCGAGAGG
>OFHG01000578.1_pt1 | contig 14512 bp, 16 predicted proteins | sample 1521931 | NCBI WGS metagenome assembly OFHG01 (sample SAMEA2468438, study PRJEB22500) | soil metagenome | biome: Glassland; feature: Farmland; material: Clay | place: Australia | collected 2013-01-31 | depth 0.55 m
GCGCCGCCGCCCATCTCGCAGGGCAAGCCGCCAGATGAGCCGGAACCGGGTCATGGCCTCAGCCCTCCAGCCCGGCCAGGGCGCCAAGCTGCCCGGTGGTGCCTCCGGTGAGCCTGGTCTCATCGGTGAAAGCCCCGTCGCGCATCGAGATCAGCCGGTCCGCGGTGGCCGCGATCCGGGAGCAGGGTTGACTTCCCGCAGCCGCTCGGCCCCATGACGGCCACGGTCTCCCCGGCGGCCACGTCCAGGTCGACCGAGTCCACGGCCCGGATGAGTCCCTCCCCCTTGCCGTACTCCTTGCGCAGCCCCCGGGCGCGGACCAGGGAGGTGGTGCCTGTATCGGTCATTGCTTGTCCTTCCGGGAGGTCCAGGTACGCTCGCATGCCTCCAGCCAGCGCAGGTCCGCCTGGGTCCGGAGCACGACGCCTTCCAGCAGGAGGGCGGCGGCGCTGCCGTCCTGCTCGGCCATCGCGGCGCGCTGCACGTCCCGCAGCCGGCGCAGCAGCTCCCTGCGCTGGGCATCCACGATGCCCAGCGGGTCAGCGAGCCTGGCCGTCGCGGCGGCGACCAGCTTGAGGTGGAATTCGGCCAGGTCGGGCCGCGGCCAGGAGACCTCCGACAGCCAGGAGGCAACGCGCTGCTGCCCGTCAGCGGTCAGCGCGTACACCTTGCGATCAGGCCGGTCCGGCAGGCCGGGCGAGTGCTCGCCAGCCACCAGTCCCGCCTTTTCCAGCCGGGACAGCGCGACATAGATCTGGCCGGCGTTCATCGCCTCCCCGAGCGGGCCGAGGGCCCTGGCCAGGCGTGAGCGCAGCTCGTAGCCGTGCGCTGGCTCCTTGGCCAGCATGGCCAGTATCACTTCCTGCCGCACGGCGCCTCCATGGCTAGCGGTTAGCTATATACCTACCCGCTAGCCAACCGGGTGTCAAATGACGGGCTTCCCGCGTAAGCGCCGGCGGGCGCAGTGCAGGGCCAGCAGCGCGCCTGTGCCGTGCCAAAACTCGCTCATACCCACTGACCAGCAGTTTTTCGCTGGCTACGCTGCTCTGCGGTATTCGCTGATCAGCCCGTCGACGACGCTCCTGCGCTCGATCGGGGCGGTGATATCGACGATGCGGCCGGGCTGGCGCAGCGGGGGTTCCTGTTGCAGGCCCTGGTGCGGACGGTGACAGTTATAGTGCCGCACGTACTCGGCCAGGATGTTGCGGAGATGCCGCTCGCCGAGGATCAGCACGTGGTCCAGGCACTCGCGGCGAAGCGTGCCCACGAACCGCTCCGCGTAGGAGTTCGCCCGCGGGGACCGGGCCGGCGTCTTGATTACCCGCGTGCCGTTCCCGGCGAATACCTTGTCGAATGCGGCGGTGAACTTGCTGTCGCGGTCGCGGACCAGGAACTTGAACTGCCCGGCCCGCTCGCCGAGGTCCATCAGCAGGTCGCGGGCCTGCTGGGCCGTCCAGGCCCCGGTCGGATGCGTGGTGACGCCCAGGATGTGCACCGTCCGGATCTGGATCTCCATCACGAAAAGGACATACACGCGCCGGAGCAGCACGGTGTCGACGTCCAGGAAGTCATAGGCCCATTTCTTCCTGACCAGGCGCCGGTGCCAGGCCAGCAGCGTGCCCGGGGTCACGATCCGGTGCAACCGCAGGCGCCCGGGCAGCACCCTGGCCAGGGCGGCGAGCACGCCACGGTCAGCCCAGTCCGGTCTCGGGCGGGCGACCTGACGCCGCAGCACCGCGACCTCGTGCCGGAGCACCGCGACCTCGTGCCGGAGCACCAAGATCTCCGCATCCTTGGCGGCGTCACTGCGCGCCAGGAGCACCAGCCAGCCGAATACCCGGACCATGAACAGGCAGACAAGATGGATGAGCACGAGCGCCGAGCGTAAAGCAGCAGGTCAAACCCTGCGCAGGATTTTGGCACGGCACAGGCCTGGTAAGCGCCCCAGGGCCCTGGCCGCGCCGCTGCCCGAGTGCTGGGGGCAGGCGGCGCGGCCAGGGTCAGATGCTCCACAGGGCTTGGGTCGGAGACATGCGGGCGGCGCGCAGCGCGGGCATCAGCCCGGAGATGGCGCCGATCGCGATGGCGGCGCCGATGCCGCCCGCCCAGGCTTCGGCGGGGATAACGGTGGCCTCTGCCTTGATGTAGGTGTAGATCGCGACGGCCGCCGCGCCGACGCCCACGCCTATCGCGCCGCCGATCAGGGAGAGCAGGATGGCCTCGGACAGGAACTGCATCCGGATGTGACCCCGGGTTGCGCCCAGCGCGCGGCGCAGCCCGATCTCTGAACGGCGTTCCAGCACCGAGATGACCATGATGTTGGCGACGCCGATGGCGCCGACGAGCAGGGCCACGGCGCCGAGGCCGAGGAACAGGCCGTTGAGCGCGCTTTGCGTCGCGGCCCGGGCGAGCAGCGCCTCCGACGGCTGGCTCACCGAGACCTGGCTGGGCTCCTCGGGGTTCGCGGCCATGGCCAGCAGCGGCTGCACCGCCGCGGTCTGGCCGACCTGGGTGCGGACGTAGATCGTCGATGGGTGCCCGTCGAAGTCCAGGTAGGTTTCCGCCGCCGGGAAGCCGACCAGGACCGAGGTGTCGATGTCCGGGGCGTATACGGCCTGGTTGAGGATGCCCACGACGTAGAACCACTGGTTGCCGAGCCAGACGCGCTCCCCGTTGAAGACCCGGTCGATGCCGAGCCGCTGGGCGGCGAGCGCCCCGAGCACGACGTCCGGCTCCCGTTCGGTGGCCGTGTTGAGGAACTGCCCCTGGGCCAGCGTGTCGCGGATGTCCGGCAGCAGCCCCAGGCTCGTCGCCTGCACGGTCAGCGCATTGGTGTCGATCGGGGGGATCAGCGGGCTGCGGTAGGTGCCGATGTTGTTCACCTGCCCGGTGTACTGGACCGCGGTGACCCCCGAGATGTGCCGGACGATGGCCGGCGCCTGGGTGGGAAGCTCGGCCGGCTGGCCGAACAGGGTCTGCCCGTTGCTGACCGTCAGCATGTTGGTGCCCAGGCTGTCGATCTCGGCCAGCAGCCCCGACTCCGCGGACTGGGACAGGCCCAGCACGGCCACGATGGCGGCGACCCCGATGGCGATGCCCAGGGCGGACAGCGCGGCCCGCAGCTTGCGGGTGCGCAGCCCGGCGCTGGACAGCCGCAGCAGGTCGGACAGGAACAGCTGGCGGGAGGAGTGGTTCAGCTCGCGGGAGGGATCCGCCATCAGGGTGGTCATGGGTGCTCCGCTGGCTGGACGATGGGCGGGCCCGCAGCGAGGCTGTCGGCGACGCCGGCGCCCTCGCCGCGGGTGTCGGCGACGATGCGCCCGTCGAGCACCTCGATGCGCCGGGGCATGCGGCGGGCGATGCTGATGTCGTGGGTGATCAGCACGATCGTGGAGCCCCGCTGCTGCAGGGCTTCGAACAGGGCCAGGATCGACTGGCCGGTGGACTGGTCGAGGTTGCCGGTGGGCTCGTCGGCCAGGATGATGGCGGGCTCTCCGGCCAGCGCCCGGGCGATGGCCACCCGCTGCCGCTGGCCGCCGGACAGCTGGGTGGGCCGGGCGCCCGCCCGGCCCGCCAGGCCGACGGCTGACAGCGCGTCGAGGGCAAGTTCCCGGCGCCGGGCCAGCCTGACGCCGGCGTACATCAGCCCGTCAGTCACGTTGTCCAGCAGCGACTTGTGCTCAGCCAGGAAGAACTGCTGGAAGACGAAGCCGATGCGGCTCGCCCGCAGGAAGGCGACCTCGCGGTCGGTCAGCTCGGCCACGTCGGTCCCGGCTATCCGCACCGTGCCGGAGGTGGGCTTGTCCAGTGTGCCCATCAGGTGCAGCAGCGTGGTCTTGCCGGAACCCGACGGGCCGACGATGGCCGCAAGCTCACCCCGGGCCACGGTGAAGCTCACGCCGCGCAGCGCCATGACCGGAGGCTGGCTCGGGTACGTCTTCGTCACCGAGTCGACTTCCAGCACAGCGGGCGCCGCGGGGATGCCATTGGCGATGCCGTCGATACTCATATCTTCGGGACCACCACCTGCTGGCCGGCCGCCAGTCCCTTGCCCGTGACCTGCACCAGGCCCTGGGCGTCGTCGAAGAGCCCCAGCGTCACCGGCACGATGCGCCGGGCGCCGCCGGATCCCGCGACCTCCACCCCGTAGCCGGACGGCGTCGAGACGAGGGCGTCGATCGGCACCGCGAGGACGTTGCTGACGGTCTGGGCCGTGATGTTGACGGTGATCGGCGCCTGGTCCAGGTTGCCGGCCGCCGACGGGTGGCCGAGCCGGATGTCCACGTTCACGGTCGCGGACGAAGAACCCGAGCCGCCCGAGCTGGAGCCGCTGCTGGAACCGCTCGGCCCGGAGCCGCTGCTGCCCGGGGAGGAGTTGCTGGCGGTGGTCCCGATGGAGGTCACCACGCCGGGCGTGGTCTGGTTGTCCGGCAGGGTGATGCTCACCTTGGCGCCCACGCTCACGTTGGGCAGCTCGGTCGGGTCGACCTGGGCGACGGCCTGCCGGGTGCCGGAGGTCCCGGTCAGCACCGGCGTGCCCGGCTGAACCGGGGCGCCGAGCGTCGCCGTGACATTGCCGACCCGCACCGCGGAGGGCTCGAACACCGCCTCGCCTAGCGGGAGCGTGCCGGACTGGGTCAGGCCGTGGTCGGACTGCAGCTTCTCCAGCGCGATGGCGGTCTCGCTGCTGAAGTAGTCGGACGTCGGGTCGAGGTCGGACTTGGACGCGTACCCCAGCGCCACCAGGTCGTGGTTGAGCTGCTGCACGTCGGGCCCGCTCATGCCCTGGGATAGGCCGCGGTAGATGGGCACCGAGCCGTACAGCAGCACGGCCGGCGAGTTCGTCACCGAATACAGCCGCTGCCCCTGGTGCACCACCCGCCCGTCGGCCGGCAGCCAGGTGAACGTCTCCCCCGAGGAGCCGCTAAAGCCGCTCGATGAGGAGCTGCCGCCGGACGAGGAGCCGGACGAGCCCGAAGGCACGACGACGGTGTAGTTCCCGGAGAAGCCCAGGGTCCCGTCCACCGACGTCTGCTGGGACAGTGATCGCTTGCTGATGGTTTGCAGCGCGGTCGGGAAGGGATCGGCGGTCGGGGGCGGCGGGGGCTTGTGCAGCTTCTTGACGCCGTAATACCCGCCGCCGGCCGCCGCGACCACCACGACCACCACGGCCGAGGTGATTATCCGCTTGCGGCGCCCGGGACGACGCCGGCGGCCTCCCGGGGGGAGGACCGCCGCGTCTTCCGGCGCCTGAGCAGGCGCGCTCATCCGCCCAGCCCAGCCCCGCCGTTGGGCAGATCGGACTTGCACTTGCTGAACGCGTTCTGGAACGTCGCCGAGTTCGGGTTCACGCCCTGCGGAGCGACGATCGCGCCGTTAGAGCTGGGGTCGGGGAAGCTGGGGACGCCGCTGGTCTGCATGCAGTGCGCGAAGTTGAGCTCCGCCTGCTGCCGGGCCCCGTTGCCGCTGCTGATCCCGCTCGCGCCCAGCAGGTGCTGGCAGGCCTGGATCGCGGAGTTGAAGTGCGGGTTGCTCTGGATGTTGCCGCTGATCAGGAAGTGGCCGTTGGTGGGGTCAGGGAAGTTCGTCACCCCGTTCTTGCGCATGCACAGCGCGAACTGGGCGACGCCGGACTGCTGCGTGCTCGACGTGGAGCCGCTGCCAGCCTGGGCGGACGAAGCCGGGTCCGAGGATGAGCTGCCCGAACCGCCGCAGGCCCCGATCGCGATGGGGAGGGCAGCGGCCAGGGCGAGGTACATCGGTGCGCGGCGCAGCTTTTTCTTATCCATGGCGTGCTCCAGGTGGGAGATGATTGTCGCTGACGGCCAGACGCTACGGAACGAGTGGTTACACGGCGGTTCCGCTGTAACTCGCGTGTAACCGCGGGCCGGGCATAGTTCAAGTGCACTGCATGACCGTGACATGGCGCGGCGAGCCGGAGGAATGATGCGGGTGCTGCTGGTCGAGGACCACGCGAAGCTGGCCTCAACGGTGGCCCGCGGGCTGCGCCAGAAGGGCATGGCGGTGGACGTCGCCTTCGACGGGCAGGACGCCCTCGACCACCTCATCGGGACCGCGTACGACGTCGTGGTGCTGGACCGGGAACTGCCCCGGGTGCACGGCGACGAGGTCTGCCGCCAGATAGCCGCCGGGCCCGGCAGCACCCGGGTGCTGATGCTGACCGCCGCGCGGTCGGTCGGGGACCGGGTCGCCGGGCTCGGGATCGGCGCGGACGACTACCTGGCCAAGCCGTTCGCCTTCGCCGAGCTGGTGGCCCGGATCCAGGCGCTGGGCCGCCGCGCCACGCCGGCCACCCCGCCTACCCTGGTCCATGGCGACCTGGTCGTTGATCCCGCCCGCCGGGTCGCGACCCGGGCCGGGAAGCCGCTGCGGCTCACCCCCAAGGAGTTCGCCGTCCTGGAACGCCTGCTCGCGGCGCGGGGAAGCGTGCTCACCGCCGGCGACCTGCTCGCGGGAGTGTGGGACGAGATGGCCGACCCGTTCACCGGGACGGTCAAGGTGACCGTCAGCCGGCTGCGGGCCAAGCTCGGTGACCCGCCGGTCATCGAGACCGTGCCCCCCGGCGGGTACCGGATCTGAGATGCGCGCCTGGTTTTCCCGGCTGCCGCGCCACACCCTGCGGTTCCGGCTCACGATGCTCTACGGTGTGCTCTTTCTCGTTGCCTCGGCTGGCCTGCTCGCCATCACCTACGCGCTGACGTACGGCAGCACCCCCGTCGTGATCACCAGCGGCCACGGCGGTCATGGCAAGACCACGGCGTCCGCCGGGACTTCAGGCGGGACTTCAGGCTGGCACGAGATCCTGCACGGCCGCGGCACCCCGACTGAGGCCCAGTTGCGGCTCGCACATCTGGCCGCGTCCCAGATAGCCCAGCGCGAGCATGATCTTCACCAGTTGCTGATCGAGTCCGGCATCGCTCTGGGGATCATGGTCGTGATCGCCGTCATCCTCGGCTGGGTCGTCGCGGGCCGCGTGCTGCGGCCGCTGCGCACGATGAAGACCGCGACCGACCGGATCACCGAGCACAACCTGCACGAACGGCTCGCCGTGGGCGGCCCCGGCGATGAGGTGAAGGACCTGGCGGACACGATCGACGGACTGCTGGCCCGCCTCCAGGCGGCCTTCGACGCCCAGCGGCGCTTCGTCGCCAGCGCTTCCCACGAGCTGCGGACCCCGCTCACGCTTAACCGGGCGCTGCTCGAGGTCGCCCTCGCCGACCCCACGGCTGGCGCCGACGGCCTCCGTGCCACCTGTGAGGAACTGCTCGCAGCCGGAGAACAGCAGGAACGGCTCGTGGAGGCCCTGCTCACCCTCGCCACCACCGAGCACGGCCTGAACAGGACGGAGGAGTTCGACCTGGCGGAGACGTGCCGGCGGGCGCTCGATGCGCACTGCGGGCAGGCCGAGCACCGGGGGCTGCGCCTGGACACCGACCTCGGCCACGCCATTACAACCGGCGATCCGGACCTGGCCGAGCGCCTGGCCGCCAACCTCGTCGACAACGCGATCCGCTACAACATCCCCGGCGGCAGCGTCCGGGTCCGCACCCAAACCGAGTGGGATAACGCCGTCCTGACGGTCACCAACACAGGCCTGCCGGTACCTCCCGAGCTGGCCGGCCAGCTCTTCGAGCCGTTCCACCGGCTCATCGACGACCGGGCCAGCCACCCGGACGGCCACGGGCTCGGCCTGTCGATCGTCCGTTCGATCGCCACCGCGCACGGCGCCGACCTCGACGTGCAGCTCCCGCCGGGCGGCGGGCTCGCCGTCCGGGTCCGGTTCCGCGCACCGGGCAGGGCGTAGGAAAAAATCGTTTGTCCAGGCAGGCCGCTGTTTCTGACGTGCTTTCCGGGTGGTGTTCACCGGAGCTTCCGGTTTTCATACGGGGTATAGGTATGGCTTCGGGGAACCTCACTGTGTGCGCAGACTGAAGACGAAGGCGGCTGCGGGTGCCAGCATAGGCGCCCGGTCGCGAAGCGGAAACGGGACGAACTCCTCGGGCTGCTGCGGCCGGTGTTCAAGCGGGCCGAGACGCTCGCCCAGGCCGGGAAGTACCTGGCCGCGCTGGCCAGTGACCTGCCCGAGCGCAACGGGTGGGCGATCGCCTGGTTCTGCGGGGACCGGACGCCGGACAAGACGCAGCGACTGCTGAACCACGCGGCCTGGGACGCGTCCGCGGCGATGAGCACGGTGCGCCGGTTCGGGGCCGCCGGGCTGGAGGCCGCCCGCCGGCACGGGAAGCGGAAGGGCCGGCTGGAGATCCTCGCTCTGGACGAGACCGGGCAGGAGAAGGCCGGCGTGCTGAACGCACGGACGGTGTCCTGGCTGCGGCCCTCGCAGATCCAGGCGATCTTCCCCGTGACGTGGTCGGTGACGACGGTAAGGAACTTATCGCTGCCCTTGCCCCAGGATTTCTTGTCGATGCCGATCATCGTCAGGTCCCCGGGCCGGCCCAGGGTGGCGGCGGCGTCCGCGGAGACCCGGGCGACGATGCTCACGACCGCTTCCCAGGTGATGCGCAGCTCGGCGGAGACTTTCGTCCATGCCATCTGCGCGGCCATCCAGGCTGCGTGCTCCTCGAACGGCATGGTGAACCGGTCGTCGTGACGTGCCCACGGAACGGAGGCGGTGATCTTCCCGTGCTCGGCGCACTCGATCCGCGGGATCGCCGACTCCAGGAAGCAGCGCTTGCCGTGCACGTCCAGGGTCCGCCACCGGCGCACGTCCGATTCGACCGGGACGCCCTTGATACCGCACTCCGGGCACCGGTTCCGGGCCTCTTTATCCGGCTCGACTACCACGACCAGGACCTTCTCCGGCTCCCGGTTCTTGCGGTGCCACCGCTCGATATAGGTTCTGACCACGTTCACGTGTTTTGTGTCGAGGATCTCGTCCCAGACCGACCCGCTTGGCACCCGACCGCCCCGGCTTCTCTCCCGGGAGTCCCTCCCGGCAACCACGCTCAGCGACTCAGGTGATGTCCCTGGGAACGATGAAGCGGGCGGCGATGACACCCAGCACGATAGCGACGGCTGCCAGCAGGGCGGCGGCAGCGATGAAGGGCAGAGCGCCAGGTCCCGGGGCCAGCTGGCCCGCGCCGAAGAACGCTGACGTGACCTTCGCGCCGCCGAGGGTGTTGGCGGCCGTGTACGGCAGGTAGGGGCGGGCGGCGGTGAAGAGCCCGCCCAGGAATGGCTCCACGATCACCGACCCGATGAGCACGCCCATAACCGCGCCCAGCTGGCCCCGGACGAGCGAGCCCAGGCACGCCCCCGCCGCGGCGAGTAACCCGCCCGCCACCGCCGCGCCGCCGATGTGCCCGGCGAGCGTCCCCGCGCCCAGCGCGATAGTGCCGCCGGCGGACACCAGGCCGACAACGGTCGTGACCACCCCGCCCGCGACGCCGAAGAGCGTTCCGGCCACCGCGGCCGCGCAGGCCTTGGCGATCATCACCTGCGCCCGCCGCGGGAAGGCCAGGTAGGTCGCGGTCGCGGTGTGGTGGCGGAACTCCCCGCTGGAAATGGTGACCCCGAGGATGGCGGCAAGCAGCAGCGCGAACGCGGTGTCGGTGGTGATCCTGTCGAGACCGGCGGCGGTCGAGATCGGGGCGGAGTGGCTGCCGCCCTTGGCCGCCTGGAACACCACCGCGAACAGGGCGCTTACCCCGACAGCGGCGGCCAGCAGCCCGTAGCTCAGCCGGGTAGTGGCCAGCTTGCGCAGTTCAATCAGAATAAGCCTGGTCATCGGGACTCCTGCTGAGCTTCCGGTGCGCTGGTCAGCCGGAGGAACACGTCCTCTAGGCGCATGGCGTCGGTGGTGCTCTCGAAGATCGGAATCGACCGCTCGGCCGCCAGGGTCGCGACCCGCTCCGGGCTGGACCCGCTGACCGTGATCCGGTCATGCCCGTCGGCGACGACCTGAGCGCCGTCGGCGGTCAAGGCGGCCTGAAGGTCGTCCGCCCTGGGCGTGCGGATCCGCACGACCTGGCCCTGTGCCGCGGTGAGTTCCTCCAGGGACGCCTGAGTGACAAGGCGTCCGTGGTCCAGGATCACCGCCCTGTCAGCGCTCTGGGCCACCTCAGCGAGGATGTGGCTGGAGACAAGGACGGTGCGTCCCTGCCCGGCAAGATCCCGCAGCAAGTCCCGGAGCCAGCGGACCCCCTCGGGATCGAGGCCGTTGGCCGGCTCATCGAGGATCAGCAGGTCCGGCTCCGGGAGCAGGGCGGTGGCCAGGCCCAGGCGCTGGCGCATCCCCAGCGAGAACCCGCCGGCAAGGCGGTTCCCCGCCTCAGCTATGCCCGTCTGTTCGAGCACCTCGTCGACACGTGAGGGGCTCACCCGCGCGGCCATGGCCTGGATCAGCAGGTGGCTGCGGGCAGTCCGGCCAGGATGCGCGCCGGAGCCTTCGAGCACGGCCCCGACCCGGTGAAGCGGATCGCTGAGGTTCCGGTAGGGCTTCCCCCAGATTGTCGCGGTGCCCCCGGTCGGCTGAACCAGCCCGAGAAGCATCCGGAGAGTAGTCGTCTTGCCCGCGCCGTTCGGTCCCAGGAAAGCGGTGACGGCGCCGGCCTCGATCTCAAGGCTCAGCCGGTCGACAGCGAGGACACTGCCGAACCGCTTGGTGAGCTCATGAGTCTCGATCACTGCCATGAGCGGGGCTCCTGGCGATCACGCGGAGGGAAGCCGTCCTGCCGGTCACCGGGAGGCTTGCGGCCCCCGGAACCCCCGGAAACGAACCGCCAGATCGCGTAGATGATCCCGATGACGATCACCAGCACGAGCAGCGCGATGAGCAGCGTTCCGGTCCGGATGTGGACACCGTTGGCGGCAAGCGGGGCGGCACTCACCCGAGCCATGTCTAGCATGTCTGCCTCTTTCTCCGTTCCCGCGGCGGTTGCGCGGTACGGAACGGTTGCGCGATACGGCACAGTTATGGCGGGACCGTGATGAACGGTAGGACACGGGAAGGGCGGCGGGCATCGGCACGCGGGGCGGTTGCGGTCCCCCCGGCCGGGCGATCCCCGCCCAGGCGCCCGTCACCCGCGATGGTGACCAGCCCTGGTCCTTCCAGGTGACCCGTGTGAACGGGAACTTCGCTACGCTCGCGAGGTGAGCATGGCTGCACGTGGCCGGGCACTGGATGCGCTGGTGACCCTGGTCCTCCTTGGCGGCAGCGAGGCTTCCATCCTCGCGGGTGCCGGGTGGTCCGCTGCCGTGCTGGTGCAGGCCCTGCTGGGCGGCGCGGCGGTCATCCCGCTGGCCTGGCGGCGCCAGGCACCGGTCGTGGTGTGGGCAGTCTCCACGGCAGCGGCGACCGCGATCACGTCCGGCGGATCGCCCGGGATCGCGGTGCTCGCCCCGCTCATCGCCCTCTACACCGTCGCCGTCAGCGGCAGACGCCAGGTGTCAGCCGTCGCGGGGGTCATCAGCCTGGCGTGCTTCGCGGCCACCGGCCTGCTCAGCTCGCGCCTGGCGCTCATCGCCGGCGGGGTGTCGCTTCGCGCCGGCGCCCCGGTGTTCCTGGGCGTCGTGGTGCTCGCGTGCTGGCTGATCGGGGACAATATCCGGGTCAGGCGAGCCTACGTGGCCGAGTTGCAGGCCAGGGCACAGCGGGCTGAGCAGGACCGGGAGGCTGACCTGGCCCGGGCTACCGCCCGGGAACGGACCAGGATTGCCCGGGAGCTTCACGACATCATCACCCACCACGTGAGCGTTATCGCGGTCCAGGCCGGCGCCGCCCGGATGATCACCGAAACCGGCGGGAGCGCGACGGGTCCCACCCCGACCTGGGCCGGGGTCGAAGCCACCGCCCGCCAGGCCCTTTCCGAACTGCGCGAACTCCTCGGCGTGCTGCGCCAGGGCGATGACCCGCCGGTCCCCACTCACCATCCCGGGCTGGGCCAGCTTGAGCCGCTCCTGGACGAAGCCCGGCGAGCCGGGCACCCGGTGCTGCTGCGCACCGAGGGAAACGGCTACGATCTGGCGCCGTCCGCGGACCTGTGCGCCTACCGGGTCATCCAGGAAGCCCTCACCAACGTGCGCAGGCACCAGGGGAACGCGGAAACATGGGTCACCGTGCGGTACCAGGGCCGCCAGCTCGAAATCGAGGTCGCCAGCCCGGCCAGCCCGCAACGACCACGCCCTCAGCCCGTAGGACAAGGATCACGCTCTCAGCCCGGGGGACAGGGATACGGCCTGGCCGGAATGCGCGAGCGGGTGTCTCTGCTCGGCGGCCAGCTTTCCGCCCGGCCCGAGCAAGGGGGCGGCTTCCTGGTTCGCGCCACCATTCCGGTCCAGGGGAGCCCCGCATGACCATCCGGGTGGTGATCGCCGATGACGAGGCACTCGTCCGCGCGGGGTTCCGCCTGATCCTCGGGACGCAAGCCGACCTCGAGGTCGTCGGGGAGGCCTCTAACGGGCACGAAGCGGTGGACCTCACCCAGAAACACGCCCCGGACGTGATCCTCATGGACATCCGCATGCCTGGCCTGGATGGCATCGCGGCCACGCGGCTGATCGCGGGCCCCGGCGCCACATGGCCGTCCCGGGTGGTGATCCTCACCACCTACGACCAGGACGAGTACGTGTATGACGCCCTTGCCGCGGGTGCCTCGGGGTACCTGCTCAAAGACGTCCAGCCCGAAGAACTCACCCGCGGTGTCCGCCTGGTAGCCGCCGGCGACGCGCTCCTGGCTCCAGCCGTCACCCGCCGCCTGATCGCCGAGTTCGCCAGCCATCGCAGGCAAGTGACCAGCCGCGATCCCTCCGCCGCGACCCTCACCGGACGCGAGCGCGAGATCCTCGAGCACCTCGCCCGCGGCAAGTCCAACGCCGAGATCGCCAGTAGCCTCTACCTGAGCGAGAACACCGTCAAGACTCATGTGGCCAGCGTTCTTGGCAAGCTGACGCTCCGCGACCGTGTTCAGGCCGTCATCTGGGCCTACGAAAACGGGATAGTCGAGCCAGGCAGGCCGAGCCTGTAACCTCAAGGGGTTCTGTCGCAGTTTCGGCTCTGTTGCCTGGTGTACGGATTATTTAATAAGTTCTGGGTTCCGCTGGCGCACCGGGCGTCCAGCAGGTTTGCCTCGCCATTAGGGAGACGGCGACGACCCCGGCTGTCTCGTCTATTCGAGGCACCCAGAGGTTCTTTCGGGGTGCAAATCGGGCATGAGTCGCATGTTTTTCGTTACCCCAGGTCAGGGCTTCCTTATTAGAGCACTCCGTCATACCGGCCAGCGATATCGCAGCCTGTGGGTGCCGGTAACCCTGTCACTGCCGTTGACCTGCTGTTTCTCCTGGAGCAGGACAGGGCAAGTTCGGTATCTGGCTGTGTGGTAGCCATGCACTCCGGCACCTTGAGTACTCGTGTCACTACGATTGGCCTACCTGGCGGTGCTCCAGGTGTTCGGCTGGCTCGCCTTGCTCGCCCGGTCCGACCGGGTCAAGGACGCGGAGATCCTGATCCTGCGCCATCAGGTCGCCGTGCTCCAGCGGCAGGTCAAGGCCCCCAGACTATCGTGGGCCGACCGGGCGGTCCTGGCCGCGCTGGCCCGGCTGCTGCCCGGCAGGCAGCTCCGCCAGTTGCGCCTGATCGTCTCCCCGCGGACCCTGCTGCGCTGGCAGGCCGATCTCGTCAAGCGGCACTGGGCCTATCCGCGCCGCCCTCCGGGACGTCCCCGGACCGCGGCGTCCGTGCGGGCGCTGGCCCTGGAGATGGCGCGAGACAACCCGGGCTGGGGATACCGGCGCATCCACGGCGAGCTGTCCGGCCTGGGACACAAGATCGCGCCATCGACAGTCTGGCGGATACTTAAGGACGCGGGCATCGATCCCGCGCCCACGCGGTCCGGACAGACCTGGCGGGCGTTCCTGGATGCCCAGGCGAAGACGATCCTCGCGGCCGACTTCTTCCACGTCGATACGGTGCTGCTGCGCCGTCGGGAGTGGGTGACCCAGCAGGCCCGCAGCCTGCTGATGAACCTCGAGGATTGCGCTGACGGCTTCAAGTTCCTCATCCGGGACCGGGACGCCAAGTTCACCGCGGTGTCCGACGCCGTGCTCACCGCAGCCAGCGTGCGGATCATCAAGACGCCCGTCCAGGCACCTCGCGCGAACGCGATCGCCGAACGCTGGATCGCCAGTGCCCGCCGCGAGTGCCTGGACCGGACGCTGATCACCGGCGAACGGCACCTGCGGCTGGTCCTCGGGGAGTACACCGATCACTACAACCTGCATCGCCCGCACCGGGCACTGGAACAGGGCCCGCCTGCCGGGCGTCCGCATCCACCTGATCCTGGCGCAAAAGTCCGGGTTCTGCGCCGGGACCGGCTCGGCGGGCTGGTCCCCGAGGATTCCCCGGTCGCCTGAGGGGGGCAACGATTTTCGCACTTGCCGGGTTTCGGCACTCACACATCTGCACGCGGCAGGTTGCGGCGCGGCGGAGCCCGAGCCCGAGCCGTCCACCGCAAACGCGTCCCACCCGGCCCCCAGC
>OFHG01000579.1_pt1 | contig 14509 bp, 6 predicted proteins | sample 1521931 | NCBI WGS metagenome assembly OFHG01 (sample SAMEA2468438, study PRJEB22500) | soil metagenome | biome: Glassland; feature: Farmland; material: Clay | place: Australia | collected 2013-01-31 | depth 0.55 m
GTTTACACCCTGTGGAGTGAACGTCTCGCCGGCAGCTTGCCGTAACTGACCTAAATATGCAATATAATCAAAAGAGTCTGGGTCCGGGTCGCCAATGTAAGGCATCGCCGACAGCGCTGACTGGCCGACCGCAGGGTTCAATGGCAGCGTTGTAATCGGCTCGGTCGCGGCAGCGGATGCAGCGGCCATCGCGCTCTCAACAGTTCCCGCGCTTCCATCGGGTGTGGCAGCATAACTCTCGATTCCGAAGCCCAAGAATAGCATCGAGAACTCATTGTATCCACCGTAAGGCCCACCCGGAGCCGTCAAAATAGCTCCATAAGGACTCGCTGTATCATAATTTAGGTATTCAGACATAAGTTTTCCTGATAAATTTCAAGCCAAACTTCCTAATGGCGCGGTCTTGAAGTGCTCAGCCCTGCCAAAATCCCAAGTCGTCCAAATCCTGAAACCGGCTGCGCGCGCCCTCATGCAGAGGTCCACGTCTTCTCCCGGCTGCGCGGGGTTGTCGGTCGCACCCTGATCCTCCCGGATCTATCCACTCGTCATTTCCCCGGACGATAATTGTCTCGGCTTGGACAAGTGGCAGGAACCATACCGGGGGGGCTGATGTCAAGCCCGCATTTCCTTCAAGGGGAAAGCCCGCTCCGAACGGCGTAAAACAGGAGTTGGCCGGCCAGCACGCCGGGCGATATTTGCTTTTCATTGGATAACGAGGGGAACTCCGCCGTCGTCGAGGGACAAGAGTGACGGCGGTTAAACTGAACCGAACAGAGAATGGTACGGCCAAGGGGCCTAGGCGACAAAATGTCCGGGACGGGCTCGGCCCTGCGCTCCCGATGATACCCGTGATACGGCTGACACCGCCGATATACTTTTTTTCTTCGACGCTTGAGGAGCGTGAGTTCGGATGAAGAGACGGCCTAAGCTGTGGCCTCTCCGTACAACCCATCGCCCGCCAGCCGACTTCATATTTGTGAACGGCCGCTCGGCCTAAGATTTTGCGTGGCGCGGGACGAAGGCGTAGATAGTCAGCCGGGCGGCGGTCGTTGTACAATGGCCGCTTATGCGGAAGCTGATCCTTTTTAGCTTGAGTTTACTTGGGGTGTTTGACGCGGGGTTTCTCTGGTGGATGTACGCCTCCCCTTCACGTCCCATGGTGTGCACCGGAAACGGGTGCGACGTCGTGCGCGCCAGTTCCTTTGCGCACTTTTGGGGTATTCCGACGCCGGCCTTTGGCGTTGCCATGTACGCCGCGCTGGCGCTGCTGGTTTTTGTCGGCCCCCTTTCCGGCGAACGCTGGGGGAAGCGCCTGACTTATGGAATCGCGGCGATAACCGCCGCCGGCTTTCTGGTCTCACTTTTCCTGAGCGGGATCGAGGCTTTTGTTCTGCACCACTGGTGCGAATGGTGTGTGGCCTCGGCGGTCATCGTGACGATCATGTTCGCCCTGGCCCTGGTGGAATTGCGCCGTCCTCAGCCGCCCCCGGAAGGCGCCGCGGCGCTGGCTTCTCTGCGCAAGTATGTGACGGCGGTGATGGTGGCGATTCTGATCGGACTCCCGGCGTTCATTCTTCTTACGCGCGTGGAAACCGGGGGCCCGCCAACGCAGGCTTCGGACGAAGCCCTGCGGGAGCATCTGGTTCGGCCTGACAGTCACGTCGTCGGCGACCCGAACTCTCCCGTGACGGTGGTTGAATTTTCGGATTTCCAGTGCCCCTTCTGCGGGCAGGCGGAAAAGACCGTCGCCAGAATCCGCGCGGCCTACAAGAACCGAGTCCGCTTCGTCTTCCGGCAATTCCCTCTGCCCAGCATCCATCCCTTTGCCGAAAAGGCCGCTGAGGCCAGCGAATGCGCCGCGGCACAAGGCAAGTTTTGGGAGGCCTTCGAAAAGCTCTATGACAACCAGATGGATCTGACCACTCCCGCTTTGGAGCAATATGCCTCCGACTTGGGATTGGACAGAGCTTGCTTTGACCGGTGCCTTACGAGCGGCGCCATGGCGGCGCGGGTTGCACAGGACAAATCCGATGGCCAGGCCCTCGGTGTGGACCGCACTCCTACCTTCTTTATTGACGGCCGGAAGTACATCGGCGCGCCCGATTACAGCAAGTTCGCGCAGATCCTGGACAACGCTCTGGCCAGCCGCGGCGTCCCTCCGCCAGAGGTCAAGCCGGAAGAGCAGCCTCGAGTCGCAGTCAAGAAGAGCAATCCTAAACCCGCAAAACAGGGCTCACCGCCGGCGGCTGAATCGCCGGTTTCCACCTCCTCCGCCGGGCTTCTCGGCGGCGGATCGGGGGCGAGCTTTTTCTCCGCCAGCAGTGCGTTGGAAGGGTGCAGCGCCGAAGAAGCCAGCCAGCAGCAGCAGGCCGACCAGATTGATACGGCCCAGGCGCATCAGATTTTCCAGGAGGGGGCCAAGGCTCTCTTTGTGGATGTCCGATCGCCCGCTGACTTCCAGAAAGCGCGAATTCGGGGCGCGATCAACGTCCCCCTGAGCCAACTGGAGAACCGATTGTCGCAATTGCCCAAGGACCGCAACATCGTTCTCTACGAAAGCGGGAGCGCCGCCGGCTCGGAAGACATTTGTGCCTTCGGGCGGGCAGCGGGGCGCTTCCTGCTGACCCACGGCTTTTCTCCCGAGCGCGTGAAGGTGTATCACGACGGACTGAAGGGTTGGGAGAAGGCGGGGCTGCCCATCGAATCCGGCCGCTCATCCGGTTGATAACAAGAAAGTCGAATTTCGGGGCGGCGCACCCCTCCTGCCCTTTGAAGGCACCGCCCTCACGCGACCCGCGTCTGCTGCGAAAATCAAGGAAAATGTAGCAAACACTTGATTTCGGGTATAGAATCATCCCGCTTTTGACGACCCGTCCTCGGAAGGTGGCTAAATCTTGTTCCAGGGTTTGGTGGGTCCGGGTCGGTCCAAGAAACTTGAAAACTAGCAGCACCAATTAACGGCTTGAGCTGTGAGCGCCGCCGCACCGGCATGTGCGAGTCGTCTGCGGTGTACGCCCATCGGTTCGAAGAGAAGCTGGATTGAAAGCGCGGCGGAGTAGCGTACCATGCCTTTCCTGATCGAGCACATCACGGAAGTAGTCCTGAGTATCGTGGTGATCGTTCTTCTCGGGACAGGAGCGCTGGTGGCCATGGCGCTCGGGCGCAGGCAGCGGCGGGAGCGTTATTTCGAGCGGCTCGACGATCTTCGCCAGCGATTCGGGCCGATTGTGGCCGCCCTGCTCACCCGCAAGATCGATTACGCGCGAGGCTTGGAAGCCTTGAAGGGCATTTCCGGGATTGATCGTCTCTACTTCCTTGAGCAACTTCTGCTGGAAAGGACGCCCACCGTCGCGCAAGTGCCCGTGGCGCGTCAACTGAGCGAGGACTTGGGCCTGGTCAAGGTTTGGCAAAGCCACCTCACGGGCAAATTTGATGTCGCCTCCTTGCGCGACGCGCTGGCGCGACCGGAAGGCATCCTGCAACGGGTGGGCCGGCTGAATTTCATTTTGAAGGCCAAGAGCGCTGAGAACCTGGGCGTCATCCGGCACCAGCCCAGTTGGCCGCTGCTGGCCAAAGCTTTGACCGATCCTCATCCGGACGTGCAATCGGTGGCGGCGCGGGCGCTGGCGGCGATTGGCGAGACAGAGAGTTTCCCGGCACTGCTGGCCCGCCTGCACGATATCATCCTCCATCCTTCAAGCACCATCTCGCTCCGTTCCGTGAAGTCGGCGCTGGTGAGTTTCCCTCTCAAGGAAGCCCCGCGCCTGATGCCTTCGCTCCAGCACGAGCACCCGCGCGTCCGGTTCATGGCGGTGGACATCATTCGCGAGATGGTGGAGCGCGAAGCGGCGCTCAACGAAGACTTTGTTTTGGACGCGAGCATCTTTGGACCCGAGCTGGGCGAAGTTCTGCTCACTCATAGCTGCTTTGACGATAACGGGGACGTCCGCGCGCGCTCCGCGCCGGTGATCTCCTATCTGTCGGATGTCCGCGCCACGCCGGTTCTTCTGACGCTGCTGGACGACCCGCAATGGTTCGTCCGCTTGCACACCGTGCGGGCGCTGGCCAAGCGGAAATTCATGTCCCAATCGGAACAAATCTCTCAGCGCCTCACCGACCCCCACTGGCTGGTGCGTGAGGCGGCGGCGCAGACTCTGCTGGTTTTCGGCCGCACCGGCGTGGATCAGCTTGCCGCCCACATGCTGAACACACAGGATCGCTACAGCCGCGAGCAGATTGCGGATGAAATGCAGCGCACGGGGCTGATTCCGACGCTGCTCGCGCAATACGCCACCAGCACCGACAAACAGGAAACGCTGGTGCTCGGCCAGCTCGCCGATCTGGGCAAGACCAGCTACATGCTGGCCACCCTCATCAGCAGCTCGGACCGCGCCCTGCGTAGGAAGTTTCTGGCTGATTTCGGCGCCCATCCCGATCCCAAGATCAGCGCGTGGGTGAGGAAGATCGCGACGCTCGAGCCGGACACGGAAATCCGCACCCTGGCCATCAAGATGATCGGCAAATCGATGGACGAGACCGAGGCATAGTTTTATGGATTGGCGACAGTGGTTCTACCACATCATGAATATGTTCAATGTGCTGATTGTCGCCTACTTCTTTCTCGCCAACGGGATTTATACGTTTCTCATGATTCTCTCCCTGGTTTCCGTTTGGCTCCACAACCGCCGATTGACCTATCAGGGGCTGGACGAGTTGCGCGAGTCGGTCGTGACCCCACCGGCCACCATCATCATGCCCGCCTGGAACGAGCAGGACATCATCGTCCAATCGGTGAGCTCCATTTTGAAAACCGATTACCCCAACCTGGAAGTGGTAGTGGTGGATGATGGCTCGGACGACGAGACTCTGGTCAGGCTGGTGAATGCCTTCCGCCTGGTGGAGATGGACTTGATCTACCGGCCGCGTCTGCCCACCCGGCCCGTGCGCGGCTTCTACATGAACCCGCGAATTCCCAACTTGCTGGTTATCAGCAAGGAAAATGGCGGCAAGCCCGACGCCCTGAATGTGGGCATTAACACTTGCCGCACGCCGTACTTCTGCACTCTGGATTCGGACTGCCTGCTCGAGCGCGACGCCCTGCTGCGCCTGATGCAACCGATCATCCGGTCTCCTCAAAACACGGTGGCCAGCGGCGGGATCGTGCGCATCCTGAACGGGTGCGAGGTCAAGGAGGGGCAGGTGGTCAAAGTGGGGTTGCCGGCAGGACGTGTGGAACGATTCCAAGTGGTTGAATACCTGCGCAGCTTCCTCTTTGGCCGCACGGGTTGGAACCTGCTGGGCGGCACGCTGATCGTCTCCGGCGCCTTCGCGGTGTTCCACCGCGAAACGGTGATTGACGCCGGAGGCTTCAAGCACGACACGGTCACGGAAGACATGGATTTGATCGTCCAGATTCACCACTGGGCTATCCACAAGAGACGAAAAATCAAGATGAACTTTACCTCGGACCCGGTCTGCTGGACCGAGTGCCCCGCCTCACTGGCCAATCTTTCCAAGCAGCGCCGCCGCTGGCAGATGGGTCTGTTCCAAACGCTCTGGAAATACTCCGAGATGCTTTTCAACCGCAAGTACGGAGTGATCGGCATGCTCAGCTATCCCTTCCAGCTTTATATCGAGGGGTTCGGGGCAGCGGTCGAGTTTCTGGGTTACTTCATGGTCCCGATGGCGCTCATGCTGGGCATTGTGCCTCCGACGCTCTTTGTGTTGTTCGTCGTTCTGGGTCTGGTCTACGGAAGCTTTCTGTCGGTGGGCGCGGTGCTGTTGGAAGAACTGACCTACCGGCGCTACCCGAGTTTCAAGGACCTGTCCACCTTGCTGGGCTACGCCGTGATCGAAAACATCGGATACCGGCAGGTGGTTCTCTACTATCGTTTTCAGGGCCTGGTGAATTTCCTGAGAGGATTCAGAGGCTGGGAAAAAGTCGTACACGTGGGCGCCACGGAATAGGATCTCGCGGATGCGAATTATTGCCAATCGGATTGTCATCTCCCTGGTCATCATCTTTCTGATGACCTATTTCTGGGAGTTCTGGATCAAGCCGCAGACCAGCCCCATCTACACGGAGGCGGTCGCGCAATACCACAACAAGAATTACGACCGCTCCCTCCAGCTGTTGACTTCCGCCTACCGGATCGATCCCAACGACACAGCCATTCTGACTTTGATGGGTTGGAACTATTTGAAGGAGGGCGATGAAAAGGCCGCCGAAGGGTACTTTGAGCGGGCGCATCGGCTGGCGCCCAGAGTGATTGACACCCTCCTCGGATACGCGTACACGGAAATCGCCCTCAAGAAGTACGAGAGGGCGGGGAGCCTGCTGGAGGCGCTAAAAGCGGCGGGAGGTGACAGTTCCGACATCCACGTGGCCTGGGCGACGCTTTACCGCGATGTGGGCCGAACGCGCGAAGCGGCGCAGGAATTCAAACTCGCCCTCGCCATGAACTCGCACAATGAAATCGCCGTCAAGAACCTGCAGGAAATCCTAAACGTAACGGGCGACGTGCAGGGTGTCAATGTAACCCTCCAACCCTATCAGCGTCCCCCGAGCTTAACCTACGACGCGCGCGTGCAGGGCGAGCGTCTGGACTGGCTGGAGAACGGCGCCTGGAAGCCGGTTTACCTGACCGGCGTCAGCCTGACTGCCGCTCTGCCCGGACACTTCCCTTCCGGCTCGACCGTTGATTCCACCTTGTACGACGATTGGCTTCAGAAGATCAGCGCCCTGGGCGTCAACACCATTCGCGTTTACACCATCCTGCCGCCGGCGTTCTACCGGTCGTTGTATCAATTCAATTCCACGCCGGGCCACCCTCCTCTTCGAGTGCTGCAGGGCGTGGACTTTGTGGACCCGCCGCAGGACGATTTCTTCAATCACGAATACTACGCGGCGGCGCAAAAGGAGATCCGCGACACGATTGACGTCATCCACGGGCAAGGAAGCGTCCCCGCGACTCCCGCTCACGCTGCCGGCTTGTATGCCAACGACGTTTCTCAATGGGTAACAGGAATTCTGGTCGGGCAAGAGTGGCTTTCGCACGTGGTCACGGGCAACAACCAGCTCCATCCCGACATGACGAGTTATCAGGGACCTTACATCAAGGTGCCGTCCGGAAGCGCCACTGAGATTTTTCTGGCGCAGATGATCAACTACGCGGTGGACTACGAAGAGAGGACTTACAACTGGCAACACCCGGTTGCGTTCGTGAACTGGCCGACGCTCGACCCTCTGCACCACCCCACGGAAAGTACGATTCTGGAAGAGGTCTCCATTCGCCGGGGCCTGGGCGAGCACGTCAAAATGCCGGAACCCCCGTACGACGATGATGACAGCGTCTCCGTGGATCCGACACACCTGCAGGCCACCGACCGCTTCAAAGCGGGCTATTTTGCCGCCTACAGCGTGTTCCCGTACTATCCCGACTTCCTGGATTATGATCCGCGATACCAGCAGGTCCGCGACTCGGAAGGCAGCGATCCTTATCTTGGATATCTGAAGGACCTGATTGCGCACACGCGGGGGCTGCCGCTGGTGGTTATTGATTATGGCGTTCCCTCCAGCCTGGGCATCGGACACTTCAATCCCGCCGGATTCGATCAGGGCGGCAAGACCGAGCAGCAGCAGGGCGAAATCATGGCCCGGCTCACCCGCAATATTCACGAAGCTGGAGCGGCAGGGGGAATGGCCTTCGAGTGGCTGGACGAGTGGTTCCGCCAGACCTGGCTGGTGCGGAACTTCGAGGTTCCCAAAGAGCGCAAACCGCTTTGGAAGAACTTCTTGGACCCGGCGGAGTATTCCGGCCTGATGGCGACGGACCCCGATCGCCGCGAGGTGCATCAACTGAGCGGCAACCTGAACGAGTGGGAAAACAAGCCGCCCGTTTACGCCAAGACGCAGCCCGAATTTCACCCGGTCGGCGACCGCTACGACCCGGCGCGCACGCTGAAGGCGCTTTACGCCGACGCCGATGAGGCCTTCCTCTACCTGCGCCTGCAAGTGGACAAGCTGGACAACAACAACGACGGCCAGCCCGACTGGAACGAGGTCAATTACCTCATCGGGATCTCCACCAACCCCGGCCACGCCGGCCTGACGTATTTGCCTTTCATTGCCCCGGTGCGCTTCCCCATGGGCATGACCTACGCGATTCAGATCTCCGGTCCGGAGTTCACTCACGACTGGATCGCATCTCCCTACGACCCCTATCGCGTGGTTCAAGTGGAAGGCATCCCCACGCAGACCGTGCTGGGGCTGAAGCTGGGGTGGAAACCCCAGTTGACGGACAACGGCACCTTTGAGTCCCAGATCATCGAGCCGAACCGGCGCCGTTTCGGGCGCGACGGCAAGTATTTTCCCCCGCAAAGATATGACCGCGGAATCCTGCGTTACGGCACCCTGGACCCCAAGTCCCCGGATTACGATTCGCTGGCGGAATGGCACGCCAACATCCACACCAACACGATTGACCTGAGGATTCCGTGGGGGCTGCTGGGCGTAACCGACCCTTCGAGCTTCAAGGTTGTGGCGGGAGTGGAACAAGATGGAACCGTAATCACGAACCAGACGCCCGGCTTCCTTTTGGTCGCGTTTTCCTATCGCCCCGTGGAAAGCGCCCGCATGCGCCCCATCATGGAGCAGGGCCATGTGATCGCCGACGCCCTTCCCGGCATGACCGGCCCCGTCACGATGCTGAGCGCCGCTTTCAAGAATTACCGGTGGCAGAGCTGGGACTCGCCCAACTATGCGTTCAGGCTCAAACTGGGCTATGCCATACTGCAAAAGACGTTTCAAACCCTGCCGGAGGGTGCGGCCGCGGCCGCTCAAGCCACTCCGAGTGCCGTTCAGCGCCCCAGCCGCGACCGCGGAGGCGAGCGCCCCCGGGCTCGCTCCGGAACATAATTGATGTTGCTAGCTTTGATTCCAGTTCCGGCCAAGCTCAAGCGCCCGCGGATTTGGGTGCCGGCTTTGGCGCTTGTTCTGGCGCTGGGCGCAGCGGCCGCCTACCTCATCCTTTTGAACCCCGGCAGCATTTTCGTTCGTTGGGCCCAGGCGGCGCTTCCCGAGCGAATCACCATGATCAGCTTCGGACCCTACCCCGAGGAAGCCGATTTCAAGGTGCTCAAGAGGAACGGCGTAAAATATATCGTCAGCCTGATGGATCCTCGCCTGCCCTACGAGAAATCTCTCCTCGAGCGCGAACAGCAGCTTGCCGATAAGTACGGAATGACCGTCAGAGATTTCCCGATGGCCAGCATTTTCGACCAGAAGATCTTCCCCGATTATCTGGAGGAGCAGCGGAAGGCGGTCCGGTTCCTGCGCCACCTGGACGCGCCTGCCTACGTGCATTGCTATCTGGGAAAACACCGCGTCATTCACGTCGAAGAGGCACTGGTCAAAGCCGGAATCCCAGAGCGGTATTTGAAGGCGGAAGGGTCCCGCCAGGAGTATTGGGACGCGGTCAACCGTATTGCGAAGGCCCAGGATCAGTTCAATGCCGGCAATTTCCCCTCTGTCCTGGAAACTCTGGCGCCGCTCAAAATCAAAGACGTCGACGTTTGCTACCTGCGGGGGTGGTCGCATTACCGGCTGGGGCTGATCTCCGACGCCGAGGAAGATTTCCAGCAGGGCCTCAGCGTGGATGCCAGCAACCCCAGGAACCTCGATGGGCTGGGTTACTGCTACCTGCGGGACGGCCAGCCAGTGATGGCGCAGCGGCAGTTCACGGCCGTGCTGCAACAAATCCCGGATGAACAGAGCGCCCTGGTCGGAATGGGACTGGCTTACCTGCGCCTGCAAGACAAATCCGCGGCTGCAGACACATTCCGGAAGGTCTTGCAGGCGAATCCCGGGAACGAAGAGGTCAGAGGGTATCTGAAGCAAGCGGAAGGGCGTTAAAGGGGCGGCCGGTGCGGCACGGGGCCCGGCCGGGAATCCGGGCGGAGGGGAAAAGGATGGTCGCCATGATCAAACCGATCAATCGTTGGGGGACGGGAAGGGCGTCTCGAAGCAGTCGAATGCTGCGGGGACCAGCCCTGCTGCTGGCTGGCTTCCTGATGCTCACGCCGATTGCGACGGCCCAGCCCCAAGCGCCGGAACAGGGCGGCAAAATGACGCCGCTCCAACTCCTCCAGGTCGCCCACACCTTTTTCGGCCAGGGCGATTACGACAGCGCGCGAAAGTATTACCTCCGGGCGCTTCCGGCCTTCTCCAAGAACACCGACGTGCTGCGCGACCTCGCCTTCTGTTACTACTCCCTCGGACGCGCCGGCTATGCCCAGGCGGCGCGATACTACGCGCGTGCCTATGAAATCGATCCCGCCAATCAGGATGTTGCCGACAAACTTGCCACCTGCTACTTGTCGTTGAAAAGGCCAACGGAGGCAGCGGCCATTCTGAGGAAGACGGCTGAAAGGCCGGGTGCTCCGGCGGAGATCTGGAAGAAGGTCGCCGACGCTTATACCGATGCCGGCGACTTCGGCCAAGCCGAATCCGCCTATGACGTTTACTTGCAGCTCAAACCCGGCGACCTGATGGCCAGAACCAGCTACGCGCTTCTTTACGGGCAGCAGAAGAACTATGCCAAAGCCCAGGAGCAACTTCGTCTGGTCCTCTCATCGAATCCTAATTATTCGCCGGCCCTGATCGCCATGGGGCGCATTTCATCCTGGCAAGGGCAGTACCAGGACAGTCTGGACCTCTACGAGCGCGTCCTTCGCCTAAACCCTTCCAACGGAGAGGCGCAATCTGGGAAGGCGTTCGTCCTTTTGTGGATGGATCATCCGGAGGAGGCTGAGACCCTTTTCGCCCAACTCCACCGCCGCTATCCGAAGGACGACGAGGTGTTGCGCGGGATGGAGGCGGCGCAAGCGGCCATCGAGCAGAAGAAGCTGGCCCAGGCGCGCAAATCGGGCAACCTGCCCCGATTGGAAGCCATTTACCGCGACCGGTTGGCAAAGAACCCCAAGGATTTGGAAGCTCTGAAAGCCCTGGTGGCTCTGACCACCGACCCCTCGCGCTGCGCGGAGAGCATCGGCTTTGCCCGCCGGGCGCTGGAGCTCACGCCCGACGACGCCTCTTTGCAGCTCACGCTGGCGCGTTCCCTGGTCCGCTGCCAGCAGTACGCGGAAGCCCTGGCGCTCTATAAACAGTATCTGGAAGCGTACCCGAAGTCCGAGGAGGCGCTGTTTAATGTTGCGCAAATCCTTTTCCGCGAGAAGCGCGTCCCCGAAGCCACGGAAGCTTTCCGCGAACTGCTGAAGATCAACCCCGGCAATCGCGACGCAAGCCTGGGACTGGCCCAGTGCCTGGCAGGATCAGGGAACTATCAGGAAGCGCTGGTCCGATTTGACGAAACGCTGAAAGCCGAGCCCGACAACTACGACGCGCTTCAGGGCAAGGCGTACATTCTTTACTGGACAGAACACTTCGCCGAGGCGCGCGCAATTTTCGAAAAGCTCGCCGCCCAGCGCCCCAGCGACCCGCAGAACCAGCAGGCGCTGGATGATATCGCCAAGGCCGAGGAAGCGGCGCGGTGGGCGGCGCTGCGTCCCGTGCCGGGCTCTCCGCCCCAAGACTTTGTGGTTTTCTATCAAAAGCGCCTCGCCAGCTACCCCGATGATATGGCGGCTCTGAAAGGACTCGCCTATTCCCAGGCCCAGGCGAACAACGTCCCGGCGGCCATCGAGGATTACCAAAAGGTCCTCGACCAGAATCCCGACGACCTGGACGCGCAAAAAGAATTGGCCAGGCTGCTCGCGCAAAGCGGCCAATACGATAAAGCCCTGCCGCTTTATCAATCGGTAGTCAAGAATCAACCCGACGACACGGCCTCGCTCGAGGGCCTCGGCCACGTGTACGTCTGGTCGAACCGCCCCTCGGACGCCTTGCCGATTTACCAAAAGCTGCTCGTCAGCGACCCCAGTAACATCGACTACAAAATGCAGGTGGCGCGGCTGGAACTCCAGTTGAAGGATTATCCCGCCGCACGCGACGCCCTGGCCGCGGTGATTTCCGCCGACCCGGCCAATCGCGAGGCCCGCCTGGCGCTGGCCCAGCTCGATTTCAGCCAAGGACAGCAGGCCGAGTCGCTCCAGAACTACGATCAAATGCTCAAACAGAACCCCAAGGATCCCGACGCCCTTCTGGGCAAGGCACAAATCAGTTATTACCAAGGTAACATCCCGGTGGCGCAGGCGGCGGCCACGGAAGCGGTCGAACAGCGGCCGAAAGACTTCGACAGCCTTTTCCTGCTGGCTAATATCGAGCACGCGCGCGGGCACCGTCACCAAAGCAAGGAGTATCTGAACCGCGCCGCGCAAATCAATCCCGGCAACCCCGACGTCGAGACCCTGCGGCTGCGCCTGCGGCAAGAGGGGGCGGTAACCATCCACACGTCGGCAGGCTATGCGCGAGAGATCGGCCCGGCAAATTCGGTAACACTCCCGCCCATCGGGTTCCTGCCTGCCACGACCGTCACGAATCTTCAAAATGAGGATATCCGCTACCAGACGTATGGGACCACCATCGGCGTTCCCATTTTCCGGAACGTTGACTCTTATTTCAGTTTCAGTTCGCTTCCCACCCAGAGCCCCACGCCTTCCATCCGGGGCGCGGTAGCCCCCTGGACGCTGGTCTCGCGGCAAGTCTGGCACGTGTCCAAATATCTGACGTTGCGAGGGGGCGCGGGTGTGGCGCGGTTTGGGCCGCCCGACGTGGTCCGCGCGCCTCACCTCGATGTCAACCTCCGCAACCTCGCTGACCGCTACGGACCCGCTGCTCTTGATCCGCTGGGCATCACGGACCAGCACGCGCAAATCTCCGCCTACAAGCCTGTGGGAATGGCGGGAGCGACGATTTCTCCTTCCGACAAACTCAGCCTGGATTTGGATTGGATTCAAGCTCCGGCCGTTTACTACCCCACTCCTTACGCCATGAAGCATCGCCTCTCCCAAAGCCGTTACGACGCCACGCTGAACATCTTCTTCACGTCTCGGACGGAGTTGCATGTCAACTTCTTCTACACGAATCTTTATTCCGACTCACAGGAGGAGATGCTGAGCCTGGAAAACACCCAATTGGCCGTGGTGGGAATCACTCAGCCCTGCTCAGGCGCCACGCCCTACGAAATCAGCACAACCGCAACCAGCCGCACCTGCCTGGGCGGAAATCTCGTGAGCCAAGTGGGAACGATTCGCGACTGGGGACGCGGCGGTGCCGTGAACTTCATCCAAAATGTTGTCAAGGGGGATCGGTTTTCGCTGGACGCCGGTTACGTCGGCACCTTTTACGGGTTTGCGGGCAGTCGGCGGCGCACCTTCCTGGGATTTTTTAATCCCACCCTCTACCAGAACCACCAGATCACGGGCCGCATTTACGGAAAGCTGTTCGGTCCGGTCGGCTACGATCTTTACGGCGGAATCGGCATCCAGCAGACTCGGTCGTACCAGGATGTTCCGGTTTCTGGAAACGGTCAGCTTTCATCCGTATTTGAACTCGTCAAAGGACCCTACAAACGGTCCGCGGTGGTTCGTCCCGGATTCACCCTCAGAGCAGGCCCTCACCTGACGCTTGGAATCGCCTATACGCATTACAATTCGGCGCAGGTGCTGGGCCCGCTGCGCGGCAACTCGGTCAGCCTCACTACCGATTGGACGCTTTATTAGGCTAGACGCTGCTGTAGCGGCGGCCTATGACCGCCGGATTTTCCGGAAGAACCGCCGCTCCTAGCGCGGCGCGACAGCCAAGGTCAATGACCGCAGGTTCGAAGCCGTAGCGGCGAGGTCCTCCTCGCCGCAGCGCAGAGCGGCGGCGAGACGCCGCCGCTACAACTCGCCTTGACTGAGACGTCGCCTTACGGCCCGATGCCCTGCGCCATAAAGCCGCCGTCCACGGCGATGATCTCCGCCGTGACAAACCGCGCGGCGTCCGAGGCGAGGAAAACCGCCGCGCCCCGGATTTCCTCCAGGGTCCCGAAGCGCTGCATGGGCGTGTGAGAAAGAATGGATCTCTTGCGCGCCGGCTCGTTGATCAGCTTGGTGTTGAGCGGCGTTTCAAAAACTCCCGGCGCGATGGCGTTGACGGCGATGTTGTACTTGGTCCACTCCGCCCCCAGCGCCTTCGTCAGCATCGCCACGGCCCCTTTCGAGGCGCAATAAGGCGCCGCCTCGTGCAGGCTCTGGAAGGAGCCGATGGACGCAATGTTGATGATCCGCCCGTATTGCTGCTCCCTCATCACGCGGCCCACAATCTGGCACGCCAGCCAAGTTCCCTTCACGTTCACGCTGAGGATGCGGTCCCAATCTTCATCGGTGCATTCCAGCGAAGGAATGCGCTTGGTCATGCCCGCCGAGTTCACCAGAATATCAATACGCTTCATTTCCTTCACTACCGCGTCCGCCACGCGCTGAACGTCTTCGCGCCGGGTGACGTCGGCTGTAAGTTCTATCGTGTTCCGGCCCAGCGCACGGATTTCTGCCGCGGTCTTCGCAACTC
>OFHG01000580.1_pt1 | contig 14488 bp, 13 predicted proteins | sample 1521931 | NCBI WGS metagenome assembly OFHG01 (sample SAMEA2468438, study PRJEB22500) | soil metagenome | biome: Glassland; feature: Farmland; material: Clay | place: Australia | collected 2013-01-31 | depth 0.55 m
GCGAGATTCTCGCCTTCATGGGTGAGAACGGCGCCGGGAAGTCAACCCTTTTGAAGATCATCAACGGCGATTACCAGCCGGACATCGGGACGCTCACGATCAATGGACGGCCGCTCTCGTTTGATAATCCCAGCCAGGCACACAAAGCCGGGATCCGGGTGATCTACCAAGAGCCCGAGATTGTCCCGGGTATCGATGTCGCCGAAAATATCTGGGTGGGCGAACTGCCGAAACGGCTTGGCCTGCTCGATCGTCGCCGGCTCAATAAACAAGTTCAACAAAGCCTGGCGGAATATGGGTTCGAGGGAGTGCTGCCCACGCATCTTTTAGGGGATCAACTCTCATCTGCCCAACGACAATTAGTGGAAATTATGCGGGCTCTTAAGTCGGGGGTGCACGTGCTTGCCCTCGACGAACCCACTTCGTCGCTCACGGATGAGGAGGTTGACCGCCTCTTCGCCCTCGTGCGGCGCCTGCGCGACGAGGGCGTGGCGATCATCTATGTATCTCATCGCATCAAGGAGATTCTGAGACTTTGTGACCGCGTCGCCATCTTGCGCGATGGGCACCTGATTGCCGTCAAGCCCGCCTCCGAGTTAACCGAAGACAAGATCGTACACCTGATGGTGGGCCGCAACCTCTCCGATGTTTTCCAGCGCCAACAAGCCGGCACGGAGCGAGAAGTCCTGAAAGTCGAAAACCTGCGCAGCAACTGGCACGATGGGGTGAGCTTTCACATCAATGCAGGCGAGGTGGTGGGCTTTGCTGGCCTCATCGGAGCGGGAAGAACGGAGCTGGCCAAAGTGATCTTCGGTGAGCTGGCCAAAACCGGCGGGCGCGTCCTGCTCGATGGGCAGGAAGTAACCATCCGCCGTCCAGACCAGGCGATTGGAAAAGGGATCGGCTTCGCGCCTGAAGATCGCAAACGGGAGGGCCTGGTGCTCATGCGGAGCGTCCTCGAAAACGCCTCGATGGCGATTCTGCACCAACTGAGCCGTTTTCATTTCGTGCGCAGGCGGCTGGAGCGCAGCATTGCATCCCGTTTTGTCGAAAGGCTTCAGGTGCGTACGCCTTCGTTGGACCAGGAGGCTGGCAAACTCTCCGGTGGCAACCAGCAAAAGGTTGTCCTGGCGCGATGGTTAGCGGCCAAGCCAAAAGTCTTGATCCTCGACGAGCCGACGCGCGGCATCGATGTGGGGGCGAAAGCAGAGATCTACCGGCTGATTGACGAGCTTGCCAATGAAGGGTTGGGGATCATGTTTATCAGTTCTGAGCTGCCGGAGATACTCGGCCTCTCAGATCGTATTTACGTGATGCAGGACGGCCGTATCACTGGCGAACTCTCCGGAACAGATGCCACCGAGGAGGCGGTACTCAAGCTTGCGATGGCCGATCATCTGTCGGTAGCTCAGACCGGGAGCGCGGCAAATACCTAGAAGGGCAACAATCAATGAGCAAAGAAGTGACAATCCAACCTACTACCACGAGTGCACCGGCGAAACGCAACGATACCCTGCGACGGGTGATCGGCGCGATCGGCGCTGACAATCTGTCGCTATTATTCGCGCTGATTGCCCTGATCTTCCTCATTACCTTCGTCAGCGGCTGGTTCGGTTTGGAGGGAGGCAACAAATTCTTCTCCTGGCAGAACCTGATGAACAGCCTGGCTCAGGCAATCGTGATCGTCGGGCTGCTTGCGATTGGTGAAACGGTGGTGATTATCGCGGGGGCGCTCGATATCTCCGTCGGCTCCATCGCTTCGATCGGCTCTGTAGTTGCAGCCTCCGTACTGGTCGGTGTGGGAACCGTCGGCGCGCTCGGTTTTCTGCCCAAAGGCAGTGTCGTGATCGCTGTGGCGGCGGGAATCGTCGCCGGTATGCTGGCAGGTGTCATCAACGGTTTCATCGTTACCACCTTACGGGTCAACTCCATCATTGCCACCCTGGGCACATTAGCCGCGTTCGCAGGCTTTGCTTTCTTATTAGCGCCAGATGGCAAGCCGATCGGCGTGCTCACCCAGCCAGAGTTCACCTGGCTCGCCCAGGGCCGCTTCCTGACCAACGCGTCGGTGCCACCGCTGGGTGCAGGCAAATGGACCGGCATTCCGGTCCTTACGGTGATCCTCATCATCGTGGCGATTTTAGTTCACATCCTCATGACCTACACGGATTTTGGCCGGGCGATTTATGCCATCGGCGGCAACGCCACAGCTGCCCGCCTGGCAGGCATCAACATCACCCGGGTATTTATCATTATGTATATGATATCCGGTGGTATATCCGGGCTTGCCGGGGTTTTGCTCACGGCGCGCACCACTTCGGGTAACCCGATCAACGGGAACGGGCTGGAGCTGCAGGCGATCACGGCTGTCTTTCTCGGAGGGGCAGCAACGGCGGGGGGCAAAGGGACGGTCCTTGGAACCTTTTTAGCAGTTATCATGGTCGGCGTGCTTAACAATGGCATGAACTTGCTTGGATTTAACACCTTTATCCAACGTGTTGCGCTGGGTCTGCTGCTGGTCGCCGCCGTAGCCATTTCTCAGTGGCGCCAGGCGCGTGCCGAACGCGTGCGGACCAAGATCGTTGCAGAAAGTTAGGTCTGGGCGACACTATTCTACCTAAAGGAACAAATCATGGAGTCTATTGTCAAAGAAATCTATAAGAACATCATGGAAGGTCAGAGCGCGGCAGTCAAGGAAAACGTTCAAGCTGCGTTGGAAGCGGGCATCGCGGCGCCAGTCATCTTGAACGAAGGCATGATTGCTGCGATGGCTGAAGTGGGCCACCTCTTCGAAGAGGGCGAGTACTATGTGCCCGAAATGCTGATCTCGGCGCGCGCCATGCAAGCCGGACTGGCCCTCCTAAAGCCGCATTTGGTCGAATCGGACGTCAAATCGCAGGGCACGGTCGTGATCGGAACCGTCAAAGGCGATCTGCACGACATTGGTAAGAACCTGGTGTCCATGATGCTGGAAGGCGCCGGGTTTGAGGTAGTCGACCTGGGTAACGATGTGGGGCCAGAGAAATTTGTGGAGGCGGCGCGTGCCTCCGGCGCACAGATTGTAGCTTTGTCAGCCCTTCTGACGACCACCATGCCTGCCATGAGCACTACCATCAAAGCATTGCAGGCCGCCGGCCTGCGCGGGCAAGCCAAGGTGATGATTGGCGGCGCACCCATCACCCAGGAATACGCCGCCTCGATTGGCGCGGATGCCTACGCTCCCGATGCAAGCCGGGCGGTATCCACCGCAAAAGCGCTCGTTGCATAATAAAGGCCGGATTGGTTGGGTTTGAGCGGCTAATTGCGTATAGACATATTGTATTTATTGTTGCGCATAGGCATTAAACCAATAAGTAGCTAATCTATTGGAATGACCGCTATAGCAGGTGAGCCCACTCCTCCAGGGTCGTAACAGGCGCGCCCAGCATAGCGTCTCTTGTCCATATCTACGCCTTAGCTTTGGATAAGTTTTATTATCCAAAGCTAAGGAATCGACCGCAGGGCGCTTACCAGTTCCCCTTCTACGAACACATAGGCAAACTTCTGAGGTAGGGTTGCAAGTAGCCTGGCCTAATCGCAACAATATTGCATTGGACATCCCCTGGAAATTATAGCCTCAATGCAGGTGACTTTGAAAGTGGCATGCCCTCATAAAGCAGTCGTCCACTGAAAGCTTACTATACTTTACTTTTTCTCAACGTAGATAATTCTTCGCGAATTGTTCGGGGCCAGACACTCGAATCCGCTTGTCCTTTAGGCCAGGGTTGTGATGAGCTCACGATTGGATGATACAAAGCAGCGTGTCGCCTGAAAAAGTCTTGTTCCTAGGTTATGAGGCCAAGATGGCTTTACTGCTACACTCCCACAATGTGAGCGGGATAGTCTGGGAGAGTGGCTTTTCGGCAAGAGCCTCCACCTTTTAGTCTGGGAAGTGGTCAGAGTTCTGCGATCACACTGGCGATTTTCTCCATGCCCAATTGGATGTTTTCAATCGAATTGGCGAAGGAAAGACGCAGGTAGCCTTCACCGCACTGGCCAAAGGATGAGCCTGGTAACAGGGCGACGCCGGCACGCTCCAAAAGCAGGTTGGCTAAATCATTCGAATTCATCCCCGTGTCGCGAATGTTAGGGAACACGTAAAACGCGCCCTGAGGCTTTGAGCATTTCATACCGGGAATAGCGTTCAACCCACCGACGATGATTTCACGGCGGCGTTGATACTCGGAAACCACCGCCTCCACCTGCTCTTGGGGCCCGCTAAGCGCCTCGATCCCTGCGTACTGGGTAAACTGCGCCGTTGAGCCGATGGAATGGGTCAGAAGGAGCTGGACGCGCTGGGCCAGCTCCTTCGGCATAATCCCGTAGCCAAGGCGCCAGCCGGTCATGGCATAAGTCTTCGAGAACCCATCGATGATCACGGTGCACTCCAACATACCAGGCAAGGCAGCAATCGAAGGTGCAGTCGCTCCATCGTAAACGATGCGCGAGTAGATTTCGTCCGACAACACCCAGCAGTCATGGCGCAACGCCAGTTCGGCAATCTGTTCCAGATACTCTTTAGGAATGATCCCGCCGGTCGGATTGCTGGGAGAGTTCAGGATAATCATCCTGGTATGATCGTTGATCAAGTCCGCCAGCACATCCAAATCAAACGAAAAGTTGTTTTCCTCTCTAAGAGGCACCGGGACTGGAATGCCTCCTGCCACGCGAATCATGGCTTCGTAAGTGGGAAAACCAGGATCCGGGTAGATCACCTCATCTCCCGATTCCACTAGTGGGTCGTTTGGCATGCTAACTGCCATTTCTGGAATATGTTATTGGAGCGGCGAACTGGTCGGCGAGTGTAAGCCCCCGATCCACCGAGAGCATGTCGCCGCTGCCGGCTTCGTTGGCGGCGAACGTAGCGTTTGCCGCCCCATTCAAAAGGCGTGGGATCCAAGTTCCAACCCTTGGCAACCCCTTCTAACAAAGAGATGATTTGGGTTGGCGTTTCTGGATGTTGTCCTGCCAGTCCACGTTTGACAAGAATCCGTTGCATCGATTCGGCCATATTCAACCACGAACCACCCAAAGGTGTGTACAACGGCATAATGCCGTGAGCAAATAACCAGAGGACGAGCTCAACCGTGTAGTGTCCGCGGAGATTGTCCCAAACCAGCAACATTCGTAAGGCCGGAAGTTCTTGTGGAAGGGTGATGGGTAGCGATAAACCTTCCTGCCAGGCTTCCCATACCTGCTGATTGGTCTCTGCATCGAGTTGCGTCGCTTCGGGCATGGTCTGAAGGATCGCACTCAACTCCGCTTTCAGCCAGGGATGCAAAACAACATTCGCACTGCTGGTGACGCCTTTGACAATCACTCGACCGCTGGCAGGATGAAAAAGGGTTAGCAATTTTGCCGTTCCGTTGCGGATATACTCGTGAGGCTGGCGTACTGGCTGACCGATCGGCTGCCAACTGGCTCCTGGATAAGGCAAGGTCTGATACGGCCCAGCTTCATCCTGGGTCCACACCACTAGTCCGAGCTTTTCGCCAGTTTGATAGGCTCTTTCGATCAAGTTTTTTTGGCGCTCGCATCCGGATCTATCACGGTTACTTTGCCTCGCTTGCGCTTGCGAGTCACTTTACCCGTTTCACACCAACTACGCACCTCTTGCCAGCTAAAGCCAGCCTCCAGAAGCACGGTGCGAATGGTGTCTTCACTCACTTCTGGCAAGCCATCCGGGGCTTTGCGCAGCGCCTGACACAAGGTTTTCAGAGACCATGTGGCTGTGCCATCTGTCTCAGGGTCCGGTTTCCGTCGGGCTTCCCGCAAAATCCTTTCGCGTTCGCCCGGACCATACTTGACGGCAGGACCACCTCCATGCCGAGGTTGAATAGCGTTCAAGCCTTCCTGGTTGAAGCGCTTCACCAGGTTGGAGACGGCATCCCCCGACTTGCGTCCGGACGAGCGGGCTGCTTCTGTATAGGAAGCCCCATCGGCAACACGCAGGATTTGCTTCGCCCGAGCCACATGGATCGCAGGCTCACTTCGAGAACGACTAATTCGTTCGAGCCAGATACGTTCCTCGTCTGTTAATGTGCGGAGTTGTTCTGTTTTTCGGCGTGTCATGCGTCCACCTGCTTTCTTTCGGAGAATAACGCATTCTACCGCCATTTACTTTGTTTGGCTATGGCCGTGCCGAACGACCCACTAGTGCTAGTGTCGGGAAAAACAGGTTTGGCTTGGCGCCCGGGCTGACCACAACCTGTTGGGGATCGATCCGGTAACCACGCCTGTGGCTCTGTTCCTCGGCGATCACCTGGCGCAGCTTTGGGATGCCAGCTGGCGGGGTGTAGCGCGTGTGGCCGAGAGCGATGCTACGGATGCCGGAAAGGCGGATATTGGCGAAAGTATCAAAATCAGGTTCGCCAATCTCAAAATGAATGATTTGCCGGCCTTGTTCCTGAAGTTCCTTGGCTTTCCCCAAAACCTGGTAAGCGCCCTCGGGCTTTAAATGCTGGGTACGTTGTGCAAATTCCACGGGCTATCCTCTCAATCGAGCAATTTAACCAGCTCTTCAAACTCCTCATCTTTAATTTTGAACCAGTTTTCCGGCTGCGGGAAAGTCTTGCTGGTCACTTCTTGCACGTATTGCTTCAAGCCATTAAGAATCACCTCGCCCGCATTTCCGAAAATCTTGGCCATGCGAGGCTTGAATTTGGGATAAAGGCCAAACATATCGTGGTAGATCAGCAACTGGCCGTGAGCATACGGGCCCGAGCCCAGACTCATGATAATGCAATCTTTAGCTCGCTCGGTGACTAGCTTCGTGACCCGGTCGGGCACCATTTCCAGTAAGATGGCAAAAGCGCCTGCTTTTTCGAGCGCTTTGGCATCGTCGATGATCTTTTGGGCCTGCAGCGCCCCGCGGCCCCGCACCCGGAAACCGCCCAAAGCGCTGACAGACTGCGGCGTGAGCCCCAGGTGACCGATGGCAGGGATGCCGGAATTAACGATGCCTTCAATGCGGCTGGCCATTTCGGCGCCGCCTTCAAGCTTGACTGCGTCGCAACCCGCCTCCGCCATAAAGCGCCCAGCGCTGCGGATGGCCGTTTCAACGCTGGGTTGGTAGCTCATATAGGGCATATCTCCAACCAGGAAGGCGGTGGGCGCGCCACGGCGGACGGCTTGCGTATGACGAATCATATCTTCCATGGTAACCGGGAGTGTGGAATCATATCCCAGCATGGTCATGCCGAGACTGTCGCCTACTAGGATCATATCGATACCGGCCTGTTCCTGGAAATAAGCTGTAGGGTAATCGTAACAAGTTAACCATGAGATGGGCTCCCCATCCGAAACCTTCTTGAACAGCGTAGTGATAGTAATTTTTTTGCGGTCCACCATAAGAAACTCCTTCTGTGATAGATAAGTCCTGGTTAAATATCTTTTCCCAGCCCTCGTTCTATAGATCGATGTAAGAATGCTCGTTCTGCGAATGAAATATGGAGAATAAATCTGCTATCAATGCATAGCCCGTTTCAAGCCGTCCAGCCCCAGGACCGATCAAAGTGACCTCTCCTAACAGATCACAAGAATAGGTGATCGCGTTGGTGGCGCCACCGACCGAAGCAAGAGGGTGGCTGGCTGGTACTCGGACGGGACGTACACTCGCAAGCACCTTGTCTCCGTCCCGTTCCAGGCTACCAATCAGCTTCCATCGTTCCCCTGAGGCTCTGGCGCTATCAATGTCATCTTTCGTCAAGCTCGTGATACCTGTGCGCTCAACCTGGTCAAGAGCCAATGGTTTCCCGAAAAGCACACTGCTGAGTATGGCAACCTTGCCAGCGGCATCGTAGCCTTCAACATCTCCGCTGGGGTCCGCCTCCGCGTAGCCCCTGGCCTGGGCCTCCGCCAGGGCGTCTTCATAACTCTGCCCACTCTCCATCTGAGTGAGGATGAAATTGGTCGTGCCGTTCAGAATACCTTGCACGCGCTTGATTTCGGCTCCCTTCATGAAATCCGCTCCCAGCCGTAGGGCAGGTGTTCCGCTCATCACCGTGCCCTCCACTCCCATCATGACGCCGTTCTGCTTGGCAATATCCATTAATTCGGGATATTTCAAAGCCACCGGGCCCTTGTTGGTCGTGACCACATGCAGCCCGTGCTGTAATGCAAGCGCCACATGAGAGATCGCCGGTTGCCCCGTACTCAGGTTTGTATGACTGACCTCCACAACGGCATCCGCGCCGCTGTCAGTAATCGTTTTGAACGCGTCCCAACCTTCTTGGGTGCCTGCAATTCCCTCCAGTTTGCCGCTTTCTTGAACCACTTGCAGCAGCTTGCCGGGATCCAGCCCGCTGGGATGAAAGAGGCAACCCTTGAGCAAGTCGCTCACCGCTACAATTTGGAAATTGAGGCCAAGTTTTTGTGTGTAAGTGGGACCCCAATCGCGTAAAATTTGGGTGAATCCTTGTCCCACGTTGCCGAAACCAATGAGAGCAAGCCTGACCGTTTGCATTTCAACTCCTTGGGTGGTCGAGAGTGATGAATTGAGATTTGTTATTGGGTGCTATCCACAGGTTCGTCAAGATATATATTTCTCATACGCACAGGTACAACCGGTGGGCGGATTTTCATCAGGCCAACCTCAGGCACCGTCTTGCCTGTCATACCCGCCAACAACATGGCTGCGTTCATCGTACAGTAGCGTCCCTGGCAAATGCCCATGCCCATGCGGGTACGCAGTTTTGATCCGGACAGGGTGAGCGCGCCATCGGCGTAACTGCTGCGAAGATCTCCAAGAGTAACATTTTCACAGCGACACAGAACTGTGCTATCGTCCATTGCATCCAATATTCCAGGCCGAAATCGGAACCGTTGCCACAAGAAGCGTGCGAAGCGACCTTCACGCTGCATGGCTGGTTGTAAAGCTGTATACAGACGATGCGCCTCTTGTGAAGCAATGAACCCCAGACGTTCAAGAACAGAGATCCCCGCAACCTTTCCTTGCAACTCCGCCATAGGTTTGCCTGCCACACCCGTCACGTCGCCTGCTACGAACACATTTGCCTGGTCTGTTTCCATGCGGTCATCATAGCGGGGGATATAGGCTCCCAATTGAGGATGGTAGTCGTGAGAACAACCCAGATGCAAAGACAGGTTAATTGATGGAAGAAACCCATAGGATGCACAGATGGTGTCCACTTCAAATCTGGTTTCATATCCAGCAACCGGGCGGCCTGTGGCATCTACCGGGCCGATCACTACCGCTTGCACTCCTTCTTCTAACGTGCCTTCAGCTCGCCGCACCCCATAGCCAAAAAATATTGGCACCCGCTTCCTGAGCAGGGTGAACAGATAACCCGCCATTTCGGACAGGCGCTCCCATTGACCCCACATTCCGGCCGGTAATAACCTGGCCCCGTCGTTTATCCTGCAAGCATCTAAAAAAGCTATGATCTGCGCCCCTTCCCGAGTGAGGTTTGCGGCCACGGCCATTTGTAATGGCCCGCTTCCCGCCACCAAAACGCGTCTTCCGGACAGCAGCCCCTGTCGCTTGAGCATCATTTGTGCTGCTCCCGGGGTCAGGACGCCCGGTAGCGTCCAGCCTGGAAATGGCAACGGTCGGTCGTACACTCCGGGTGCTAGAATGATTGCCTGAACAGTGGCCGATTGGGTCTGCTCACTGGCGGAATTAAAATACAGGGTAAATTCTGGTTCCCGTTCCTCGCCTGCTTTGTCGCTGAAAGAGGCTTCTGAACCATGGAAAACCCCCCATACGCGGACCTCCGTAAGGATTTTGACTTTGGCGTCTTGCAAAAGCGCTTCGCGCTGCTGGATCTCTTGGAAATATTTACGATCGCTGCGGGCTAAAGCCCCAGAAAAGCTTTCCGGCAAACGTTTATAGTAGTGACCGCCAAGCCGGCCTTCGGAATCGAGTAAAAGCACGCTGGCGCCTTGTTTGGCTGCGGTTGTAGCCGCGGCAATGCCGGCTGGCCCTCCTCCAATTACGGCAACATGATAAGAGTTGATGCTCATGGCTGCGTCTCCACCCTCATCCCAGGCCGGGCGAGGGTTTTGCAAGCCTGGCAACTTGGGATCCCATCTACGGTTACCAGGCATTGCATACATTCGCCCATTCCACAATACACGCGATTAAAGTTTTTCCCATCTAGAGATTTTTGGAAGGTGCGCACCCCGGCCGCCAATAGAACGGTTGCCAGGCTCTCTCCCGAATAAGCGGTGACTGTGTGGCCGTTTACCGTCAGCCCGAATGGTTCGCCGCGTTGATATTGGCTCAATCGAACAGCGCTCATAAGATCCCTCATTAAATGATGAAACGTTCAAAGCTTAAAGGCAGTTGTATGGACTCTTCTACCTGGCCAGTATACAGGTTTGCCACCATCTCGGCCGTGATCGCTGAAAGGATCAGCCCATCCCCACCATGACCCGCGGCGACGATAAAACCTGGCAGACCAGGAGCGCGAGCGATAATCGGCATCCCATCTGGTGTAATGGGGCGCAAGCCCGCGTAAGCCCTGATGATATGCAAATCCGAAACGCTGGGCGATAGCTCAACAAGCTGTTGGCTTAGCTCACAGATTCCGGCGAATGTACTGCGACGGTCAAATCCAGCCACCTCACGTGTGCTGCCGATGATAAAATTACCATGTTTTACCTGAACCAGTGTAATGCCAACCGAACGTTTTGGAGCAGTCCCATCCCCAGATTTTTCCAGGCTGGCCTTGCTCAACAGGTAGCGTGCTGAAATCAATGTCCCCTGCATCCTGGGGGGCATGGGCTCGGTAACCATTAGCTCGCCCTTGAGGGGAGTCACCGGTATTTCAAAACCCACCCGTTTTGCGAGGTCAGCCGACCATACCCCGGTGGCGTCTACGATCGTTTCCGTCATTATTTTGCCTCGGGTGGTGTCGACCGCAACGATCTTCTCGCCCTGGGTTTCCACATGGGTGATTTCTGTAAAGGTACACAGTTGAGCACCCAACTTTCTGGCCTGGCGAGCAAAAGATATTACCAGCTCCAGGGGATTGATTTGCGCATCTGAAGGTGAGTAGGAAGCTCCGATGACTTTTGGGCCGATCACCGGCATGATACGGCGAGCATCATCGCCATCTAAAAACTGGACATCTAGGCCTAGGCTTTGCAGCTTGCTGACCATATCTTTGACCACTGCCAGCTCTGTTTCATCGCAGGCCACCAGTAGACTGCCGGTATGATTGAATTCGAAGCTGGAATCGAATTCCTGGTGCAGTTGATCCAAAATCTGCATACTGTGGCTGGCCAAGCCCAATTTATAAGCCGAGGTCTTGGTCTGCAGCAGGGCAGCGGCTGCCGCAGCCCGTGTTGTGCCAGTTCCTATATCTTCTCGCTCTACAAGGCAAACCTTCACCCCGCGCTTGGCCAGATAATATGCGCAGGCAGTCCCGATTACACCGCCACCCGCTACGACAACCTCTGCGCTGGCCGGGATGGTTTGATCCTGGTGAGACATAATCACTCCAAGAAGTCCATTGGATTTGCGAAACTAGCAACAATTGTAGTATAATCCGCAATAAAATCTAAGTCAATAACCAATTTTACAGATACTTATCCTGGAGAGCTCACTCATGAACTCAAGATATGAACGTAACTTTCTTAAGACATTGGCGCGTGGACTGCGTGTGCTAGGCGCTTTCACCCCGGTCAACCCGGAACTCTCTTTGACCGAAATTGCGGAAATTCTGGATGTCGACCCCAGTACAGCAAACCGGTTCGCCTATACACTGGAAGAGTTAGGATACCTGGAACGGGATGCCGAAACAAAATTGTACCGGGTTACACCGAAAATCTATGCGCTGACGATTTCGCTGGCTGGGCCACGCAACTTGCGGGAAATCAGTTTACCCCTCATGGAACGTTTGCGCGACCGGACAGGTGAGACGGTCGTCCTTTCCGTCCGGGATGGCGTCGATATTGTAATTATCGAGGTGGTTGAAACACAGCATTCGCTGGCACCGCGTGGGTGGGTAGGTGGACGGGTGCCGGCCTATTGCAGTGCAATGGGAAAAGCCATACTTGCTTACTTGCCGGATCCAGAGATCAATCGTATCCTTAACATGATCCATTTTGTGGCACGTACGCCTAAAACGATTACGAATCGCCTGGATTTCTTATCCGATCTTGATAAGACTCGTTCTCGAGGCTGGTCCCTCAATTACGAAGAATTTACGGTGGGAGTGGTTTCTGTTGGGGCCCCCATTTTTGCGGGTAAGCACCATGTGACTGCTGCCATCTGTATCGATGTGCCTACGGCTCGAATTCATGGCGAAGGACACCTAGAGCGCATAGCAGAAGAAGTTAAATCCGTTGCTGCTGGAATATCAACTTCAGGAAGCTATGATATGCCTCCCGAAGGACAAATTTTCTAAAATCGTTGCCCAATTGTCGTACTGCGAACCATGAGTACTTGACAAATATGCATTTGCGATTTACAATAGTAGTATTGCTATTTTAGCAAATCCTCATTGTAGCATAAATTATCTACACCATCTGGGCCAGTAAAAAAAAATTAAACCGCATAGACAAACAAAGGAGGAGCGCGCCGGCTTTACTTAAATCTTCCCACCCATATTTTTAACTTCATAGTTACAACAAACCATAGGACCGGAATTTGTACGGAGGCTCTGCATGAATAAAATTCTCTGCCGTCTTGTGACGGTACTGCTGGTCACTACCATGTTTTTAGCCGCTTGTGGCAGCGCGGCTCAACCAACCGCTGAGCAGCCTGCAGCTTCGCAACCTAACACTTCTTCCTCGCAACCAACTGCTTCTTCCCAAGAACAACAACCCCAATCAACTATGGCACAAACCGATAAAGAGCCCGTCAACCTGGGAGCCCTGTTGCCGCTTTCGGAACCTGGTGCTTCACAGGCTGGGCAACTGATTCTGCGCGGCATCCAGCTAGGAGCGGAGTACGTTAACACGGAGATGGGCGGCTCGGTGGACGGGCGCCCAGTCGCAGTGATGGTCGAGGATGACAAGGGCACCCCGGAAGTAGGCGCTTCGGGCTATCGCCGGCTGGTGCAGGAGAAAAATGTGATTGGCGTCACCGGGGGCTACCACAGTTCAGTGGTACTGGCGGAGATCGAGGTTGCCAAAGAGCTAGGAGCGCCAATCATCGTCACCCAGGCTTCCAATGCGGACATCACGGCGTCTGGCTATCCCCAGGTGTTCCGCACCCACCTGATCGACCCGGTGCGCGCGATCGCATTGGTAGATTTCGCCAAGAATCAGGGTTTTCAGAGGGTGGCCTACATTGCTGATAATACCGACTTTGGTGTGGGATTGGCAGCAGCCGTGGAAGCCGAGGCCCAAAAGCAAGGCGTGGATTTCAAGTCTATGATCTATGATAAGGCTGCAGTGGACTTGACCCCCGAGCTGCTGGAGCTTCAGGCCTGGAAACCAGACTTGCTGCTCAACGCAGGCACTGGCACTCCTGAGCACCTGATCATTGACCAGGCGTACGATATCGGTCTTTACCCAGATGTACCCATGTTGGCTACCTCGGACTGGCCTTATCGCAGCGATGAGTACTGGTCCCTGCATGGTAATAAGGGTATAGGCATTTACATCCTGACTTCTTACCACAAGGATATGCAGTTAACCGACCGGGGCCAGTGGTTCTATGACCAGTACACTAAGCAATTCGGTGAACCACCCACCTATTCTTCCTACAATGGCTTCGGCGATGCAGTCATCCTGGCGGAAGCTGCCAAACGGGCCGGCACTACCGATTACGCGGCCATTGTCAAAGAGTTGGCGTCAGGTAGCTTTGACTTTTGGGCCGGCACGGTGAGCTTCCCCGCCGGTGAAGGGCCTTTCTGGCACCAATGGACGCCTCCAGTGCTTATCACCCAGTACACGGCAGCCAATCAGACTCAACAGGATGCCAAGTTAATCTATACTTTCAATTACTCGCCGTAAAGATTTTATCTTGACTGGAGAATTCTGCGAACGATAGTTCCTCGCAGATGAATAGCGGGGAGAATCTCGGTTTTTTGCCTAATAAACCGAGATTCTCCTGCCTATATTTGTGGAGCATCCTAATATGAAAAATAACTTGTTCCGTGGTGTAACAACTGCCTTAATTACACCCTTTTTGGATGATCAAAGCGTGGATTATGAAGGGCTGCGCCGCAACGTAAGGTACCAGATTGATGGAGGTGTGCAAGGCTTGTTGTTATTGGGCACAACTGGAGAACCTCCTACTTTGACAGAAGAGGAAAAAGAAAGGATCGTGGCTACTGCCATTGAAGAGGTCAGATCTTCCGGTAAGTCAGTGAAGATACTGCAAGGCGTGGGGACCAACTCGACCCGAAAGACACTCCAGAATGTAACGCAGGCTGAAAGCGCGGGGGTAGACGCCGTATTGGTGGTTACACCCTATTACAATAAACCTACACAAGAAGGAATCTACCAGCATTTTGCAGCTATTGATGCTGAA
>OFHG01000581.1_pt1 | contig 14487 bp, 13 predicted proteins | sample 1521931 | NCBI WGS metagenome assembly OFHG01 (sample SAMEA2468438, study PRJEB22500) | soil metagenome | biome: Glassland; feature: Farmland; material: Clay | place: Australia | collected 2013-01-31 | depth 0.55 m
GCGATTGCGGCGCCGACACGATCACAGAGACGGCCGGCATAGGCGGGTTTGCAATGGCTTCTGCCCCCGCCATCGTTACCTTCGTCAGCGGCACACCCAGGGATGCTATAAACGCCACCCTGGAAATGTACGAGATATGCTTCACTGAGCACAAGTACTTTACCATCCCGCCATTGGACTTCCGCGGTACCCCCACAGGTATTGATATTCGCAAGGTAGTAGAAACGGGTATCACGCCACGCGTCAATACCGGGATCGCCCACAAGGATGCCGGCGTAGGTCAGGTTGGCGCCGGATTAGTACGCCCTCCCATGGAGATGTTCGAGCAAGCATTAATGGCCTTTGCTGAGCATTACAGTTTATAAAAACGAAACGTCCCAACTTTGGTGAATATCAAGAAAGCGAGGAAAACAATGAATCGCGATCAGTTAATCAGAATGCTAAATGATGCAAAACTGTATGACTTAACCCAAGGTTGTAGCATCTTTACTCCGCCTTGGCCCGGTGAAAAATCACTTGAAGTCCATTTTTTCAAGCGCGTTACCGGAGCTTATGGTGGTGGACCCGGCGCTAACGGCCAGATATTGAACTGGAGCAATACCGTAGGCACCCACCTGGTTGGAGAAACGGCCTGTCATTCAGGAGGCAGGGCTATTGCCGACGTCCCACTGAAGGATCTGTGTGGGCCAGGTGTCGTGGTGGATATCTCGGACGCGGTATCCGATTACAGCCTGTATACCCCTGAAATGATCACCCAGAGGGCCACGGTTAAGAAGGGCGATATCTTAATCATCAATACTGGCTATCACAAGTACTCCTGGGATTGGCCTGACGTCCACAGTCCTGAGGCTCAAGGCAGCGTGGAATCCAAGGAGTTCGGCTTTCTGGTCAAACACCCGGGACCCTCCCCGGATTTCTTCAAATGGGCGTTGGAGATGCAGCTCAAGATAATTGGCGTGGATTGCGGCTGTGTTGAGCATCCCATGAATACAAACATTCGCTACATGCACGCCAACGAGTTCAAGAAAGCCGAAGCCAAGCTGGTAGCGGATTACGGCAAGACCTGGGATGAGATGTTCCCACAAGATGAATACTACCAGATGACCCACATCACCATGCCGAAAGCCCATCTTCTCATGGCGGAATCAATCGTGGGTGAGATCGACAAGCTGAATAATCAGCGCGCCTGGATCATGATCTTCCCCATTCCTTTCATGGAGGTCGAAACGGCGTGGGCCCGTACCTGCGCTCTGCAACCCCCGGATGGCATGAGCGAAGAGGAGTTCTTCCAGGCTATGGATGCGGCGGAGATGCTCGACCTAAGTATTCCATTTAGCATTCAAACCCCTCAGTGGGCGAACTATGTCCCATTGACCGTCACCTATACTAAACGGGTTGGTGGGCAATATTTTGGAATGGGCAGGAATGGCTCCATATGCAATTCAAGCATCCACCTGGCGACTCACATGGATGGAGAAAAGCACTTCTGGCCCGCCGGACGGACCATTGGTGAAGTTCCTTTATCGGATTGGGTTGGCCCCGGGGTAATCGCTGATATCTCTGATTTGGTCAGCGATTCGAGTGTGTATACACCTCAAATGATCGAAAGTGTGGTTGATGTGCGCCAGGGAGATATCCTGATCCTCAAGACCGGCTGGTACAAATATGGCTGGAACAGCCCCGATTCGGATGAATTTCGCTACATGATCAAACACCCGGGTCCCTCACCGGATTTCTCGCAATGGGTGGTCGACAAGAAGATCAAGTGGTTAGGCATCGATGCTGTCAGCCAGGATCACCCCATGAACACCATCCAGCGCATCTGGCACCCGAAGACCTTCGAGGAAGCCAATCGCAAGCTAATCCGAGATTTCGGTAAAGATTGGGACGAGATGTTCCCACTGGATAAATATTACCAGGATACGCACCTGAACCTTTTCCCCAAGAAGATCGTCCACGCCGAGAACCTGGGCAATGATATGGCTGTGACCAAGAGTGGTCGCTATTACATCGGTTGCTACTTGCAGAAAGCCATGCAAGCCGAATCGATGTGGGGACGATTTGTTGCCTGGAAAGAAGGTAGCTAGTGAATAAGACCTGGCAAGTTTCTTACGCTTGCCAGGTCTTTTAGCAAATTAATATCCCAATTATAGGTGCCGCTCGACGATCGATTGCACTTCGTGCCATAAATTTGGAGATGAATTAAACATATGAAACCAGCTCCTTTCGAGTATTACGCTCCCAAGACAGTGGACGAGGCGTTGGCCCACCTTGCACAATATGGTTACGACGCTAAAGTGCTGGCAGGTGGGCAGAGCTTGGTCCCGATGATGAAATTCCGCCTGGCCCAGCCCTCCGTTCTTGTTGATATTAATAACATCAATGAGCTCTTCTACATTCGTGAGAACGATGAAGGGAATTTATGCGTCGAAGCCATGGCGCGCCACAACCAGGTGGAGACGAGCTCGCTGGTAGCCGATCGTGCGGCCCTGATTAGCGATGCTATGCCCCATATTGCCACCGTACAGGTGCGCAGTCGAGGCACATTCTGCGGCAGCATTGCCCATGCCGATCCTTCGGCAGAACTGACCGCAGTTAGCGTGGCTCTCGAAGGAAGCTTCCTGCTGCGCAGCCAAAAAGGTGAACGCTGGGTCCCTGCCAACGAATTTTTCGTCGGTCTGTTTACCTCCGCACTCGAACCGGACGAATTGCTGATAGAAGCGAAATTCCCGGCGTTGCCTGAGCGCACAGGATGTGCCCTGGTGGAGGTTGCGCGTCGACCGCATGATTTCGCCCTGGTTGGGGTTGCGGCCGTGGTAACCTTGGGTGAGGGCAACCGCTGCCGACAGGCGCGTTTAGTATTTTTTAGCGTTGGGGATGGCCCGGTTGTGGCTCACCAGGCAGTTGAATTGCTTAAAGGTAAAGAATTGTCTCCAGAATCAATGCGCGCAGCGGCTGAGACTGCAGCGAAACGCGACGTCGATCCTGGAAGTGATATTCATGCGACCGCAGAATATCGCCGGCACCTGGCGGGCGTGCTATCCTTCCGGGCGCTAACCAAGGCTTACGAGCGTGCTCGAGGAATTGGATGATTGAATCCAGGAGAATCACAGGCGCGCGAATATCCTTCCTCGTCCTTCTGTTTGGGAGATGAATATGAGCCATACCTTCGACATTGGTCTCACGGTCAACAACGTTCATTACGAACGCAATGTTGAACCACGCATGCTATTGAGCGATTTTTTACGTCATGAACTCGGTTTGACGGGTACCCACGTCGGTTGTGAGCATGGCGTCTGTGGAGCGTGTTCGGTACTTTTTGATGGGCAGCCGATACGCTCATGCCTCATGTTTGCCGTTCAGGCGAATGGACATGAGATCCTTACGATTGAAGGATTGGGAACAGTTGATCATCTGCACCCGCTTCAGGAAAGCTTTATGGAGGCTCACGGTTTGCAATGTGGTTACTGTACACCCGGTTTTATCATGACATTGATACCCTTCCTGGAAAAAAATCCAGATCCCAATGAACAAGAAATCCGCCAGGTCATCTCTGGAAATATCTGCCGCTGTACCGGTTACCAGCATATTGTTGATGCTGTGAAGCTGGCAGCCGAAAAAATGTCTGCTGCACATGAGGAGTAAAGGGCATTGTGGAAAAACCCGGCTTCTGTTCCAGGGTAGCACCTCAGGTTAATTATTGGAGCGATCTGTGAAAACGAAATATATAGGTAAGCGAATTCAACGAAATGAAGACCCGCGTTTGCTGACCGGGCAGGCACTGTTTGTAGACGATGTCGATATCCCCGGGATGTGCCATGCGGCATTCCTGCGCAGTGATTACGCTCACGCGCGCCTGAAAAGTATCGATATCTCGGCTGCTCAACAACGGCCTGGCGTTGTGGCAGTTTACACTGCGGAAAGTATGGGGGAAGATTGGCAACCCGGGCCTCCTTTGGTATCACCGCCTCCAACTGTAAAAGATGTGTTATTCAATTCTCGCACCCAGGTCCCTCTCGTTAAGGATAAGGTCAGGCATGCGGGGGAACCTATTGCAGTGGTCATCGCCGAAAGCCGCTATATTGCCGAGGATGCCGTAGAAGACATTATGGTCGACCTCGAACCCCTTGAGGCTGTGGCGGACCTGGAAAAAGCGTTGAGCCCACAAAGCGTGTTGGTACATGACGACCTCGATTCGAACCTGGCTGCCCAAATGGTTCAAGTGAAAGGCGATTACGCCAGCGCGCGTGCAAAAGCCGACCTGGTCATCAAGCGGCGGATTATCATCGACCGGGGTGCGGCAGCCGCCATGGAAAATCGAGGCGTTGTAGCCGACTGGGATGCGAAAGGCCAACACCTTACAGTCTGGGATACGACTCAAGCGCCAATCCCCATACGGAATGGACTTGCCTCCCGGCTCGGCCTCTCAGAACATCAAGTGAGGGTGATCGCGCCCTTCATCGGTGGTGGGTTTGGTCCGAAAATGATGATGTTCTACCCGGAGGAGATGCTGATCCCCTGGGTTGCGATGAAGTTGGCCAGGCCAGTTAAGTGGATCGAAGACCGGCGGGAAAACTTTTATGCCACCCCCCAGGAGCGGGTACAGATTCATGATGCCGAGATGGCTCTGACCCGCGATGGGCACATCCTCGGTATCAGTGATATCTTCTTGCACGATACTGGGGCATATGACCCCTATGGCTTAACCAGTCCTTTGAATACACAAAACCATGCAATGGGTGCTTACGATGTAGCCAACTTCTATTCCGAGGTTAAAGTTGTATTTACCAATAAGATCATCACTACGCCGATCCGGGGCGCTGGCCGGCCGCAAGGGATTTATGTTGCCGAACGATTGCTAGATCTGGCTGCCAAAGAGCTGGGCATAGATCCAATCGAAATTCGAAGGCGAAATTATATCACTCCGGATAAATTCCCCTATGAGCACGGTATCATTGACCAGGCCTTTGCCCCGCTGATCTTCGACAGCGGAAATTACCTTCCCGTCCTGAATAAAGCTCTGACTTTGATCGGCTACGATCAATTTGCAAAAGAGGAACAACCGCGTCTGCGTGCGGAGGGTCGCCATGCAGGTATTGGCGTTGTATCTTTTGTCGAGACGACCGGCGTAGGCCCTTACGAGGGGGCGAGAATCACGGTTCAGGCCAATGGGAAAATAAGTGTGGCGACGGGTATCGGCACACAAGGTCAGGGTCACTTCACTTCCTTTGCTCAGATTGTCGCCGACCAACTGGGAGTAGATGTTCGTGATGTCCAACTGGTCACTGTTGATACCGCTGAATTTCATTGGGGGACGGGAACTTTTGCCAGCCGCGGAGCCGTGGTTGCAGGGAATGCCATCCATGCCTCCGCCGTAGCAGTCCGCGCAAAAATCCTCAAGCTGGCCAGCGAAACCTTGGGAGCTCCTGAAGAAGAATTGGAGATCGAGGACGGCCAGGTACGGGTCGCAGATATCCCACAATTATCAATCAGCTTAGGCGAACTGGCGAACTTGGCCAATCCCCTGCGTGGCGCAGTCGAGCCCGGCACAGAGCCGGGTTTGGAAGCTACAGCATACTTCGGTCCTAAATACGGTGCTACGGCCTTCGGCGTCCACGCCATGATCCTTGAAGTAGACACAGAGACCATGATGGTAGAGATAAAACGTTATGTTGTCGTCGAAGACTGTGGAACAATATTAAACCCCTTGATTCTGGAGGGACAGATTCACGGCGGCGTGGCGATGGGGATTGGTAATGCTTTCTATGAAAAACTGGTCTACGACGAAAACGCTCAGCTTCTCAACGCTTCCCTGGCGGATTATTTGATTCCCACGGCAACCGAGATCCCCCGCATCGTGGTTGGTCATGAAGAAACCCCATCACCGCTTAACCCACTGGGCACAAAAGGCGCCGGCGAAGCAGGGGCGATTCCTGTGCCGGCCCTCTTCGCTCAAGCATTGGAGAATGCTTTACCGGAATTCGATTTAGAGATACTGGAAACGCCTCTCAGCCCCAACCGGCTTTTCGAGTTGCTACAGGAAAAGGAGAAACCGCAGTGAAAATTGAAGGCGAGTATCTCTTCAAAGGTCCCAGGGAAGATGTTTGGGAGATCATCCTGGATCCGGAAGTATTGGCGACTGCCTTACCCGGTACGAAAAGCCTGGATAGGGTTGGAGAAAACGAATACCAGGGAGAAATGAATGTGAGAGTAGGGCCCGTTGGAGGAAACTTCTCGGGGCGATTGGTTGTCTCGAATGAAGTCCCGCCTGAGAGCCTTACCCTCACGGTAGATGGGAGAGGGGGCCCTGGTTTTATCAATGGAACTGGAAATTTGGTGTTGGGCGACCAGGGCGATGGCACCACATTGATGAAATACGAAGGTGAGGTGAAGATTGGAGGAAGACTGGCCAGCGTGGGTCAAAGGTTGCTGGATACAGCCAGCCGAAGCACGATTCACCAGGGGCTGGAGGCATTGGACGTGGCCCTACAGGCGCGTGTGGCTGCCAGGTCCGAAGGCCGAAACGTTGAATACACACCTCCTACAGAGGGTAAATTTATGGCAGCCGTAGCCAAAGACGTGGCTGGAGAGATGCTATCATCACGCGCCCTTTGGATCGTCATCACGATCATCATTATCCTGGCTTTCATAGCTGCAATTTGGATCAGTGTAGCAAGTGGAGGTTGACCGCTTGTGGCGCCTGAACTGATACGCAGTTCCTTCACATTCCTGAGTACTAGGGAAATCGGCCCGGATGCTGAGGCGCGGTCAAAAGGAGGTGGAAGAATCATAAATTCTTGGAGCTCCTAGCTAAATGGATCAAAGGTACCGCAATCAAGTCAGACCAATGTAAGAAAGTGAGGAGGACGCAATGAGCAAAAAGCTCGGTTTACTTGTGGCGATCTTGATGGTGGCAAGCGCGCTTCTTACCGCCTGCCAACCCCAGACGGTGATCCAGACTGTTGAAGTTCCGAAGGAAGTTGTCAAGACAGTCGAAGTCCCAATGGAGGTCGTCAAGACCGTCGAGGTCACAAAACAGGTCGTAACGACCGTCGAGGTACCGAAGGAAGTCAAACAGGGGGCTACTCTGGCGATCTTGCATTTCAGCGTCATTCAGGGGACCACCTGGTCAGGAGCCCAGGACCGCGCTGGAAAGCGTCTCGCAGAAAAATACCCGAATGTGAAGTACGTCTACAGAGAGAACGTGACGCCTGACCAATCAGTCCCCTTCGCCGAAGAGCTGATCGCCCAAGGAGCCAACATCGTCGTGGGTAATGCGGAGTTCATGGGACTGCCTTTGGAGGACATCGCCGATAAATACCCGGACGTTTATTTTGGGTCGATCATCGCCAGTGACCTGACCACCAAGAGGAACTTCATTCGGCTGTTCCCCAGGCAATATCAGGCCCTATACCTGGAGGGTCTCGTTGCCGGAGCCTTGACCCAGACTGGCAACATCGGGATCGTGTCGGCATTCCCCAACGTACAGGTCATCCGGCGCACGGCCGGCTTTTACCTTGGAGTGATGGATGCGGCAAAATTACTCAACAAGGATATCAAGGTTTACGTGAAGTACGCCGGTGATTGGTACCTGCCAACCGAAGAGTCGGATATCGCCAATACCTTGATTGACCAGTACAAAGTCGATGTCTTGACCCAGCAGACCGATTCAGGATCCCCTCTGGATGTGGCCCAAAATAAGGGCGTCTGGTTTATCGGGAAGGACATGGACATCGTCGGGGATTATGGCTGGTCGAGCACCGACACCGTAGCCTTATCCTTCGACACGCGTTGGGAAGTCCTCTACGATAAGATCCTCAAAAACTTTTTGTCCGGGAACCAAAACCCGGAAACCGTGCTTTACCTGGGCATGTCCGACCAAATGACCCTGGCGGATGGCACACAGGAATACACCGTCGATCTCATGAACGACCATAAGGTGGGCGTTGACGCCATCAGTCCAAAGGCGCGGCCTTTGATTCCGGACGAGATCGTACAACTCGTTGACCAAAGAAGAAGCCAGATGATCGATGGCGTGTGGGATCCGTTCTTTGACCACGAGTTTGTGAGCAATGGAACTGGTCTGAAGCTTGAAGGCCAGGATATTCCTGCCGCAGGGACATCCGTCAAGCCGGCTGGCCAGATGCCGACGGATGCATGGCTGCTTTCACAGTTCAACTTCGACCTGCAAGGCTTAAACATATTGGATTGACACGCAGTTCAATGGCCTTACTCTAATGGTCTTGATGTAAAAAGACCAGCGCGTACATTAGGCATGAGACTCCCATAATTAATGGGAATTCCCAAAAAAAAGGAGCCTCATGCCTGGGCCTTTGGGGTTTTCCGTTCGTTAATCTTGAGAAGAGAGACAAGCTTAACATGATCCTGGAAGGAATAAAACGCGGAGAAACAGTTTTAGAGGCGCGCGGAATCACGAAGAGATTCCCAGGGGTCGTTGCCAATGACCAAATAAATTTCGAGATCAAGGCAGGCGAAATTCACGCCATCCTTGGCGAGAACGGTGCCGGGAAGACTACCTTGATGAACATCCTTTTCGGGCTCCTGCAACCTGATGAGGGCGGGATCTACATCCGCGGTGAAAGGGTTAAATTTAGATCTCCTCGGGATGCCATCAGCATGGGCATCGGGATGGTTCACCAACACCGCAAATTGGTGTCTGCCCACACAGCCATCGAAAATATCATCCTTGGCCATCCGCACGCTGGAAAAATTTTGAACTTAAAAAAAGCGGAACAAGAGCTGCTGGAACTCTGTGACCGCTATGGCTTCAAGATTGATCTCAAAGCCAAAGTCTGGCAGCTTTCCGAAGGTGAAAAACAGGCTATCGAGATCCTGAAAGCCCTTTATCGCGGGGCAGAGATCCTCATTTTGGACGAGCCAAACTCGGCGTTGACGCCTCAGGAAACAGAGAAGCTCCTCGAATCCATCGAAGCTATGGCTAGAGATGAGCTCGCCATTGTTCCATTCATCACGCATAAACTCCCGATCGTATTGGCGATAAGTCAAAGGGTTACCGTTCTGAGACGAGGAAAAGTCGTGGACTGCATGGAGACGGCGAGCACCAACGAGAAAAGCCTGGCCCTGCAGATGGTAGGCAGAGAGGTGATCTTCAGAATTGAGAGAACAGCAGTAGAAAAGGGGAAACCCATTCTCCAGGTAGAAAACCTTTCCGCCTTCAATGACAAAGATGTTTTGGCATTGAAAGGAGCGTCTTTCTTTATCCATGAAGGCGAAATCTTCGGCATCGCCGGAATTTCCGGCAATGGGCAACAAGAGTTAGTTGAGGTTTTGGCTGGCCTTCGAAATGTAAAAGAGGGCAAGATAATTTTTGATGGAAAAGACATTACCCATGTTTCCAGCTTAGAAAGATGGCAGATGGGGTTAGGTTACATTCCGTCCGATCGCATCCACGTGGGTTCGATCGCGGATTTCTCCCTGGTGGAAAACACCGCCATGAACTATTACTTCGATGATCATTACTCCCAAGGCGGCATTGTGGATTACAAACACTTATACCAGCTTACCGAGGAAATGATCCAGGAATACGGGGTGGCTGCACCGGGTCCGGAGACGAAGGCGAAAAACCTGTCAGGAGGCAACCTCCAAAAACTTATTTTGGCACGCGTGCTCTCGCGCAACCCCAGGCTTGTCATTGCAGATCTACCCTCCCAAGGATTGGATGTTGGGGCGACGGAGTTCGTCCAAAATAAGCTCTTGCAAGCTAAGAAGGATAAAGCTGCGATCTTACTCATCTCTGAAGATCTGGATGAGATATTATCATTGAGTGATACGGTCGCGGCGATCTACGAAGGAAAATTTATGGGCATCCTACCGGCAGAGCAAGCGAAGAAGGAGAACGTGGGCGCAATGATGGCTGGATTGCCTATGAAAGAGCGTGAGACATGAGCATCGCAGGCTACCAATTGAAGCTAGAAAAGAGGGTCACCTTATCCGGTTGGAAAGCGGCGCTCATTTCCGTATTGGCGATTTTATTCGCCCTGGCGCTTTTAAGCCTGCTCTTCATCATCGCCGGAGTTAACCCTCTCACCGCCTACCTGGAAATCTTTTCCTATTCTTTCGTCATCTCATTTTGCCTGCCGTTAACCATCAATAAGGCTATTTTCCTGTTGCTATGTACCTATGCCTTCATTATTCCTTATGTCGCCGGTCTCTGGAATATTGGCATGACGGGGCAGCTTTACGCCGGATCAATTTGCACTTTCGCCATTGTGGTTGCCTTTGGCGGCAAGGCGTTGGATAACCCTTATCTCGCCCCCGGATTACTTATCCCATTGATGATAATCGGGTCAGCTCTGGGAGGTGCAGTGCTGGGTGCGATTGCCGGGTTTTTAAAAGGAAAGTTTAACGTCAACGAGATCGTGGTCACCATGATGTTGAACTTTATCGCTTTCTGGCTGGTCTCATTTATGATCAAAGAGGGGGGGCCCTTCATGAAATCCGGAGGGGAGGGGGAAAGTTTTAGCTTACCGGAATCGATTTTTGCCCCTCTGATCCAGGGAGTACCTTTTACAATCTTCATCGCTCTTGGGTTGGCCGTGCTGTTGTACTATCTATTTGCCAAAACTAAAATCGGGTACCAGATCAAGGCCTATGGCCTTAGCCCGTCGGCTGCCAGATACGCAGGGATAAGAACGTCCATGATTCCTCTCCTGGTTTTTATCATGGGAGGCGCTATCGCCGGCCTGGCCGGGTATCACTATTTTGCTGCGGTTCCTGGCCTCTATAAAATTCCGAAGAGCTACGGTGAGTTCGGGGATCTGGCCTTTTATGGGATCATCTGCGGTCTGATTTCCCTGGGCAACCCGATCGCCGCAATCCCGGTTGCATTGCTCTTCGGAGGGTTGTCCAACGGCGGCAGGTTCGTCCAGGGACAGCTCCACATGAGCTTTGGTGTGGATTATGCCCTGCTCGGCGTCTTAATGATTTCACTGGTCGCTTTTCAATTCTTCTATCGTTACAAGTTCACCTGGGTACTTGCAGATAAGGAGAGACTTGATGTGGGACTTCGTCATTAGAAGCCTGGAAGCCTCAATGATTTTCAGCTTCGCCGGCCTCGGCGAGCTGATCAACCAGCGTACCGGAGTAATTAACGTTGGCATCGAAGGCGTCATGCTTTTCGGCGGCACCTTGGGTTTCCTCACCGCCCAATCCTCTGGCAACTACCTGCTCGGTTTCCTGGCAGCGGTCGCCATTGGTGGCTTGCTTGGTTTTCTGCATGGATTCGTTTCAATAACATTGGGAGTCGATCAAGTCGTGAGCGGGATGGGCATCTGGATCCTGGGCTTCGGCCTCACCACCTATATCGGCAGTCCCCATGCAGGACCTTTAGGGTTGAAGCGGATACCCACTTTCTTGGGCGTTTCGCCATTCTTTTATCTCGGGATCATCTTAGTAGTCATTGCGTGGTTTGTGCTTGCAAAGACGAACTTGGGGCTCAATATCCGATCGGTAGGAGAGAATCCATCGGTGGCGGAAGTTTCAGGGATAAATGTTTCCAAGACTCGCTATTATTGCGTAATCATCGGCGGGATGCTCATGGGTCTGGGCGGTGCGATCTATACCCTGGATTACAACCCTGTTTGGAGCTATAACTTCCTCATGGGTTGGTGATTCATCGCGCTGGCTCTGGTATTTTTCTCCATGTGGAATCCTTTGATCTTAATGGCTGGTTCTATTCTCTTTGGAAATCTGTGGCAACTCTCACTCAACCCCCAACTGGTACTACCGGGCATTTTATCCAGGTACATCTGGAGGACTGTTCCATTTGGAATGACCCTGGTGGCGCTGGTGCTTATGTCAACCAAGTGGTTAAGGACCCGGTGGGGCGCCGCAAAACCCGAAGCACTCGGCCAACCATATATTAAGGAGTGAAGGCAACAGCCACTTGGGCGCGATCACCAGGCCTCGCCTTTTCAGGGGCTTGGGATTGCGTGTAAATTGAAATTTCTTTGATAAAAAAGGGTATGGGTCTTTGGGTACTACCGGGATAAGTTCCAGATTTGGGGGGGAGCGGCCCTGACTGTCTAATTAGTATTTAGTGGGCTTAGCTCTATCCTCCTGGCTAATTCAGCCCGGCGTTTTGTGTAACTCTCCTCCAACTGGCCCATGGCTTTAGCTGGATCCCGATGCAGGCGGGAGAGAAATTGGCGTGGGCTTTCTGCCAGGGCCAAGCGTTTACGGTATTCCTGGTAAGATTGCACCGGTACCCGGCGCAGGTGCGCCAGGAGTTGTTCCCGGCTTGTGGCCAGGAAGCGGATCTGACACTGCCCAAAATCGCGTAAGGGCTGGGTGGATTTCCGCCCGCTGATGCGCCGTTGATGGCGGCGTAGCCGTCCAAACAGCCATCGATCTTGAGGTTGTCGGGTGGCAAGCCGGGGATCTCGAAGCAGTGCAGGAGATCCGCGCCAAACATTTTCCAACGGTAGCGTAGCCCATGGTAGAGTCTCAGGGGTACTACCTGGCCGCGGGCATCCGTGGCGAAGGCCTGCAACAGGCTGGGCCGATTGACGGCATCGCGGATCGCCACCCGGAATTGATTTTCGATCTCGAGCAACTCTTCAGCGCAGTTCTGCTCACCGGCCGGGCTCAAAAAAAGAGGCAGGAGCTGAATAGCAGGCACAACGCTCTCGCTCAAAACTTCATAGAGCACATACAACAGATTGCAACTCCCTTCTGGTTGCAGCGCATCCACCCCGAAGATCAGCCCGCCATGTTCCGCCACCCCCTCATCCAGCTTCTGCAGGATGGGCTCCCGCACGGCCCCCAACAGAGCCAGAAACTGACGATACAGCTTGCCCACATTGCGCTCGTTGATTTCGATCCCGCGCTGGTTCAATGCCCGTTGGATCTCTACCAACTGGCGGTGATGGTTTTCCGAACATGCCAGTTCGGGCGCAACTGAAGTTCATGACCGCAATGAGGGCATGCCATCAGGTCAGCCGTAAATATCTGCCGGCTGGCATCCGGGTAGGATCGTTTGGGGCGGTGGCGGGGCCGTTTTTCCACCGGTTTCCTCCATTTCTGTGCTTGGAGGCTACATTATATCGCCAATTGTCCTATACCGATTAGACAGCCAGAGGATAGAGTATGTAATATCCCCGGTTATAGGCGCCCCCGGCGGGACTCGAACCCACAACCGTCTGATCCGAAGGGATCAGATCCGCCGTTTACCGGGCATATCTGGGTCTATTGAGGTAAGCGGAGCCTACATCTGGGAGGGTGTTTTGTCTACCGGGTCTACTGAGAGGTTCCGAATCTGCCCGAATTGCACACAGAATGGCTCTTCGAGCGGCGGTTCGCTGGCTGGTCGATCAGGTTTCGTGGTCTTGTTCTTACAATTCGCTCACACACTTTATATCTTCGGAAATGATAATAGTTGTTGTAGAATAAGTGAGCATTTCAATGTCTCTGAAAGGCTTCGGATCGATAATTAGTACAGTTTCTGGGAAATAGCGATTGTAAGACTACTGATAATGGTCCTGATAGCGGCAAACATCGCGCAGATTGCAGTAGTCACAGGTGCGACCCGTATTGCTTAGCTCTGGTCCAGCGCCGACAACCATGGTGAGCGATTTACGCGGGATCATGATAAAGCTTACCGAAAGCTCAACCGGGATATCTTCACCTTCAAGCAAGTGAAAAATCTGGGGCTGGGCTTCAACGACGGACCAACCGATCATCCCTGGGCTGAGCGGGATCGAAGTTTGCCATCCGCGCTCCTGCTCGAAAATCTCAAGATGCCGACAAGCTGCGTTCGCAAGCCCCTCCACGGCTGCCGAGCCAACTCCATCCAGCGCCAGACTATAGGTTGCACTGGTGCTCCACATCTCCGCAGCATATTGCTCGATCGATGAGCCAACGGTGCAGAGCAAAACATATACCTTGCGGGCTTGTGCAAGGTGTTGGGCGATCAATTTGCCGGATAATTGCTCGCCTTTTTCGAAAAGAAGATGTTCGTGCCGGAAAGCCTGCACGGTAAATTCTTTACAGATGACCCTTGGCTCAATCAGTGGGCCGCCTTCTTGAAGGGCCTGTTCGGCAAGCTGGGCCAGGGCAGGCCGGCGAGCGCGCAGAATCACCGGGTCTGCCCCCTGCCCACGCAAAACTGCATCTACGTCGAGCTCAACATTAAGATTTCCCAGATTTGGCATCCTCAATCAGCCCCAATTTCACCCTTACTCGGTAATTTGTGATATAGCGCCCAGCATATTGGTCACGGCCGAGCAGCAAATCAGAAGCTCGGATCGTGGCGGTGAGTTTCTCCGGATTGGTGATGACACAGCGCGCTCCAGCGCCGCCTGCGCCGCCTTCTGCCCGACCCAGGACGGGCCGGCGACGCGCGCCTCCTGCACCCGCCCGACCGCCTCGGCGACCTCGGCGGAGGCGGCGGGGGAGCGGACGCGCTACCAGGCAACCGCCAAGACATCGTGGAAGCTGAGGGCGGGG
>OFHG01000582.1_pt1 | contig 14486 bp, 10 predicted proteins | sample 1521931 | NCBI WGS metagenome assembly OFHG01 (sample SAMEA2468438, study PRJEB22500) | soil metagenome | biome: Glassland; feature: Farmland; material: Clay | place: Australia | collected 2013-01-31 | depth 0.55 m
GGCGGGTGTCGCGCTGGACGGGCAGGGATTCGTCCAGGTGGACAAGGTGTCGCGGACCTCCGCGCCGGGCGTCTATGCGGCCGGCGACTGCACCGGCGTGATGATGCTCGCCTCGGTCGCGGCGATGCAGGGACGCATCGCCATGTGGCATGCGCTCGGGGAGGCCGTGCAGCCGCTGCGGCTGGGGCACGTGGCCGCGACGATCTTCACCGAGCCGGAGATCGCCACCGTCGGGGTGGACCAGGCGGCGGTCGAGTCCGGCCAGGTGGAGGCCGATGTCGTCAAGCTGGCGCTGGCCACCAACGCGCGCGCGAAGATGCAGGGGTTCCGCGACGGGTTCGTCAAGCTGTTCGCGCGCCACGGCTCCGGGACCGTGCTCGGCGGAGTGGTGGTCGCGCCCCGCGCCAGCGAGCTGATCCTGGCCGTGTCGCTGGCGGTGGAGCAACTGCTGACCGTGGACCAGATAGCGCACACCTTCGCGGTCTATCCCTCGCTCTCGGGCAGCCTGACCGAGGCGGCCCGCAGGCTCATGGCGCCCTCCCGGGGCGGCAGCTGATCCGCTGCCACTTGATCAGTGGGTGGGCCGGCCCAGGTCGGGATCGCTCGGCACCGGCAGGCCGTGCTGGCGCAGCCTGGATGCCCGCAGGTCGTCCGCGTACAGCGCGACCGTGAGCACGCTGCCGGTCAGGATCAGGATCACCATCATCACGCTGACCCAGAGCGGGGCGGGCAGGAAGATGGCCAGGACCACCACCAGGACGACGCAGACCGGCACGATGACCGCGAGGTGACGGATCACCGTGCGCGAGCGCCAGCCGGCGTCGGTGAGTTCGTGCCGCACCCAGTGCACGTTCGCGGGCGGCAGCCGGAACCCGTAGGCGAACCGGAGCCATCCGAGAGGCCCGGGGTCGCCTGGCAGCCTGGTCACCGGCTGGCCCTGGGCCGCTGGCTGGCTGGCCATCCAGGGGCGTGCCCGGGCAGGGCGCGGCCGGCTGGGGTACCGCGTAGTGTGCCGCTGAGGGCGGGGGCGGCGCGCATCCCGTCAGTCTGTCAGGTGACACAGAGCCGCGCCTGCCGATACGGTCTGGCCGATCTCCACGCTCAGCCCGGTCACCGTTCCGTCTTTGTGCGCGGTCAGTGGCTGCTCCATCTTCATGGCCTCCAGAACGACGATGACGTCGCCTGCCGAAACCCGCTGGCCCTCGCCGGCCACGATCTTCACGATCGTTCCCTGCATGGGACTGGTGACCACGTCACCGTGGGCCTTCGGCCCACCAGCGAGTGCGGACCGGCGGGCCCGGCCGGCCGGACGGCGGGCGGTGGCAGGGTCAATGCCGCCGAGCCCGGCCGGCAGCACGACCTCCAGCCGCTTGCCCGCCACTTCGACGGTGATCCGCTGGCGTGGTGCCGGGCCGCCGTCCAGCCCCGGCTCGCCCAGCGGCACGGTGAACGCCGGAATCTGCCCCGCGAACTCGGTCTCGATCCACCGGGTGTGCACCGCGAATGGCTCCGTGGCGAAGGCCGGGTCATCCACCACTGCCCGGTGGAACGGGAGCACGGTGGGCATCCCGCCGACCTCGAACTCGGCCAGCGCGCGCCGGGAACGTTCCAGCACGTGCTGGCGGGAGGACCCGGTGACGATGAGTTTCGCCAGCAGCGAGTCGAACGCCTGCGGCACCGTCATGCCCGGGCCGTACCCGGCGTCGACCCGGACCCCGGGACCCGACGGCGGGCGCCAGTGGGTGATCGTGCCCGGCGCGGGCAGGAAGCCCCGGCCCGGGTCCTCCGCATTGATCCGGAACTCGATCGAATGCCCGCGCGTCTCCGGATCGCTGTACCCGAGTTCCTGCCCGTCCGCGATCCGGAACATCTCCCGCACCAGGTCGATCCCGGTGACCTCCTCCGAGACGGGATGCTCGACCTGGAGCCGGGTGTTGACCTCCAGGAACGAGATCGTCCCGTCCTGGCCGATAAGGAACTCGCAGGTTCCCGCGCCGACGTAGCCGGCCCGGCGCAGGATCGCTCTGGAGGCTTCGTAGAGCAGGCCGGTCTGCTCCTGGGTGAGGAACGGGGCAGGTGCCTCCTCCACCAGTTTCTGGTGGCGCCGCTGGAGGCTGCAGTCACGGGTGGACACGACCACGACATTGCCGTGTGCGTCGGCCAGGCACTGGGTCTCCACGTGGCGCGGCCGGTCAAGGTAGCGCTCCACGAAACACTCACCACGGCCGAAGGCAGCCACCGCTTCCCTGACCGCCGACTCGTACATCTCCCCGATCTCCGCCGCGGTCCTGGCCACCTTCAGCCCGCGCCCGCCGCCGCCGTAGGCGGCCTTGATGGCGATCGGCAGGCCGTGCCGGGCGGCGAAGGCGTCGGCCTCGTCGGCACCGCTGACCGGGCCGTCCGTGCCCGGCGTCAGCGGCGCGCCCACGATCTGCGCGATGCGGCGGGCGGCCACCTTGTCGCCGAGTGCCCGGATGGCCGGCGGCGGCGGGCCAATCCAGGTCAGCCCGGCGTCGATCACAGCCTGGGCGAATGCCGCGTTCTCGGCCAGGAAGCCGTATCCGGGATGGATCGCGTCCGCGCCCGAGTCCGCGGCCCGTTTGAGGATCTTGTCGATACTCAGGTAGCTGTCGGCAGCGCTTTTCCCCTCCAGGGCGTACGCCTCGTCGGCCATGGTGACATGGAGCGCGTCGAGGTCGGCATCGGCATAGACGGCGACGCTGGCCAGGCCCGCATCCCGGCACGCCCGCACGACGCGGACGGCGATCTCACCCCGGTTGGCGATCAGCACCTTACGCACGAAGATCTCTCCTCCCCAACTGCCGAGGAGTCTAAGCGGGAGCGTCCTCAAGGGCACGTCGGGGCCGGGCCGGAGTGGCCAGTATCACGCTGCCGCGCCTTCGTGGCGCAGCAGCCATTCCTTGCGTGCCAGCCCGTAGTAGTAGCCGCCCAGGCTCCCGTCGGTGCGCAGCGCCCGGTGGCACGGGATGACCGGCGCGATCAGGTTGGCCGCACACGCTGACCCGGCGGCCCTGGCGGCACGCGGAATGCCCGCCCGGGCGGCAAGCCCGGTGTAGCTGATCGTCGTCCCGGCTGGCACGGCGCGCAGTTCGGCCCACAGGCGCTCCCGTGATGCGGTGGCCGGCTGGTGCACCGGCAAGCTGTCGGGCGCGGTCAGGTCGCCGTCGAAGTAGTCGCGCAGCGGCTTGACCAGCCATGGCAGCTCACCTGCGGCGAGCGGGAGCCAGCGCAGCCAGGCATGGAGCCGGTCGTGCAGTTCGCCAGGGTCGCCGGTGAACCCGGCGCCCACCAGTGCGTCACCGTGCGCGAGCAGGCTGAGTGGCCCGATCGGGGTGTCGAGGATCGCCGTTGTGATGTGATCGGCTGGCATGGCTGATTACTCCCGTCCGGTATCGGTGGTTTGCGTCCCCGCCAAGGTTCTGCCAGCGAGCGGGCCAGCCAGGGCTGGTGGTTCGGTCACGGCCGGTGCTTCGGTCACGGCCGGTGCTTCGGTCAGGAAAGCCCACAGGTGAAGTGCCGCGTAGGCACGCCAGGGGCGCCAGCGGTCCGCCCGGCCCGGCTCACAGCCCAGCCGCTCCATGGCCCGGCGCACGCCCAGGTCCGTGCCGGGGAAAGCGTCCGGGTCGCCGCCTGCCCGCATCAGGATGTAGGCGGTGGTCCACGGTCCCACGCCAGGCAGTTCCGCGAGCCTGGCAGCGGTTTCCTCGGGGTCAGCGCCTGCATCGAGATTGAGCTTGCCTGCCGCGCAGGCTGTGGCCAGGGCACGCAACGTCGCCTGCCGGCCTGTGGTCAGCCCGAGGCCGGACAGGTCGGCGTCGGCAAGGCCGGCCGGGGTGGGGAACAGCACCGTCAGCGTGCCGCCCACATCGCCGGGCCCCGGCTCGCCCGCCGCCGTCAGCGGGGTGCCATAACGGCCGGCCAGCCGTCCGGCGAAGGTGCGGGCGGCGGAGACCGAGACCTGCTGGCCGAGGACCGCGCGCACGGCCAGCTCAAAACCGTCGTAGGCGCCCGGCACCCGCAATCCTGGCCGGGCCGCGATGAGGGGTGCGAGGATGTCGTCGGCGGCCAGCACCGCGGAGATCGCCTGCGGCTCGGCGTCGAGGTCGAAGAGCTTGCGGCAGCGCGATACCACCTGGCCGACCCCTTTCAGGCCGGTGAGGCGGACCCGCAGCAGCACCTGGCCCTGGCGTGCCGTCGGCGGGGGCACGAGCTCGATGATCCCGGACCCGCCCGGGGCCCGGATCGTGCGTGCGTACCGGTCCTGGTCCACGTGCTCCACCCCGGGGATCGCGCGGGCCGCCAGGAAGCCCAGCAGCGACGGCCCGTCGAACGGCTCGCGGCAGGCGAGCCGGAGCGTGAGCCACGTCCCATCCGCCGCTGCATCCCCGGGCGCCTCCTGCCCCCCCGGTCCACCCGGGCGGCGCAGCGCGGATGGCGGCTGAGCGTAAACCTCCTGGAAGCTCGCGTTGAACTGGCGGATGCTGGAGAACCCGCTCGCGAACGCGATCTCGGTCACCGGCATGCGCGTCTCGGCGAGCAGCCGGCGCGCCGTCTGCAGGCGGGTCGTCCGGGCCAGCGCGATCGGCGTGGTGCCGAGCTCGGCCAGCAGCAGCCGGCGCAGATGCCGGTCGGTCACCGCCAGCCGCCGGGCCAGCCCGCTGATCCCGTGCTGGTCGGCGTACCCGTCAGCGATCAGCCGGACTGCCCGCGCGGCGAGATCGGCCCGGGTGTTCCAGTCGGGGGAACCCGGGCTGGCTTCCGGGCGGCAGCGCCGGCAGGCGCGGAACCCCGCGGCTTCCGCCGCTCCGGCGTGCGGGAAGAACCGCAGATTCCGCCGGGCCGGGGTACGGGCCGGGCAGATCGGCCGGCAATAGATCCCGGTACTGGTGACTCCGGTGAAGAAGCGGCCGTCAAACCGCGGGTCGCGGGCCACGACCGCCCGGTAGCAGGTGTCGAAGTCGAGCGTCATACCTTGATTCAAGCCGAGGCAGGGCGATGGTGCTGGCGGGAATCGGACCTGATGGCCGGCCTTGTGGGCGGATGTGGCTGGCGGGAATCGGACCTGATGGCCGGCCTTGTGTGGGTGCCGGTTGCCAGGCACACGCTGGGCCCGCGGTCGCGGGTCGGCCCACCCGGCGGCGGGACCCGGGCCCTCCTGCCTCGTCATGAAATGGGCTGGTTGCGTTCTTTCAACGACTTACCGGCGTAATAGCCGGAAGACCTGCTCTGCGCCTAGTGTGCGGACGTGGCATTTGTCGGGCGGGAGCGGCAGCCGGCCGTGGCGGGCAGCCGGTGACCCGGCTGACTGGCCTGATCCGGGGCCTGCTCCACCACGGCGGCACAACTGTCATGATTTTCGCCGCGGCGCTGGTGGCCTCAGCGGCTGCCGCTACCGGGCCGGCCTACTACACGGCGGCGAAGATCTCCATCCTGCGCGACACCCTGGCCAGCAGCGGTTATCTGGGGAGGGGTTTCGAGGCCGACCAGAGCGGCGCGGTGAACGGGCTGCTCGACCCGCTGGTGGCTGAGGTGCGCTCGCACCTTGGCAGGAGTGTGGGGGGCCCGGCGGGCATCCGGCGGATGTTCGCGCCCCCGGTCGAGGCGCTGCAGGCGGACGCGGTGGATGTCCGGCTGAATGCCACCATCCCCGTGGTCTGGCGCAGCGGCGTCTGCGGCCATCTGCGGATCCGTGGCAGCTGCCCCACCCGGCGCGGCCAGATCGTGATCAGCAACTCGCTGAGCAGTTCGCTGGCCCTGCCGCATCCCTGGCACATCGGCCAGCAGGTGCGGCTGCCTGGCTGGGGGGCGCTCACGGTCACCGGGATCTACACCCCACCGGACATCAGCCCCGACTACTGGTTCGGCGCGGGCCCCTCCTACTTCCCGCATGAGCACCCGGCAGCGGGGCCGCCGCCGCGCGGCGCCTCAGTGTTCGATGCCATGTTCACCGCGCGTGCCACCATGACCAGCGAGCCGCCGGCCATGCAGGGTACGGCCACCGTCGACGAACTGCTGGTGCCGACGAACGTGCCGGTGAGCCAGGTGCCGGGGCTGCTCGCGGGGATGAACGAGCTGTCCACCAATATCCAGCTGAACGCGCTGCAGGTGATCATCACCAGCGACATCCCGGCCACGCTGGGCGTCGTCCAGTCAGGCTGGGACGCGATTGCCGTGCCCGTGGTCCTGATCACCGCCCAGCTGCTCGTGCCGGTGTGGCTGCTGCTGTTCCTGGCGGTGCGCGACGCGGCGGAGGCGCGCGGCCCGGAGGTCGCGCTCGCCAAGCTGCGCGGGTACGGGCCCTGGCGCAGCATGGTTTTCGGGCTGTCCGAGCCGGTCATCCTGCTCGGTCTCGCGCTGCCGGCCGGCGTGCTGGCGGGCTGGGCCGCCAGCACGGCACTCGGCCGGGTGCTGCTGCGGCCCGGCACCCCGGTAGGGCTGCCGCCCTTCGCCTGGGCCACGGCGGCGGCAGCCACCGCGGGCGGGCTCACCGCTGTCGTTGTCGCCGCGTTGCGGACCGTGCGCCGGCCTGTCGTGGAACAGTGGCGCCGCGCGGGCCGGCGCGCGGCTGACCGCGGCTGGGTGCTCGACGCCGTCCTGGTGACGGGCGCCGCCGCCGGGCTGCTCGACCTGGTGGTCAGCGGGCAGATCACCTCGGCCCGCCGCAGCGTGCTCGGGCTGCTTGTGCCCGGCCTGATCGGGCTGGCCGTGGCGGTGGTGGCGTCACGGCTGCTGCCGGTGGCCTGCCGGGCGCTGTTCCAGCGGACCAGCCAGGGCTGGGGGGTGGGGGGTTTTCTCGCGGTGCGGCACATCGCCCGCCGCCCAGGCGGTGTCCGGACCACGATGGTGCTCGCCACGTCCTTCGCCCTGGCCGGTTTCGCGGTCGCCGCATGGTCGGTGAACCGCGGCAACGACCAGCTCATCGCGGGTACCGAGGTCGGAGCGCCCACCGTGCTGACGGTCAGCGTCCCAACCGGGCGCGACCTGGGCGAGATCGTGGATCATGTGGACCCGGGCGGGCATCTGGCCGCCGCCGTGGACCGGTACACCAGCCTGAGCAGTGGCAACGCCGGGCTTTCCACACTGGGGGTGCAGCCAGAGCGGTTCGCCCGTGTCGCTTACTGGAACCCCAGCTTCGCGGCCGCGCCGCTGCGGTCGCTGACAGCCGCCCTCGCCCCGCCCGCGCCACCTCCCGTCATCCTGACCGGCGATGCCCTGCGGGTCACCGTGCAGGTCCGCTCGTTCGCCCCGGCCGGGGCCGGGCTGGCCGCCGATGTCACGGTCCCGGCGGGCACCGGTCTCACCCCGGTCAGCCTGGGCAGCCTCCCGGCCCGGGGCACGGTCACGCTGACCGGCCAGCTGACCGGCTGTCCCTGCACGCTGCACGATCTCACCATCAGCCTGGTTCCCGGCCAGCACACCCAGGTGGTCGCCGGCGATCTGGTCTTCACCGGCATGCAGGTGCACAGCAGCGCAGGCTGGGCTGCGGTCAACGCAGGGCTCACCGATGCCGCACGGTGGCGGGCGGGGATCGCCGACCACCCACCCGACACGCTCAGCGCGGCCGGCGGCGGGCTGGGATGGCGGTTCGTAACGCCCGGAACGCAAAGCCCGGCCATCGTCTCGGTCAACCGGCCGGCCGAGCTTCCCGCGATCGTCGCCGCCGCGCTGACCGGTGGGCGCCGCGGCCCCATCCCCGGCGTGGGGCTGGACGGCGGGCCGCTGCTGCTGCGCCCGGTCGCGGCGGTGGCCGAGGTGCCGTCGGCAACGACAGACGGCGCCATCGTGGATCGCCGGTATGCGGAGCTGGCCGCCAGCGGGAATCTGTCGCAGGTGACCGAGCAGGTCTGGGTCGCCGCTGGCGGGCGCCACGTCATCGCGGCCCGGCTCGCGGCCGCAGGCGTGCACGTACTGGCGGTGCAGACCGCCGATGCGGTGGCCGCCCAGCTCGGACGGCAGGGCCCCGGCCTGGCGAGCGTGCTCTTCCTCGCCGATGCCGCCGCCGCGGCCGTCCTCGCGGTGGGTGGCGCGATCCTCGGGCTGTATCTGTCCGCGCGCAGGCGGCGGTACGAGTATGCCGCGCTGGCCGCCTCCGGTGTGGCCCGCGCTACGCTGCGCCGCTCGCTGCTGGCCGAGCAGCTGGCGGTGCTCGGGTTCGGCGTTGCTGTCGGCATCGGTGCCGGGCTGGCAGCCGCCGCGATCGCCCTGCCCGACGTTCCCGAGTTCATCTCCCAGCCGCAGGCCTTTCCGCTGTCCTACACCCCGGCGGCCGGGCAGCTGGCGGCGCTGCTCGGGGTGGCCGCCGCGCTGCTGCTCGCCGCGGCGGCCCTGGCGAGCGCCGCGCTGATCCGTGGGGTCCGGCTCAGCCAGCTGCGGGAGGCCCCGCCATGACAGACAGCGCGGTCCGCTGCGACAACCTGGTCCACGTCTACGGAACCCCCGGCCAGGAGGTCACCGCGTTGCGCGGGGTCGATCTGACGGTCGACGGCGGGGAGACCGTGGCGCTGCTCGGGCCGAGTGGCGCCGGCAAGTCCACCCTGCTCTGGCTGCTGGCCGGCCTGCTGCGCCCCACCGCGGGCACGGTCGAGGTGTACGGGCGCAAACCGGGCGCGCTGTCCGCCCAGGCCGCCGCCGGCCTGCGGCGCAGCGAGGTCGGTGTGGTGCTGCAGACGCCGGGGCGCAACCTGCTGCCCTACGAGACAGCCCTCGGCAACATCATGTTCGCGCAGCGGCCCACCCGCCGCCGCTGGGCGGCCAGGCACCGCCGGGCGGCCCAGCTGCTGGACATGGTCGGCCTCGGCCCGGTCGCGCACCGGCCCGCGGGGAAGCTGGCCGGTGGTGAGCAGCAGCGGCTCGCGGTCGCGGTCGCGGTGGCCAACAAGCCACGGCTCCTGCTCGCCGACGAGCCGACCAGCCAGCTCGACCCTGGGTCGGCCGCCGACGTCATCGGGCTGATCCAGACGGCCAACCGTGAATCTGGCATAACGGCGCTGGTGGTGACCCACGACCCAGCGGTCGGGGCGGCGTTCGGGCGGACCGTGACCATCCGCGACGGCCGGGTAGGCGCGGAGGGCCGCGCCGGCGAGGAGTTCGTGGTCGTGGGGCGCGATGGCACGGTCCAGCTGCCACCGGACACCCTGGATCTGCTGCCGCCCGGATCGCTGGCCCGTGCCGTGCGCACCGCGAACGGGGTGGAACTCCGCCCGGTCAGCCCGGAGGCCGAATGAGCATCCTGGAAGCGCGCGGCCTGGCGTACACGCGCGACGGCCAGCAGATCCTGTCCGGGATCAGCGTGTCGGTTGAGCCGGGTGAATGCCTGGCGGTCACCGGCCCGTCCGGTTCCGGCAAGACCAGCCTGCTCGCGCTGCTTGCGGGTTTGGAAGCGCCCGGCTCAGGCGAGGTCCGCATCGATGGCACCAGGCTCACCGGGGTGGCCGGCCCCAGCCGGGGCGTCGCCCTGGTGCTTCAGGGCTACGGCCTGGTCAGCCTGCTCACCGCGGCGGAGAACATCGAGGTTGCGCTGCGCGCCGCCGGGTGGGCGCCGGCCCGCGCGGCGGCAGCCGCGCGGGAGGCTCTCGGCTGGGTTGGCCTCAGCGCGCACGCGGACCAGCTGACCGAGGAACTCTCCGGCGGGCAGCAGCAGCGCACCGCGGTGGCCCGCGCGCTCGCGCTCAAGCCGAGGCTGCTGATCGCCGACGAGCCCACCGCTGAACTTGATCCCGTATCGCGCACCCTTGCCCTGTCCCGGCTTTTCGAGGTAACCACCGATGGCGGGGCACTGGTCCTGGCCACCCATGACCCCGAAGTAGCAGCACGCTGCGACCGGATCCTCGACCTCCGTCCCGCCGCGGACGGCTCCCGCGCTTCATGGGGGCAGGGCTGAGGGTTACCGGGGCCGGGCGGAGCGCCGCCAGGCATCCGGGCCCGGCGCGGGCGGGGCGGTGAGCGTGCGGGAACGGCCGGCCCACACCGTGGTGTCACGCTCCCGGCGCTGGGCGCTGCGCCTGCTGGCCGCGAGCACGGCCGACAGCGCCACCGTGATCGCGGCGACTTCTTCCGGCGAGGGGTGGCCCGCTATGACGTCGGGCTGGGCTGCGTCCGGCATGGACGCCAGGTTAGCCGACGCGGGTCAGGTGCGCCCGGTCCCGATGCCGAACTGGCGCCTGACCCGCTCCCAGAACGCGTCCCGCAGCCACTCCCTCGCCTCCTGGTAGGGGCGCAGCGACAGGCCTAGTTCCTTCTCCGCCTCCACCAGCAGTTCCTTGTCGATCACCGGCGGCAGGATCGGCCCGGGCAGCAGGTCACGGATGTTGTCTTCGCCACGGGTCAGGATCCATTTCTGCGCGACATGCTCGCGCGCCTCCTCGACCCGTTCCCGGTCCGGCCCGAGCCGGGCGACAGCCATGGTGTGCCCGAGTGGGCGCAGCGCCGACCTCGGTGGCGGGGGGCGCTCGCCGAACAACTGCGCGGGAGAGGGGACGGCCGCGGCGAGCGGGCCGGCGGGGGCGTGGTCCGGCCCGGCCACCGTCTGCCGGGAGAAGTACGGCTCCATGAACGCCCGGTCCAGCACTTCCACCGTGTCCGATTCCCAGACCAGCCGCTCGGCCTGGTTGGTGCCGAACGGGGGCTCGACCCCCCACAGGTGGACCCGGACACCGAACGCCTGCGCGGCCTCCACGGCGGGCACCATGTCCTCGTCCCCGGCGACCAGGACAGCGTCGGTGATGGCGCGGTGCCGGGCGAGCGCCTCCATGTCGGCCCGGATCTGGGCGTCCACCCCCTTCTGCTGGCCGCGCGCGTTCAGGTTGCCCAGCCGCAGCTTCACCCACGACATCTGTGCGATCACGCGCTGGTCGATGGTCGGTACCCGGTCCCTGGCGGCGTCATACCAGTACACCCGCAGCAGCTCGCCCCTGACCTGGCTGTCCGCATGCCGGGTCAGCGCCTGGATGAGCTTGTCGGTGTCGACCCGGTACTCGCGGCGGGATGCGGCGCTGAACAGCAGTTCCCCGGCGGCTGCGTAGATATACCCGACGTCGACCATGATCGCGTAACGGGCGAGAGTGGGGAGCGGGGCAGGGATGTCCGTCATCGTAGTCACGACTCTAAGCCACCGGGTAGCTACAGAGGTATGTTCCCGTGTTTCTTGGGGGGCAGGGTCTGGCGCTTGGCGCGCAGCGCGCGCAGCGCGCGGATCACCTGCGGGCGGGTCTCCGCGGGACGGATCACCGCATCCACGTAGCCGCGTTCGGCCGCAATATAGGGGTTGGCCAGGGTGTCCTCGTATTCGGCCACCCGCTGGGCGCGCAGGGCCTCCGGGTCTTCCGCCGCGGCCAGTTCGCGGCGGTACAGGATGTTCACCGCGCCCTGCGCACCCATCACCGCGATCTGCGCGGTCGGCCAGGCCAGGTTGATGTCCCCGCCGAGGTGCTTGGAGCCCATCACGTCGTAGGCGCCACCGTAAGCCTTGCGGGTGATCACGGTGATCTTTGGCACGGTGGCCTCGGCGTAGGCGTAGATGAGCTTGGCGCCGTGGCGGATGATCCCGCCCCACTCCTGGCCGGTGCCGGGCAGGAACCCGGGCACATCCACGAAGGTCAGCACCGGGATGTTGAAGGCGTCGCAGGTGCGCACGAACCTGGCCGCCTTGTCGGACGCGTCGATGTTGAGGCTGCCTGCCAGGTGCATCGGCTGGTTGGCGACCACGCCGACGCTCGCCCCCTCGACCCGCCCGAACCCGATCACGATGTTAGGTGCGAACCCGGCCTGGATCTCCAGGAACTCCCCGTCGTCGAGCACGCTGGTGATGGCGTGGTGCATGTCATAGGGCTGGTTCGGCGAATCCGGGATGAGAGTGTCAAGTCCGGCGTCAGCATCGGTCACTTCCAGCAGCGGATCGGGGCCGGTGGTCACCGGTGCGGCCGGCGCCAGCACCGGCGGGTCGTCCAGGTTGTTGGACGGCAGGTAGGACAGCAGTTCGCGGGCGAATTCCAGGCAGTCGTCCTCATCCCTGGCCTGGTAGTGCGCGACGCCGGACTTGACGTTGTGCGCATGTGCGCCGCCAAGCTCCTCGAAGCTGACATCCTCGCCGGTCACCGTCTTGATCACATCTGGCCCGGTGATGAACATGTGCGAGGTCTGGTCCACCATCAGCGTGAAGTCGGTGATGGCTGGCGAGTAGACGGCGCCGCCCGCGCACGGCCCCATGATCAGGGAGATCTGCGGGACCACGCCGGAGGCGATCACGTTGCGGTAGAAGATCTCCGCGAACAGGCCCAGCGCTACCACGCCTTCCTGGATCCGGGCGCCGCCGCCGTCGTTGATCCCGATGATCGGGCAGCCGACCTTGAGGGCGTGATCCATCACCTTGACGATCTTCTCGCCGTAGACCTCGCCCAGCGAGCCGCCGAACACCGTGAAGTCCTGGCTGTACACACAGACGGGACGGCCGTCCACCGTGCCGAACCCGGTGACCACGCCGTCGGAGTACGGGCGGTTGGCATCGATTCCGAAACTGGTGGCCCGGTGCCTGGCCAGTTCGTCGAGCTCGGTGAACGAGCCGGGGTCGAGCAGCCGCTCGATCCGCTCCCGGGCGGTCATCTTGCCCCTGGCGTGCTGGCTTTCCACCGCACGGGCCGAGCCGGCGTGCACCGCCTCGTCCCGGCGGCGCTGCAGGCCGGCGATCTTGCCGGCGGTGGTGCGCGGGTCGGGCGCCGTTTCGTCCCCGGGATCGGCCAGGGCTGCTGGCTGGCTCGGAGCCTGGCTGTTCATGAGCCTCAGGTTAGCCGCCGGTCACATCGCGCCGGCTCCCCGCCCGCTGATCGCTAGGCTTGGCTGCGATGAGCAGGGAGGCCGACCGGCAGCAGCTGCCCGCGCCGATGCGCCGGGATGTGCGGCTCCTGGGCGATTTGCTCGGCGAGACGATCCGCGAGTCCGGTGGGCAGGACCTGCTCGACGATGTGGAACGGCTCCGGCGCGCGGTCATCGCGGCCCGCGCGGACTCGCCGCCGGGTGACGGCAGCGAGGCCGACCCGGCCGGGGACGAGATCGCCGCCCTGGTGGCCGGCTGGTCCCTGGATCGTGCGGAACTGGTTGCCAAGGCGTTCACCATCTACTTCCATCTCACCAACCTGGCCGAGGAACGGCAGCGGGTGCGGACGCTGCGTGGCCAGGCCGGCGGCGCGGGCCCGCGGCGCGAATCCCTCGCCGCCGCCGTGGCGGAACTCGCGGCCGGGCCGGGCGGGCCCCCGCTGGCCGGCCTGCTCGGCCGGCTGCGCGTGCACCCGGTCTTCACCGCGCATCCCACCGAGGCGCGCCGCCGGGCGGTCTCGACCGCGCTGCGGCGCATCGCCGCCGGAATCGAAGCGATGGACGCCACCCAGGACGCGGGTGGCCAGGCCGAGATCCGGCGCCGCCTGCGCGAGGAGATCGACCTGCTCTGGCTCACCGCGCCGCTGCGGGTCACGCCGATCGGGCCGATCGACGAGGTCCGCACCGTCATGGCCGTGTTCGATGAGACCCTGTTCACCCTTGTGCCGGCCGTCTACCGCGCGCTCGACGCAGCCTGCCAGGGCCAGCCGGGCGGGGGCCAGCCGGGCGGGGGCCAGCCGGATGCCGGGCACGGCTACGGTCCCGCCCCGATAGCCCCGGCGTTCCTGCGCTTCGGGAGCTGGGTCGGCGCCGACCGGGACGGGAACCCCTCGGTGACCGCGCAGGTGACCAGGGAGGCGGCGGTCATCCAGGCTGACCACGCGTTGCGCGCGCTGGAGAACGCCACCAGCCGGATCGGCCGCGCGCTCACCGTGCACGCCGGCTCCGCGCCGCCGGGACCCGCTTTCGTCCTGGCCCTGGAAGCCGCCGAGACCGAGCATCCCGAGTTGCTGGCAAGCCTGGCGCAGCGCTCCCCGCAGGAGCCTTACCGGACCTACCTGCTCTACCTGGCGGAGCGGTTGCGCGCGACCCGGCTTCGCCAGGCAGACCTGGCCTACGCCGGGTCCGCGGACTTTCTGGCCGACCTGTGGCTGGTCCAGGACGCGCTGGCGGGGGCCGGCGCCAGGCGCCAGGCGTTTGGTGAATTGCAGAATTTGATCTGGCAGGTGCAGACCTTCGGGTTCCACGCCTTCGCGCTGGAGGTCCGTCAGCACAGCAGCGTGCATGACCGGGCGCTGCGCGAGATCATGTACCGCGAGAGCGTCACGCGCGCCTCGGAATTCGGCCGCCCCGAGTGGGACAACACGCCGCTCATCGCGCGCATGCTGGAGCTCCGCCGCGAAGAGGCGCAGCTGCTCGGCTACCTCAATTTCGCCGAGGTCTCGCTGGTGCCGAAGATGGCCGACACGCCCGAGCAGGTGCTCGCGTTCCTGGAGGATCTCGCGCGGCGCGCGCGGCCGTTCGCGGAGCGGGACGTGCAGGAGCTGCGCGAGTTCGCGCGCCGCGAGCTGGGAAGCGAGCGGCTCGAAGCCTGGGAT
>OFHG01000584.1_pt1 | contig 14438 bp, 12 predicted proteins | sample 1521931 | NCBI WGS metagenome assembly OFHG01 (sample SAMEA2468438, study PRJEB22500) | soil metagenome | biome: Glassland; feature: Farmland; material: Clay | place: Australia | collected 2013-01-31 | depth 0.55 m
GCTGTGCTGCTGGCGGGTGAACATGAAATAGGGCACCAGCCAGCCGAAGCCCACCGCCAGCGCGACGTCCAGCCACCACAACCCTTGCGCCACCGGCAACGGCATGCCGAACAGCAGGCCGCCGTTGATCACCGGCACCAGCCCCATGGGGATGGCGCCCAGGAACATCGATTGCACCGGATGGCCCAGCAGCGGCCCGACGGTGGCCGGGAAGCCCACGAGGCGGGTGATGAACAGCGTGGCGAAGACGGTGAACAGCGCCAGATCGAACCACCACAGGCTGGCGGCCAGTGCATGCTGGCCGGCAAAGGCGTAGGGGAAGACGGCGATCAGCAGGCTGAGGATGCCCGTGCCCATATTCATGGTGAACCAGTTCGGCGTGAACTGGCGTATGAGCTCCTTGGGATGTTCCAGATGCATCAGCGGCCTTGTCGGCATGGCGTCCTCCTTGATCGGCATGGACGCAGCATAGGGCCCGATTAACATCATGAATAATCATGATTCGTGATTGAATTCATTCATTATAGTGATATGTTGGTGGCATGAGGCTGCAGCCGGAGCATATCCTGACCTTCGCCGAGCTGGTGCGTCGCGGCAGCGTCGGGGCGGCGGCCACGGCCAGGCATCTGACGCAGCCTGCCGTATCCAACCAGCTGCGCCAGCTGCAGCAGGCGATCGGTGAGGCGCTGTACAGGCGTCGGGGCAGGGGGGTGGCGCTGACCGCGGCGGGCGAGGCCTTCCATGTCCATGCCTTGCGCGTCGAGCAGGCCCTGTCCGCCGCCCAGACCTTCGCCGAGGGGCTGCGTGGGGGCGATACCGGGCGGGTGCGCATCGCCGCCAGCCAGACCATCGCCGGCTCGCTTTTGCCGGCCTTCCTGGCCGCCTTCCAGAGCCGCCATGCCGGCATCGAGGTGCATGTCGACACCAGCAACAGCCGCCAGGTCGTCGCCAATCTCCATGCCTATGATATCGGCCTGGTGGAGAGCCCGCTGCCGCGCGATGTGCCGGTCGACTACCGCGCCGTACCGCTGGGCCGGGACGAGGTGGTGCTGGTGATGCCGCGCAGCCACGCGCTGGCGGCGCTGGATACGGTGCCGCTGCGGCTGCTTGCGGACGTGCCGCTGATCTGGCGCGAGCCGGGATCAGGCACCAGCGAGGTGGTGGAACAGGCCTTCCGCCAGGCGGGGCTGACGCCGAACCGGCGCCTGGCCCTGGGTGGGGTGGCGGCGGTGCTGGAGGCGGTGCGCCAGGGCCTTGGGCTGGGCTTCGCCTCGCGGTTAACGCTGCGCCGCGAGGATGCGCTGCTGGTCTCCCGGCCGCTCGGGCCCAGGCTGCTGCGCCCCTTCACCATGTTGATGCCGGTGCAGCCGACGGCGGCCGCGCGCATCCTCGCCGCCGAACTCGATGCGGGCCGCGATCCGCTGCTGGAACGCTGACCCCTCCGGGCCCTCCGGGATTTGAGCTTAGGTGGCCTGGCGCATGGCCTCGGCGCGCTCGGCGCGGGCCTTCGCCTCCGCCGCAGCCGCGCTGCCGTCCCAGGCATCCCTGGTCACCGCCCAGTCCCCGATGGCGCTGCGGATGAGCTCCGACAGTGCTGACACATGTGGGGCCGAGGCGTTCAGGGCCGGGATGTAGTGGAAATCGCCACCGCCGGCGGCGGTGAAGACATGCCGGTTCTCCACGGCGATCTCGTCCAGGGTCTCCAGGCAATCCGCGGCGAAGCCCGGGCAGACCACGTGCACGTTCTTCATGCCTTCACGGCCCCAGTCCTTCAGGGTGTCGCTGGTGTATGGGCGCAGCCATTCCTCGCGTCCGAACAGCGACTGGAAGGCGAGCCTCCACTGGCCGTCCTCAAGCCCGAGGCGTTCGGCGACCAGGCGAGTCGTCTTGTGACAAAGGCAGTGGTAGGGATCCCCATTCAGGAAGTAGCGGCGCGGGATGCCGTGGAAGGAGAACAGCAGGCGTTCGGGCCGCCCGTGCTCTCGCCAGTAGTCCTCGATGGAGGTGGCCAGCGCCGCGATATAGGCGGCATGATCGTGGTAGCCGTTGATCGAGCGGATCTCCGGCATCCAGCGCCAGCGCGTCAGTTCCAGCCACACGGCATCGAGCGCCGAACCGGTGGAGGTGGCCGAGTACTGCGGGTAGAGAGGCAGCACCACCAGGCGCCGGCAGCCCCGATCGCGCAGCCTGAGCATGGCCCCCGCCACATCCGGCTCGCCGTAGCGCATGGCCAGCTCCACGTGCACCGGGCTGCCGTAATGCCCGGCAAGATCCACGGCCAGTGCCTCGGCGATGCCCTGGCTGTGGACCAGCAGCGGCGAGCCCTGATCGGTCCAGATGCGGCGGTAGGCTTGTGCGGAGCGTGGCGGGCGGATGTTCAGGATGACGCCATTCAGGACCAGCCACCATAGCCAGCGCGGCTGTTCGACGATGCGCGGGTCGGAGAGGAATTCCTTGAGGTAGCGCCTGAGCGCTGGCGTCGTCGGTGCCTCGGGCGTGCCCAGGTTCAGCAGCAGCACGCCGGTCGCCGGGACCTGGGCGTGATCGAATGCGGAATCTCCCTGGTAGCGCATGCCGTTCCTCCTGGCGGTGAATCCCGGATCATGCCATATCCGCGGCCACATATCCCACAGTACTGGGTGCGGTTGGCCCGGGCGGAGGTTTGCGGCATCATGCCGCGGTCTGTCGAGCCCGATGCCACAAGGAGTCTACGATGGCCTTGATGATCACCGACGAGTGCATCAACTGCGGTGTATGCGAGCCGGAATGCCCGAACGAAGCCATCTTCGAGGGTGACGAGATCTACGAGATCGACCCGAACAAATGCACCGAATGCGTCGGTCATTTCGAGGAATCCCAGTGCCAGCTGGTCTGTCCGGTCGACTGCATCCCGCATGACCCGGACATGGTGGAGAGCCGCGAAGAGCTGCAGGCGAAGTACCTGGCGCTGACCGGCAAGGCCTGATGGCCGTGCGTGCGCGGCTGTTCGTCGTTTCCGGTCCGTCCGGCAGCGGCAAAACCAGCCTGTGCCGGGCCTGGCTTGAGCGCTGTCCGCGCCTGCGTCTGAGCATCTCCTGCACCACGCGCGCCCCCAGGCCGGGCGAGGTGAACGGACGCGATTACCATTTCCTGGACATGGCGGCCTTCGAGCGTGAACTGGCCGCCGGCGCCTTCCTGGAATCGGCGCTGGTGCACGGCAACCGTTACGGCACGCGCCGCCGTGACGTCGAGCGCATGCTGGATGCGGGCGATGACGTGCTGTTGGAGATCGACTGGCAGGGTGCGCGCCAGGTGGCGGCGGTGATGCCCGAGGCCTACCGCATCTTCATCATGCCGCCGTCCATCGAGGAGCTGCGCCGGCGCCTGACCGGGCGTGGCCAGGACAGCGCGGCGGTGGTGACCGCACGCCTGGCGGCGGCCGAGGGCGAGATGGCGCATGCCGGTGAGGCGCATGTGCAGATCGTCAACGACGATTTCGATCAGGCCCTGGCGCGCCTGCTCGCGGTCTACACGGAAGCCTAGGGCCTAGGCCCTCATTGCCTTTTGGCATGGCCCCGCTATGCTTGATCCTTCAGCCCTTTATAGATTGTCGATGGAGGTTGACGCCGGATGGCCCGTGTCACTGTAGAAGATTGCATTCGTTATTACCCGAACCGCTTCGAGATGGTCGTGCTGGCTACCCGCCGCGCCCGTCAGCTTCTGGTCGGCATGCCGGCCCAGAACGACGAGGGCGAGCAGCACAAGCCTGCCGTGCAGTCGCTGAAAGAGATCGGCGATGGCCGGGTCACCTGGGAGAGCGTGTTCGAGGCCGACCGCATCGAGCGCGAGCGCCGGCTGGCAGCACAGGCCGCCGAGGCTGCACAGCTGCGCCTGGAAGAGGACGAGATCTGATCATCCGTCTTGGGGTTGCCGCGGGACGACTGATCCACCGCAGCGCCTGAGCGCCATGCCATGACCCGCATCTTCGAGATCACCGAGCGCGTCCGGTCCTATGCCCCCAAGGCGGACCTGGACGTGATCAACCGCGCCTATGTGTTCGCGGCGCACGCCCATGCCGACCAGGTGCGCCGCTCCGGCGAGCCCTATGTCACGCATCCCCTGGCCGTGGCCTATATCCTGGCCAGCCTGAAGCTCGACGAGGCCAGCATCGTCACCGCCATCCTGCACGATACCGTCGAGGACACGCATGTGACGCTGGCCGATGTCGAGCAGCGCTTTGGCGCTGAGATCGCCCGCCTCGTCGACGGCGTCACCAAGATCGGCCAGATCCGCTTCCGATCCTCCGAGCACAAACAGGCCGAGAACTTCCGCAAGATGATCCTGGCCACCGCCCAGGACCTGCGCGTGCTGCTGATCAAGCTCGCCGACCGGCTGCACAATATGCGCACGCTGACCTTCCTGCCGGAGAACAAGCGCATCGGCATTGCCCAGGAGACCATGCAGCTGTATGCGCCGCTGGCGCACCGGCTGGGCATCCACTGGATCAAGCAGGAGATGGAGGATCTGGCCTTCGCCCAGCTCGATCCCGGCGCCTACCACGACCTGATCGACGAGATGAGGGACCACATCGAGGGGCTGCAGCAGGTGCAGCGGCGGCTGGAGAGCATCATCCAGCAGGCGCTGGACCGCAAGGGCGTCAAGGCCGAGGTGCAGGGGCGCATGAAGCATCTGTACAGCGTGCACGAGAAGATGCAGCGCAAGCACATCGACTTCAGCGAAATCTACGACCTCGTGGCCTTCCGCGTCATCGTCGACGACACCCCGGCCTGCTACCAGACGCTGGGCATTATCCACAGCCTGTACCGGCCGGTACCCGGTCGCTTCAAGGACTACATCGCCCTGCCCAAGCCGAATGGCTACCAGTCGCTCCACACCTCGGTGATCGGCCCGGAGAACTTCCGCATCGAGGTGCAGATCCGCACCGCCGGCATGCACCGCTTCGCCGAGGACGGCATCGCCGCGCACTGGCGCTACAAGGGTGAGGGTCAGGACGGAGGCGGGGAGGACCGCAGTTTCCAGTGGCTGAAGCAGCTGACCGAGTTGATCCAGGAGGTCGACAACCCGGGCGAGTTCCTGGAGAACGTGCGCCTGGACCTGTTCGTGCAGGAGGTCTATGTGTTCAGCCGCGACGGCGACATCTTCGCGCTGCCCCGGGGGGCGAGGCCGCTGGATTTCGCCTATGCCGTGCACACGGACGTCGGCAACCACTGCATCGGCGTGCGCATCAACGGCGAGATCGCCGATTTCCAGACCAGGCTACACAACGGCGATCAGATCGAGATTATGACCAGCTCCGACCAGACGCCGAGCCGGCAATGGCTGCAGTATGTGAGGACGCCGCGTGCGCGCCAGAGCATCCGCCAGTGGTTCCGCCGACAGGAGCGCAACACCAGCATCCGCATGGGTGAGCAGATCATCCGCGAGGCCATGGGCAAGATGGAGATTCCGCCGGAGATTCTGGAGGGCCTGGACTGTGCGGACCTGGACGAGCTGAAGGAGGGGCTGGGCCGCGGCGATATTCCGCTGGACCGCTTCCTGGGGGCGGTCCAGCGCGATCAGACAGGGCCGCTGAACATCAAGGGCATGTCCCGTTCGATGATGGTGCCGGCCGAGTGCTGCCACCCGATCCCCGGCGACCCGGTGCTCGGGCAATTCCGCGCTGGCAAGGGCCTGATACTGCATCATCGCAAGTGCCCGGAGGTCAAGCATGCCGATGCCGGCTGGCTGGACGTCAGCTGGGCGCCGCAGAAGGGGCAGTCGTATCCCACCGGCATCGAGGTCATCACCCGCAACGAGCGCGGCATGCTGGCCCGTGTCTCCAGCTGCATCGCCGAGATCAACGCCAATATCGAGGATCTGAAGATCCACCAGCGCGGCGGTTCGGTCACCGAGCTGCTGTTCCTGATCGATGTCGAGGACCGCATCCACCTGGCCTCGGTGCTGCGCGCCATCAAGGCCCTGGACGGCGTCGTGCGCGTCGGGCGCAAGAACCGCGTCGGCCTGGAGAAGCCGCACATGACCCGTTCATTCGGCGAGGCCTTTCGTGATATCGTGTTCCGCCGCAAGAAGACCAGGAGCGAGGAGGGTTCATGAGCAGCATCAAGCCGGTGCATTCCGAGCATGCCCCGAAGGCGGTGGGGCCGTACAGCCAGGCCATGCGCCATGGCGATGTGCTGTATCTTTCCGGCCAGATCGGCCTGGATGCGGCAACCGGTGCCCTGGTCGGCGAATCCGTCGAGGACCAGGCCAGGCAGGTGATGCACAACCTGTCGGCGGTGCTTGCCGCGGGTGGCGCCGCTACCTCCGACATCATCAAGGCGAACATCTATCTCGTGGACATGGCCGATTTCCCTCTCATCAATGCCATCTATGCCGAATGGCTGGGAAGCCACCGGCCGGCGCGCGCCACCGTTGCCGTGGCGGCGCTGCCGCTGGGGGCGAGGGTGGAAATCGATCTGATCGCCCGTATCCCCTGAACTAGGGCCTGTTAACATAAAATACGAACGAAGCGCTGCTACCCGGAATGGGGCCATGCCGCGTTGCGCGTCGTGCATTTGGATTTACCAAACCTCTCTCCTCGCGCCTTGCCTGGCCCCATTCCGGGTGCAGCCCTGCGGGACGGGCCATTTTTCCGTCCTGCGGCGTTATGGCTCGCTTGTGTGCAGCAAGCACAAGGCGCTTGCCATGCCTTGCAGAATCGAAAAAATGGCTGCGTCGCTACGCTCGAATTTTATGTTAACAGGCCCTAGTCGGAGCGCACTGGCATCGGGCTATGGAATCCCCTATGGTTGCCGCGGGAAAGGGGGGAGTTGAAGGGAGAGCACAGGAGTTGGTGAATCAACCGAGAATCGGGTCTGAGGCGATGAGCCGGTTGACGCTGCGCTTCAGGGATCGCGAGGCGGAGTCCCGCTACCTGTCGTCGACCGAATCCATGCGCAGGCTGCAGATGCGCATGGCCCTGCTCTTCGTCGGCGTGCTGTACTGCATGGTCAGCGGCCTGGACCTGGTCTTCATGCCGGCGAGCGTGCGGCATGTATCCGCCGTCATGCACCTCGCCCAGGGCATCTGGCTGTGCCTGTTTGCGCTGGCACTGTTCCGTTCCCGCTCGCAGCGCCTGCACGAAGTCGTCGTCATCGCCGCAGTGTTTATCGCCTGGAACCTGAACCTGGCCATCAGCACCATGGGCCACACCAGCCTGCTGTTCGGCGAGGCCTACCTGATGCTGATCTGGGTGTGGATGATCTCCGGGGTCAGCCTGATCCAGGCGGCGGCGGTCAACCTCGTTTTCATCGCTATCCTCGAGGCCGTGGTGTTCACCGCCTCCCCGTTCACCATCCCCCAGATGGTGAGCCACCAGTTCTTCATCTTGTGCGCCGTCGTGCTCGGTGCGCTCGGTGCCTATCTGACGGAGTATTACAAGCGCCAGCATTTTATCGGACTGCGACAGGTATCCGAGCATGCGGCGGCACTGGCGAAGCTGTCGCAGGCGGTGGAGCAATCGGGGGAGGCCATCCTGATCACCGATCGCCAGGCCATCATCGAGTACGCCAACCCGACGTTCACGCGCATGACCGGGAACCGGCCCGAGGAGGTCATCGGCATGACCCCGGCGGTGCTGAAACAGGATGCCGGGGATCCGTTTTCATCCCATGAGATGTGGGTGACGCTGGCGCGCGGCGAGGTCTGGAACGGCATGTTCACCGAGCATCGGCGCGATGGCAGCGCCTACCCGGCGCTGATCTCGGTGGCGCCGATCCACGACGGGGGTGGCAATGTCACGCATTATGTGGTGACGCAGAAGGACATGACCGAGCACCAGCGCCTGGAGGGGCAACTGCGCCATGCCCAGAAGATGGAGGCCATCGGCACCCTGGTCGGCGGCATCGCCCATGATTTCAATAACACGCTGGCCGGTATCACCGGCAACATCTATCTGGCCAAGCACAGCCGGGCGCTGCCCAGGGAGACCGTGGAGGTGCTGGAGCGCATCGAGTCGCTGGCCTTCCGCAGCGCCAATATCGTCAAGCAGCTGCTGGCCTTTTCGCGCAAGGGCATCATCCAGATGCTGGAGATGCCGCTGATGCCGTTCATGGCCGAGGTCTCCAAGCTGTATGCGGTGACCCTGCCCGAGAACATCGGCTTCCGATGCGATTGCCAGGTGGATGAGCCGATGGCGATCCATGGCGATGCCGGTCAGCTGGAGCAGGCGATCTTCAACCTGCTGAACAATGCGCGCGACGCCGTGGCCGGCGTCAAGGATCCGCGTATCGTGCTCGGCCTGGAGCGCTATGTCCCCACGGCGGCGTTCCGCGAGGCCAATCCGTCGGTGCGGGGCGAGGTGCTGGCCTGCATCCAGGTCAGCGACAACGGTTGCGGTATCAAGTCAGAGCAGATCGCGCATATCTTCGAGCCCTTCTATACGACGAAGGATGTCAACGAGGGCACCGGGCTCGGCCTGTCCATGGTCTACGGCACGGCCCAGTCGCACGGCGGTGCCGTCACGGTGGACAGCAAGCCGGGCCGGGGTACGACGATCCGCCTGTACCTGCCGTTGCTGGCAGCGGAGAATGGGATGGCGGAGGATGCCGGCGAAGAGGCCCTGGCCGAGGGCAGTGGTGCCACCGTGTTGCTCGCCGACGACAACCAGGCCGTGCTGAAGATCGTCCAGGCCGTGCTCGAGCGCCTTGGCTACAAGGTCATCCAGGCCACGGACGGCGAGCAGGCGGTGGCGCTGTACAGGGAGCACCGGGCCGAGATCGGGCTCGTCATCCTCGATGTGGTGATGCCCAGGATGGGCGGTATCGAGGCTTCCAAGGCCATCCGTGCCCTGGATGCCGAGGCCAAGATCATGTTCATGACCGGCTACGATCCGAGCCAGCAGTTCAATACTGAGGACATGGCCGCCGAGGAGGTCGTGCTCAAGCCGTTCAAGGTGTCGGCGCTCAGCCAGCTGGTCAAATCCGTGTTGGAGCGCTGAGTCCGGGGCAACAAACAGGGGCGCCATGGGCGCCCCTTTCATCGAGTCGGAGGGAAATCAGGCGGCCTTCTGAACCTTGCCGGAGCGCAGGCAGCGCGTGCAGATGCGCATCTGCTTCGCCTGGCCAGCCACCACGGCGCGGATCTTCTGCAGGTTCGGCAGGAAACGGCGACGCGTGATGTTGTGCGCGTGGCTGACATTATTACCGCTGATCGGACCCTTGCCGCAAATCTCGCAACGCTTTGCCATGGTAAACCTCCTGAAAGCGCGCGCACTGTAGGCCAAGATGCCTGCCATTTCAAGCCCCATAGCGCTTGAGCTGCGTTCGCACAAGGTTGAGGCGGCTGCCCGCATCGGCCAAGATGGGCCGGTGTACGACTACCTGATGCAGCCCATCGACCGCCTGCCCGGCATCGGCGATTCCATCGCCCGCCGCCTGGCTGGGCGCGGCATGGCCTATGTCGGCGATCTGCTGCTGCACCTGCCGCGCGATTATGTCGACGATCGGCAGGTTTCGCTCGTGCGCGAGTTGAAGGAGGGAGAGGTCGGGCGCGTGGCCGGACGCATCGTGCGCCGCGAGTCGCGTGGTATGGGCCGGCACACGCAGGCGCTGTTCACCATCGAGGATGCGGGGCTACAGACACTGCGGCTAAACTTCTTCCATTCCCCATACATGCTGCGCGATGCACGCCTGGCCGAGGGGGCCGAGATCGCCGTGCGCGGCAAGCCGGAGCGTTGGGGTGGGCAGTGGCGCATGACGCACCCGGAATGGATGCCGGCCTCCCGATTTATCCCCGGCTGGCGCCCCGTCTACGCCAGCGTGGCCGGCATGGCCGGCTCCCGTCTCGGCCAGTGGATCGAGGCCGCCATCGCGAGCCTTCCGGCCGATGCCAGCCCCCTGGATGCGCACCTTCCCAGCCTGCCATCGTTCGCGAATGCGCTTGCCGTGCTGCACCGCCCGGACGAGAACGGGCCGGGTTCAGATGCATGGCACCAGGCCGCCGATCGCATCCGGCTGGAGGAGCTGCAGGTCTATCTGGCGCTGATGGGTCGCCAGAAGTGCCAGGCCGGCGTGTCCGCCCCGAGGCTTTCGCCCAATGCCCGCGTGCAGGCGCTGATGGCGCATCTTCCCTGGCCCCTGACCGAGGCCCAGGGCCAGGCGGTAGCCGATATTGCCGTCGATCTCGATTCTGGGCGGCGCATGCATCGGCTGCTGCAGGGCGATGTCGGGGCAGGCAAAACGGCGGTGGCGGCGATTGCCGCCATGCATGCGATCGGCCATGGCTATCAGGTGGCGCTGATGGCACCGACCGAGGTACTGGCGCGCCAGCATGCCCAGACCCTGTCCGCGCTGCTGGGGCCGGTGGACGTGGCGGTCGGGCTGCTGACCGCCGGCATCGGCGCCAGGGCCCGCAAGGCGGTGATGAAGGATCTGGCCGAGGACAGGCTGCCCCTTGTCGTCGGCACGCACGCGCTGATCTCCCCCGACGTGCGCTTTGCCAAGCTCGGCATGGCCATGGTCGACGAGCAGCACCGCTTCGGGGTGCGCCAGCGCTGGGAACTCGCCGAGCGCGGCGAGGGGGTGCACCTGCTGGCGATGACGGCCACACCCATCCCGCGCTCGCTGGCCATGGCCCTGTACGGGGATATGGATCTGAGCGTCATGCGCGGCATGCCTCCCGGACGCAAGCCAGTGGAGACGCGCGTGCTCTCCGCCCAGGCCAAGGAGAAGCTGTATGCCGGCATGCGCCGGCTGCTGGCGGCGGGGGCACGCATCTACTGGATCGTGCCGCGCATCGACGAGGACGAGGATGGAGCCTCGGTGGTGCAGCGTGCCGAGGAGCTGGCTGGCGTCTTCCCGGGCGACGGCGTGCAGGGGCTGCACGGGCGCATGAAATCGGCGGACAAGCATGCACTGCTCGATGCCTTCGCGGCCGGGGATTGCCGCGTGCTGGTATCGACGACGGTGGTCGAGGTCGGCGTCAATGTGCCCGAGGCGCGGCTGATCGTCATCGAGCAGGCCGATCGCTACGGCCTGGCCCAGTTGCACCAGCTCAGGGGAAGGGTGGGGCGCTCTTCCGAGCAGGGCTACTGCATGCTGCTGCCCTCGGCGGATGCCTCCGTCTCTGCCATCGAGCGGCTGGGGCGCATGGTCGGCCTGCACGACGGTCTGGCCCTGGCCGAGGCGGACATGGCGCTGCGCGGCACGGGGGACGCCACCGGCGTGCGCCAGAGCGGCGAGGCGGGATTCCGGGTGCTGGACATCGTGCGCGACGCCGAGCTGATCCGCCGGGGCCAGGCCATGGCCTGCGAGGATGCGGTCGACGAGCGCATGGCCGCCTTCTGGCGGCCTATGGCCGAATCCGTCGACTAGGGCCTGCGCACATAAAACCTTGGAATCTCAATATTCCCAGGCAATTGCTGTGGATTTATCCTGGTCACCTGATTGCTTGAAATATCAGGGAAGAATGGGATTAATGTGAACAACTCCTGGTCCGGAGCCAATCACAACGATGCATAAATGAGAGGGCCCACGATGTCAGCCAATTCGGGAGTTGAACAGGGGCGCAACGCTCAACAGGAGGCGCTCAACCGCGCGCCGCCCGCCACGCCGCACAGCCAATCCTTCGCAGTGCTCGCCGTCGCGGTGCTCGGCGTGGTTTACGGAGATATCGGCACCAGCCCTATCTATGCCCTGCGCGAGTGCTTCGCCGGCAAGGATCCGATCGCCGTCACTCCGGACAACGTGCTCGGCATTCTTTCGCTCGTGTTCTGGACCCTGATACTGGTCATTTCGCTCAAGTACATGGTGTATGTCCTGCGCGCGGACAACCGCGGCGAAGGCGGCACCTTCGCCATGCTCGCGCTGCTGCGCCCGGAGAAGGACCAGAATCGGCTGCGGCGCCGCATTCTAATCCTGCTCGGCGTGCTCGGCGCGTCGATGCTCTACGGCGGCATGATGATCACCCCGGCGATTTCGGTGCTTAGCGCGGTGGAGGGCCTGCAGGTCGCCGCACCCCAGCTGCACAGCTACGTGATTCCGCTCACGGTCGTTATCCTGCTCGTGCTGTTTGCGGTACAAAGCCACGGCACGGCGAAGGTCGGCGCGGTGTTCGGCCCGCTGACGCTGGTCTGGTTCCTGGTGCTGGCCGCGCTCGGCATCCGCGGCATCGTGCACGCGCCCGAAGTCCTGCTCGCGATCAACCCCTGGTACGCGGTCAAGTTCTTCGCCGCCAACGGCATGACCGGCTTTCTCGCCATGTACGCCGTGTTCCTCGTCACCACGGGCGGCGAAGCGCTCTATGCCGACCTCGGGCACTTCGGGCGCCAGCCGATCCGCAGGGTCTGGTTCGCCTTCGTGTTGCCGGCGCTGCTGCTCAATTACTTCGGCCAGGGCGCGCTGCTGATCTCCGAGCCTTCGGGCGGCATTCATCCGTTCTTTCAACTCGCGCCGTCGTGGGGACTGTATCCGCTGATCGTGCTGGCGACCGCCGCCACCTGCATCGCCTCGCAGGCGGTCATCACCGGCGCCTATTCGCTCACCCGCCAGGCGGTGCAGCTTGGCTTGCTGCCGCGGCTAAGGGTGACGCAGACTTCTCCCGACGCGCGCGGCCAGATCTACATGCCCACGGTGAACTGGCTGCTCATGATTTCGGCGATCGGGCTCGTGCTCGCGTTCCGCTCGTCGGGCAACCTGGCGGCGGCCTACGGCGTCGCGGTCAACTCCACCATGGCCATCACCACGGTACTGGCGTTCAATGTCGCGCGCGAGCGCGGCGGCTGGAGCCTTGCGTCGGCACTGGCGTTTCTGCTCGGCTTCCTCGCCATCGACCTGGGGTTCCTCAGTTCGAACCTGCTCAAGATTCCCGACGGCGGCTGGCTGCCCTTGCTGCTCGGCGTCGTGCTGTTCACCGTCATGACCACCTGGCGTCGCGGCGCGGAGCTGATTGCCGAGCAGATCGCGAGCACCACGCCCAGCCTTGAGACCTTCATCGGCCGGGTGAGTGGAGAGGAGATTCCCCGCGTGCCGGGGGCTGCGGTATTTTTCACCGGCCGGCTGGAACAAACTCCACCGGCGCTGCAGAAGCTGGTGCGGCACACGGGCGTGCTGCACGAGACGGTCATCATCGCTACCGTGGTGACCGAACCGGTGTCCAAGATCGACCGCGAGGAACGCATCGAGCTGACCGAGCTCAAGGCCGGATTCTACCGTGTCGTGCTGCGCTACGGCTTCATGCAGGGTCCGAACATACCGTCCGAGCTCGCCGCCTGCGCCGAGCGGGGTCTGAAACTCGACCTGGAGAACGTCCACTATTTCATCGGCCACGTCGACCTGCTCGCTGGCCGCAAGCAGCGCGGCATGGCGGCGTGGCGCGACCGGCTGTTCACCCGCATGGCGAGCAATACCGAGGATGCGACCGCGTTCTACCAGATACCAGTTGCGCAGGTGATGATGGTGGGCTTGCAGGTGGGCATCTGAATGTTCAATACTGGAATTGAATCCGGTGTTGCAGCGCTCGCCACGCCCGATTCTTCTGCGCATGCTGTTGTGCAGCATGCGTCCATCCTTCTTCATGCGGTTTCTGCTGACAGTCGTCTCTGGTTTTCGGCCAATGCCCAGATCGATGTCGGCACCGTGCGCGTCGATCAGAACATTTTCACTGACCACCCGCCGGAAGTTTCGAACCCATCAGCGTCCCCTTGGTTTTTCCGCGCTTCCAAAGACATGATCCCAAAAGGCAGTGGTCACGCCATAGCAACCGGCTTGCACGGTGTGGTGGTGTAAGGCATGCCAGTGTTTGCGTTGCTTCAACCATGTGTTGTCGAGGTGCCAATGGTGAATCGCATGGTGCGTGATGCCGAAGGCCAGGTAACCTGTAAGTATGCCGAGCGTCAAGGCACAGGCCTGCCGCAGATTTCCCAGCACCATGAATGCCGGCAGGAAGACCAGCAAGGCATTGATCGAGGCGCTCAGGATCGTGGGTGTGAAAATCAACGCTGCGGGCCGCCGATGGTGTTCTTCGTGCCAGCGGCAAAACGGTTGGATATGGTGAAGCACGAAGCGGTGCAGCACGTACTCGATCAGCGTCCATCCCCCCAAGCCTGCCAGTGTTAGGAGGATCAATGCCAGCCGCTGATCCTGCTGGCCCGTTGTGGACAGGAAGATCGCCAATCCCACCACCGTGGCAGCGTACAGGCCCAGATCGGCAGCATACGCTGCTTTGCTGTGTTCAAGCGCGAAGGGATGCAAGCCGGTTCTGTGCGCTTCAGTTAGGCAGTCCGGGCTGGGCTTTCGATCCATCAACGACTCCTCTGCCATCATGCGCTCGAACAAAACCGGTTTTGTTCAGGTGGATTTGAAATCGCCGCCTTATCACCATTGATCTGTAGATCATGATGTACCTAGTCCAACATATATGTTATATGCCAATCAGGTGCGCCGCCAGCGACAGCCCGGTGA